>ERZ724525.1443-NODE-1443-length-14048-cov-5.586150_pt1 | contig 14048 bp, 3 predicted proteins | sample MGYA00376058_ERZ724525 | MGnify/ENA primary metagenome ERZ724525 (study PRJEB28724, sample SAMN07190888) | wastewater metagenome | isolation source: influent of sewage treatment plant in Hong Hong | place: USA: Christiansburg, Virginia | collected 2016-03-01 ... | reverse complement strand
ACTATATCTGGAAATCAAGTGACACTAAATCCAAAAAACAAGGCTCCGCACGTATAGATTGTAACTCAGGGTTTGTTTCCTTTGAAATGTTTGGTGAGGTGGAATTAGCAAACATGGTGGATAAGTCAAATGACGAAATTGCAAAAATACCCTTCGAATTAAATTCCGCCACCAATGGCAACAAGCATTCGTTGACAGAATTCGTTGCAGTTTGTAACGATTATTTACCAAAAGATGCTTCTAAGAAATGGAATATTCACCCAAAAGATCAGCCACAGGTCAGTTTCAAAGCCGGTGATAATTATTCTATTTATTTCGATAACGCTCCAAATATTAAAGTACCCGGAAATCTTGTTTCTCAAACATTCGGCAAGAGCTCATCAGATAATGCATTCGAAGGAATTGTTTTTGCAGAAGTGAGTTTTGAATTAACAGGATTTAATGATTTGAAAAACTTACCTGTTACCGTAGAAACTGAAGATGTTATCTATGTTTTTAATGAAATTGGCAAGGGTTTTTATTCAAATTTCGAAGCAGAAGATATTGTAGATAAATCATTAAATTACAAACTTTCAGGCTGGAAATATGGACTTTCCTCAGTGAAATTTTCCATACAAGAGACCGATTATTCTAACGACCTTGAACTGGAAGGTTCGATTAATATTCCACTGTTCAAAACCAATCCGGACGATATAAAAAGTGTGGAATTTGATTCAGCCTGGGTTGACTTTTCTGGCAAAATTTATATAAATCAACTTACAACTACCAATCATTTAGAAAGTTATTTTGAGCTGGATGACATTTCAGGCAAAGTCTTTCAATCTGATTTTATTCCCGGCCTTGGATTTGGATTAACTGATGATTCTAACGTGGAATTAAGTTTTAATAGGACGACAAAATCATTTGAACCAAAAGGGGAGTTCAACGGAATTGGAATCGTGTTATTGACCACACAGACTGCAAAAGACTACGGTATCAATGTGCCTGATGGCATAGACTTCTCTTTGAGTTGCTTAAAATTTGAAGGCCTGAAACTTAATCATAGTGCTGCATCAGCCAGTCAGAACTCGATAAATGAGTATGGTATCAAGTCAATTGAATTCGGTAGTTGGGGAGTGATTGGCAAGAGTGAAATATCCGAACCTGAGGAGGATGAAACTGAAGCAAAACCTGCAGAAACCGGTAAGAAGGAAGCGCAAGTTCCGGAGGTATCAAAAGCAAGCGGCAAGATCATCAGAAAAAAGGACGGCACAGGAACAGTTTCCACTACTTCAGGTTCCGTTAAAGTGGAAAAAGTTGCTGAAGTATCTAAAGCAAGTGGCAAAATCGTCAGAAATAAAGAGGGTGTAAAGGTAGTTTCTACGGCAAGTGGATCTGTCAAAAGAACTAAGAAATCTGCCGTTGCAGCTACACCCAATCCTACAATACCTCCCTCAGATACGGAGCCGGAATTTAATGGTTTAAAATTTAGTGTGGATTGTTCAGGCGTAAAAGCAGTAGGAGATAATTTTGAATTAGGTATTGGAATTACCTTAAGTTTATTAGGAGATAATAAAGAGAAAAAAGGAGCAGATAAAGATGTATCAACCTGTGCCATCAACGCAAAAGGCGGGATTGGCTTGGTTTTTGAACGAAATACTCAGCAAAAATTTGTTCCAAAGGACATAAGTTTCAAATGCCTTAGTCTGGATGGATCAATAGGACCATTGGAGTTCAAAGGAGGTCTAAATATTCTTCGTACACCTAGAGATAAAGATGGAAATGTAATCGCTTCCGGCAATCATGGATCCGGATTTAAGGCCTATTTATCCGCAACGATCATGGGCGCTGGTGGCATTCAGGCAGTAGGACAGTTTGGCAAAAAAAGCACTTCGAACGATGAATCTTTCTATTATGGATTCGTGGATATCGAAGGATTTTTACAATCGGGTATTCCTCTTCCGCCACCTACCGCTGTAAATCCTCCCATCATTGACCTTTATGGTGCAGGTGGAGGTATCCGCATTAATATGAAAAGCTTAAATCCTGTGGTGGATATGCAATTGAAAAAAGATTCCGGTCTTCCACCAGCAGATGAATGTACTATCCCGGATGCTAAGTATTTGTCACCGGGTGTTGGTTTTTCTCAAAACTATGAACCTCAAAAAGGAAGTTACGGTGGCAATTTTTATCTTATAATGGGTCCTTGGAACGAACTTGACAATGGTCCTGAACCTCAGTATACCATCATTGCGGAGCCGGGAATCGACATTGAAATATCCACAAATAAAACTTCAGGAGAATTGCAATTTGAGAAATTCAAAGCAAACATTCATGGATATTTCAAACCTAAAAGTCTGGCAAAAAGACGCGACGAAAATATCGGTGATGCTTTCGTCTCGCTGGAAATTAATTTTGCAGAGCGGGCACTGATAGGACAGTTCGGAATGCGCATGAAAGTGGACGCACCGATCGGAGATAATCCAATAATTCAAATTCCTTCAAATTATTCCAGCACTGATTTTAATACACAAGCTAATTATTGTTCGGGTTTATTATTGTGGTCATTTGACAATAGAAATGACAAAAAGCCTTCTTTCAATTTCAAATTCGGAGGGAGCAGTGTAGGAAATTATAAAAGTGCAAGCAAGCTATCCTACAATACTGCTAAAATCTCTTTGACAGAGGCATTGACAATCGAAGCAGGAGCATATTTTCAAATTGGAAGTGATGTGGATGCCATGGCACCTTTAAAGGAACTCATTCCTCAGATATCAGACGAGGAATCAGCCGAAAAGGATTTAACGAGTAGCAATTCTTCAAAGAAAGACGTCAATTTAGCAGATGCTGCACCGGGCATAGCATTCGGAGCAAAACTCAATGTAAAATCCGATATTTCGATGGGGCCAATATCTGCGGCTTTCGATTTAGGGCTGGGTTTTGACATTAATATGAGGAAATACGATAAAGTAACCTGCTTAAATAATGATAACAAAAAAATTGGAATTGAAGGATGGTACGCTCAGGGACAGGCATTTGCTTATGCGAAAGGTGATATTAATCTCGACTATGATTTAATATTCGCAAGCGGGCAAGTCAACATCATGAAGGTGGGTGGATTCTTACTGATGGAAGCTAAAGGTCCTAATCCATCTTATTTTAGAGGGTGGATCAATGGTAATTACAGTGTTTTAGATGGACTTTTGGAAGGAAGTTTTAATTGCAAAGTGGAAGCTGGGGCCAAATGTGAAGGAATGGAAGCACCATCACCATTAGAGGGTATTTCGATTTTTGCCAATGCAAGCGTAATTGATGGGCAGACCAATGTAAGTCGCTACGATGACATCAAAATAAATACCAACATCGCCTTGCAAAAAGACTTCAACGTGACCAAGGTAGATGTAGATGGCAATCCTGCTGCAACTGAATCATATATAGCTGATATAAAAGATATTCAGATTTATTATATTATAGAACAAAGATTGCCTAAACCGGGTGGTGGCTCGTTTACAAAAAAGTTTGAACGAAAATTAAATAATAATATTCAAATTAATGCAAATAAAAAAGGGATTGTATTATCATTTGAGGATGCACTTCCACCAAATACCGAAATTTCATTAAAATACACCTTCGTTTGGAAGAAAAAGGAATATAAAGATGGCAAACCAATCTATATAGAAAATTTTCTTACCGGCAAAAAGGAAGATAACAGTATGGAACCTAAAATAGAAACCGGTACCATTAAATTCACTACTGGAGGTCAACCTACAACTATTGTACAAGGTATGGTAGAATACATGGCGCCCGGAGTGAGTCAAAGATATTGGCACAAAGGTTATGCAGATTCCGAAATAAAATTCAAACTGAAAGCCCTTGAAGATGCGGTTAATTTATTTCCGGAAAATTGTGAAGCATGTGGTTTAATAGATGGAAAAACTGTCAAGAATGACTATTATGTTTTATTGAAAGAATATGGTTTGGACGGAAAATATAAAAGTGAGCAAAAAATTCCAATCACCAACCATCCAAGAGCATCAGAAAAAGCCAAAATATTACAAGCTGAAAAACTTTCAATCAATAATGGCCAGTACAACATTAATGTTCTGAAGGAAATAGAAATACCGGTTAGTAAAGTTTCATTTCCTGATTTGGAGAATATGGAATTAACCAAGGGTGCAATGTATGAATTGAGTGTTTTGAAAGTTCCACTTCTTCCGGTAAGTCCAAATTCCAATGACAATAATAAGAATCAGAAGATTTTAAAAGATAATACTTCCACTTTACATTCTTCCTTTTTTGCAGTAAGTAATTACAATAATCTTCAGGAAAAACTGAATCTGACGGAAGTCAAACACATGGAATCTACAGTAAAACGTCGAGATTTCCAACATCCAAATGACAGTTATGACGCACAAAGATCAGCGGCGATCTCGCAATTAGGCGAAAGTAAATTCCATTCCGTAAAGGATGATTATTATGCCTTTAATATTAAAAATGATAATCTGGAAGGTTTTGATCAATACGACATAATGCGTCTGAAAAGAAATATTCAACTAAAATATGATCAGGAGTATATTCCGGAGACAAGAATTAATCAGGATCGATATGGGGGAAAAGGAATTTTTATTGATTTTGATAATTGGCTGAGCAGTTACAGTGGCATCGGAAGCTACATGAGGAAAGTATTATATGATTACACTCAGGCTGAGAATAAAGGAATAGCTCAGTATGGCAATTTGCAGACAAGCGATGGAACGAAATGGAATTATAATATCTCCGGACCCGCTGAACCCAAAGCAGCACTGCTTCAATCGGACGAAATAGCAGCAAAAAAAGTAATACATAAAATAGGATATAAAACGAAGTCCGATCCAAATTATTCCACACCTGTTTTTGAACGAGAAGTTGAATTTGATTTCCTAATTCAGGATCTGAGGTCAAGAATTGTAATTAATCAAATGGCCTGGTTGTCAAAGTTAAGCCAGAAAGGAATTACTAATGAAGCCTTCATAAATAAGGGATTTGGTTTTCTTGCTGAAAACCTAAAAACTACCCCAGCATTGAATGGTTGGTTTCCCGGCAATTATCCGATGGGTGAATTTCTTAGTAGCAATAGAAGGGTGAATGATTTTGACTGGATCTTATACAGTGATAATCAAAAGAAAGGTAAAGGTAATCAATATACTTATATAGCTTCTGAACCGGGTTATCAATTTAGCTACCATGGTCCATCTACGATCACCTTCCCCGATGGTAAAGAATGGGGTGAATTGACAGAATCTAAAAGGGATCAAGCTAATACATCAATGAAGGCAACTAAGACCTTTCAGCCAAATCGTTCAACATCCATAAATACTGAATATCCTGTGACTGATGCTACAGAAATGATGGAAAATTCCTGGTATAAATTTAAATATGGAGGTAAATATTTATATGGTAGTAATGAAGAGAATAATTGGAGTCGTTTATGGGGCGTTGGTTACCCTTACAATGATTTTAGCTATCAAAGTGGGCAATATGGTTTGTTCAATCTTGGTGCCAATGGTTGGTTGACCATTCGCAATATATCAGCGGTCGATGATCTGGAAGGTGGATATGAAAATGTATGGAGTCTATACACTAATTCAAACAAAACTCATGGAGCGGTCAATTATCGATATAGAAATGATGATAATCCTGAAGACAAAAACTTCCCACAATTAATCAACAGACTGGATGGCAAAATCAAGCCTGAAAAATCCAACGGCAATAACAACATGGAAATAGTCGAAGTAGCCAATCCTACCTTCCATCCGGAGAAATGGTACTATTTAGAAGATCATGGTTATAGAATTAAGGACGACAAAGGAAATGAGAAATGGCGTATTTTGGTGGAAGGTAAGTTTTTCAAATTTGTAAGTGGGAATGGATATATACTCAAGGGTCACCACTATGTTAACAATCGATTTGGCATTTTAAGTAGTGGAAAGACTGATTATTCCGTGGATGTAACAGATAAGAGCTTTCCTAATAACTATGACGACGCGAATGCTTATTTCAGAGCAGTCTGGGCAGTAGTTTCAAGTGGGAGTGGAAATTATTATTATATTAAAAACATATTTTATCCACAACATTTTCTATCGATCAGCAACAATCAGGTCCAACTTAAAAGATCTGACTATGGCGATCAAATCAAGATCACTGAAATAAAATAAGCAATACGATGAATTTCTACGGTATAATTAATATTTCTATTTGTTTATTCTCTGCCTACTTAGGTTTGGGACAAAATAAATCAACCATTATTATTCAATGCAGCGTTGCAAAAAATGCGGTTGAATTAAATTATTTCCCTAGTGAAATCATGATGTGGAAAGATGGATTGACTTCCGGATATACAGTGACAAGAGAGGTCATCAATGAAGCCTCCGGATCAGCTTCCAGGCAGTTTGCATCTCAAAATATTCTACCAAAAGATGCATCATGGTATAAAAAAAATGTTACACAAACGGATGGCGTATTATCACCTATAGGCCAGTTATTATATGATCCAAATTTCTCTCTTCCTTCATCAGGAAATAATCAAACCTGGGAGATCAAATACAATTACATCGTATATGAATCGACCAGGAGTCAGGAAGTGGCATCAGCAGTAGGCCTTGGTCTCACTGATGTGAACATAACTCCCGGATCGAAATATCGTTACACTGTAAAACACAATAAAAGTGGTCAATCCGCTTCGATAGAGGTGCTTTGTAATGCGGGAGAAACAGGCCAGCTTCCGGCAGATTATAGTCCAAATTTCGTGTTTCCTGATGGTATTTCCCTGAGTGAAATGGCAGAAATGTCTAAACCATTTGTCCTTGAAGCCATCATTGGAAAAGCAAGACCTAAGATTGACTCCATCATGCTGAGATGGGGTCCTTCTACCCCGGAGATCTGGCGAAGTGCAATGGAAGATGGTTATGAAATATACAGGACCGATGCCGGTGACAAAAAAGTTAAAATAGCAACTGTATTTCCCTGGAAAGAAAGTAAGTTTAAAGAAATATCTTTAAAAGATACCTTGTCATTATTGGCGGCTTCTATCGTCAAAGATAAAGGCATTCCTCAAAAAATGGCTAACACCAATTTTTTCGAAAAGGCCTCCACTGCAGGTAATTATTTTGGATTTGCTTTATATGTTGCTGACAGATCTCCTTTGGCTGCACAAATATTAGGTCTTAGTTATGTCGATAAAGATGTGAAGCCAGGCGAAACATACATTTATGAAATTACCACAAAAAAATTGACAAACAGCACGATTCCGATGGATATTATTGTGGCAAATGAATACGAACCATTACTTCCGCCTGAAGGATTTTCTATAATTAAAGGAGAAAAATCGGTGGTATTACAATGGCTTGCAAAAAGCAATCTGACGAATTATTCTTCTTATGTCGTAGAACGCTCGAGGTATAGAGATACATTATATGAAGTGCTAACAGATCCTCCCCTGGTATTTATTAAAGATGCAACGAATCCACAGGCTTTTTTCAAATTTGAGGATAAATTACAAAGCAACAATCAGGTATATTTTTATAAATTAAGAGGTTTAAATGCATTTGGAGAATGGAGTGACTATGCAACAGCTAAAGGTTTTGGAAAAGATCTTACCCCTCCCGAACCTGCAAGTATTCTTTCCGGACTTTATCTAAAAGATTCAATTCAAATCAGAATTTCCTGGACACAGAACAAAAAAGACAAGGATATTAAATACCAACAGGTGTTGATGTCTGAAGATAAAGAATATAATTATGCAGCCATAAGTAAGGAATTGAACCCTCGCGATACTAATTTTTATTTCAGCGTAAAAGAAATGGAAACAGATCGTCCCTTTTATTTCAAAGTAATGACTGTGGATAGCTCAGGCAATGAAGCCACCTCTATCTTAAAGTATGTATCGGTGCCGGATCTGGAGCGCCCTGAAACTCCACAAAATGTAAAAGCCATCATTGATTCTACAGGAAAAGTCAATATTTCCTGGAGTCCAAGTAAGTCTAAGGATGTTACCGGCTATTACATCTATTATTCAAATGACGATGCTTCAGACCTCACGATGATCAATGATTTTCTTCATGAGGACACCACTTATTCGTGGACTATCCCACTTAATACAATTACTAAAAATTTGTATATAGGGATTAAAGCTGAAGATGATAATTATAATAAGAGTTTTATTACTGATGTAGTCACGCTTAGACGACCGGATACAATAGCACCTGCGAAACCATTTATTGCATTGATAGAATTAAAAAATGATTTTGTAAATATTCAATGGAAGAAAAGTAGTTCATCTGACATTGAAAAGTATGTATTGTACAGACGCCAAAAATTAGACACCTCATATACGTGGATCGCAATAGATACGCTCGATAGATCGTCCCTCGATTATATTGATATGAAGCCACCTTTCGGAACCTCGGTTCAGTATTCTTTAATAGCCTTGGATGATTTCAAGAATGCATCTGTAAGGTCTAATGAAGTTCAGATCAAGGTACCATTTCCAAAAAATAAATACAAGCCTGAAATAATTAAAATTGGTGCAGTTGATAAATCAAGTATTGCCCTTTCATGGAAAAGGGAAACGTATAAAATTGCAGATCAGGATATGAAATACAAGTTTGAAATATTTAAATCAACAGGATCTAAGGAACTCGCCTTATATAAAGAATTAAGCCCTGCCGAATTCGGAATGACCGATATGGAAGTATTTGCAGGAGTGCTTCATAATTATGCAGTTCGAATTAAATACGACAACGGCTGGACCAGCGCACTCAGCGAAGTAAAATCAATTATAATTAAATAAATCAACTCTAAAAAATGATTTACAACTACACATATTTATTGCTCCGAATTATTTCGCTAAGATTATTAATTTGTATTTCCCTATTTGTTTTTTCTGTGAAATGTATTGCACAATGCCCTCCGGGACTCGTAAATTTATCTACTCAGGCGGAGGTAGATAATTTTATTATTCAATACCCCAATTGCACAGAAATCACGGGAGATTTAAATATCGATGGTGCAGCAGGTGTCACCAATTTAAATGGTCTGAGAAATCTGGAAACTGTAACCCGGGATTTAAATATTGTAAGGACGAGCGACCTGACAGATATAAGTGGGTTGAGCAAAATTAAATCTGTAGGAAGAAATCTTTGGATCGATGACAATGCAATGCTGAGTTCAATTAATATTTTTACAGATCTCGAATCCGTGGAAGCATGGTTCCACATAGGAAACAATGACCAATTAACTCAAATAGGATCATTTAATACATTAATTAATTGCAATATATTTGATGTACAGAATAATTTAATACTGACGACTATCAATACTTTTCCTGTATTGACGACACTTTCCGGCAATGTTACCATTGCCAACAATCCGCAATTAATTAATTTTAATTCATTCCCAATTTTAACTACTATAAGTGCGAATCTCTCAATTCAAAATAATAACCTTTTAAACAATGTCAATACGTTCAATGCATTAACTCAAATCGGAGGTGGACTTAAATTAGTTGGCAATAATTCAATGAACGACATATCCGGTCTCCAAAACATCAACCCTGCTTCAATCACAGGTGATGGATTGACAATACAAAACAACCCAAATTTGTCTGTATGCGACCTGGACAATTTTTGCACCTACCTACAGGGTGCAGGATTAAGAAATATCTCTGGCAATATAGGAGATTGTGCAAATGAACAAGCTGTCAATAACAAATGCCAACAACCTGATTGCCCACCGGGTAATGTGTTTATTTCTTCCCAGGCACAATTAAACAACTTTAAAGTTCTATATCCAAATTGTACTGAAATCAACGGCAAGCTCGGTATAGAAGGTAGCTCTATAATTAATCTGGATGGCCTAAGTAATATAGTCACCATCAAAGGTAATTTGGAGATTCTCTGGAATTCATCCTTAGAAAATTTAGATGGTTTGAACTCATTGAGTATTGTAGATGGATACTTCCATCTACAAAACAATGAAGTATTGACCAACATTGATGCTCTAAGTTCACTAAATTCTGTTGGTAATTATATCAGCATTTCAAATCATCCATCACTCATCAATTTAAATGGATTAAACTCATTGACAACTTTGGGTGCCTATTTATCAATCACCAACAACACTGAGCTTAATGACATCAGTGGAATTTCCAATTTGGACCTTTCATTAATTCAAAACCTCAATATTTCGAATAATTCAAAGTTGTCCGTTTGCAACTTACCAAACATTTGCACTTATCTGCAAGGCACCGGCTTTAGAACTATTACAGACAATGCAGGGAATTGCGTTACTGAACAAGCAGTAAACAATGCGTGTAATCCCACTGATTGTCCGCAGGGAAGTATCACTCTTGCGACTCAGTCAGACGTTAACCAGTTTCTGATCGATTATCCAAATTGTACAGAAATCACAGGAAATCTTTTTATTGGTATTGGGACCGGAACTTCCAACATTACTAATCTTTCTCCACTAAGCAAATTGACAACTGTAGGTGGCTATTTAGCTATATATAGTACTTCGGCTTCCAATCTGAATGGATTGCATAATCTGACCTCTATTCTGGTCGACATAGACATTCGGAATAATGCTTTTCTGACCGATATTTCTGCATTGCAAAACACGACCTTCAACCCGGACGGCACTTTTGGATTGACCATTATTAACAATCCTGCTCTATCAGTTTGCAACCTGCCAAATTTCTGTACTTATTTAACCAATCCTGCAGCAACTCATCCAAGAAATATATCCGGCAATGCAGGAGACTGCATCACTGAGCAGGCTGTAGTAGATGCCTGCGAAAACGCTACTTGTATTGTTTCCATACCTGATGCCAACTTTAAAGCTTACCTGGTGGGAAATTTAGCGATCAATACAAACGGTGACAGTGAGATCCAATGCACAGAGGCAGAAGTTTATTCCGGAGCAATATTATGCCCATTTCAAAACATCGCAGATCTGACCGGTATTGAGACCTTTGTAAATATCACAAATCTTGATTGCGGAGCCAACCAACTGACAAATTTAAATTTGAGCAATAATACAAAACTGACAAGAGTTGCTGCCGCTACCAATCAATTGACGAGTTTGAATGTAAATAATTGTGTTTCTCTGCAAAGACTTTATTGCGAGACGAATCAATTGACCAATCTGAACGTAAGCACAAATAGTGATTTAATAGAATTACTCTGTGTCAATAATAAGTTGACAAGCCTTGATTTGAAAAACAATGGAAGTTTAACTGATCTGGATTGCAGTTTTAACCGGTTGACTAAACTTAGCCTAAAAAATGGCAATAATACGATCATAACCTCTGTTAGAACCAATAACAATCCTGACCTGACATGTATAGAGGTGGATAATGCTACATTTAGTGCAGACAACTGGATAGGTGGTAATTACTCATTCGATGCTCAACATTCTTTCAGTGAAGATTGTGAAGATGTTCCTATCCTGGAGGGAGATCAATGTACGAATGCAGTGAACATCCAGACATTATTCGGGCACCCTCAAGACGAACCTCAGGCTTCACAGACTTATACCACGGAAGGTATGACATCCAATGGGAATCCAAATACAGGAAATGATTGTCTGGATATTGAAAGGAAGACCATGTGGCTGACTTTTACAGGCGATGGTAACAGATATTATATCAGGTCCAATTATTGCAGTGCGAAGGTTTTTAATGATCCAAATGGAGCTCTATATACCGGTAATTGTAATGGCGGATTGGAACAGATTGATTGTAATTATTGGATTTCTAGTTCCGATATAGATCCGGATGCCAATTTTCAATTTACATTGCAAACGACTCCAGGCCAGACCTATTATATTCTGGTCGCGGTGTCGGCTACTGACGACTTTGTTATTTACGATGATTTTGGCAACTTCTGCTTAGAGGTGACCAGATTGGGAGAAGAATGTTTGGTTCAGATACCTGATCCGAATTTTAAAACATATCTGATCGAAAACTTTGATATTAATAAAAATGGGGATGATGAGATCCAATGTGAGGAAGCTGAAGGATATTTCAATCAAATCGACTGTTCACAATTAGGAATCGCCAATCTCAAAGGGATAGAAGCCTTCATCTATATTTCAGGACTGAATTGCAGTGGCAATGAATTGAATTCGATAGATCTTTCAAAAAATACTTTTCTGGGAACATTAAACTGTTCGAATAATAATTTGAGCAATCTTAATCTTACGAACAATATCCAACTGTATGATATCAAGTGTTTCGGAAACAGGATTTCTACCTTAGATGTGAGCAAGTTGGAAGGTTTGGATGAACTTGGTTGTAACGATAACTTTCTGGTGAGTTTGGATGTAAGTAAAAACACCATTTTGAGAAATCTGTGGTGTTACTCCAATCAACTGGTCTATCTTAATGTGGCCAATGGTAGCAATGTAAATATGACCATGATAGAAGCAAATGACAATCCTGATCTAACCTGTGTTCAGGTGGATGATGTTGACTATAGCAATGAAAACTGGACAGGAGGGGCTTTTCTCTTCGATCCACAATCCATTTTTAGTGAATATTGTGAACCATGTATAAGCACCGGAAATATTTCTGCCAATTTCTTAATAACATCATCAGCCTGTACCGGCGACGATGTCAGGATCATTGAATATGGTGTTTTAGATACCATTCCTGATCCGGTGACCTTCTCGTGGGACTTCGGCAATGGTCAGAAGTCTATTGAAAGAGATCCTATCGTTAGTTTCAACGCTCCGGGCACTTATACGATCACCTTGGAATTGGGCAATACGGAATGTCCAATGAAATTGGTAAAAGATATCAACATCCTTAGTTGTCTAAGGAATCCCAAAGGCAATGCTTATTCTGAGGTCATGCCCAACCCATCTTCGGGGCCAATACATCTTAAGACACGGCTTCCGCTTGAAAGTGATGCTGTCGTCTCCATTTACGACTTAAACGGCAAGGAGATTTACAACAAAAAGTTTAGTTCAGTGGATGCAATCGACGAAAACATTACAATTGAGGCAACTGGCACATATATTCTTGAAGTCAGGCATGTACTAGGATCAGAAAAAATGAAGCTGTTTGTGATCGAATAGAAATCCAAGCAAATAGTAAAGAACTATAAATAAGTTATTCAAAAAAAGTTGGGATGAACTGTGTGCTCTCCCGACTTTTGTTTTTAATACTCGAATGCAGGTCATGTTTTAGGCCATCTTTAGGAATAAAAAAAGCCGATCAAAAATGACCGGCTTTAGCTCCCCCTGTAGGACTTGAACTATATCCATGTAACTGTTGATATAACTACATACTTAATAAATATTAATCCTGAAAGTAACACTCTAGTAACAAATAGCATGAAATCATCAGAAAATGACCTAAAAAAACATACATTCTCTTTACTTAAGAATGCTTAAAATTACTTTTTATTCAATAAGGTTTCCAAGCTTTTTGATTGGTTGCTTTTTCTTTTAAGGCTGTTATTTTCAACCGGTGTATTATTATCAATTGGCAATCCATAAGAAATACATAAACCTATGTTGTCCGGCTCTATTTTCCTTAACTCAATAACGCTCTCTTTTATCATTTGATCTACACTATATCCAAATGCCGGCAAAGCATAACCATTACTTCTTAATTGATCAATAACATTCAAAAATCCTTTTAAACATATATCCTGAGGGAGTTCAAAATCAAACAGTTTAATAATTTTTCCTCTTAGCTCTTCATAAGAATAATTGATAGCCTCTTCTTGTGACCATATAAGCTCTGTAATGGTGTGAACTTCATTATCTGATAACATGGATAAGGATCTCAGCAAAAGCCTTTCATCATCGATAATATTAAAGGTTTCAAGTCTAGTTTTTTGTTGCTCAGGATAAAGGACAAATATTTTCTTTCTGATTGTAGGATTCATTAAACCAAATTATGATTACTTTTTTAATATCCTAGATTGAACTATTTTTCATTTTTAATGATTTGTTATATTTATGAAACAAATACATTTTTCAGATAAATTTGAGATTGAGGTAATAGGAGAGTTTATTAATTT
>ERZ724525.1442-NODE-1442-length-14048-cov-9.405131_pt1 | contig 14048 bp, 11 predicted proteins | sample MGYA00376058_ERZ724525 | MGnify/ENA primary metagenome ERZ724525 (study PRJEB28724, sample SAMN07190888) | wastewater metagenome | isolation source: influent of sewage treatment plant in Hong Hong | place: USA: Christiansburg, Virginia | collected 2016-03-01 ... | reverse complement strand
GCGTGGCCAAAGAATTCAACACCATTGCCGTCGATGACGGCATCGCCATGGGCCACGACGGCATGCTGTATTCGCTGCCCAGCCGCGACATCATTGCCGACTCGGTCGAGTACATGGTGAACGCGCACTGCGCCGATGCCATGGTGTGCATCTCGAACTGCGACAAGATCACCCCCGGCATGCTGATGGCTGCCATGCGCTTGAACATCCCGGTCATTTTTGTCTCGGGCGGGCCGATGGAGGCAGGCAAGGTGCGCTTGGCCAACCCGACCACGCAGACCATCGAATTCAAAAAGCTCGACTTGGTGGACGCCATGGTGATGGCCGTGGACAGCAGCGTCAGCGACGCCGATCTGGCCGAGGTCGAGCGCTCGGCCTGCCCCACCTGCGGCAGCTGCTCGGGCATGTTCACCGCCAACTCCATGAACTGCCTGACCGAGGCGCTGGGCCTGTCGCTGCCCGGCAACGGCACCGTGGTGGCTACGCACGCCGACCGCGAAGCCCTGTTCAAGCAGGCCGGGCGCACCATCGTGGAGCTGTGCCGCCGCCATTACGAGCAGGACGACATGGCCGTGCTGCCGCGCGCCATCGGCCTGAAGGCCTTTGAAAACGCCATCACCCTCGACATCGCCATGGGCGGCTCCACCAACACCATCCTGCACCTGCTGGCCATTGCCCAGGAGGCCGAGATCGACTTCACGATGAAGGACATCGACCGCCTCTCGCGCGTGGTGCCGCAGCTGTGCAAGGTGGCGCCCAACACCAACAAGTACCACATCGAAGACGTCCACCGCGCTGGCGGCATCATGGCCATCCTGGGCGAGCTTGACCGCGCTGGCAAGCTGCATACCGACGTGCCCACGGTGCACGCCAAGACCATGAAGGATGCGCTCGACCAATGGGATATCGCGCGCAACCCGTCTGAAGCGGTCAAAACCTTCTACATGGCAGGCCCGGCTGGCATCCCCACGCAAGTGGCCTTCAGCCAGGCCACGCGCTGGCCCAGCCTGGATTTGGATCGCGCCGAGGGCTGCATCCGCTCGGCCACGCACGCTTTCTCGCAAGAAGGTGGCCTGGCGGTGTTGCACGGCAACATCGCGGTCGATGGCTGCGTGGTCAAGACGGCGGGTGTGGACGAGTCCATCCTGGTGTTCGAAGGCTCGGCCTTTGTGACCGAGTCGCAGGACGAAGCCGTGGCCGAAATCCTGGCCGACAACGTCAAGGCCGGTGACGTGGTCATCGTGCGCTACGAAGGCCCCAAGGGCGGCCCCGGCATGCAGGAAATGCTCTACCCCACCAGCTACATCAAGTCCAAGGGCCTGGGCAAAGCCTGCGCGCTGCTGACCGATGGGCGTTTTTCGGGCGGCACGTCGGGGCTGTCGATAGGCCACTGCTCGCCGGAGGCTGCTGCCGGTGGCGCCATCGGCCTGGTGCAGCAGGGCGACCGCATCCGCATCGATATCCCCAACCGCACGATCGATGTGCTGGTCTCGGACGAGGAGCTGGCCCGCCGCCGCGCCGAGCAGGATGCCAAAGGCTGGAAGCCGGTGAAGCCGCGTCCGCGCAAGGTGTCGGCTGCGCTCAAGGCCTACGCGCTGCTGGCCACCAGCGCCGACAAGGGCGCGGTGCGCGACCTGTCGCTGCTGGGCGACTGATGCCCCCACCGGGCGCGCAGGCGCCTGGTGCATGAACCCGCTGGACACCCTCCCCAGCGGGTTTTCTTTTGGTTGCTTTGTTTTTGATAGCTGCTAGCGCTTGCTGCGTAAGCGCTGGAGGCACTTTTTGCCTCAAATTCAGTCCATCCAGCCAACCCGGTTTTTTGCGCGGGATTGGGTGCCGGGCACAATCGCCGCCATGCTGATTTATCCCCACATTGATCCCGTTGCGTTGCAGATCGGCCCCTTGGCCATCCACTGGTATGGCCTGACGTATCTGGCGGCGTTTGGCCTGTTCATGTTTCTGGGCACGCGGCGCCTGCGCCATCCGCCCTTTGCGGCCATCACCGGGCCGGGTGCTTGGTCGCGCCGCGATGTGGAGGACATCTTGTTCCTGGGCGTGATGGGCGTCATCGTGGGAGGGCGGCTGGGTTACTGCCTGTTTTACAAGCCCGGTTATTACGCGACCCATCCGCTGGAGATTTTTGCCATCTGGCAGGGCGGCATGAGCTTTCATGGCGGCTTGCTGGGCGTCATCGCTGCGATGGTCTGGTTTGCCCGCTCGCGCCAGCGGCCCTGGTTGCAGGTGGCTGACTTTGTCGCGCCCTGCGTGCCCACCGGGCTGGCGGCAGGGCGTGTGGGCAACTTCATCAATGGCGAGCTGTGGGGCCGCTTTGCCAGCCCCGATTTGCCTTGGGGCATGGTGTTTGCGCACAGCGGCTCCATGCAGCCGCGCCACCCGTCGCAGGTGTACCAGTTTTTGCTCGAAGGGCTGTTGCTGTTCGTGCTGCTGTGGCTGTATGCGCGCCGTGAGCGCCGCCAGGGCCAGGTGGCGGCGGCCTTTTTGCTGGGCTACGGCGTGTTCCGCTTCATTGCCGAGTTCTTCCGCGAGCCCGACAGCTTCCTGGGCCTGTTGCCGCTGGGCATGAGCATGGGCCAGTGGCTGTGCCTGCCGATGGTGGCCGGTGGTGTGGGCCTGTGGCTGTGGGCCCAGCGCCAGCCGGTGCAAAAATAACAAGTCAAATTGGCATCAAAGCCTTACAGGCAGGGCGCTAAAAGCTATTGAATCAATAGCGTTTGGTGTTGTCGTACTGCACGCCACGCAAGGATTTTGGGGCTGTTTTTTGACGCCATGCCGTGGTTTTCCTCTGGTATGGTTAAGTCCATGAAAAACGCCCCCGACTGGATTGCCCGCAGCGTCTCTCGCCTGCGTTCTGCGCCGCCTGACGCGGCCGATAAAACCGTGCCCCCAGCGGCCAGCGCCAAGGCCGCTGCCGCACCGCGCACCACCCATGACCGCTTGCAGGCCACGCTGCGCCGGGGCCAGGAGGCACTGTCGCCGCGCGCACTGCGCCGCGTACTGACCGATCTGCAAGCCGTGATCCAGCCGCGCACCAGCGAGTTGGAGGGCGGACGCCGTGCGCAGGTGGTGGCTGACTGGTACGCCCAGGCCCAACCTGCCGAGCGCCACGACCTGTGGCTGCTGATGTGCGAGCAGTTCGCGCCCGATGCCACGCGTTTCCAATCTGCGCGCCAACGCTACGAGGCCGCCGCAGGCACCGAGGAAGAGGGCCAGGCCGAAATCACGCTGCGCCGCGCTCTGGTGTCGCCGCGCACGCGCTTGCTGCAGCGCTTTGCCGTGTTCCCCGAGGGCATGCGCTTTCTGGTGGACTTGCGCGCCGAGTTGCTGCCCCACCTCAAGAGCGACAAGCGCCTGCTGGCGCTGGACGCCGAGCTGGAGCACCTGTTTTCCACCTGGTTTGACGTGGCTTTTCTGGAGCTGCGGCGCCTGTCCTGGGACTCGCCCGCCTCGCTGATCGAAAAGCTCATCAAATACGAGGCCGTGCACGACATCCGCAGCTGGGCCGACCTGAAAAACCGCCTCGACAGCGACCGCCGCTGCTACGGGTTCTTTCACCCGCGCCTGCCCAACGAGCCGCTCATTTTTGTGGAAGTGGCGCTGGTCGACAGCATCTCCAGCAGCATCACGCCGCTGCTGGACGAGGCGGCTGCGCCCACCGACATCAGCCGTGCCTCCACGGCCATTTTCTATTCGATCAGCAACACGCAAACTGGCCTGCGCGGCGTCAGCTTTGGCGATTCGCTCATCAAGCACGTGGTCGAGACGCTGTGCGCCGAGTTTCCGCGCCTGCGCACGTTTGCCACGCTCTCGCCCATTCCGGGCTTTCGCGCCTGGCTGGGCAAAAACGCACCGGCCATGCTGAATCGGTTCAGTGACAAGCAACGCGCCGAGCTGGCCCGCGAAGTGGGCGCCGAGCCGCTCCAGGCCCCCGCACTGCTGGCCGCTGCCGACAAGGCGCTGGCGCTGGAGCCCAAATCGGCGCTGCGCCAGTGGCTGCTGCAATGCGCCGCGCACTACTTGGCGCGCGAGCTGCCAGACGGCAAGCCCATCGACCCGGTGGCGCGCTTCCATTTGGGCAACGGCGCGCGCGTGGAGCGCCTGAACTGGGCGGGCGACCCGTCCTCCAAGGGGCAAAAACAGTCTTACGGGCTGATGGTCAATTACCTCTACGACCTCAAGCGCATCGACAAGCACCGCAGTTTGCTGGCACAAGGCAAGGTGCCCGCCTCCAAAGACATTGAAAGCCTGTGCCCGTGACCCCTCCCGGCGCGCGTTGAAATCCATCCAGAAAAGGGTATTGCATGTCAGGAGAAGTGATTGCTGCGCCGGTGGTCGGCGCAGCCCCGGCGGCGGCCGGTGTGGTGCGCGTCACGCTGCGCCACAGCGGCAGGCTCAACGCCATGTCGCGCGCCATGTGGCGCCAGCTGCGCTCTGTTTTTGAGAGCATTCAGCGCAGCCAGGACGTGCGCTGCGTGCTGATTGAGGGCGATGGCGGCGCGTTTTGCGCGGGCGGCGATATTTCGGAATACCCGGCGTTTCGCTTTGATGCGGCGCAGCTGCGCGATTTTCACGAGGGCGATGTGTGGGGCGGCCTGCAAGCCATGCTCGATTGCGATGTGCCCATCGTGGCGCACATTGCGGGCGCCTGCATGGGCGCGGGCGTGGAGATTGCCAGCTGCTGCGATCTGCGCATTGCCGGCACGTCCGCGCGTTTTGGTGCGCCGATTGCCAAACTGGGCTTTCCGATGGCGCCGCGCGAGGCGCAACTGGTGGCTGGTGCGGTCGGTGAACTCACAGCGCGCCAAATGCTGCTGGAGGCGGCCACCTTCAGCGCCAGTGACATGCTGGCGCGTGGCTTTTTGAGCCGGGTGGTGGCAGACGAGCAGCTGGCCGTCGATGCCTTGGGCAGCGCCTGCCGCATCGCCGCGCTGGCGCCCCAAGCCGCACGCATGACCAAACAAACATTTCGGGCATTAAAAGTGCCTCCAGCCCTTGATGGGTGCGCGCTACCAGCTATCGAAACCATAGTAAACGGCAGCGCCGATCCCTACGCCTACGCCGACAGCGCCGAGCACCGCGAAGGCATTACGGCCTTTCTGGCCAAACGTCCCCCTGTTTTTTGAAACCTATGCGCTCACACAACCTGTTTGCCGCCTTGCGCGCGGCCTTTCCCTCTGACCTGGACCTGGTGGCCGTGGAAACCACCGCCCCCGACGGCACCGCGCTGAATTACACCTGGCGCGACCTGGATCACGCCAGCGCCCGCATGGCCAATTTGCTGGCCTCGCTGGCGCTGCCCGAGGGCAGCCGCGTGGCGGTGCAGGTCGAAAAATCCGTCGAGGCCATGGTGCTGTACCTGGCCACACTGCGCGCGGGCTGCGTGTTCTTGCCGCTCAACACCGCCTACCAGAGCAGCGAGATCGAATACTTCATCGGCAACGCCGAGCCTGCTGTGGTGGTGTGTACGCCGGGCAACTTTGGCTGGGTGTCCAAAATCGCCTTCACGGCGGGCACGCAGCATGTGTTCACGCTGGGCGACGACCGCACCGGCTCCTTGCTGGAGCGCGCAGCCCACCACGCCGACCAGCACCAGCCGGTGGCCCGCACGGCGGATGATCTGGCCGCCATCCTCTACACCAGCGGCACCACCGGGCGCAGCAAAGGGGCCATGCTGACGCACGGCAATCTGCTCTCCAACGCGGTCATGCTCAAGGACTACTGGGGCTGGGTGCCAGGCGATGTGCTCATCCACGCGCTGCCGATTTTTCATGTGCACGGGCTGTTTGTGGCCATCCATGCGGCGCTGCTCAATGGCAGCAAGATGATCTGGCTGGCCAAGTTCGAGCCCAAAGCCGCCATTTCCGCCATGGCCCGCGCCACGGTGTTCATGGGCGTGCCCACGCTGTACGTGCGCATGCTGGCCGAGCCCGGCCTGACCTGCGAGGCGGTGCAGAACATGCGCCTGTTCATCTCCGGGTCGGCGCCACTGCTGATCGAAACCTTTACCGCGTGGCAGCAGCGCACCGGCCACACCATCCTGGAGCGCTACGGCATGAGTGAAACCATCATGCTCACCTCCAACCCCTATGCCGCTGACGCTCGCTACGGTGGCCAAGACGAGCGCCGTGGCGCCACCGTCGGCTTTGCGCTGCCCGGCGTGGGCCTGCGCGTGGTCAACGATGCCAACCAGCCGCTGCCCGTGGGCGAGATCGGCAACATCCAGGTGCAAGGCCCCAATGTGTTCAAGGGCTACTGGCGCATGCCGGAAAAAACCGCCGAAGAATTCACGCCCGATGGCTGGTTCAAGACCGGCGACGTGGGTCTGGTGGACGCGCGCGGTTACGTCAGCATCGTCGGGCGCAGCAAAGACCTGATCATCTCGGGCGGCTACAACGTCTATCCCGCCGAGGTGGAGGCTGCCATCAACGAGCTGCCCGGCGTGGCCGAGAGTGCCGTGGTAGGCGTGCCGCACCCCGATTTTGGTGAGGTGGGCGTGGCCGTGCTGGTGGCCCGGCCCGGTGCCCAGCCCGATGCCGAGGCCATCGTGGCCCAGCTGAAAACCCAGCTGGCCAATTTCAAGATTCCCAAGCGCTGCTTTGTGGTGGCAGAACTGCCGCGCAACACCATGGGCAAGGTGCAAAAGAACCTGCTGCGGGCGCAGTACCAGGGCTTGTTTGCCTGAGCCAGGATGGGAGGGCAGGGCGCAAAAAATTACCTCCAGCATGGCATGGCTGGAGGCAATTTCTGCTTCTGAATTGATAGCTGCTTGCGCTTGGTGCGCAAGGCGTAGAGCCTGATTTGGCTTGAAGTAGGTGCGCTGTCCGCAGCGTTCAGCGCAGCACCAGCACGGGGATGTGCGAGTGCGTCAAGACATGCTGTGTTTCGCTGCCCAGCAGCAGGCGCTTGATGCCCTTGCGCCCGTGCGACGCCATGACGATGAGGTCGCACTTGTGCTTTTTGGCGGCAGCAATCACGGCTTCGGCCACCAGGTCGGATTTGGCCACCACGGCCTTGACGCTCACGCCCTGGGCGTCGCCTGCGGTTTTGACGCCATCGACCAGCGCCTGGGCGGCCTCGTCCCATTGTTTTTCAATGCGCTGGATATCGCTGGCCTCTACGGGCATACCGCCTTCAAAATAGCTGCGCGGGTAGCGCGGCACCACTTTCAGTGCCACCACCGAAGCGCCTGACAAAGCAGCCAGCGACAGGCCACTTTGAACGGCTTTATCGGACAGCTCGGAGCCGTCGGTGGCAATCAGGATGCGCTTGTACATGGGGGTCCTCTCTGGGGAAAAGATCAATGGGGTGGGCGGCATTGTCTGAAAAAAATGCACGCGGGTCAGTATGGCATGCAAAAGCGGTAAGCTTGCCGCATGTCAATGAATTCCACGGTCGATCAGGCCACGGGCCGTCCGGCGGATACGGTGCCTGCCCCCGGGGCGCCAGAGCTGCTGGATGACCGCCAGGAGTGGGCGGCTTTTGGTCGGCCCTGTACGCCAAATGGTGCGTCTGCCGGGGGCGAGAGCGCCTGGGAGTCGCATGTGGTCATCGAGGGCATGCACTGCGCAGCCTGCGCACTGACCATTGAAGAGGCGCTGTGTGCAGTTCCCGGCGTGGCGCAGGCTGAGGTCAGTGCTGCTACCCAGCGTGCGCGCGTGGTCTGGCAGCCTGGGCTGGTGCTGCCGTCGCAATGGCTGGCGGCGGTGCGCAAAGCCGGTTATGGCGCTTTGCCCGCCATGGATGCCATGGCCCGCGAACAGCGCAAGCGCGAGCACCGGCGCGCGCTGTGGCGCTGGCTGGTAGCAGGCTTTTGCATGATGCAGGTCATGATGTATGCGTGGCCCGCTTACGTGGCCTTGCCCGGCGACCTCACCCCCGAAATGGAGCGCTTGCTGCGCTGGGCCTCCTGGGTTATCAGCTTGCCGGTGGTGCTGTTTGCCTGCGGGCCGTTTTTTTCCAGCGCCTTGCGCGATATCCGCCAGCGGCGGGTGAGCATGGATTTGCCTGTGGCGCTGGGCATGGTGATCACGTTCGTGGTCAGCACGGCGGGCACATTTGACCCCACCGGAATCTTTGGACGGGAGGTGTTTTTTGACTCCCTCACCATGTTCGTTTTCTTTTTGCTGACGGGCCGATGGCTGGAGTTGCGCCTGCGCGACCGCACGGCGGGTGCGCTGGAGTCTGTCATGAACCGACTGCCCGATAGCGTGGAGCGGCGTGCCCCCGACGGCACCTTCGAGCGCGTGGCCGTGCGCCGACTGGTCGCCGGTGACACCGTGCGGGTGCTGCCCGGTGAAGCTTTTCCGGCCGACGGCTGCATCGTCACTGGCCAGACGCTGGCCGATGAAGCACTGTTGACGGGCGAGTCCAAGCCGGTGCTGCGCACACCGGGAAGTCTGGTCACGGCAGGGAGCTACAACCTGCAGTCGTCTGTGGAGGTGCTGGTGCAAGGCACGGGGCCAGCCACCCGTTTTGGTCAGATCGTGGCGCTGATGGAGAGCGCATCGTTGCAAAAACCCCGATTGGCGCAAGTGGCTGATCGCGTAGCACGGCCTTTTTTGATCGCTGTTTTGCTGGCAGCCTTTCTGGCGGCGCTGTGGTGGTGGCCTACCGATCCGGCCCATGCGCTCATGGTGGCAGTGTCGGTATTGATCGTTACCTGCCCCTGCGCTTTGTCGCTGGCGACGCCCGTGGCCATGTTGTCCGCTGCGGGGACGCTGGCACGCCACGGCGTGCTGGTGCGCAACCTCCAGGGCCTGGAGGCGTTGGCCGAAGTGGATACAGTGGTTTTCGACAAAACCGGTACTTTGACCCGTGATGGCATGGTGGTCAGTGCCATCCATGCTGTGGGTGGCGTGCCCGCGCAAGATGCATTGGGTTTGGCGGCAGAGCTGGCGCGCCACTCTCTGCATCCGGTGTCACGCGCTGTGGTCATGGCCGCAGCACGCAACGCCAGCGGCCATGCGCCACGCTGGCAAGTGACGCAAGTGCAGGAGGAAGTGGGCCGTGGGTTGAGCGCCTGGGTGCAGGATTTGCAGGGCGCTTTGCCCGCTGGTCGTGTGCTGCTGGGCTCATCGCGGCATACCGGTGCCGTGCTTGACGAGAGCACCGAAGCGCAACAGGTGTTTCTGGTGCGAGAGGACGGGCATGCCGGACGGGTAGAGCTGGCACGGTTTGATCTGGCGGAAGACCTGCGGGCACAAGCAGCCGGCGCCGTGCGTGCCGTGACCCATGCCGGATTGCAGGTGCAGTTGCTGTCGGGCGACAGATCCAAGTCTGTGGCACGGGTGGCCGGGCAGGCTGGCATTGCCGATTGGCGTGCAGACTGCACACCGCAGGACAAATTGGAAGCGCTGCGGGCCATGCAGGCGCGCGGGCAGCGTGTTGCCATGGTGGGTGACGGGCTGAATGACGGGCCAGTGCTGGCGGGTGCCCACGTGTCGTTCGCTTTTGGCAAGTCGGTAGCGCTGGCACAATCGAAGGCTGATTTTGTAGTGTTGGGCGAAAGCCTGTGGTTGGTGCCGCAAGCGGTGCTGTTGGCGCGTCGCACGTTGCGCGTGGTGCGCCAGAACCTGTGGTGGGCCGCCGGGTACAACGCATTGAGCGTGCCGCTGGCCATTGCAGGCTATATGCCAGCTTGGCTGGCAGGGCTTGGCATGGCCCTGAGTTCGTTGCTGGTGGTGCTCAATGCGGCACGCCTTTCTTTGCCTTTGCCTGCGCTAAAAGGCGAACTGGGCGAGGCAGTCGCTGGTGCGTCTTCCGCTGAACCCGTGGCTGCATAAAAATACAGGAGTCCGCACATGGACATTCTTTATCTGTTGATTCCCTTGTCGGTTGTGCTCGTGCTGATGATTTTGCTGGGCTTGTGGTGGGCCGTCTACCGCGGTCAATTCGAGAACGTGGAGCAAGAAGGCGAGCGCATTCTTCGCGATAATTGACCACTGTCAAAAACACTACCCTTTCTACAGTTAATACTTTCGCTCAAATCAAGAGGTGCCCGATGGATATACCAAAACAAGCAGATGCTGCGCACTACAACGATACCGTTGTACGGCAGTTTTCTATCATGACCGTGGTGTGGGGGGTGGTTGGCATGCTGGTTGGCGTTTTCATCGCCGCCCAGCTGGCTTGGCCCGAACTCAACTTCGGTATTCCCTGGCTGAGTTACGGCCGTTTGCGACCACTGCATACCAATGCGGTGATTTTTGCGTTTGGTGGTAGCGCACTGTTTGCTACCAGCTACTACGTGGTGCAGCGTACCTGCCAGGTACGTCTGTTTGCTGGCAAGCTGGCATCGTTCACGTTCTGGGGCTGGCAGCTGGTGATTCTGGCTGCCGCCATCAGCTTGCCTCTGGGTTACACCCAAGGCAAAGAATACGCTGAGCTGGAATGGCCCATTGACATCCTCATCGCTTTGGTGTGGGTGGCATATGCTGTTGTGTTTTTCGGTACGGTCGGCATTCGCAAGGTGCGCCACATTTACGTGGCCAACTGGTTCTACGGTGCCTTCATCTTGGCCGTGGCTGTGCTGCACATCGTCAACAGTGCTGCGGTTCCTGCGGGCTTCATGAAGAGCTACTCTGCCTATGCCGGTGTGCAAGATGCCATGGTGCAGTGGTGGTATGGTCACAATGCTGTGGGCTTTTTCCTCACGGCAGGCTTTTTGGGCATGATGTACTACTTCATTCCCAAGCAAGCCGGTCGCCCTGTTTACAGCTACCGCCTGTCGATTGTTCACTTCTGGGCACTGATCTTCACCTACATGTGGGCGGGCCCACACCACCTGCACTACACCGCGCTGCCTGACTGGACGCAATCGGTGGGCATGGTGTTCTCGCTTATTTTGCTGGCTCCCAGCTGGGGCGGCATGATCAACGGCATCATGACCCTGTCGGGTGCTTGGCACAAACTGCGCGATGACCCCATCCTGCGCTTCCTGATCGTTTCGCTGTCTTTCTACGGCATGTCCACTTTTGAAGGCCCGATGATGGCCATCAAGACTGTCAATGCCTTGAGCCATTACACCGATTGGACCGTGGGCCACGTGCATGCTGGTGCTTTGGGTTGGGTAGGTCTGATTACCATGGGCTCCCTTTACTACCTGGTTCCTCGTCTGTTCGGCAAGGAAAAGATGCACTCTGTCAAAGCCATTGAAATTCACTTCTGGCTGGCAACGATCGGCATCGTGCTGTACATCGCCGCTATGTGGATTGCCGGTGTGATGCAGGGCCTGATGTGGCGTGCCATCAATGCAGACGGGACACTGACCTACACCTTTGTGGAAGGTGTAAAGGCTACTTATCCGTTCTACGTGATTCGCTTCACGGGTGGTGTTCTGTACCTGACTGGCATGGTCATGATGGCCTGGAACGTGTGGATGACCAGTATTTCCGGTCGCTCGGTCACTGTGGCCATTCCTGTCGCTAAACCAGCGCACGCCTGAGACCCGAGGAGTCCCATTTCATGTCCCAACATAACAACAATGCTTCGACGGGGTTCTCCCACGAAACGGTGGAAACCAACAACTTCCTGATGATCGTTTTGATCGTTTTGGTAATTGCTGTGGGTGGCCTGGTTGAAATCGTTCCTTTGTTCTTTCAGAAGTCCACCACCGAGCCTGTGAAGGGGGTGGAGCCTTACGCTCCTTTGCAGTTGGCGGGGCGCGATGTCTATTTGCGCGAAGGTTGCTACAACTGCCACTCGCAAATGATTCGCCCCTTCCGGGCAGAAACCCTGCGCTATGGCCACTACTCTGTGGCGGGTGAGTTTGTCTATGACCACCCGTTCCAGTGGGGTAGCAAGCGCACCGGTCCTGACCTGCACCGCGTGGGCGGCAGGTACAGCGATGAATGGCACCGTATTCACTTGAACAATCCCCGTGATGTGGTTCCTGAATCGAACATGCCTGCTTATTCTTGGCTGGAAAAAAATACGCTGGATCCCGCAGTACTTGCACCGCGTATGAAGGCGTTGCGCGCAGTGGGCGTTCCCTATACCGATGAGCAGATCGCTGCTGCGGCAGATGAGGTCAAGGGAAAAACTGAAATGGATGCGCTCGTGGCCTATCTGCAGGTCTTGGGCCGTGCGCTTAAGTAAGAAAGGTGGTTGTCATGGATGTCACCGTCATGCGCGTTGTGGTCACGCTGGTTTCTTTCGCATGTTTTGTCGGTATCTGGGTGTGGGCCTACGCTCGCAACAACAGATCTCGGTTTGACGAGGCGGCCCAGCTCCCATTTCAACAAGATTAAATACCACCAGAACGAGAACACCCTATGAGTGACTTCACTAGCAATTTCTGGTCGGTTTATGTAGCCGGTATCACGATCGCTGGCATCGTGGCCTGTTTGCTGCTGCTCTGGATTACGGCACGGAAAAAAGTTGCATCTGATAGCAACAACACTACTGGCCATGTCTGGGACGAAGACCTGACTGAGATGAACAATCCCATGCCACGGTGGTGGATGTGGTTGTTTGTGCTGACCATCATCTTTTCTTTTGCTTATCTGGCCATTTATCCGGGTCTGGGTAAGTTTGCTGGAAAAATGGGATGGAGCCAGTACGGTGCCTACGATGCTGAAATGGCTCAAGCCAAGGCTGAGTTGGAGCCTTTGTACGCGCGGTTTACCTCGATGACTACAGAGCAGGTAGCCCAAGACCCGCAGGCAATGGCCATTGGTGAGCGTTTGTTCATGAACAACTGCGCACAATGCCATGGTTCTGACGCCCGTGGTAGCAAGAGCTTTCCCAATCTGACCGACGGCCATTGGTTGCATGGCGGTACCCCTGAGAAAATTCGTGAAACCCTGGAAAAGGGCCGTATCGGCAACATGCCTCCCATGGCTGCTGCGGTGGGATCGCCTGAGGATGTGCGCAACCTGTCGCATTACGTCCTGAGCCTCTCTGGCAGTCCACACGATTCCCTGCGTGCTTCTTTGGGCAAATCCAAGTTTGTCGCTTGTGCTGCTTGCCATGGTGCCGACGGCAAAGGTATGCAGGCTTTGGGCGCCCCTAACCTGACAGATGACATCTGGCTTCATGGTTGGGGTGAGGCAGCCATCACAGCCATGATCAACAATGGCAAGGTTAATCAGATGCCTGCACAATCTCAGAAACTGACTGAGGCCCAATTGGGTGTGCTGACTGCCTATGTGTGGGGCATGTCAAACAAACCGGGCTCTGCTCGCTAAACTGGAGAGATAAAGATGGCGCTTCGGCGCCATCTTCTTTTGGCTGCCATGTCGGCCACTTTTTGAAAAGCGCTTTCACCATGAACTCACCCGATGGGAAACCCCGCAAGATTATCCCGATTGCGCCTGTAGCTTCAGAGCCTGCGACAGACAAAGACATTGTTTCTCTGTACGAGGCGCAAAAGAAAGTTTACCCGCGCTCCATCAGTGGAATTTTTGCACGCTGGCGCTGGGGAATGGTATTTCTCACGCAGCTGATTTTTTACGGCTTGCCATGGTTGGAGTGGGGACAGCGCCAGATGGTGCTGTTTGACCTTGGGGCAAGGCGTTTTTATATTTTTGGTTTGGTACTTTACCCGCAGGATTTCATTTACCTGACTGGGTTATTGATTATTTCAGCCTTATCGCTGTTCTTGTTCACCGCCGTAGCAGGACGCCTTTGGTGCGGATTTGCCTGTCCGCAAACGGTCTACACCGAGATTTTCATGTGGATCGAGCACAAGGTCGAGGGTGACCGCAGTGCACGCTTGCGTCTGGACAGCAGTAGCTGGACGGCTGAAAAAATATGGAAAAAATCACTTAAGCAATTTCTTTGGATTTTGTTGTCTATCTGGACAGGGTTCACGTTCGTAGGCTATTTTGTTCCTATCCGCGAACTCGGTACTGAGTTGATGGCATTGCAAGGCGGTTGGCAAATTTTCTGGGTGATTTTTTATGGGTTTGCCACGTATGGGAATGCAGGCTTTATGCGCGAGCAGGTTTGCAAATACATGTGCCCGTATGCGCGCTTTCAGAGCGCCATGTTTGACAAAGACACGCTCATCGTCACCTACGACACCGAAC
>ERZ724525.1438-NODE-1438-length-14056-cov-7.952861_pt1 | contig 14056 bp, 5 predicted proteins | sample MGYA00376058_ERZ724525 | MGnify/ENA primary metagenome ERZ724525 (study PRJEB28724, sample SAMN07190888) | wastewater metagenome | isolation source: influent of sewage treatment plant in Hong Hong | place: USA: Christiansburg, Virginia | collected 2016-03-01 ... | reverse complement strand
AGGGGTTTCTGGTAGTCGGCCGGGGCCACGTCGGTGCGGTCCTGGACCTTCTTCCAGAGGATGCTGCTGATCAGCCCGCCTACGTTTACAGGCTCCAGTGCGGGCAGCTTGTCGGCGGCGATCTGGGTGCGCAGGGCACCGTTGACCCAGAGGTTTTCCTGCTTGTTGGCGGCCGGCCAGCTTTCGTAGTCCGCAGGGATGTTCAGGCCCCAGGGTTTGAAGGCGTTTTCCACGCCATTCAGGCTGGTGGCCAGTTGCGGGTTGTGACGCTTGAGCACGTCGACCATGGTGGTGTTCTCGACCCAATCCATGCCTTCCGGGGTGTAGATTTCCGGGCGGTAGTCTTCGGTGTAGAAGCGGTCGGTCATCAGGCGGCGCGAGGCGTTGAGGATAAAGATCTGGAACGCCGTTTCGCCAAAACCGAAGCCTTCTGGGCGGACGGTTTCGGCCAGTTGGCCGACCATGGTGTCGATCTGCTCGATGTCGTTGCTGTAGATCTTTTTCAGCTGGGCGAGGGTAGTCGGGTCGCTGGTCAGGTCTTCGAACTTGGTGATCGGGTTGAGGCCGATCTGCCGGCGGAACTCGTTGTAGCGCGGTACGCCACGTTCGCGGTCACGCAGTACGTCGATGGTGGCCAGGTCGATGTTGCCAGCGACCGGCACCGACAGGTTGCGCAGGAAGTTCGGGTAGTTGTGCAGGGTCAACGCGCCCGGGTTGGTGATGCCGAAGGAGTACCACAGACGGTCGGCACGCTCGCCGCTGAGCAGGTTCTCGGCTTCGCGGTCGCGGGTGTTTTCGATCGGTACTGAACGGGAGATGACGTTGGAGCCGATGTCGTAGACGTCGACCTTGTCGCGCAGCAGTGGGTGCATGCGGTAAACGGCAACGAACTCTTCGGTGAGGGTGTACGGCACGCCGTTGTTGCTGGGCTTGGCGGAACCCACCAGGCCGGCGATGGCGTGGTCGATGGCCGAGCTGCCTACACCGTCAGCACTGTTGGGGTCGAAGCCGAGTATGGCCTTGAGGAAGGAGTCGGATTTCTCCAGGTCTTCCATGACCTTTTGCACTTCGGCCTGGTACTTGTCACGCGGGCCACGGGAGCCCAGCAGGCCATACCAGTTGGCGTGCATGGCGCGCTCGGTCACCGGGTTGGCGATGATCGCCGGGGTCCATTCGATGGTGTGGATCTTGGCCATCAGGGCGGCGTTGGCCAGGCGGGCGTGGTCGTAGATCCACTGGTCGGTTTGCGCGGGGTAGGCTTGCTTGAGCTTGCCGGCGATGGCGTTGTGCTCAAGGGTGAACAGCTGGTGGAGCATGCTCAGGCCCAGCCACCAGTTGTCGTTGACGCCGGTGACCGGCTTGCCGCTGAGCAGCTCGGTGGGCAGGCTGTTGTCGGCGTTGACCTTGAGGCGACCGTCGACGAAGGAACGGATCTTGTCGCTGCTTTCCTTGCTGCTGCCGTACAGCTGCGAGCCGTCCCACCAGTGGGTGTTGTGGTTCTGGTAGGTCGGCGGCTTGATGGCTTCGGCCGCGGTGCGGCTCGGGTCGGCCTGGGTGCGCTGCACCGACAGGCTGCCGGAACCAAGGGCGTCGCCGGCAGGCAGTGGCACCTGGATCGGATCGTCGACGGCGTTGGGGCCGTGGCTGACCCAGTCGTGGACCATGAACTGAATCCAGGCACCGGCGATGAAGTTGAGGCTGGTGGCCGGCTTGAAGGTGTCACGCGCCAGGAGGATGTTACTGACCTCGCGCGGGTTGGGCTTGAGCAGGGTGTCGGCGGTGGTTTCGCCATAGGTGATGGTGGGGTCGACGTTGCGCCCGAAGCGGCGATACACCGAGCCTTCGGCCGGGTTGCTGAGGATGTTGCAGGTGCCGTCCTCAGTACGCACGGTTTTGCTGCGCGCGTCGCAGGTGATGTCCTTGTTGGCGCGCGGATAGTCATCGACATCGAACAGGTTGTTTTTCAACAGGGCTTCACGCTCCATGCTCAGCGTGAGCAGGCCTGCGAAAATACCCAATGTGCCGAGCTTGGTTAAAGCCGGCCAAGTCACCCAGACAGCCATGGCAATCTCTCCTCTTTTATTTTTGTGGTGTTGCAGGTGGGCTGATTGCCCGCAGGCAGCAGCGCTCGGGAGAGTAGGGGCAAGGGCTGGCCGGCCACCCCCTCCAGTGGGAGGGGGTGGGGTAAATAAGGCGCCATAAAGGCTGGGGGATGATCAGTTTTGTGACGTGCGTGGCTGAACGCAGAGGATGGCTTCGGTGCGGTTGGCGACGTTCAACTTGGCGTAGATGTTCTTCAGGTGCCATTTGGCGGTGGACAGCGCCACCCCGGTTTGCGCGCTGATCTGGCTGTTGGACAGGCCGCTGAGCAGGTGGGCGAAGATCTCGTTTTCCTTGTCGGTAAGCAGGCTGTTGATGTTGCGTTCGCTGCGGTTGGCCGTGCGCTCGTCGGGGAAGAACTCGGCATAGGATTCGCGGTACTTCTCTGGGATATCCAGCAGGCCGGCCTGGCTCAGCGCCAGCAGGCCGGGGCCGAAGCCGGGCGCTTCATCGAACACCGAGCGGCTGATATTGACCATGCCGTAGGCGTCCAGCAGGCGCAGCAGTTCCAGGCGTTGGGCGGCCAGGTCCGGTTGGCTGTTGCCGGCCACCATCAGGTTGGCTTCGATGATCAGCCGGCGCACGCTCAGCTCACTGTGGCGCAGGGATTCGTCCAGCACCTTGAGCAAGCGGCAGGCCCGCACCTTGGCGCCGCGCCCGAGCAGCCAATAAACGCAGGCCAGGCCGTAGCGCTCCCAGCATTCATCGTGGGGGCGGGCGCTGTCCCAGTAGCCCTCGGCCAGCAGTTCGGCCAGCCGGTAGCGCTGGGCCAGGCTGTCGAGGCTTGCACTTTTGCCGCTGATGTAGGCCTGGCGCAGGCTCTCCTGGGCCAACTGGCTGACGAAGCGGGCGTAGTTGCCCAGTTGCAGAATGCTCGCCAGTTGTTCCAGCAGGCGGGTGGCGCGCACCGTTTGTTGGCGCCGGTGCAGCAAGCGCGAGAGGGTGATGTAGACGGTGGCGATGGCCTCGGTGGCGGAGGAGGAGTTGACCTCGGCCATCAGGTCTTCACACAGCTGCTGGGCGGCCACCAACTGGTTTTGTTCATACAGCGCCACGACCATCGCCGTAGCGCGGTTGACCCAGGCCGGCGAGGCCTTGGGGGTGCGCTGGTAGTCGCTGTAGACATCCTTGCGCGCGCTGCTGGCACGGCCGGCGTAGCGGTTGCACAGGGCGATGATCAGGTCGGCGTAGCTCTCGAAAAAGCTGTGGCCACTCTGGCTGAGCAGGGCCTTGCCTTGCACGGCATAGCGGATTGAGGTTTCCAGCCGTGCATTCATCAGGTGGTGATAGGCGAGGATGGTCAGGCTCACGGCGCGAATGCCGTGGTGCACGCCAGGGGCCAGCAACGCCTGGCAATCGGCGCCTGGGTGAAAGTCCAGGTCATGCTGAAACAGCTGCAGGTTGAGGTGCAGAAACTGCAGGGTTAGCGGCTCCAGCAGCGGCGCGGCCGGGTCCTGGCGGGCCTGGATGCAGTCGAGGTAATAGCGCGCCTGGTGGAAGCGCCGCGACAGGGTCAGGGCGCCGATGAGCGGCACCAGCAGGTGCGGGCTGGCGAGCAGGGTGGCTTCGCTGAGGGGCTCGACCCACTTGAGCAGTTCGTTGAACTGGCCTTGGGGAATCCAGGCCGCACAGCTGCTCTCCAGCAGGCGGCTGAACAGCGCCTCATCGCCACTGCGCTGGGCATGTTGTAGCGCCTGGTCGTGGTCGTTACGGGCCAGAAAGTAGTCGGCGGCGCGGCTGTGCAGGGCGCTGATCAGCTGCGGTTGCTCGATCAGCAGGCGGCTGTTGAGAAAGGTCAGCAACAGGGCGTGATAGCGAAACCAGCCGGGCTGGTTTTCCACCGCCAGCATAAACAGCTCGCGGGCTGACAGCTCTTCCAGCAGCAGTGCGCTGCCCGTGCGTTGCAGCACGTGGTCGCAGAGCGCGCCGTCGAATTTGTCGAGGATCGCCGTACACAAAAAGAACTCATGCAGGTTTGGCGACAGGCCCTTGAACACCACATGGCCGAAGTAGTCGACGATTTCCGGCTGGGTGCCGTTGAAGCACTCCAGCGCAGTGGTGCCAAAGCGCGCATAGGCCAGCAGCGCCAGCTTGACCCCGGCGATCCAGCCTTCGGTCATCGCCAGCAGGCTGCTGACGTAGGCCTCGCTGAGGGCCGGGCCACCGAGATGGGCGTTGAGTTGCTGCACGCCGTTGGCGTCCAGGCGCAGGTCTTGCTGGTCGAGGCTGAGCAACTGGTTGGCGAGCTTAAGGCGGGTCAGGGAAAAGCCAGGATGGTTGCGGCTGGAAATGACCACGCGGATATTGCTCGGCAGCCTCTCCAGCAAGGCGGCCAGCACCTCAAGGATGGCTGGCTCGCGGATGTACTGGAAGTCGTCGAACACCAGGCACAGGCCGCCGTCGATGCGCTCCAGGGCTTCGGCCAGGTATTCACCGACCACCTCCGGCGACAGGCTGGCTTCCAGCGGGTTGAACCACGACAGGTCGAAGTCGCTGACCTGAGCGCGAATGCTTTCGATCAGTCGGCGGAAGAAGCGCAGGGCATGGTTGTCGCGGGCCTGCAGCGGATAATAGGCCAGCGCGCGGCTGCTGTAATGGGCGCGCCAGTGGCTGAGCAGGGTCGACTTGCCCGAACCGGCCGGGGCCAGCAGCAGGGTCAGTGGGTAGTGTTCACAGCGGCAAAGCAGTTGCAGCAAGTCGTCGCGAAGCACCCCGGGGGGGATTTCTCGGCAGTCCATATGCAGGCACCTGACAGTTCTTATTTTTATTTTGAATGGCGAGCGCGCGGGAGGATAACCCAGCGCCTGGCAGGCAATTGCTGAGTCGGTCACGCTTTTGCGGCAGGGTTGAACGTGCGTACCAGTTGGCGGCGAAGTGGTCAGACAGGCCTTATAGGCGAGTCGGAGGGGGCGGGACTGGCGTTGGGCGCTTGGGCGTGGCGGCTAGCTGATGGGTCTCGCTGCGCTCAACCCATCTTACGGTCAGGGGTGCAGTTGTCGCGGCTCAGTGCCCAACATGCTCCATGGCCCAGACGGCGGCTTCGACCCGTGAGCGCAGGCCGAGTTTGTGCAGCAGGTTTTTTACGTGGACCTTGACCGTGCCTTCGGTGATGCCCAGCTTGCGGCCGATCATTTTGTTGCTGTTGCCGCCGGCAATCATCTTCAGCACCTGACGCTCCCGTTCGGTGAGTTCCACCTGGGGTGCGCCTTGCGGTTCACGCAGGGCCTGGGCCAGGACGCGGGTCAGGGTCGGGCTGATCACCAGTTCACCCTGTAGGGCCTCGCGCACTTGCTGGATGAGTTTTTCCGGCTCCATGTCCTTGAGCAGATAGCCGTCGGCGCCAAAGCGCAGGGCGTCGCGCACGTCCTTTTCCGCGTCGGAGACGGTGAACAGCAGAATCTTGCCGGCGTAGCCGACCTGGCGCAGGCGCTTGAGGGTTTCCACCCCGTTCATCTGCGGCATGTTGTTGTCCAGCAGGATCAGCTGCGGTTGCAGGCTGTCGATCAGGCTCAGGGCTTCTTCGCCGTTGTTGGCTTCGCCGACGATCAGGAAGTCGTCCTCCAGCTCCAGCAGCTGACGGATGCCGCGGCGCATCATCGGGTGGTCGTCGACCAGCAGGATGCGGGCGCGCGTCGGGGTGTCGGCGGATGGCGTGTTCATGCGGGTGATTCCTCTGCATGGCGACCGAGAAATCCGGGCTGGAAACTCAGGTGGATACGGGTGCCGTTAGGCGTGTTGCGGCTCACATCGAGCTGGCCGTTCAGGCTGCGGGTGCGTTCCTGCATGATGGTCAGGCCGTGATGCTGGCGCGGGTCCGGGCTGGCACCGATGCCGCAACCGTCGTCTTCGATCACCAGCTCGATGCGCTCGCCCTGCTGGCCCAGGTGCACTTTGACGTGTTTGGCCTGGGCATGGCGGGCGCAGTTGGACAGCGCCTCGCGGGCGATCTGTAGCAGGTGAATCTGTTCGCTGGCGTCGAGGGTGAAGGCCAGCGGTTCGACCTGCAGCAGCACCTCGAAGGCGCCGCGTTCGGCAAATTCGCGCACCGTGTCATCCAGGGCTTGATCCAGGCCGCTGCCGTGGATCTGCAGGCGGAAGGTGGTCAGCAGCTCGCGCAGCTGGCGGTAGGCATTGTTGATGCCTTCGCGGATTTCCTCGCTGACACTGAACAGCATCTCGGCGCTTTCGCCACGGCGCATCAGGGTTTGCAGGCGGCTGACCTGCAGCTTCATGTAGGACAGCGCCTGGGCCAGGGAGTCATGCAGCTCGCGGGCGATGATGGTGCGCTCATCCAGCAGCAGCAGGCGATGGTCCTGCTCGCGCTGCCGCTCCAGCGACAGCGCCGTGCCGACCAGGTCGGCGAGGGCCTGGATCAGCTCATTTTCCCAGCTCTGTGGGCGGTGGCCGTCGACGAAGTTGGCGCTCAGTTCGCCGAGGTTGTTGCCCTGGTTGCTGATCGGGTAGATCTGCAGGTTGGGCTTGTGCTGACGTTCGCAGCTGGCGCAATTGTTCCGTGAGCAGATTTCCCGCGATTCGCTGCCGTGCAGGGCAATCAGTTGTTCCGCCGGTTTATGCGGGTTGCCGTGCAGGCACAGGGTCAGGCGCAGGCCGGGGATCAGGGCCTGGAAGTTGTCGATCAGCAGGTCCAGCTGTTCGGCGCTGGTCAGGTGGCTGGCCAGCTGGCGGCTGCTGAAAAACAGCAGCTGCAGGGCGCCATTGGCCTGGTTGAGGGTGGCGGTTTTCTGCTCGACACGGCTTTCCAGGGTGCGGTGCGACTCTTCGATGGCATCGGCCATGGCGTTGAAGCTCAGGGCCATCTGCCCCAACTCGTCTTCCGACTGGAACTCCACCCGTGCCGAGTGATCGCCATCGCGAAAGCGTTCGGCGGCGCTCATCAGGTATTGCAGCGGGGTGATGACGTTGGTTTGCAGCTCGTACATGCCGATCAGCAGGATCAGCACGGTAATAAACAATGACGCGCCCTGGATGTTCTGCTGCCAGCTCTGCTTGCGTTCGCTCTTTTGCTGCAGCAACAGCACGAAGTGGTTGAGTTGCTCGACGAAACCGTCGGCTTGGTCGAGGAAGTGCCGGCGATCATCACTGGCCAGGGCCGGGCGCAGGTTGTTGCGCCAGTTGCTTTGTAGCTGCAGGTAGGCGCTTTGCAGCGGTGCTTGTGGGTCGCTTTCCAGCACCTTGTGCAGGTCGGCGCTGTCCAGGCGTTGTTCGAAGCTGGCCACCAGGGTGTCGATCTGCTCGCGCGGCGCCTGGGCTTCGAGCTTCCAGCTCAGTTGATAGGTGGCCATGCGCAAGGAGCCGGCGGTGTTGATGGCGGCGGCATCGTCCTGGCTGAGCCAGGCAATCACGCCGGCACTGAGGGCGCTGGCCAGGGCGAGGACGGCAATCAGCAGCACGGCAAAGCCGGCACGGGCCGGTAATGAGCTGCGCATCCACTTCAACATGGCACTACTACCTCCAAAGAACCTGAACCACCCATAAGGCCGTCGTTGTGCCCCACCTGAGTGGCTAAGAGCCTGTTATTTATAGACTTCTTGCTGATTTTAGACGCTATCACTTAAGAGGTAGAGGGGCGCAGGGTAGGGGTTCGGCCCAGTGCCGCGACTTGACCCAGGTCAATTCCCAGCCACAGTTGACTACCTAGTGTGCACGCATGGTAACCGCTTTAGGAGTCCGTCATGGCGAGTGTGAAGGTTCAACAAGGCTTGGTGTTGGGGATGAGTACCCTGGCATTCACAGTCTGTTTCATGGTCTGGATGATGTTCGCCGTCCTCGGTGTGCCGGTTAAGGAACTGCTGCAGCTGAACGAAACCCAGTTCGGCTTGCTGGCGGCGACCCCGGTGTTGACCGGCTCGCTGGTCCGCCTGCCGTTGGGCCTGCTGACCGACAAGTTCGGTGGGCGCATCGTCTTCTTCATTCTGATGCTGGTGTGCGTGCTGCCGATCTACATGATCAGCCTGGCCACCGAGTACTGGCACTTCCTGGTTCTCGGCCTGTTTGTCGGCCTGGCCGGCGGCTCGTTCTCGGTGGGCATCGCCTACGTCGCCAAGTGGTTTGATAAGTCCACCCAGGGCACGGCCATGGGCATCTTCGGTGCCGGTAACGCCGGTGCTGCGGTGACCAAGTTTGTCGCCCCGGCGATCATCGCCGCCGCCAGCTGGCAGATGGTGCCGAAGGTGTTCTCGGCCGTGATGTTTATCACCGCGCTGCTGTTCTGGTTTCTCACCTACGAGAACAAGGCACACCGGGTGCCCAGTTCGGTGTCGCTGAAAGAGCAGCTGCTGACCCTCAAAGACCCGAAAGTGTGGCGCTACTGCCAGTACTACTCGATCGTCTTCGGCGGCTATGTGGCCCTGGCGCTGTGGATGACCAAGTACTACGTGCAGGAATACGGCTTCAACCTGCAAAGCGCGGCGCTGCTGGCGGCCTGCTTCTCCCTGCCGGGCGGTGTGCTGCGTGCCATCGGCGGCTGGATGTCGGACAAGTGGGGCGCCCATAGCGTGACCTGGTGGGTGATGTGGGTGAGCTGGATCTGCCTGTTCCTGCTGTCCTATCCGCCGACCGATCTGGTGATCCAGACCGTCAACGGCCCGCAGAGCTTCCACATCGGCCTCAGCCCTGTGCTGTTCACCGTGCTGCTGTTTGTCATGGGCATCGCCTTCGCCTTCGGCAAAGCCTCGGTGTTCAAGTACATCTCCAACGACTACCCGCAAAACATGGGCGCCATCTCCGGCATCGTCGGCCTGGCCGGCGGCCTGGGTGGTTTCGTCCTGCCGATCATGTTCGGCGCCCTGGTGGACCTCACCGGCGTGCGCTCGTCCTGCTTCATGTTGATGTACGGGGTGGTCTGGGTCTCGCTGATCTGGATGTACCTCAGCGAAGTGCGCAAAACCCCAATGATGGGTAGTGGGGCAAACAGCCCACTGCCTGGCGACGCCTGATTCGTTCTAGGAGAAAGACCATGTCAGCCACAAAAAATGCGGTGACGGGCGCAGTGCCCAAACAGGGGCCGGTGATTACCGACTGGCGCCCGGAGGACAGTCACTTCTGGGCTGCCGGCGGCAAGGCGATTGCCACCCGCAACCTGTGGATCTCGATCCCGGCGCTGCTGCTGGCGTTCGCGGTATGGATGGTGTGGAGCACGGTGATCGTCCGTCTCAACAGCATCGGCTTCACCTTCAGCACTGACCAGCTGTTCTGGCTGGCGGCCTTGCCGGGCCTGTCCGGTGCCACCTTGCGGATTTTCTATTCGTTTATGGTGCCGATCTTCGGCGGCCGCCGCTGGACGGCCCTGAGCACCGCGTCCTTGCTGGCGCCGGCGCTGTGGATGGGGTTTGCCGTGCAGGATCCAAGCACCTCCTACAACGTGTTTGTGCTGATCGCCCTGTTGTGCGGTTTCGGTGGCGGCAACTTCGCCTCGAGCATGTCCAATATCAGCTTCTTCTACCCCAAGGCCCAGCAGGGCACTGCACTGGGGATGAACGCGGGCCTGGGTAACCTCGGTGTGTCGGTGATGCAGTTCGGCGTACCGCTGGTGATCTCCCTCGGCATCTTCGGTGCCTTGGGTGGTGCCCCGCAGAACCTGCCAGACGGCAGCCAACTGTGGTTGCAGAACGCCGGCTTTATCTGGGTGCCATTTATCCTCGCGGTGACCATTGCCGCCTGGTTCGGCATGAATGACCTGTCCAGCGCCAAGGCCTCGTTCAGCGAGCAGGCGGTGATCTTCAAGCGCAAGCACAACTGGTTGATGTGCTGGTTGTACCTGGCCACCTTCGGTTCGTTTATCGGCTTTGCCGCCGGCTTCCCGATGCTGATCAAGACCCAGTTCCCTGGCGTTGATCCGCTCAAGTTCGCCTTCCTCGGCCCGCTGGTGGGTGCGTTGATTCGCCCGGTCGGCGGCTGGCTGGCCGACAAGATGGGCGGCGCCCGCGTCACCCTGTGGAACTTCGTGGTGATGATCGCCGCGGTGTTCGGCGTCCTGCACTTCCTGCCGCAGGCCGGCAGTGAAGGCAACTTCTACGGCTTCCTGGCCATGTTCATGTTGCTGTTCGTCACCACCGGTGTGGGCAACGGTTCGACCTTCCGCATGATCCCGGTGATCTTCCGCACCCTGCACGAGCGCCTCAGCGCCGGCAAGAGCAAGGACGTGCAGGAGCAGGCCGGCAAGAACGCCGGTAAGGAAGCCGCTGCCGTACTGGGCTTCAGCTCGGCGATGGCGGCCTACGGCGCCTTCTTTATCCCTAAATCCTTTGGCTCCTCGATGGCCCTGACCGGCGGCCCGCAAATGGCCCTGTATGTGTTTGTCGGCTTCTACGTCAGCTGCATTTTGCTGACCTGGTGGAGCTATGCGAGGAAAGGCGCAGAGATGCCTTGTTAACAACCTGGGTCAACGCCTGAACCGTTATTGACTGTGCCGGTGGCGGCTATTTCGCCGCCGGCCTGAGAGGAAAGAAAATGAGCCACTTACTCGACCAACTGCGTTTCTTCAATCGCAAGCAGGGTGAATTTGCCGACGGCCACGGCGAGACTCGTCAAGAGTCTCGCGACTGGGAAAACGTCTATCGCGCCCGCTGGCAGTACGACAAGATCGTGCGCTCCACCCACGGGGTGAACTGCACGGGTTCCTGCTCGTGGAAGATCTACGTGAAGAACGGCCTGATCACCTGGGAAACCCAGCAGACCGACTACCCGCGTACCCGCAACGACCTGCCTAACCACGAACCGCGCGGCTGTCCTCGTGGTGCCAGCTACAGCTGGTACATCTACAGCGCCAATCGGTTGAAGTACCCGAAAATCCGCAAACCGCTGCTCAAGTTGTGGCGCGAAGCGCGCCTGACCATGGCGCCGGTAGAGGCCTGGGCCAGCATCGTCTCCGACCCGGTCAAGGCCGAGTCGTACAAGAGCAAGCGCGGCATGGGTGGCTTTATTCGTTCCAGCTGGGACGAAGCCAATGAAATCATCGCCGCGGCCAACGTTTACACCGTCAAGCAGCACGGCCCGGACCGCGTGGTCGGCTTCTCGCCGATCCCGGCGATGTCGATGGTCAGCTATGCCGCCGGCTCTCGCTACCTGTCCTTGATCGGTGGCGTCTGCCTGAGCTTCTACGACTGGTACTGCGACTTGCCGCCAGCCTCGCCACAAGTCTGGGGCGAGCAGACCGACGTGCCGGAATCGGCCGACTGGTACAACTCCAACTACATCATCGCCTGGGGCTCCAACGTGCCGCAGACGCGCACGCCAGACGCGCACTTCTTCACCGAAGTGCGTTACAAGGGCACCAAGACCGTCTCCATCACCCCGGACTACTCCGAGGTGGCCAAGCTTACCGACCTCTGGCTGAACCCCAAGCAGGGCACCGATGCGGCGCTGGCGCAGGCGTTCAACCACGTTATTTTCAAAGAGTTCCACCTCGACAAGCCGAGCGCCTACTTCAAGGATTACGCCAAGCGCTACACCGACTTGCCGGTGCTGGTGCTGCTCAAGGATCACGCTGAGGGTAGCTACCAGCCGGATCGCTTCCTGCGTGCCTCCGACCTTGCCGACAACCTCGGTCAAGAGAACAACCCCGAGTGGAAAACCATCGCCCTGGACGCCAACAGCAATGAGCTGGTGTCGCCGCTGGGTTCGATCGGCTACCGCTGGGGCGAGAAGGGCAAGTGGAACATCCAGGCTCTGGAAGGCGGCGCAGGCCGCGAGATCGACCTGCAACTGAGCCTGATCGGCGAAGGCCTGGCCGAAGTGGCCTTCCCGTATTTCGGCGGCCAGACCCACGAGCACTTCCAGCACGTGGCCGGCGAAGCCGTGCAACTGCGTCGCGTACCGGTGCGCACCATCACCCTGGCCGACGGTAGCCAGGCGAAAGTCGCCACCGTGTTCGACCTCTCGGCCGCCAACCTGGCCATCGACCGTGGCCTGGGTGGCGCTAACGTCGCCAAGGATTACAACGATGCCAGCGTACCGGGCACCCCAGCCTGGCAGGAACTGATCACCGGCGTCAGCCGTGAGAAGGCGATCCAGATCGCCCGTGAGTTCGCTGACAACGCCGACAAGACCAAGGGTCGTTCCATGATCATCGTCGGTGCGGCGATGAACCACTGGTACCACATGGACATGAACTACCGCGGCCTGATCAACATGCTGATGTTGTGTGGTTGCGTAGGCCAGACCGGCGGTGGCTGGGCGCACTATGTAGGGCAGGAAAAACTGCGTCCGCAGTGCGGCTGGTTGCCATTGGCCTTCGGCCTGGACTGGAGCCCGGCACCCCGGCAGATGAACGGCACCAGCTTCTTCTACAACCACAGTTCGCAGTGGCGCCACGAGAAGATGAGCATGCACGAAGTGCTCTCGCCGCTGGCCGACAAGTCGCAATTCCCCGAGCACGCCCTGGACTACAACATCCGCGCCGAACGTGGCGGCTGGTTGCCCAGCGCGCCACAGCTCAATCGCAACCCGTTGCAGATCACCCGTGACGCGGCCGCAGCCGGTATGTCGCCGGTGGATTACGTGACCAAGTCGTTGCAGGACGGTTCGCTGCGCTTCTCCTGTGAGCAGCCGGATCACCCGAACAACTTCCCGCGCAACATGTTTATCTGGCGTTCCAACCTGCTGGGCAGCTCGGGCAAAGGCCACGAGTACATGCTCAAGTACCTGTTGGGCACCAAGAACGGCGTGATGAACGAAGACCTCGGCAAGCGTGGCGGCTTCAAGCCCAACGATGTCGAGTGGGTGGACGAAGGCGCGATCGGCAAGCTCGATCTGGTCACCACCCTGGACTTCCGCATGTCCTCCACCTGCGTCTACTCGGACATCGTGTTGCCCACGGCAACCTGGTACGAGAAAGACGACATGAACACCTCGGACATGCACCCGTTCATTCACCCGCTGTCGGCGGCGATTGATCCGGCGTGGGAATCGCGTTCCGACTGGGAAATCTACAAGGGCATCGCCAAGCGCTTCTCGGAAATGTCGGTCGGTCACCTCGGCGTCGAGCAGGATTTGGTCACCACCCCGTTGCTGCACGACAGCCCGGGCGAGCTGGCCCAGCCGTTTGGTGGCATCGATTGGAAAACCGCAGGCGAAGCGCCGATTCCGGGCAAGAACTGCCCGAACATGCGCGTCGTCGAGCGTGACTACCCGAACGTGTACAAGAAGTTCAGCTCCCTCGGCCCGTTGCTGGACAAGAACGGCAACGGCGGCAAGGGCATCAACTGGAACACCCAGCACGAGGTCGACTTCCTCGGCGAGCTGAACCACAAGGTCCGCGACGAAGGCGTGAGCAAGGGCCGTCCGCACATCGACACGGCCATCGACGCGGCGGAAGTGATTCTGTCCCTGGCCCCGGAAACCAACGGTCACGTGGCGGTCAAGGCGTGGGCGGCACTCTCCGAGTTCACCGGCCTCGATCACAGCCACCTGGCGCTGCCGAAAGAGCACGAAGCGATTCGCTTCCGCGACATCCAGGCACAGCCGCGCAAGATCATCTCCAGCCCGACCTGGTCCGGCCTGGAAGACGAGCACGTGAGCTACAACGCCGGCTACACCAACGTTCACGAGTACATCCCGTGGCGCACCATCACCGGCCGCCAGCAGTTCTATCAGGATCACCCGTGGATGCAGGCGTTTGGCGAGCAGCTGATGAGCTACCGGCCACCGATCAACACCCGCACCATCGACTACGTGAAGGGCAAGCGCAGCAACGGCAATACCGAGATCGTTCTCAACTGGATCACCCCGCACCAGAAGTGGGGCATCCACAGCACCTACAGCGACAACCTGATCATGCTCACCCTGAGCCGTGGCGGGCCGATCATCTGGCTCTCGGAAACCGACGCCAAGCGTGCCGGTATCGAGGACAACGACTGGGTCGAATGCTTCAACGCCAACGGTGCACTGACCGCCCGTGCGGTGGTCAGCCAGCGGGTGAAAGACGGCATGGTGATGA
>ERZ724525.1433-NODE-1433-length-14085-cov-6.119530_pt1 | contig 14085 bp, 14 predicted proteins | sample MGYA00376058_ERZ724525 | MGnify/ENA primary metagenome ERZ724525 (study PRJEB28724, sample SAMN07190888) | wastewater metagenome | isolation source: influent of sewage treatment plant in Hong Hong | place: USA: Christiansburg, Virginia | collected 2016-03-01 ... | reverse complement strand
AGTAGACAATACCCTCAAAAACCTTGCCCGCTCTTGAGCGGCGAGACTGGGTATTGCTCAAACACAGTTGATAAATATATGGGCTAATGGCACCAGCATACGCACCAAAAGCTTGGCTGACTTTGCTGACAAAATCGGCTTGGGACAGTCCAGAAAAACTTTGTAATGACTCACTGACACTTTTCAATAATACTTTGGGTGCTTGAAACTGCGTGCCAATTTGACCTAAAATTTCACCATTGAAAATGGATTCTTCCTTTAAGAATTCATCATAAGACAACTGACGCAAAAGCATAATCGCTTTTGATATTTGATTCGTAGACAACAGATCATAAATCATTTTCTGATTATCTCGCGTTGCAATAGCCGCAGTTTCTTTTGGCGAACGAATCAGGCGTTTACGTTCTGTTTGTATTAAACGTGCAAAAACCTCTTGCTCTTTTGCAGGCAATTTAATCAAGTGCTGAAGACTCTCAAGCATATTCAAACCTTTAATTAATATTTTCGTTATTTTAAACCTTTACACTGGGTTTGAGTACAACTAAGTCAGTTTTATCTAAAAATCAATTTCAGCAACATCATCACCCCCGCCATCACCGCGAGCATGGCAAAACCACGCGCCTGTATGGCGCTGGATAAGTGCTTACCGAGCAGTCGCCCAGCCAACATCCCCGCCACAGTGCCCGCAGCAAAAGGCAAGCCCATGCGCCAATCCATTAAGCCCTGATGGGTGGCGATGACCACACCGCTGATCGACACGAGGGTGATGACAGCGAGTGATGTGGCGACGATGGCGCGCATGTCAAGGTTGGTGTTTTTTTTCAATGATGGCACGATGATGAAACCACCGCCCACCCCAATCAAACCCGATAAAAAACCTGCCACACCACCCGTCGCTGCCAATGCGCGGGCACAAGGCAGCGTCCAAATGAATCGACCCGATGTGTCACTGCGCTCACATGTGAAGCTTTGAGCCAATGCTTGCGTTGAGGTTTGCATTGATGCAGACTCCTGTGCCAAGTCATTCGCCGCCGCACTGCGCCACATTCGCCATGCAACCACCAACAAAACAACCACAAAAACCATCACCAACGGTGCATTGGGCAAACGTTGTGCCAGCCACAATCCCAATGGCGAAAACACCACGCCCATGCCCGCCATGAGCATGGCTGCTTTATAGCGGACAATGCCTTCATACAAACCGATGAGGGCAGCAATGCTTGATGCGACGGATACGGCGAACAAGCCAATTGGTGCCGCTTGACTGACGGTCAGGTGCAGCCCCACCGTCAACAGTGGCACCGATAAAATCGCCCCACCAGCTCCAGTCACACCCAGCACCACGCCGATGGCGAGTCCCAACGTCATGATTTCGAGCATAAAAGGTGTTAATGCCATCGATTCACTCCAAAGTTTGCATTGAGGCATACGAAAAAAATCAATACAATTTTTTATAGGTTTCAGTTTAAAAAAAAACAAAGAATTAAGAAAGCCTTCAGAACATCGAGCGCCTTAAGATGGTCGACGATAAAACCCATTCAACGCAGAAAAAATCACCATACCCAGCAACATCGCAGCCGCAAAAATCATGGCCTGCACACTGCCCGCGCCGACGCTGACCACCGCAGGGCCTGGGCAAAAACCAGCAATGCCCCACCCCACGCCAAACATCAAACTGCCGACAACCAAGCGCTGATCAATGCCTCGCGTACGAGGAACATCCATCGCACCACCCAGCAATGCGTGCTGTTGTCTTTTTGCAAAATAAAACCCAATGGCAGCCACACCAATACCACCCACCATCACGAAAACCAATGAGGGATCCCAAGTACCAGTAATGTCCAAAAAACCAAGCACTTTTGCTGGGTTAACCATCCCAGCAACGATCAAACCCAAGCCAAACACCAAGCCTGTCAATAAAGAAACAAAAAATGTCATGATTTCCCCTTAAACCGAGATCAAGTGGCGCAGCACGTAAACAGTCACAAAGCCAGCCAGTATAAAACCCAATGTCGCCACAATTGAACGCAAGGACAAGCGAGAAATCCCGCAAATGCCATGTCCGCTGGTGCAACCAGAACCATAGCGCGTCCCGATGCCCACCAATAAACCAGCCACCACCAATGCAGGCGTACCCGCCTCAATCCGCACAGCGGGATACGACGTGAACAAACGGTACACCGATGGCGCAAGCAGCAACCCCAAAATGAACGCCACCCGCCATGCCCGTTGTCCCGCCATATTCGGCTGAAGAAGTCCCCCTACAATGGAGCTGATCCCTGCGATTTTGCCGATCAAAACAATCAACATCACAGATGCCAAACCAATCAATAATCCACCCATCAAAGCCGAATAAGGGGTGAAATGCTGCCAATCAATCGCCATATAAATACCTTTTTTACTGTGTATTGATGCACTTGATGTGCTGATTAAAAATAAGTTTGAATTGCTTTTTGCTCATGGCTTCATCGCCACATAAAAATTATATTGTAAAACATTATATTTTTCAATATAATATTTAAAAACATATCAACTACCCACTCACTGCGATATCACATGACACCTCAAGTTCAATCCTTTTTTGATCCAGCCACGTGGACCATCAGCCACATCATTCATCATGGTGCGGGTTCATCCTGTGCCATTGTTGATTCTGTGCTGGATTATGATCCAAAATCAGGTCGGACTCGCTTTGACAGCGCGAACAAGTTGATTCAATTCATCCAAGACCATGATTTAAAAACCGAATGGATTTTAGAAACACATGCCCATGCCGATCATTTATCCGCATCGGCTTATCTGAAAAAAACCATCGGTGGTCGCGTCGCCATGGGTGAACACATCCGCGCGGTGCAACATGTGTTTAAAGGCATTTTCAATCTAAAAGATGAAATCAAAACCGATGGCTCTCAATTTGATGTTTTATTCAAAGACAATGAGCAATTTCAAATCGGCGATTTGACCGCACGCGTGATGTTTGTTCCGGGACACACGCCAGCATGCACGAGCTATATTGTAGGTGATGCGGCATTTGTTGGCGACACAATCTTCATGCCCGACGTTGGTACAGCGCGTTGTGATTTTCCTGGTGGCGATGCGCTGCAACTGTATCAATCCATACAGCGTCTGCTCGCCATGCCCGATGACACAAAACTGTACTTGTGTCATGACTACCCACCCGACAATGAGCGTGAACCTGTTGTACAAACAACCGTGGCAGCGGAACGTGCAGGCAACATTCATGTTCACGATGGCATCAGCGCAACCGAATTTGTCGACATGCGCACCACTCGCGATGCCAGCTTGGCCATGCCGAATTTGATTTTACCCGCGATTCAAGTGAACATCCAAGCGGGTGAATTGCCTAAAGCCGAGGACAACGGCACGCGTTATCTCAAAATTCCACTGAATGTACTGTGATGTTTGATTAAAGTTTGATTAAAGAAACCCAAAAGTAGCCATAAAGAAAAGGGGGGGTTCAGGGTATTTCAGTTTCAGTTTTTAGGAGCGCAGAACTGTTGGTACAAGACTTCCATCAGTGCAAGAGCCGCTGGACTCGCGGCGGTATAATAGATTTGACGCCCTTCTCGGCGCGTATTAACCAAGCCCTCTTCACGCAACACACCCAACTGCTGCGAGAGTGTCGGCTGCACAATGCCTGTTTGAACTTCCAATTCAGACACGCAGCGTTCACCCTCAAGCAACTGACAAAGCAGCAGTAGACGATCAGGATTGGACAATGCTTTGAGCAAAGTCGCGGCTTCAGCTGCGGATGCTCGCAAAGCATTGAGGTCAAAATTGGGCGTTAAATTAGGCGCATTAAGCATGGTGATCACATTAAGAAACAGACTGTATATAAAAGGCAATGAACGCCATTGGTTGTATTAATTGTATTGGTCACTTAAGTCAGTTAATATTGTATGAATAAATACAACTGGAAAACACATATTATTTTTGAGAACCGTTAAGGCCGTTCACGCCTGGTCAAAACCCCACTTGAAGTTATTTTTAACATTAAATACAAAAACTTACCAAATTTCACCCACACCCAATCAAGCCTTTATCATACCCGAGTCGCATATTTTATGGCTTGGGAAATCGTATTTTAACAAAATTTAAACCACACCAAGGACAGATCATGTCATTACCCTTCAGCAAACACAACGATGATTTCGCCGCAGCACCTCAAATTCAAGCCCACCATGTGCCCATGATTGCCCAAGAAGGCTTCAAAACCATCATCAACCATCGCCCCGATGGCGAAGCAGGTTCGACTCAACCCTTGAGTGCTGATGTGGCCAAAGCAGCTGAAATCGCGGGCGTGCATTACCATTATTTACCCGTCATTCGAGGTCAATACACACAGGAGCAGATTGAGCAAATGGCGCATTTGATCAACCACTCTCCCAAGCCTATTTTTGGTTTTTGTGGCTCAGGGATGCGCGCATCAGAGTTGTATGCGTTGGCCGTTGCCCACATGAACAAAAAATAAAAAGTAAGGCACAAAAGTAAAAACACCCTTTTCTGCATTTTAAACCCTACACTTTAAACTCTGCACTTAAGGCTGTCTTCACTTCAGGTTCACGTGATGGCGTTAGACGATGCCAAAAAATCAATGGCTTGATTCATCATCTCTATCGTCATCTCTCCTGTGTCATTGTCCAGCGCCTCTGCTGGCTTGTGTATTGTGTTCGCCCATTGCACAGTCAACACGCCCAACAACCTGAAACAGGTTACATGCATAAAATAAAAAAGCCTCTATCGACTTTTTGACGAAAAACAACACCAAATGCATTCGGCATCATTAAAAAAACGGAGCCAATCTTTTCCCCTCAAAAATATTGAGTTTTTTGGATTTTTTATATTTCTCAAAAATTGTGCCAACTGACCGCACACAAGCCGCCAACGGCTTGGCAAGCCCACGCAAATTAAGGTACATTCACGCATCGGCATCACAATCCATTTTCTCATCAAGCGTCGGCACACCATGACCACCCAATACCTGAGCATCACTGAACTCAACCAACGCGTCAGCACCTTGCTCGAACGACACATTCCACTGCTCTGGGTACAAGGTGAAATCTCCAACCTCACCCGCGCCGCCAGCGGACACTGGTATTTTTCGCTCAAAGACAATCACGCTCAAGTTCGCGCGGTCATGTTCCGTCACAAAAACACCCTCCTCAGTTGGCAACCCCGTGAAGGCGACGCGGTTCAAGTGCAAGTGCTTGCAGGACTATACGCTGCGCGTGGCGACTTTCAACTCACCGTCGAAACCATGCGCCCCGCAGGGCTCGGTACGTTGTACGAACGCTTCATCAAGCTCAAAGACGAGCTTGCCCGCAAAGGCTGGTTTGATCCTGAACGCAAACAAGACATGCCCCACTTCATCCGTCGCATCGGCATCGTCACCTCACCACAAGCGGCCGCCTTGCGCGATGTCATACACACGCTCAACCGCCGCTCACCACACATCGAGGTGCTCTTGTACCCAACCCTCGTCCAAGGTGATGCCGCCCCAGTGCAAATTGCCAACGCCATCCAAAAGGCCAATCAAAATCAAAATCAAAATCTGGATGCCCTTCTCATCGTTCGCGGTGGCGGCAGCCTCGAAGACCTCTGGGCATTCAACGAAATCATCGTGGCACAAGCCATCCATGAATCACGCCTGCCCACCATCAGTGGCGTCGGCCATGAAACCGACACCACCATCGCCGACTTTGTCGCCGACATCCGCGCCGCGACCCCCACTGCCGCGGCTGAGCTGATCAGCAGCCCTTCGCAAAGCGATCACCTCAGCAACATCATGTATAGCTTTGAGCAACTTCAACGCGGCCTTATGCGTCAACTCGCCCAGCAAAGCCAGCGCCTCGACCGCCTCACATTGCAATTGCTCACCCCAACACAGCGCATCGCCCAGCAAAAACAACTCATCCACAACCACTTCACACGCCTACAACATGCCCTCGACATCCATCGAGTTCAGCAGCAACACCGACTAGAGCGCAGCACTCAACGCCTCAACACCCATCGTCCCAACCTCAGCGAGTCACAAAATAAGCTCAAGCGCCTCACCGAGCACTTGCAACGCAGCATCACCCACAACCTACAACAACACAACCAGAACCTCAGCCGTCACATCACCAGCCTCAGCCAGCTTAACCCTGACAACGTTCTCGCCCGTGGTTTCGCCTATGTCCAAACACAAAATGGCCGCATCGTCAACGATGCAGCATGTTTGCAAGCAGGCGATGGAATCAACATTCGATTCCACAAAGGACGTGCAGTGGCGACTATTGGACATGTGGAGGAGCATGTTGTTGAGTGACAGAAACAAGCATCCGCCACATGTGGTTTATTCACTCTCATCATGACAGTCCCGCTCAACAAACCCATTTTTAAACAAACGCAAGTAAGGTTTTAATTTGCGTTTAACAATAGAATGACCCGCTCTCATTTCATCACATCAATCTCCATTGCACCACGGTTTGCCGACGCCACAGCTCACCAAACACTGACTCAAGTGACCAGACGCAGGCTTGATGGGCAGTAATTGTAGGTGTGATGTAAGGCAAAACAGTTATCATTTGAAAGATGATTTTTAACCGCACCAAAGGCTGTCATGACACATTTACCTCAAATCAAAGTTCCCGCCACTTACATCCGCGGAGGCACCAGCAAAGGTGTGTTTTTCCGACTGCACGATTTACCCGAGGCTGCACAAGTCGCTGGGGCAGCGCGTGATGCATTGCTCATGCGCGTGATCGGCTCGCCAGATCCATATGCAAAACAAATTGATGGCATGGGCGGTGCAACATCGAGCACCAGCAAAACGGTGATTGTTTCCAAAAGCACACGTCCAGATCACGATGTGGATTATTTGTTTGGACAGGTATCGATTGAAAATGCATTCATGGATTGGAGCGGCAACTGTGGCAATTTGTCATCTGCTGTGGGGCCTTTTGCGATCAGCGGCGGATTGGTTGATGCGAGTCGCGTTCCGCACAATGGTGTCGCCATCGTTCGCATTTGGCAGGCCAACATTGGCAAAACAATCATCGCTCATGTGCCCATCACCGATGGGGAGGTTCAAGAAACAGGTGATTTTGAACTGGATGGTGTGACGTTTCCCGCAGCTGAAATTGTCCTTGAGTTCATGGCACCTGCTGCCGATGAGGATGGCTCAGGTGGTGCAATGTTTCCCACGGGTCATTTGATCGATGAATTGGACGTGCCCAATGTGGGCACCCTGAAAGCGACGATGATCAATGCAGGCATCCCAACGATCTTTGTTGAAGCCAGCGCGCTTGGTTACACGGGCACAGAGCTGCAAGATGCGATCAATGGTGATGCCAAAGCGTTGGCGATGTTTGAAAGCATTCGTGCGCACGGTGCAGTGCGCATGGGTTTGATTGCCCATGTTGATGAAGCGGCAAAGCGTGCACACACCCCGAAAGTGGCGTTTGTCGCTCCTGCAAAAGATTACGTGTCATCAAGCGGCAAAGCCGTGACCACGGCAGACATTGATTTGCTCGTGCGCGCATTGTCGATGGGGAAATTACATCATGCGATGATGGGCACAGCCGCTGTAGCGATTGGCACGGCGGCCGCAATTCCGGGCACACTGGTTAACCTCGCAGCGGGCGGTGGTGAACGCACGGTGGTGCGCTTCGGTCACCCATCGGGCACATTGCGTGTCGGTGCAGAGGCGACTTTGGTCAATGGTGAATGGTCGGTCACAAAAGCCATCATGAGTCGCAGTGCACGTGTCTTGATGGAAGGCTGGGTGCGCGTTCCACAGTGATCCGTGATGTGTTGATGCATTGCGGTGTTGTGCGTCATTCCGAAACGCAAACCCATGCTTTTCAGCCGATGAAATATTTGAAATGTTAAATTTGAATGGTGCACCCTTTGCTTCATTGATATTGATTGTGACGAGCCCTGCTGAAATCTTGTGTTGTGCAAAAATACACAATAAAAATTTCATTGTCAAAACCAAAGACAACTAAAAAACCGACACAATCAAAGCGTTTTATTTCCTGTAACAAAACATGCAATGCGTGGCTGATGCCACGCATTTTCTTTATGTCATTCATGATGCCGTTCTGCCTTTAACGCAAAAATTGAATTTTGTTTATAATTTACAACTTAATAATTATTCTTAAATTGATATTCTTTTATAAATATCCACATTGAATCCACATGATTTACAGTTATTTTCACTGGGTTGCGACTTTTTAAAACAAAGTTGGCAACATCAAAAACTGCTGACAAAACACAGCATGCTGTCAGCAGTGCCCGAAACTCAGTATAGAGAACTTAAAAAAAGGAATCATATGACAATGCAATCAGGAAACAATTTTTATGGCGGTTCAGGGCATGAGCGCATCACAGCAAATGCAGCCAACAACATCATTGTGGGTGGGCAAGGCAATGACACCATTTATGCCTTAGCGGGCAACGATGAAGTCAATGGCAACGATGGCAACGACATCATCTATGGTGGCTCAGGTGCAGACTCACTTAAAGGAGATGCTGGGCATGACATCTTGTATGGCGGTGATGGCAACGATGTGCTCGAAGGGGGCTCGGGTCAAGATACTTTATACGGCAACTCGGGCAATGACATGCTGCGCGGCGGCGATGGCAATGACCTCATCAACAGTGGCGAAGGCACAGACGTTCTTTCTGGGGGGGGCGGAGATGACACGTTGGTGGGTGGCAGCGGCGACAACAGTTTCAATGGTGCTGAAGGTAATGACAGCATGTTGGGTTCGAGCGGCAACGACAGTTTCGATGGGGGTGCTGGCGACGATCACATCGATTCTGGCGCGGGCAAAGACATCATTTTCGGCGGTCTTGGCAACGACACCATCCTTGCAGGCGATGGTGATGATGTGGCCCATGGGGGTTATGGCAACGACAACATGGTGGGCGGCGCAGGCAATGACTCATTGAAAGCAGACGATGGCCACGATCTGCTTATGGGCAATGACGGCAACGACTCCCTTGAGGCTGGATTGGGTAATGACACGATTTACGGTGGCACGGGCAATGACACGATGCGTGGCAGCACAGGTGACGACCTTGAGTACGGCGGTGCGGGCGATGACACACTGTGTGGCGGTGCAGGCGATGACACACTGTATGGCGAGGCTGGAAACAATTTCTTCAATGCCTTTGATGGTGATGACAGCATGATCGGTGCAGATGGCAATGACACATTTGAATCAGGCGCAGGCAATGACTTTGTCTTTGCAGGGGGTGGCAATGATTCCATCGTCGGTCTAACAGGCAATGACACGATGGACGGCGGTATGGGTCAAGACACCTACAGTTTTTATGGTGATTTCGGTCAAGACACCATATCACTCAACAGCACTTCAGATGTCGATGTCGCCACATTCACTTCCAGCGCAGACCACCTGTGGCTGTCACATGTCGGTGATGATTTGGTGTTGAGCAGCATCGGCACCGACAACCAAGTGACCTTTTCGAATTGGTTCAGCTTAGGCGAACAACATGTGCGCATCACCGACACCAATGGCAGCACATTAAGTTTCGATGCGGTTGATCAATTGGTCACGGCGATGGCTGGCTTTACTGCACCCTCCGCAGGCGTGACCAGCTTACCCAGCAGCTATTCATCGTTGAATCCCATCATCGCCAGCAGTTGGGTGGCATCGAGCAACTGATGGCTCACTCATGTGCCCGTCATCTTTTCATCTTTGAATGCCACGGCACATTTGAATACCACTGCACGCATTCAACGCTGAAATAGCACATCCTGATGTGGCTGCGGCTTGAATTGTAAATTTTGTCAGGGTTAACCTGGCAAAATTTACAATCACATCGACACATCAACGCATCAACGCATTGAGTCAAGATCAATTCTAAAATGGCGCATGTGTGCTCAAGCACTCAGGCAGATGGGCTGTCCCCACATGTCTAAATGGACTCCAATTAAAGCCTGTGAAAGCCGACAATTGTGAAAGCCCGAGACCCATTCCTTTTAACCGTGACGGTCAGCGCCCTTCAAGCTGAATCAATAAGGATACGATCCATCAACATCCACTCACCGGATCAAGCTCACCTCCTCTAAAGTATTCACCACTTGCCAGCGGTTGATTCCTTGCTCGCGCAACCACACCTCCACTTTGTCTAAACTCGCCCATTCGCGCCCGCTGTTGCGCGCGTTGTGCACACGCGTGGCCACGCCATCAACAAAGAGCGCCACGGCCCACACATGGGGGTGTTTGTCTGGATCACCAAATCCGCCGCCTTGCTGTTCACGGACAATTCTGAACACGACGGCCGTGTCTTGGATGCGCCACTGTTGGAATAAAGCTGCAATTTCTGTGGATTTGATGCTCAAATTGAGGTCATACCCGAAAACATCATGCATCATGGTGTTGACTTTCTATGAATATTAAACTACATTATGAATCATGGTGTTTGGTTATTATAATCGAAAAATAACCCCACCCCATTTATTTTAATCGCCATTATTTATCTTAAAAAGGAATTAAACATGCAACCGACACTTTTTCGCAGCATCGATTTAAGCACCTCAGACAGCGCGTGGACAACATTATTTCAAGCCTTTTGGCCGGCCTACCGTTCGTGGTTTGTTGGTAAGAAAGGGGCATTGGTCAACCACAAAGAATTGGCATGGGCAGAACAACAACTTGAGCAGCACATGCCCGAGCTCATGCCCATCTACCGCAAACTGGTTCGACTGACCGGAAACGATCCTGTCGCCGCACAATTTTTGACCATGTACCGCCCGCCTGCATATTTGATCAATTGTTCACAAGCTGTGTTGCAGGTTGAGGAACCGATGTTGATCCGTAACTACGACTTGAGCCCGGAATTGTCAGAGAACACCATCACGCACAGCAACTGGCTTGGGCGTAAAGTCATCGCCACCAACGAGTGCTTGTGGGGTGCTGATGATGGAATGAATGATGCAGGTTTGGCACTGTCTTTGACCTTTGGCGGCAACCAACAGGTTGGCGATGGCTTTGGCATCCCATTGATCATGCGTTACATTCTTGAAACATGCACAACGGTTCAACAAGCCATTGCCGTATTCAAACGCATCCCATCACACATGGCGTATAACGTGACCATCGTCGATGCGCAAGGTGATTTCGCAACCCTCATGGTTGGGCTTGAGGGCAACATTCATGTGACCCGTGAGCGTGCCATCACCAACCACCAACAACAGGTGGTGTGGCCACAACAAGCACAATTTTCAAAAACCATTGAACGCAAACAAATTTTGGATGATTTTTTACAACGCCCCACATGCACGCCCGAAACCCTGATTGCAGCGTTTTTACAAGCCCCTTTGCGCAGCACACAATACGACCAAAGCTTTGGCACGGTCTACACCGCAGTTTATCAGCCTCAATCTGGTCGCATGCGTTATGTTTGGCCAGATCGTGAATGGTCTCACAGCTTCGATGATTTTAAAGACGGTGACCTGTCGGTTCAGCTGCTCTCAACACCCATGACGGCATACACTTCAAACGCCACAGATGCCCATACACACATGACGGGGGTGATGCGTGACATATTACAAAGCATGTTGCATCACATCAACCCTGCGTTGCTGCCCAACCCTCAGGCCTCCATTCAGCTCAATGAAGCGTTACAATCGCCAAACTATGAATGGATTCAATTTGCCAATGATTTTGCACGCATTTGGACGACAACACATGTGCAACCCAACTCAGTGAATGAGTCCCCCATGCACCCCACACAGCAGATTGATGTTAAAGCTGTTGAAGCCCTCCAAACACGCCACCCCAAACCCAAGCGAGTGGCCATTGCATTTCATTGATGGAGTCCATCGCAAAAAAAAACCAAGCAGATTGCTTGGTTTTTTGCGATACACCTGAATAACAGCAGTTGTAACCATGGTCACAACCACAATCACAAAGATCACAGCGATTGTTTGAGTTGCTCCAAAATGCCAGGGTTTTCCAACGTTGAAATGTCAGATGTAATTTCTTCGCCTTTGGCCAAAGAACGCAACAAACGACGCATGATTTTACCTGACCGTGTTTTTGGTAAGTTATCACCAAAGCGAATCTCTTTCGGACGCGCAATCGGCCCCACTTCTTTACGCACCCAATCACGGATTTCATTGGCAATTTGCTTCGCCTCTTCTCCCACAGGTGTTTCACGTTTCAAAACGATGAACACGCAAATCGCTTCGCCCGTCACGCTGTCTGGCTTGCCCACCACGGCGGCTTCAGCCACCAATGGATGAGACACACATGCCGATTCAATTTCCATGGTGCCGAGGCGGTGACCAGAGACATTGAGGACGTCATCAATGCGACCCATGATTTGGAAATACGATGTGTCCACGTGACGCACGGCACCATCACCTGCCAGGTAGTATTTGCCGCCCAATTCTTCAGGGAAATAGCCTGATTTGTAACGCTCTGGATTGTTCCAAACCGTGCGAATCATAGAAGGCCAAGGGCGCTTGATGACCAACAACCCGCCTTGACCATTCTCAACATCGTGTCCAGCCTCATCGACAATCGCCGCTTGAATCCCAGGCAGAGGCAGTGTGCATGAACCAGGGGTCAACGCAATCGCGGCAGGCATTGGCGCGATCATGTTGCCGCCCGTTTCAGTTTGCCAGAAAGTATCCAAAATCGGGCAACGTGAACCGCCCACATTTTTGTAATACCACATCCATGCCTCTGGATTGATCGGCTCACCCACTGAACCCAAAATACGTAAAGTCGACAAATTATAATTTTTCGGATGAACTTTATCATCCATTTCAGAAGCTTTGATCAATGAACGAATCGCTGTCGGTGCTGTGTGGAAAATCGTACAACCGTGGTCATCAATCATTTTCCAAAAGCGACCTGAATCAGGGTAAGTTGGAATGCCTTCAAACACGATTTGCGTTGCACCCGCAGACAACGGCCCGTAAGTGATGTAAGTGTGACCCGTGATCCAGCCGATGTCGGCCGTACACCAAAACACATCATTTGGACGCAGATCAAATGTCCATTTCATGGTTTGCGTCGCCCACATCAAGTAACCACCCGTGGAGTGCTGCACGCCTTTTGGAGAACCTGTAGAACCCGATGTGTACAGCACAAACAAAGGATGCTCTGCTTCAACCCAAGTCGGTTCACATTTGGCCAATTGTTTCGCGACCAAAGGTTCCAACCACACGTCACGACCTTCTTCCATCTTCTCATAACCACCTGTGCGGCGATTGACCAATACATGCTCAACCGCTTCGCAGCCACCCATCGACAACGCTTCGTCAACAGTTGATTTCAAAGGTAAGTTTTTACCACCACGTGTTTGTTCATCGGCTGTGATCACCAGTTTTGCACCAATGTCAACGATGCGATCATTCAATGCTTTTGATGAAAAGCCACCAAACACCACACTGTGAATCACACCCAAACGTGCGCAAGCTTGCATCATGCAAATGCCTTCAATGCTCATCGGCATGTAAATGATCGCGCGATCACCTTTCACCATGCCCAAACTTTTCAGGGCATTGGCTGTTTTTGAAACGCGACGCAACAAATCGTTGTACGTCAAAATCGTCACCACACCCGCATCTGACTCAAAACGAATCGCCACTTTATTGCCATTGCCTGCTTTCACATGGCGATCCAAGCAATTGTAAGATGCGTTCAGCTTGCCATCCGCAAACCACTTGTAAAAAGGGGCTTCGGACTCATCCAAAGTTTGCGTAAAGGGCTGATACCAATCTAAATTTTCACGCGCCAAACGCGCCCAAAAACCTTCATAATCGCGATTTGCTTCAGCACACAACTCTTCATAAGCATCATGGTTGGGAACCGCTGCTGTTGAGCACCAGTTGGCAAAAGGAGGAAATAAACGGTTTTCCTGCAACACCGATTGAATATTGGAAGAGGGTTCGTGCATGACATGTCTCCTTGTCGTTATGGTTTATTAATACGTCACATCGTATCGAGTAGGTCTTACGATAGTCTGACAAACAACAGCAGCATGAAAACGAAGCGAAAATCCATTTTTCTAATCGTCCAAGGGGTCTATGAAACATGG
>ERZ724525.1424-NODE-1424-length-14110-cov-5.189043_pt1 | contig 14110 bp, 12 predicted proteins | sample MGYA00376058_ERZ724525 | MGnify/ENA primary metagenome ERZ724525 (study PRJEB28724, sample SAMN07190888) | wastewater metagenome | isolation source: influent of sewage treatment plant in Hong Hong | place: USA: Christiansburg, Virginia | collected 2016-03-01 ... | reverse complement strand
ATAGGGCCGCGGTTGCGGTTAGACAGGCCTTTGACCAGCTTGAACGGCAGTTGGGTAGCCAGCTCTTTCGGACGATGTTTCGTTCCATTACCTTGGACAATGGTGTTGAATTCTCCCTTGTTAAGGAGCTTGAGCATTCAGTCTTCACGAACGACACACGGACAACGCTCTATTTTGCTCATCCCTATTGTTCTTCAGAGCGGGGGACCAGTGAGAACCACAACGGCATTATTCGAAGGTTTCCGCCCAAAGGAACCAATTTTAATCGTGTGAGCGACACGCGGATTAGAGATATTCAAGACTGGATGAATACCTATCCACGAAAGATCCTTGGTGGTTATACCCCTTTGCACTGCTTCAAAGAGGCTTTTGGACTCAAGGACCAAACAATCGAACTACTGGAAGCTTGCTCATGAAACATCAACAACAGAATCCTGCCATGCAATTAAGTGGACATTTTTCTTTATAGGAGACCAATATTTGCCTAGTTGATAAAGAGATAGGGGATTCCCCGATTTTGGATCTGGCCGGTTTCGCAGAGCTTCCTGGACAGCTTTTCCCGCACAAATCGTGGCGGAAAATGAAATCTATGAACCAATATGATGCATGCATCAATCTAATTCATGCATAGGAAAAGTACTGCAATTAAGGCCTCACAAGCTCTCTTCCCAGAATCAATTCAGGCCGATACTCGAAATGCATATTATCCCAGACTGTCCATTTGCCACCCCAGATAAAGCCTTCCTTTTCGAATATATCGATGACTATATCAGGGGGCATCCAGCGTTCGGACAGTGGAATGAGCATCCAATCCTCATTGCCTTTATTCTTTTCCCAATTCCAGTAAATAATTTTGTTTTGCCATCGGCGAGGCAAAAGATCGATGGCTAAGCCCATGCTGTGGAAGGAGATACCCGATGTGTCTCGTATCTGGCGCCAGGAATAGCCTTCGGCGGAATTCAGGTTTCGGATGAATTCTTCAACTAAAGGGTTGGTCGTTGCCGCAGTGCGAATTTGTGTATCTACGCGCTTAAGTGGCTCGACTATCTGTTCGTGGACGCTTACCTGTTTTCCTAAAAAGCTTGTCTTTACAATGTGGCGCTCCACATTTTGCCTTGTTGATGTGTCGTAAATTGATTCAAAAATGTAAGTTGCGGATATCGGCGCCGTCTCTCGACTCTCTGAAGAGCCAAAGGCGCGGATTTCTTCGATTTGATCATGATTCAAGGTGGCTGGATCGACGAGCTTATCAGGTATATAGAAAATGAGTCTACGATACCTATCCTTTGAGGCAAGAAGGTTTTCCGGCAAATACCGTCCCTCCGCCCAGTAAAGCTCCATCGTCTTATCGTCTTTGCTGATGATAATTTTCCAATCGCTCTTTATTGGATCGAAGGTGTTTTCGATCTTGATACCTGGATAAGCAGAGCGAAGGACACTAAGCTCTTGCACTATCATGGAAGGGCCGCTGGCCAGGCCTCCGGCCAGGATCCTGGGTGCTGGACCTGATCTGGGCACAAGCAAGTATATTAGAATGAGTGCGGAGACAACTGCAAATCCGAGAGCGATTCTGAATAGATGGCTCAGATTGGATTTTGAATCCTGCGTCCCTCCCTCATTGTCCCTTTCCTGCTCATTATCAAGCATTGTGCTATAAAGATAGCGCATCTGCCTTGCGCTATGTCAAGAGAGCAGATTTCTTTCATGTCAAAATCTTTTGATTAGCGGCAGAACTTTGTAACACAATCGCTTCATGCATAGATCAACCCCTATTTCGCCTTTAGGCTGCGCAATAGCTTTTTGATTGATACGTATTCTATTTTTTGCACATTTTGAGAGATCGAAAAAGGACGCCCTATTCTGGTTAAGTTCAATGACCAGACCAAGCTTGACCAAGAAGGGGTGACGCCATGAACCCAATTGGAGAAAGCCAATGCGGTCGCCGAGAAACTCAAAACTTATGCTTGTCGTTGACGCCTGAAATACATCTCGGGACGAAAATTGAATACGCTGCGATACATGAACATGGATCTCTTATTCAAAGAAACAATCGGCTACCATATCCTAGATGCTCGGCATAAAGCCAGATAAGGGCGGCCTGGGAAATGTGCTATAAGATTGTTGACATTACCAATAAATACGGCCTCTAATTTTACCCTACCTTAATATCTTTGTGCCAATTTCCACTTGAAAATCTTCTTTGGGCAAGCAGTGCTCTGACGAGCATATCGGCAACAACAGCAATCCATGCGCCTATGAGTGCAAGACCAAGAGCATCCGCCAACAAATAACCAAGTCCTAACCGTACAACCCACACTCCAATTGCACTTATATACATGGTATACTTGGTATCTCCGGCACCGCGTAAGGCTCCTCCAAGTACCGAAAAAACTGCAGCTATTGGTTGAGATATTGCTAGTATTTTTATTGCGTTTGCTCCAAATTCGATCACCTGTTTATCTCTAGTAAAAACAAATACAGCATAATTGCCAAAAAAGAATAACAGCACTCCAATAAGCATCATAATACTAACACTAACGATTGTTGATTGACGTGTTGCTTTTTCAGAAAATTCTGGATTTTTTGCACCCAAACCTTGACCAACAAGTGTTGTTGTTGCCATTTGGAAAGCCATTACAGGCACGAGACACAACCCGTCTATATTTATTACTATCTGATGAGCAGCAAACATTATAGTGCCAAATCCAGCAATTAATCTTGCAAAAAGCAATGCTCCACCCCTCATAATAAGCTGCTCTCCTGCCGCAGGGAGTCCGATAGTCAAAACTTTTTTAAGTATTTCAGGTTCAACTTTATACGAATCATGAATGGAAATATGAATAAATCTATCTCTGCGATAAACTGCATGAAGCGTAATAGAAAACGCTATAACTCTTGAAAATGTAGTAGCTATTGCCGCGCCGGCCACCTCCAATCTTGGGAACCCAAGCTTTCCATTAATAAGTACCCAATTGCCAAATAGATTGAATGCATTTGCAATCAAATTAGAAATCATCGGTGTTACCATATCGCCTGCACCTCTCAATGCAGCTGCCAACACCATATTGCCAACAGTAAATATTGTGCCTGCCATCACTATTTTCATATAAATTGTTGCAGGCTCAATTGTGTCTATATCTGCTCCCATTAATCTTACTATGCTTCCTGAGGCGGGAATGCAAACTGCGGTTGTAATAAGTGACATAGTGATCACTATCACAAAGGATTGCCTTGTCACACGCGAAGCATATTCACTGTCGCCAGCACCAGCCGCTCTCGCAACAAGGGCGGTAGTACCAACTACTAACGCACTAAACACGGAAAATATTAGCATGGTCGGTTGGGCAACTAAACCAGTAGCAGCAAGAGCCCAGGGCCCTAAGACTCCAACCTGAATCATATCAATTACCTGGACCAGCATCATAAGGCCAAATTCAATCATTGCAGGCATAGCCAATTTCAGTATTACTCTTCGCATCTCAGCAGGAGTTTGAGCGTTCAAAAATGACGGCGTTCTAGCTACTTCAGTTTTTGTTTCCATTAAATCTCCATACTTATACTCATTAAATTCGTTTATCTCTTCGTATACTGCAGAATTAAGTTTGCAATTTGGTAGTTGAAGAAGGTCATTGGAAGCTCCAGAATGTTGTTATCTAAACTAACAAAAAAAGGACAACCAACGACCAAGGCCAAAGATAGCACATTCTTTGAAAATAGGCTATTGGATTTCATTGCAGAACGAGACCCGCTATTTTTTGTGATTCAGTGGCTCACTGAATACCTCGCGATTGATGTCTGGCATCATGACTATGGTCGGCTCAAGATCGAATCGGAATGAATCCTTTTCTGTTAAGCCCATCTCGCCCCATGCCTGGCTTTACTTTTCGAAGACTTCGTACGCAAAATCGGCCTTTGCAAGATCTGCGGCAGCGGCTGGCCCGCTCGCTTTTTGACCCACAACGATAGCGCTTTTCACTGTTTTCCCATTCTTGTCGTCCACATTCGTTTTCCTTAATTATAATAATTATATATAGAAAAAAGCTCATCAACATCAGGCTGTCTAAACAGAATTGTGCGCACTCACAAGTGGAGATCGCCCTCAACCTGCGAAGACCGCAACATCCTTGGCCTTAAAACCATTGACTCTAGCCCCTTTGCTTCTATTATAGGGGAGTCTGACTAGAAGGTGATAAATATGAAAACCATTGGTTTGATTGGCGGCATGAGCTGGGAATCGACGGCTACCTATTATTCAATTATCAATTCGAGGATTAACGCCGAGCTCGGGAAGAACCATTCTGCCCAGTGCATTGTCTATTCCTTCGACTTCCAGAACATTGAAGAGCTTCAATACGCGGGCAAGTGGGCGGAACTTGAAGTGGAACTCATAAAGGCGGCAAAAGCGCTCAAAGCAGCCGGAGCCGATTTTTTGGTGATTTGTACCAATACCGTCCACAAAGTGGCCGACAACATCGAAAAGGAAGTCGGCCTGCCACTTTTGCACATTGCCGATGTCGTTGGCGAGGCTGTCCAAACCGATGGCCGACAGAGAATCGGTTTGCTTGGTACGATATTCACCATGGAAGAAGATTTCTACGTAAGAAGACTCGAATCGAAATTTGGGCTGGATGTCCTCGTGCCAGAGAAGAACGACCGACAGGTCATCAACAACATAATCTTTTCCGAGCTCGTTAAAGGCATCGTCAAGGAAAGGTCCAAGAATGAATATTTGCGCATAATGGACATACTGAAAAACCAAGGAGCCGAAGGCATTGTCCTGGGCTGTACAGAAATTGGGCTTTTGATAAAAGAATACGATCTGCCTCTTTACGATTCCGCCGTTCTGCACGCCAATAAGGCAGCAACTATGAGTTTGATACCTTGAATTCTTGAAGCTCGAAACAATGTTCTGGGGTTGGGCTGGTCCATGAACCAAAGCCTAGCCCATTCCCCTGGGAGAAATTGAAATTGAAGTAGGTACACTGATGAGACTTTGGACCTTACTTCCATGTTATCTTGTTATCTTGACCAAAAAGGCCTTACTGCTGTGCGGCGCGAGGGTTTGCTTGCCATGGCACGCCTAGCGCCTATGCCATGAGCGGACAATTTCGGCATATCGGTTTTGTACGATATCGATCACGGACTCCCAGGAAGAGTACAAGGTACTTCTCGCTTGCTCGCCTGCTGCCTTGCGTAGCGACTCGTTTTGAATCGCCCGTGCAATAGTTTCGGCATAATCGCGCTGGTCGTTATCGCCCAAGAAGCCATTCTGACCATCAACGATACCCTCGGCGGTGGGCGAATTCCTTATTACGACGGCCGGCAGATTGAGCGCGGCCGCTTCCTTTATTGTCAAGCTCGATGTGTCATAAAGAGAAGGGAAGAGCATTAGATCTGCCCGGGCGTACGCTCTTTTTATGACCTCTCTATCGCGCACAATGCCGCGGAATTCCACTTTCTGGGAAAGACCCAACTCACCGACCCTCTTCTCCATTGCTCCACGATATTTGCCATCACCGATAAAGACCATCTTAAAAGGAATACCTCTTTGGTCAAGAACATTCAGCGCCTCAATAATCAGGTCTACATTCTTCTCTGGTATGTGCTGTCCAACATAGATAAAAACAAACCTGTCGTCCGGAACATTCAGAAGTACCCCACCTTCTTGTCGCAAGAGAGGAATTTCGGAGACATCGGCAAAAAGGTCGGTGCCATTCGGCATTACCTCGAGATCGCCCGAATATCCATAATCGCGAAGAATCGGAATTGTTTCTTTATTTGGTACCCAGACGAAATCCGCCCTTTTGTAATACTCGCGCACATACTGCATGGCGATTGCAACTAGGGGTTTGACCTTGAGCGCTTGTTCAAATTCTGGTCGATACTTGGTGTGAAAGGTAGTAACAAGTGGAATATCCCGACGCCTCGCAATATTCTGTGCTAGCATTCCAGAAGCGAACGGACAATGCGAATGCACAAGATCGAAGGGTATGTCGAAGACGTTTATAGTGAGTTTTTCTTTCAAGATTCCGCCGCGTAAGCGCTTCTCCGCAAGCTCGCCCAGAATGGTGATCCCCGCTCGGTAGGGCGGCCGAGCAGCCAAGGCTACCGAAGGTATTCTATAGACAGGGAATTCCTCGTTGTCATAATAATCGGATGAATCGACTGTGACGACGCAAGAAGGACCCGCCTTTCTATTGAGCCACAACGCATATTGCTTGGTAACCATGGCTACGCCATCGGTGATTGGAGCAAAAGAGTCGTTAAAGATACCGGTTATCAATTTGTCTTTCAACTTGTTCACACTCCAGCTATTTTCTGCAAAGCAGCCGCAATTACTTGGTCCATATTGTAATACTTGTATTCTGCAAGCCGGCCAATGAAGCGCCAGTGCCCTTGGGATTCCAGAGTCTCGACCTCCTGCATGTACAGAGCGCGTTTTTCCATATTATCTTTTGTCATAACGATATAATATGGCTCGCCAGAAGCCTTTGGGTATTCGAAGCATACCGTGGTCTTAGGTGATTTTTCTTCGAGAAAGTACTTATACTCTGTAATGCGTGTCCAATCGTAGTCGTTGGGATAATTGACCACGGCAGCGGGTTGGTAGCGCTCTTGATCGAAAGTCTGGTAAACGAGATCGAGCGATCGATATTCAAGCTTTCCATGCTTATAGTCAAAGAATTGATCGAGTTCTCCCGTAAAAACAGTAAGGTCAGCCGCTATTTCGTCCTTGATATTGAACCAATCAAGCCCCAAGAGAACGCTGATATTGGGGTGATTGAGCATTTCGTCCACCATTGCCGTGTAGCCGTGCGCCGGTATGCCCTGATATCGGTCCGAAAAATAGCGACCATCTCGATTTGTCCGTACCGGAATTCGCGAAGCAACTTCTGCGGAAAGCAGTGTCGGATCCAGGCCCCATTGTTTGCGTGTGTAATTTTCAAAAAAAAGCGAATAAAATCGTTCTCCGACCTGGGACACTACCACATCTCGAAAGGTAGCGGGAAGAGTCTGAAATTTCGATTGCCGAACCTCTTCCGCAAGGAAATCCGAAACCTCTTGGGTTGCAATGCTCGTTCCAAAAAGCTCGTTGATTGTGTCCGCCTGAATTGGAAATGGAATAAACCGACCGTCTACGTAAGAAAGCACACGATGTTGAAAATAGCGGAATTCGGTAAAACGATGCACAAAATCCCACACGGTCTTGTTATTGGTATGGAAAATATGGGGCCCATAGGTGTGAATGGTAATCCCCGCTTCATTCCTGGCGTCGTGGCAATGTCCGGCGATATGTCGATGTTTTTCGACCACCAGAACCTTGCGGCCTTGTTCGGCCAAAATACGTGCCGCGGTGCTGCCGGCAAGCCCGGCACCAACAACAAGAGCTTCGAAGTATTTCATCGATCCTCCTTAGATAATACTAATCACAAAAGCCGTGCAGATCCAGCTCATAAGATCTTTCATAAAAAATGTTTAAGAGCGGTAACAAAAAATCTTTATTCATAGGAACTGTCATTTCTGGAATTTTGCGGTTTTTGGATGGAATTCGCGTTTGCCCCGAACTGCAACCGATCCCGCTACCCAAAGGACTGCTCCTTCCAAATTTTTCGGTAACGCCAGCACAAAAAATAAATCTAGTCTGCTTCTATCGTCAACCCTTGTTTTAGTACAATTCAAAAAATCGCATGAATACGGCTAGCGCCACCACCGACTTTGTCCTCTTGTCTCCTTGTCCCCTTGCATTTTGGCCAGACAATTGGATCCACTTCGTAGACCTTCTGCAAAAGTCGTGCCCGACTTTGCCTGCGAAGCTTCGCCCAAGTATCTGGGACTTCTACAGATTTCGCATCCATCCTTGGCATTTCCGTAGTTATTTGGGACTTAGAGAGATGGCCTTGCTGCCAGAGATAAAAACTCCGAGAACAAGAAAAATGGCAACTTGGACACTTCTCCGAACAGGCGCTTGTTGTATTTGAAGTAGGACCTTGGAATCTCTGGTTTGGTAAACACAAACTTCATTTTGTACAGATGCGCCTATTAAGAGTTGTTCGGCGACCGGGAATGCAGAGGATTCGGCAAAGAATTGCCGGCGTGGGTGGAGCCGTAATGCTGGTGGGGAATACGCCTTTTGGGACGTCTTTTCTTTTGTACTTGATAGATACCCCTATGGGGTATTATATTTATTCTAAACGAAAAGATACCCCATGGGGGTATATAAAAGACAGGAGGCAGCCAAATGAATGAAGATGCTGGTGGAAACGTCCCGCAGGTAGCGGATGAAGGCGGTTGTGTGAGCTGCCGCTACAAAAACACTCCGCGCGAAGAACAGACGTTGAAGCAACTTCAGAACAGGCTTAACCGTATAATAGGGCAGCTCAACGGCATAAAAACGATGCTCGACGACAACCGGTACTGCGGCGATGTGCTCACGCAGGTTGCGGCCATTGAAAGTGCGCTTCAGAGTCTTGGGTATATCATTCTTCGGAACCATCTCGAAACATGCGTCGTGGAAGAAATAAAGAAAGATAACATGCAGATTCTCGACGAAGCCCTCGAACTGATTAGAAAATTGAAATAGGAAGTAATAACTTTCAAGGATGGTAGATATACATATGACGAAATTCTCTGTTACCGGAATGACATGCGCCGCGTGCAGCGCTCATGTCGAAAAGGCGGTTGCCGCGATTCCCGGAGTAAAGAGCGTGTCCGTCAGTCTTCTTACGAATTCGATGAGCGTTGAGTTTGCATCTCCCGCTTCGGCGGAATCGATATGTGCTGCTGTGGACAAGGTAGGATACGGTGCGGCGCCCGAAGATGTGGACTCAGGTTTGTCCGCTGCGGACGCGGCAAGGAAGCGGGCTTCTGAACGGGATGCGCTCGATGATCACGAGACGCCGCGTCTCGTGAAACGGCTTATCGCTTCGCTGATTCTGCTTGTGCCGCTCTTGTATGTTTCGATGGGACACCTCATGTGGAAGTGGCCGCTTCCCGCTGTATTCAGCGAAAATCCAGCTGCAATAGGGTTATACGAACTGCTTTTGACATTAGCAATCATGATGATAAACCAGCGTTTCTTTACTAGCGGCTTCAAAAGCTTTGTTCATGGCGCACCGAATATGGACACGCTCGTCGCGCTGGGCAGCGGAGCGTCGGTCGTATACAGTGTTGTCGTTCTTTTTCTTATAACCGGTGCCATGCTTTCCGGCATGTTGCATGATGCGCATGAGTATCTGCACGATCTGTATTTCGAATCAGCAGCTATGATTCTGACGCTTATAACTGTCGGGAAAACACTCGAAGCGTACAGCAAAGGAAAGACGACGAACGCAATCAAAAGTCTCATTGATCTTGCTCCCGACACGGCGCACGTCATCCGCGACGGAAAGGAACTTACGATTCCTGCGGAACAGGTGCGGACCGGCGATACGTTTATCGTGCGCCCCGGCGAGCGTATCCCCGTAGACGGAAAAGTGATTAGCGGAACGAGCGCGGTGAACGAGTCAGCGCTTACCGGCGAAAGTCTTCCCGTCGACAAGTCGGCCGGAAGCGACGTGAGCGCGGCGACGCTCAACCAGAACGGTTTTCTTACGTGTACGGCGACGAAAGTTGGCAGCGACACGACACTCAGCCAGATAATCACCATGGTTGAAAACGCCGCCGCGACAAAAGCGCCTGTCGCAAGACTTGCAGACAAAGTGTCGGGCATATTCGTCCCCATCGTTATTGTACTTTCGGTGATTACCGGAATAATATGGGCTGTTGCCGGAGGAGAATTCGGCTTCGTGCTTGCGCGTGCAGTCAGCGTGCTCGTAATAAGCTGTCCGTGTGCGCTCGGTCTTGCGACGCCCGTGGCAATCATGGTCGGAAGCGGGCTCGGCGCAAAACACGGCATTCTGTTTAAGACGGCCGCCGCGCTTGAAGCTGCCGGAAAGACTGATATAGTCGTGCTTGATAAGACGGGTACGGTCACGGAAGGAAAGCCCACAGTGACGGACGTAATTCCCGCGGACGGAGTAACTGAACGGGAACTGCTTGCGCTTGCAGGTGCGCTTGAGGAAAAAAGCGAGCATCCCCTTGCACGCGCAGTGCTGGAAAAAGTACGGGCGGAAAATATTGCATACAGCCCTGCGGAGGATTTTACCGCGCTGCCTGGGTACGGCGTAAAGGGAGTGGTCCCACCGTCGGGAAATGATTCCGGAGCTGTGGCTCCTGTCGCCGGCGTTCCGGCATCAGGCGGAAATGCGGCGCTTATGAAAGACCAGCGGCTGCTCGGCAACGAGATGAAACAGCGCGGTATGGAGCTTGCCGGCGAAGGAAAGACGCCGCTTTATTTTGCAGCTGGCGGGAAAATGCTCGGAATTATTGCGGTTGCGGATGTGGCAAAAAAGGACAGCGCCGACGCGGTGCAGAAACTCAACGCCCTCGGGGTACAGGTAGTCATGCTCACAGGCGACAACAGACGTACGGCGGAAGCCATCGCGAAGCAGGTAGGCATTACACATGTCGTATCGGATCTGCTCCCGGGCGGCAAGGACGCCGTCGTCGCGAAGCTTTCGGCGTTCGGGAAAGTGATGATGGTGGGCGACGGCATAAACGACGCACCTGCCCTTACGCGCGCCGACACCGGAGTTGCGATCGGCGCGGGAACTGACGTCGCACTCGACGCTGCGGATGTCGTGCTCATGAAATCCACGCTTGTCGATGTTCCGGCCGCAATCAAACTGTCGCGTCAGGTACTTACGAACATTCGGGAAAACCTGTTCTGGGCGTTCATCTATAATATCATCGGCATACCGGTTGCAGCGGGAGCGCTTATACCCGCATTCGGGATCGTGCTTAATCCGATGCTCGGAGCCGCCGCGATGAGTCTGTCGAGCTTCTGCGTCGTGACGAACGCGCTCCGCTTGAACCTGTTCAATATGTACAAGTCGGGGCGGAACGGTAAGAGAAAAACAATACAGCTGCCGGATGATATTTTCGACGGCCGGAATATATCACACAATATTCAAAACTTGCCAGATAACTTTGTAACACAATCGCCTCATGTGTAAACCAAACCCTATTTCACCTTTACCCAGCGCAACACCTCTTTGAGCTTAGGCCTTTTCCCTGTCATGAGTATGCCAACTCGGAAAACCTTTCCTGCAAATACCATCATGCCCACAATCGACGCAACAAGGATGCCAATACAAAGTACTAGATGCCATACTGGAGGCGATGCAACAAGGATTCTGGATAGCATCACGATAGGACTCGTAAGTGGAAAAAACGACATGATTACGACAGCCGTTGAATCGGGGCTCGTCACGAGCGTATTGAGCATAACCATTGGTATTATCAAGAACATCAATAATGGCCATGCTATCTGCCCCAGATGCTGCTCATCCTCGCTGGCTGCTCCCAAAGCTGCGTATGCTGAGGAATAGAGAAAAAAGCCCAGGATAAAGAAAACGAACAGCCACATCATATTTTGCATAGATACTGCCACGGGCAAAGCGAGTCCGAAGAGCGGCCCCAGAAAGTGGTTGAGGACAAACGCCATCGATATCCAAACCGCATATTGAAGCATACCGGCGAGCCCCAAACCCAATATTTTGCCTATCATGAGATCTCGACTCGTCACGCTCGAGAGCATAATCTCCACGGTCTTCGAGGTTTTTTCGGTTACAACAGAGCGCCCTATCATCTGGCCATAGAGCAATATAGTCATATAGAGCAACATTATAAATACTAGAACTGTCATAAGCGTCTCGAGAAAGGCCTGATCTCCCTGGCCCTGAGCCTTCTCCTCGCCTCCCTTTTCGAGCTTTATTACCTCGAAAGTGGGCTTAGAGAGCAGCTTTGCTGCCAGAGCTGGGTCTATTCCGCTTTCCCTTATTCGCTCTTCGCGCGCTACAGCCTCTAAGACCGCTGAAGCCGTGCTATATAATCCTATTTCTGCGCTGCTCTTTGAGTACCAGATAGCTTTTCCTGTGTCAGGCCATCCCGCCTCCAGTTCAAGCAAGGCAACTCGAGAACCATCGATTACCGAAGCTTTAGCTGCTTCTATGTCTTCGACGTGCTCGACCTGGAGTTTCATGCCGGAAAATGCAGCTGAAATAGCTTGTTCGACCCTAGGTGGAGCACCGAAGAGGGCAAGCGGCTTATCCGATGCTACTGGGCTCGAAGATTGAGCGAGCAAAGTGGGCAGGACAGTTATTGCAAAGATGAGAAAAGGCCCAATGATGGTTAGGATGACAAAGGCTTTGTTTGCAGTGGTGAGCCTGAATTCATGCCGAATAATATGTTTTAGCTTACCCATTCTCAATCTCCTCTCCTCCTACCAGATGGATGAATATCTTGTGCAAGGATGGGGCTACTGTTTCAAAGCGCCGAACCTTGAGCCTGCCTGCCAAAGCCTTAAATAAAAGGTCGGAGTCGGTGCCTTCCTTTAGTTCGACTTCGATCCAGCGCGGATAGGACACCACTGAGTCTACAAAATCAAGGCTCTGCACAAAAGAAGCATCTCCGTCAAATTCCAGCTGAACCGCATTGCGCCCATATTGCGCCTTGATATCAGCCATCGATCCATATACTATGGCCTTGCCTTTATTCATGAGAAGGATTTTTTCGCAGATCTTTTCAGCGTGCTCCATGATGTGAGTAGAAAAGAGTACTATCGCGCCCTTATGCTTTAGCTCGACCATTACGGAAAGGAGATCGTCTTGTGCCATAGGGTCAAGGCCGGAGAAGGGCTCATCGAATAATACAACCGAAGGATTATGAGCTACTGTCGCAATGAATTGCGCTTTTTGCGCCATGCCCTTGGATAGATCCGAAATCTTGCGATTCTTCCATTCGGAGAGCCCGAATCGCTCGAGCCATGCATTTATGGAAGGACGGTATTCATTCGCCTTTGCTCCTTTGATGGCAGCGAGGTATTCCAGAACTTCGCCCAACTTGGCTTTGCGATACAGGCCTCGCTCTTCGGGTAAATAGCCTATGTGATCTTTGTCTGCTTCGGACAAAGGTGCTCCATTGAAGCGAATGATCCCCGAATCGGGCACGATTATGTTCATTATCATACGGATCGTTGTCGTTTTGCCCGCTCCGTTAGGGCCAATAAGACCAAAGATCTCACCGGGCACAGCTTCGAAGGATAAACCTTCCACAGCCTTAATGCTTTCGTAGGTCTTGCATATTTTCTCGACGGTTATCGTAGCTGACCTCCTTACAGTATCCTATTCAATTTTCTTCTTCTTACGTTGACGCACACATTCCGTTAAGAGATACTCAATCTGGCCATTTATGGAGCGAAAATCATCTGCAGCCCATGCAGCCAGTTCTTTCCAAAGGGTCGGAGAGAGTCTAAGGAGGATCTGTTTCTTCTCGTTATCTTTTTCCAATCCTTCCATACTTTTCCCTCGACTTAGATTCCCAAAGTCCTCTCAAAGCCGCGCCTCTTAAATCATGCCTCTTGACCTTAACCCCTTGGTTCTAATCTCCTAACTCTAACGCATTAACCCTAATATATAGAACCAGTATTGACTATTGGCTGCGGATCCTTATTAGCGCACAATACGACAAGCAAATTGCTGACCATAGTAGCTTTTCGTTCCTCGTCCAAGTTTACGATATTCCTGTCGCTCAATTTAGCAAGAGCCATCTCGACCATGCCTACGGCACCCTCTACGATCATCTGGCGAGCCGCAATGATAGCTGAAGCTTGTTGACGCTGAAGCATAGCGGCAGCAATCTCGGGAGCATAAGAAAGATGAGTGATCCGCGCTTCCAATATTTCCAACCCTGCCATGTCCACTTTCTTCTGGACCTCTTCTTTAAGGCTCTCTGCTATCTCCTGGCAGCTTCCGCGAAGGGACTTTTCCCCTTCTTCTTCGGAAGCATCGTAGGGATAGAGCCTGACGATATTGCGCGCAGCGGAGTCGCACTGAATAGAGAGAAATTCGAAATAATTGTCCACATTGAATACGGCTTTTGCGGTGTTGACGACTCTCCATATCACTACGATACTGATGATCACAGGATTGCCTAAGGCATCGTTGACCTTCTGCTTCTCATTGTTGAGAGTCATGGCCTTGAGTGATATTTTTTTGGAAGCTTGTTTGGA
>ERZ724525.1420-NODE-1420-length-14127-cov-4.830728_pt1 | contig 14127 bp, 14 predicted proteins | sample MGYA00376058_ERZ724525 | MGnify/ENA primary metagenome ERZ724525 (study PRJEB28724, sample SAMN07190888) | wastewater metagenome | isolation source: influent of sewage treatment plant in Hong Hong | place: USA: Christiansburg, Virginia | collected 2016-03-01 ... | reverse complement strand
CCCATTGTTGCGGTAGTTCGAATTTGGCATACAGATTGATCAAATCCGCCGAGGCAGCGCGCAGGTCTGCAATGTCAACATGGCGACGATCGGCAAACGCCAGTTGATCTGCCGAGACCGTTCCACCGAGATGTCGCGCAGCTTCGGTAGGCCCGAGTCCGCAGCCATAGGCAAAGGTCGTGAGCACGTAGCGATGTCTGGGGTCTTTAATCTGGGGACCCAGCCGGGATGGGAGGCCGAAGTGCCGCCCCCATTGGGCCCAGTGCTCGGTGTTCGAGATGGCCTCCAACACCGCACGCTCAGGCATGTGGGCCATCATTTGGTTCTCAAGCTCGGTCGCCGTCTCAGGCGTTACCACTGCACGCAACCGCGATACCACTGGTCGCCCATGCTTTCCTCGCCGTAGGTATGCCCGATCACCGGTACCCACGGCGGTGTCCAGGAAACGGGCCTTTTGGTCAAGCGCCTTTTTCACCGCAAATACCAGTCCGTCGGCACCATCTCCCCACCCGCGCGCGATGGCATACGCCGCGATAGTGGCAGGGTCCGCGGCTTCGCTTGGCAGGCGATCCCAGAACCTGTCGAAGCTCAGGGAACCACTGACGAATATTTCGCCGGCCTTGATCGCTGTCACCAGCTCTAGGATGGCCACGACCTCCAATTGGCGGCGGTTGAACGCCTGCTTGTCATCTGCATGGTCATGCACAAGGTCATGCCATTCACGCGGTAACGTATTTGGAGCCACCCCATCGATGGTTTGATAGTCGCTGCGGGGCGATGCCTCATTGGTGATTGACCTGACAAGGCTCAGCAAACCAGCAGCTGTCGCCGTGCCTTGCAATGGCAAAATGCCGACCAACCGCAGAAGAGCGCTACGCAGCGGAACAAACACGGCCCGCGCAAAGGGGCGCCAGTTCTGCCGCTCATATCGCAAGTGCTCCTCACAGCTTTGCGCGAGCGCCTCGCGGCCCCCCTGTGCCGCAAACACCGTCTCCACCTGCGACACCTTCTCTACGGCGGCCAATTTGGCCCCGTGCACGATGAGCGAATCATGAAATGCGCGGATGAGGACATCAGTTTTGCTGCGCCGGGTCTGATGCCACTGCGCCAGACGTTGATCACTTTTCCATTCGATTTTGCGGACAAGCCTCAGCAGCATCTGCGTCAAATCGTCAAGGACCTGGCCGCGAGCATCGTGAATGACCGCCATCAACAACGTGTAGCGGCGTGGGGTGATGTATTCCCGTAACTCAAGTGCGTTGAGTCGTCTGGTCTCATTGGACCATTGAAAAATCTTTGAATCGGCAATCGACTGCAGCGCCGTCGTAGGATCTGGGAGCTGTTGCAGCCACCGGTAACGATCAATCAGCGCGTTGAGATTCCTGCGTGACGCCCGCCCCGGTGCCGCGCACAGATTGGCAAATGGTGATTTCTGCGTTCTTGGATCCACAACCAGCATTGTTTCCAGTGCTACACGCTGCTCAAACGGGAGGCAGTCGCACACCTCGCTCCACTGTGCTGCGTTCACTTTGCTGTGCACGGTAGCGGCCAGTCTGCGCAACGTATCTAGTGCAGGTAATTCAAAGCCATTGCGAATGAGTGCGTCGATCGCCGAATTGATGATGTCTGCTGGGTCCGTTCGCGCTTGGGCGGTTTTTCGCATGGTAGCTTGGACCAGCTCTCTCGCCTCGGTGCCCCATGAAACCACTTCAAGGCGTTTGAGGATGACCGGACGGTGGCGATAAAGCGTTCGGTCTGGAAAGATCAGGGTTGATCCAGATTCCACGCCCAGGCGGAGCGCAACGTGCTCAACGACAGCAGGGGGGACATCGGCGGCGCGCCGAAAACGCCCGATGGTCTGGAAAATCTTCAGTTGCACCAGCAATGCCACCTGGGACACGGCTGTCCGCGCAACGGTCGGTGCCCACTGGCGTTCATCAAAGCTTGGACTGAAGAGTTGTTGCAAGTCGCCTGGAGTCAGCGGATCAGGTAGCTCAGGATAGATTACGCGGGCGGCAGTGGGGGTCATACGGTGGCCAAAGTAACAGGACCGTGGACCTTACCAAAGGCAACCAAACTCGTTTCCAAACCGCCGATTCTGATAAAAAGCCGATGTGGCAGGTTTACGCGCGAATCTTACCGGTAGGCCTATAGTTACCGGTCATCCACGGGTGCCATGTCCAGTACTGCTGGTTGCAGAGCATGACTGTAGTGCGCAGACTGGCGCGCTAACTCGCCACTATTGGATTGCAATTGCAATACAATTGAAAAATGAAAACAGCAACTATTCCCCCCATTCGCGTCGCACCTGAATTCAGGATCGAAGTCGAGGGTGTCCTTGAGCAAGGAGAATCGCTCTCGGAATTTGTCGAGAATGCCGTGCGTCAAACCGTTTTGAAACGCAAGCATCAAGCGGAATTCCTTCGTCGCGGCATCGCTGCGATCGAGGAGACCAAGCGGGCAGGGGGCGGCATTGCAGCCGAGGCAGTGGTTGCCAAGCTTGAAGCCAAACTGGCGGCCGCACGTCGTACCCAGTCTCAGAAGAATTGATGGCCTATAGCGTTCAATTCAGCGCCGAGGCCGACGAAGATTTAGAGAGGCTTTTTGATTTCATTCTTGAGCGCGAACTGGAAAGTGCAACTGGTGATCTGGACATCCCCGAGCGGGCGCTAAAGGCCATCAAGGATGGCATAGGCTTTTTGAGGTCATCTCCATTTGCCTGTCGCAAGATCGGCTCGAGTCCTTTCGTTCGTGAACTTGTGATCACTTTTGGAAACAAGGGCTATGTGGCTCTGTATGAAATCGTCGATGACAGTACCGTCATCGTCGGTGCCATTCGTCACCAACTGGAAGATGACTACCACTGAGTGACCGAGTCTTTTGAACCTTGACACGCAAAACCCGCTGCTGGCCACGACGCTTGCTTCGGTGAAGCCAGTGAAGGCATATGGGGCCTGGGTCAATTCTTTTGTGAAGGCTGCAGTTGCAGAAATCTCTCGCGTGTGGCCCCAGCTTCAAATCCTGTCAAGCCAACATCACTACAGCAAAAGACGGTGTGCGCCGCCAGGTGCTCAGGCCAGTTCAGGACGTCAGGACCGCGGACTTCCGAGTCCAGAACAACCCATTGATCGTGCTGATCGGAATGGTGACGCAGCCAGGCTTCAATCTGGTCGGACCGGCGTACGACTCCCAGACCCCGGTCAACTTCCCAGCGCGCATGTAAATTGCTGGCCACAAATCCCAGGCCGGACAGACGCAGAACATTGAGCGTGGCTGCCTTGTCCAACAAACCCGTCCAGTTGGTGGTGAGGCAATACCGCAGTTGAAACTGATCGTGCAGGGCCTTCAATTGTCGGACCGGTTCCGCCGCAAAGAGATCCTCCCAAGTTCCCTGATGGTCACGCCAATTCGAGTCGCCACGCGCGATGTTGCTCACGGCGTCCGCCACCAACTCCCTTTTCTTGGAACCAACTAAAACGAGTACACCTTCCAGTTCTAGGAAGAGCAACGGGGCAGGGGTTTTCATGCATTCGCTTTCATGGGCCTCCAGCATAGAGCCCGAGCGACGCGCCCCTATGCAACGCCCTTCAATACGCGACCTTAAAGGTCGGAGAATCGGGCGCACGGGTTTCGCGCCGGTCATAGACCCTTGTGGTATTGATATTGGCGTGGCCCAGCCACTCCTGGACTTTGGCGATATCGGCCTGGTTTTCCAGGGCGCAGGTGGCGGCGGTGGCGCGCAGGGAGTGCGGGCCCAGGTTGTCCCCTTGGATGCCCAGCGGAAGCATGTAGCGCTTGACGACCTCGGAATACACCGCGCCCGGAGTGAGTCCGCCATTCGAATCGCTGGCTTGGTGGTGACTCACGGACTGGAACAACCAGTGGCAGGCAGAAGCACCATGCCCAGCCGCCTCCAGGTAAGTGGCCACCAACTCCAGTGTAGTCGGGTGGATTGGCAGGTAGCGAACTTTGCCTCCTTTGCCCCAGACCCGCATGCGTGGCCCACCACGGTCTGCTTGTGCAAAATCCTTGACCTTCAGGTTCGTGAGCTCTTCGCGGCGCAGGCCGTGGTACAGCAGCACCGACAGGATGGCCCGATCCCGTTTCCCCTTCAAGGTATCGGCCGCTGGCGCATCCAGCAGTTGGCGCGCCTGCGTGTTGCTGAGCGCCGGCGTCTTGCCGGTCTGGCTTTCCACGCGGGGGCGTTTGACGCCTTTCACTGGGTTGTGCGTCACGGCATTCTGGTTGCACAGATATTCGAACAATGAGGCCAGTGCCGCCAACTTGCGCCGGATCGTGGAACCGGACAGCGACTGCTTTTCTAAATCGGCGCGCCAGGCCAGCACGTGGGAGCGTGTCACCTGGCGGAATTCGGTGGGTTGCTGGATGCCGGCGAAGCGGATGAAGCCAGCCAGGTCATTTTGGTAGGCCCGGCGGGTTTGCGGATTGTCGATGTTGGCGAACCACTGGGTTTCAGCAGGGACCTCGGCCAGGTGCTGGAACTCCGGGGCGCTGAGGATGCGCCCGGCTGTTGCGGCAACAGTGGGGAGGAGCTCGGTCATGAGCGGATATTGTACTATCGATAAAATATGTTATCAATAGTTAAGACAGACAATCATTGCTTTGTTCGGCACCTGCTGCAAGAGCCGAAGGGTCGCCCTTCGGCTCTTGCAGGTGTTAGGAATTAGCGCTCAAGCCGCGGCGGATAGAACGTTATCGTCCGCCACTTGGCATCGTTTGGAAACACCCCGCCGAACGCCAGCATCTCCTGAGTGACCAGGATTTTTTGGAAAATCTGATCGACAAATGGGTGGACCTCTTCAGCAGTGTCGTCTGGGACATCACTAGCGACAACTACACCCATGCGCCCAAACTTTGGCATTTGCAAGTACAAAGCGTCGAGCAACACCGAACTCAAATAACTCGCGGCGATGGACATCTCAATCGCATGTGCGCGTCCTCGCAAACTGGGAGGGACAAAGAAGGGCCCGATGCCGATATTGAGGAACTTGACATCGGGTGATTCGGGTGCGCCCACGCAGTGCATGCGCAGGCACACAATCCCAACTATGGTCCCGTCGCATCGGCCGACCAAAATCGAACTCTGGCCTTCCCAATTCACTTCGTCTTCAGTTCGTGTTGACCATGGAGCACCAGGGTATTTTTGCTTCAGCGAGGAGTCCGTTCGGAAATGGGCATCTGCCAATTTCAGGACTTCATCTACGTCATCACCTTCGGCATCGAGTTCGAATACTGTGGGTCCGTGTGGGTGGGCCAGTGCGGATTCCACTTGCACTTCTTTCTCGTTCGCGTAGCCAATGTCTTCTTGTTCCCGGTTGTCTCGATCAACGGTAATCGAGCATTGGAGGACGCCGTTGTTGAAACGGACTTCGTCGGAATGAATGTGTTGGGGCAGCAGCACTGAAATAGAAATGGACATATCAAATAACTTTCAAAAACTTAGGCAAAAAAGGGGACGGATGGGCTACGCGCACCTGAAAAAATCAGGCGCGAAAAACCCGGGTCGCGGCGCTAGGACGCTTTTTGAAAGTCTCGATCACCGTGCATCCAAGTTAATGGATGTTTGGTGAGCTGTGTTTGACATGCCGAGATCTGCCAAATTGACAGAAATGACGAAGACATTTTTTCAAATGCCAGTGCTCATATTCTATACGGGCCAAAGACCGCTGCGGAGTTTTCGTGCCGAATCGGTGCTGATCCTGAAACGATTTACAACTACAAACGCTGAATTTAAAGTGGGCTGGAATTCTCTTGGGATGCTGGCTCAGGCTCTTTCGTTTTTCTAGATTTCGATGCCTTGGTCGCCAAGAGTTCACGTGCCCAAGCCAGGGCTCCGTGCTTCTCCCAGAATGGCCGCATTTCCTGCACATACAGCCAGGCCTCGTACTTACCGCCAATTGCAACGCCGTAGCCGTTGTCTGCCTTCACCGGCTTGGGTGCGACGTCCAACAGCATCTTGACCGCGGCGGGATAGTCATTCGCAGCTTGCTTCAAGTTGTGCGCCAGCCCGCTGCTTTGCTTCAGCACCCAGGCTGCCAACTGGGCGTTAAGCGCTAGCGTCGGTTGCATATCGTCGGGGTAGCGATCCTTGAGTGCCAAGGCGTCTTCCCACCTTTCAAACCGAACAAAGGCGCAGGACAAATCCGAGCGCAATCCGTGGTTGTCATTGGGATTGAGCCCGAACACCAGCCAATGCGCCAATTCCATGAAGCGCTGTGCTTTGCCGGGGTGCTCGGCGCCTGCTGCCTTGCAGATATAGGCCAGATGCACGATGGGGCGCAAGGCCGGCCGGTGATTCAGGAATCCCCAGGGACACTGCAATGGTTGAACGGAAGAAGTCTCCAGCGTGATTCGCAGCTGTTCAACTGCCCGTTCAGCCATAGGGACCAGCAGCCGTTCTTCGACACCAGCGAGCACGATGGTGTCCACGGCCAGTACCAGATCGTCCAGTACGTCGAAGCTGAACCACAGGCTGGGGTGCTTCTGCAGCAGGTCCAGCCAAGCATCCGCGTTGTCCCAGACGGCATCGTTGTCGTTTTGCAGCCAGGTCATATCCGGCTTTGCCTGGTGGAAAGTTTTCCTCCACAGGGATTCGAGCTTGGATAGATCCTTGTCCGGCACCAAATCACCTGCAATGTGGGGAGCCGATTGCCCGCTCTCTCCATCCACGACCAATTCGAATTGGTGGCGTACGGTAGGCGCGGGTGCCGTGCGAAACAGCTCAGTGATCCGCTGCAGGTGTGGGTTGCTTTGCATCGCAATGCCCATCAAGCCAGCATGGGGGTCCTTGGCCAGCGCGCGCAAGCGTTCGATCGCTGTCTCCAGGTTGGGGTCGCGTTGTTTCGCCAGAAATGCCGCCCACCACTGGGCACGCCCCTGTGCCTCACCGGCGCGCCCCTCGCTGAGCAAGGTTGTTACTTCCAGAAAGCTTAGGGCCGGATCGTTCGGATTGAGGTCTCTGGCTTCCTTGAATGCGCGCCAGGCAGCAGGGTAGTTGCCCTTGTCAGTCAACATGCTGGTACGGCGCTGCAGCGCTTCGCTGCGCAGGATACGGTCACCGCGGGTCAGGACTGTATCAATCAGCTTTTCCCGTTTGGACCGTTTCCCCATTTCCAGCCAGATATCCATGAGCAGGTTAAACAGGGGTGCCTGACGCTCGGTCAGCGGCCCATCGCCGCCAAAGTAGGGCTCCAACAAGGCAATGGACCGTGCCAGTTCGCCTTCGTCCTGCCACTGTTCGGCGGTGTTGGCCACTGCATCCACCGACGCTTTGCTCGCGGACACTTCCGCCAAGCGTGATTTAGGATAGGCGTCCAGGACATAGCGCAAGTGATTCATCTGGCCGAACAGGGGCGGCATTGAGACACTGCCGCAACAGTGTTTGAACTTGGCGCCGGAACCACAATCACAGGGGTCGTTGCGGCCGGTTCTGGAGGGCCCCGGTGCGACCAGACCGCGCGCTGGAATCGGTAGGTCTGCGTAGAGGCTCTTGGCGGCCATGCGCAGAAACCGTCGAATTTCTTCGGGGTCATCCGGAATCTGACTGATGAGGGCTGGGAATACCGTGGGCGCGGACAAACGGAACCAGTCAATGAACGCTTGCGGCGAAACATCTGACATCGCCTGGCGCCCGGCAAGTTTCAGAAAACAGTCGAGTTGCTCTTCAAAATCGGGCGGCAGCGTAAGCACAAAACCTCCAAAAATACATCAGAGTTGATCATACGGTTTGGGAACACGCGATCCTGAAGGCGTCAGTCGGGTCGTTGCCAGCGGTGGCATCACCAACGCGTGCATCGGTCACGGCGTTGGGACTTAGGGAGAGGGAATGTGTTGCCCGCCGTGCAAACGCATGAGAGCCCAAGAAGCCGAGCTATATGTCGTAACATCTTTGGCATGCAAATCGACCTGGATACCGATGCACTGCGCAGCAGCATGACCTTGTGGCGCGACAGTGTGGATCTGAAGATGCCAATGGCGGACGAATTCAAGGTTCACTTCATGAGCCAGCGGCGGTCGATACTCGGAAACTTCGTCAACACAGCGAACGCCTGGCTCATGCTTCTGCGCAGTTGCAAGGCCCTCGATAGCGGCCAAAACGAATTTGCCGGCATTGTTTCCGAGGTGAAGAGCTTTCACGACTGGGCACAAGCGGAGTTGCAGTCACTGCAGATCTTGGGCAAGCAGGCGTCCTTGACCAAACAGGTGCAGGGTTTCCTAAAGAGACCTAAGAGTGAAGACTAGCGCATTTCCTCTCGCCTTCTACGAGCATTCATTTGCGGCTTGATCACCAACCTGGAGTCCACGACCCGGTCATTCTGATGATCGGCCGCTCCGCAGTTGAGCAGCGCGATGTGGCTGCAGTCCTGGGTCAGCTCAGATTGCTGGGCGCCACCCGGGAAGACTGTTGGCTCTACCGCGGCCAGCTCTCCATTGCGTTCGATGGCTACGAGTCCGATCCGCGCGAACTGATTGAGGTCCCCGAGGTTCGGTCCTTTATAGCCACCCTGCATGCGACATGGCCTTACTGGGCCTTTTTCCTCAACCAGTTGGACCACTCCATCAACCTTTGGGCCGCTTGCCTTTGCGGGGACGTGTTTCCAGGCGGTGGCCAGGTTCAGATTGATGTGCAAAAGCTCCGAGAGTTGCTGATTCAAGGGTTTGCAGGGATGAACGAACTTTTCATGAAACACGACTTCCCGGAGAAGGATCTGTTCATCCAGAGTGATGGGCTTGCCAGGATGATCCAAGAGATCGGGCCGGTTGGCTGAAAAGGCCCCCGTAAAATTGATGCATGTCCCGCGCACACACTAAATCCGCCATCCTCGACGACGGCCTCCACTACAAGGCCAAGGTTTCCGGCTCCCCTTTTGGTTCCACTGCGTTCAGCAGCACGGCGACCATGTCGTGCTTTCTCTGTGGCAAGCATCGCAATCGCAGTTTGCTGGGTAAGCGAAACCTCTTTGGCAAGTCTCAGTCCGTTTGCTCGCCATCGTGCAAAGAGGTTGAGGCCAGCATTGCCGCTGGAACTTCCCCCATGTCCTAATGGACCTCCCGATATTTTCCGAGTCGCTGGAGGCTTCGGCACCGGCCAACCTGCCGCGGGAGTTGGTCGACCATTTGCCGGTCGCCCAAGCAGCGGCAGCCAGGAACGTTGAAGCAGCCAAGGCGCGATTTGGTCCTGACCTGACTACTTTGCAGTCGCAATTGCGGCATGCACAGACCCCCGCGATACCCGTTGGTTCCAAGCTCATCCGGCTGCGCCACATTGCCGGGGAGCGCTCTCGCATTTTTGCGTCCAACTCCGCCTGCGGATCAGGTTGCAACCACTGCTGCCACATTGAGGCAACCGTTCCCATGAGCGAAGCCAAGTTGATCGCAAAAGCCATTGGGCGCCGGTTGGCAGAGCCCGATGAGCCATTGAACATTGAGACCATTGCCGGTCGCAGGAAGTTCTTTGGTGTGCCATGTTCGTTTCTAGTGGATGGCAAGTGCTCCATCTATGTCCACCGCCCACTGGTCTGTCGAACGCTGGTCAACCTGGACAGCGTCGATACACTGTGCCGGCTGGTACCGGGAGTCGATGTGCCAGTGCCCTACCTGCAGGCAGTGGAAATGCAGGGGTATTTTGCGTACCTTACGCAAGACGAGCAGTATGCGGACATACGGGAGTGGTTTCCACCCGCATGAGTTCCGTGTGGGCGTCCCGAGATCGCTACGCAAAACGGCAGTGCTCGAGAGTGACCGGGCCTACGCAACGGCGCACGCCCTCTTTCTTGCTATGTCAGGCAACCCCGTTTCGATGGAGAGCCGCGCCCAGCTTGGGTTTCGGGCCAATCCTTGCGCTTCGCGACCGGTCTTAAACGCAACAGATTCAGGGGCCACTATGGTCAAGGACGCCATTCATCTCTACTTCCCTTGAGGATTGGTGTCGGTATCTGCCATCATGCTCCATGCCCGGCAACCTTATCCACACTTGTTGTGGAACACCTTGTGGATAACTCTCGGACAAGTATTCCGGTTGGCTCCAGCATTGGGCCGACGGACGGTGCTCAATTGGCAGGCACCCGGCTCTCTTGCAAAACCGACCGCCTGATGGCTCACCGAAGCCCAATGCAGCATATCGCTCACCTAAGCGGACCCATCGGCTGAAAGCAGTGCGAATCGTCGCGAGTGATTTCCCAGTGGCCTTCAGCGCGCTGGAACGGGCTTGCGCTTCTGAGCACCCTTCTCAATTTGACTTTTCTGCAGCTTGCGGTGAGCCCGATGCGCGACAGCAGCTGATCCAGACGTTGAGGGTCCACGCTGACCAGCGGGGAGGCCCCTTCACTCCCAAGGCCAACCCGGGGCAATCAGGGGCCGAACCGGGGTAGCCCGCCCAGTTCAGTTGCGGGCAATGCAGGTTCGACGAAGCCTCTCTGGCGCCCCCCCAGCGAGGCAACGACCTCAAAACCCTGCCGCCTGGACCTGCCCCGCAAAGCCGTTCAGATCGCCCACTTCCTGGGGCGGGTTGGCGGTACCCACCATGTAATAGGCTCGGCCACCCTTGGTGCCCACGTAGGCGTTGGTCGTGGGGTAGTAGCGGTAGTTGTAGCCGTCGAAGGCTTGCGAGATGGGATAGGTGTCCGTGGCCCGCAGTTCGGCCTTGTAGATGGATTCGGCCCAGTTCATGGCCCGGTTGCTGGCCTGGTTAGGAGCCGCGCCATACAGACTGGTACAGGCGGTGATGTCGTCCGTGCGCAGGGTACGGTTGTAGCTTGCATAGTGGTAGGGCGTGGCAGACATGATGGCCGAGGGCTGGTCGCTGTGGCCGATACCGATGGTGTGCCCGATTTCGTGCATGAGCAGGCCTTCGAGGGCTTCATCGGTCCATGGCTTGGCGATGTTGAGCTGCATGTCGGCTTCAATGACTCTGGCATTGCTGCCGTCCATGTTCGTCTGGACACGGGTGGGCGTCCAGCCCGAGTACAAGGACAAGGACGGGTCGAAGGCGCTGAACCCCCACACGTTCATGCTGTCATTGGTGTTGTTGGATGCGGTGGTTGTGCCCATGTATTGGAACTGGATATTGCACATCTGGCTCCACTTGGTCGTGGTCTTTTGCATCGCCGCCAGAACTTGATCGGCCGTCAATCCACTGGGCACGTTTGAAGGGTTGAAGTACCACTGCATGGTTCCGGACAGCCATTTGGCGCCGGCCCTGTCATACATGGATTTCCACTGTGCAGTGGCCTTGTCCGAGGTGCCGTCGGAATGGACGATGTGAACGACGTGCTCATCAATGGGTTGGCCCGGGTGCTGCACAGCGCTCTGGGCATGCACGCCTGTGATGAGCGCGCTCCAGCAACAGACGCTGGCCAGAATGATCATTCGCTTGGATTGCAGGTTTTTCATGGTTTTTTCTATAGTGTGAAGGTGAAATCTTTCAGCTGGTGGTGACGTGCAAGGTGCTTTACGCCGACTTGCGCCCAATCCCATCCAGGTGAGGTCAAGCAGAGGGAACTCGGCCGCAATGTCCCTGACCATGGCCGGGCGTGGGCAGTTGTCGCGCCCTTGTGGTTTCATTTACTGCTTGTATTCACGGTACGCTATCGCGCTCAATCTGCAACTGTCCATTGGGATGCTGCTGGCCGACCAGCATCCGGTTCGCCTCTTCGGTGGCGCCTCGCCCGGTCAGTTCATAGAACAGGGTCCGCTCCAGCTCTATCGGGTGATCGCGCCACTTGGTCTTGGCCAACAGGAAGGGACAAGCGCCTTCCGGCACTCCATCGCGACAGGCGTTACTTCCCAACTGGCGTATCTTCTGAACCCGGGTGCGATATGCCATAGCTCGAAAACTGCTTGGGATCCACGCAAGCCGGGGCATCAGCCTCCCACCCCCGCATCCAGGCGTTTCTATGTGCGACGGGAATCCAGACTTCGCCCCATGCGCATGTTGGTGGGAGAAGCTTTCCTACCGTTGACAATAGATTTTCACATTCAAAAACATTTTGAAATCATGGTTTTGGCCTCTATTCATGCGGGTTCCAACTCCCCTCACTTTGATGTACACCTTGTAGCCCCATCCGCGGACTGCCAGCATCCGGTCCTGAACGAGCGCCGCGCGCGTTGATGGGCTCAGGACTGCCAAGTGGCAAAGGTCATCGGTTTAAAGATTCCGGGGTGTTAATCTGGCGCAGTGCAAGTCTCGATTTGCATTTGGTCGCAGAGCCATTCAGTACGGGCTTACTCTCTAGTTCTGCTTGCGAAAATTCGTAGATATCCTGAACGCAAAGCATGATGCTTGGGCAAAAACTGCCCGTAATGGTGACGCTTCAATATCTGCTTCGCCTCTTTGGGCATATATTGCCCACTAGGCACTCTCCAGTGCCATCTTTGTAATCGCAATGGGCGAAATTCGCCCACCTGTTGACGCAATCCATTCATCGGCCAACATCCATTGGGCAAAAACTGCCCATACTTGCAAGGCTTAAAGAACCGATTCGTCGTTGTGGGTATTTTTTGCCCACTTTCGCTCCATCCAACCCCTCTACATCGCGCCATGGGCCAAATCTGCCCAAATTTGCAACTTATGTATTTTGGGCTCCGCTTTTCTTAGTTTTTGTGCGTTCGATTCGCCTTTGATATGCCCGAATTACGCATCTCGCCTCAAAGCGATGCCTCAATGAGCAAAAGACAGACTGGACCGGTTGTTCGCGCCCAGGGCCTCGGGTTCGGCCTTACCAAGTATTCCAGGGGTCTCCTCAACAACGGCTTCGACCTCAATACCGGTGCCTTCGCTACCTGTTGACACGCCAGAATCCAACCCCGTCCACTTCGCTCGCCTATGCCTTCCGGATCGTGATGCGCAATATGCGCATGTACAACCAGTACAGCATTCTCAGGGGCGCCAAGAATTCCCATATGCTGTCACAAAAAATGTCAGCAGTCCGTTTGAGGGCCCTATCGGTTGCATGGGCGCTGCGGTGCGTCAGGCGCGCCCACTCGGCATGCCAGTCCCGGATGAATGCTTCAGAAAACACCCCGCCCGTGCTATCGGTGGAACCCCGGATACCAGTAGGCCTGCCACTGAACTCTTGCAGCATCCATGCATAGGGTTCCAACACCCCGCTCATGTCAGTGGAGGGCAGACCCAGCCACTCAGACAGTTCTCCCCCCGAAACATGCCCCTGTTGATCCAGCGCCAGGCTGATCCGAACAAACGAGTCGGCATGTTGTACCAGCAATCGCTTGGCCCGAACAAACTGGGCTTGCACCAGCTTCTCGATTTCAACGTTGCTCGCCTGCATATCCGTGTTAACCGTCTCGCTGCCATCGCTGGCAACACCGGTGCGCCCCATGCGCTGACCAAACCCCTGGTGGCGCACGTATTGTGCAGCCAGCGCCGTGACCTTTTTGATGTCACTGGCCGATCCCGAAGTACGTGCCTCTTCGCCAAAGACCAGGGTCTCCGCGACAAATCCGGCCATGCCAGCGCACATCCTGTCCAGGATATTGCGACTGGACTCGGCGTCCAGATTGATGAAGCTGTTGTACCCACCGTTGAATGACGCTGCATTGATTTTCAGCTCCTGGGGCGGCTGCCCAAAAAGGACCGAATACACCAACGCGTGGCCCGCTTCGTGGACGGCCAGCAGCGCCCGAAAGTCGGGATCCGAGCGCTGCTTGAGATTGTTGAGTTCGAACTCAACCGGGCAGTGGTGGCACCGCGGTCCAAACTGGGTCTCCAGGAACTTGCCAGTCGTGTCCACCGAGATGCTCAGGGTGTCACCCCCCGCAGCTCCATGCTCAAGCGCGAACAGCGCGAAGTTCACCAGCGGGGCACTCAGCAGTGCATGGATGGAAGAGAACACCGGACGGGTCCCCTGCGCCGGGAACACCGAGTTCGCATAGATCTGGTCCTTCACTTCCTGAGAAATTTCAAAGCGGATACCGCAGGCTTTAAACATGTCCGCGGTGTATCGCGCGCAGGTTTCCGCGATGAGCCGTTCATAGGTAGCGCGCCCCATACTGGCAAAGATCACGTGGTTGTTGCCTAGACGCGCAATCTGCTCTGGCTTGAACCGCTCACCCAGGGCACGTTTGACGTCAATCATCGACAGGCGCTTG
>ERZ724525.1418-NODE-1418-length-14134-cov-9.924497_pt1 | contig 14134 bp, 17 predicted proteins | sample MGYA00376058_ERZ724525 | MGnify/ENA primary metagenome ERZ724525 (study PRJEB28724, sample SAMN07190888) | wastewater metagenome | isolation source: influent of sewage treatment plant in Hong Hong | place: USA: Christiansburg, Virginia | collected 2016-03-01 ... | reverse complement strand
GCAAGGATCGATTGCATGTAAGGCTCCAACTGACTTGTGTATATAGGTTAACCAGTGATGCGAGCATCAAAACAGATCCACAGAACCCGCATCCATCTCGCTCTGGGTCACGGGATTGGGGCGATCAGGGGCCATTTCAGCAAATGGAGCCGCCTCTTCACCCTCTTCGTGCCCCATGGCTTCAGATGCAAGCCGAAAGGCGCAGCCCTGGAGCACCTTGGTGGTATGCCAGATCAACTGAGAAGCCATGTCCTGAAACTGCAACTCGGTCACGGCTTTGCGCAATGCTGCTCGTGCAGCCACCAACTCTGGCGCATCCTTCACCACCGCATCGGACAACGCTGCATTGGCTTCGTCAAAACGCTCCAGCAAGTTGTCGGTGGCGTGGTTCAACAGCCCCTCAAGCCGATGCAAATCATGCATGACCACCAGCAACGAATCCTGCAGTTCCGCTGCCACCATGACGGGGACCTGTACTCCGGGGCCTCCGGAGGGTGTGAGCGTAGATTGCATCGTTTTCCATCCCGGCAAATATTGCAAAGCACGCGAAAAAATGGGCCCTGCGGAATCGATTGCCAAGCACCAGACTTACACCTTACAAGGTGCTGCCCATCTGGCACCTCGCGCCGCACATGCCCCACGAGATAACACTATTTGTTCCAATATGTATCCTATGATAGCGCTCCTATGGTCAAAGCAATACAAGACCATCACCTAAAAATCCTTCATCTTGAGGATTCTCTCGCCGACCACGGGCTTGCCAAAGCTGCCTTGCGACGCTCGGGGATGGCATGCACGGTTCAGCACGTCGACACGCTAGAGGCCTTTCAGACCCTGACGGCACACCATTCGTTCGACATCATTCTGGCGGACTACCGTTTGGCAGGTTTTACGGCGCTTGATGCGTGGCAGCATGTTGCGCAATTGCATCAACATCCGCCTTTTGTCCTGCTCTCCGGGGCCATCGGGGAGGCCGCAGCAGTTGACGCCATGCGGCTGGGAATTGCGGATTATCTTTCCAAGGATGACATGGCTCGCCTGCCCCATGTCATATCCCGGGCGTTGGAGGTGCACGAGGCGAGAATAACGCGCGAACAGGCGGTGGCCGAACTGGCCGCCTCCCAAAGACGCCTGGCAGACCTGACCGAGCACCTTCAAACCTCCATTGAGCAAGAGCGTGCAGCAATCGCCCGGGAGATCCACGACGATATCGGGGGAGCCCTCACGGCTGTCCGGTTTGATCTTGCCTGGATCGGGCGCCACGCCCAGGATCGCGCGATGCAGGAGCACGCCACGGCCGCAGCTGACATGCTCCAGCATGCCATTGGCGCCAGCCAGCGCATCATGATGAACTTGCGCCCACCCATCCTTGATCAGGGCCTGGTCGCCGCCGTTCAGTGGCTGGCCAGCAGTTTCGAGCGCCGCACCGGCGTCACAACCGTGGTCCGCACAAGCAGCGGGGCCGTGGACATTCCTGCCGAAATTCAGTTGGTAGCCTATCGCACCGCTCAGGAAGCACTGACCAACGTTGCAAAATATGCTGCGCCCCAGTCCGTTCACATCGAACTTGCGGACAGCGAAGGCGTATTGACACTGGAGGTCGCCGACGACGGGTGCGGAATTGAACCCGCCATGCGCGAAAAACCCAAGGCTTTTGGGCTGAAGGGGCTGCAGGAGCGCGCACGCACCGTGAACGGCTGGCTGGACATCAGCAGCCACCCCGGAAAAGGCACCAGCGTGATTCTTTCCGTTCCCCTTGCATCGCGCCACAATGCACCAGATGAAGGAGCCTCACAGTGATTCATGTTGTGTTGTGCGATGACCATGCTGTCTTGCGCCGCGGAATACGCGATACGCTGGCAGAGGCGCCAGACATCCTTGTCACCGGCGAGGCGGGTGGTTACTCGGAATTGCGCGAAGTGCTGCGTGCCGCCCCATGCGATGTGCTGCTGCTGGACTTGAACATGCCGGGGCGCAGCGGCTTAGAAGTGCTGGCCAGCGTACGCGAAACCCACTCTGCCATCAAGGTGCTGGTGGTTTCGATGTATCCAGAAGACCAGTATGCGCTGCGCTGTCTGCGTGCCGGCGCACAGGGTTATGCCAACAAGGCAAGTGACCCCGTCGAGCTCATTGCAGCCGTGCGCACCGTGATGCAGGGGCGCAAATACCTCACCCCCGAAGTCGCCCAAATGCTGGCGGAAAGCCTCGCACAACCAGCGCCCGAAGTGCCCCATGCAGCGCTCTCCGAGCGGGAACTGCAGACGCTGGTCAAGATTGCCTCGGGACGCAAGCTTTCGGATATCGCTGAAGAATTGATGCTCAGTCCCAAGACCGTCAGCGTATACCGCTCCCGCGTTCTTGAAAAGCTCAAGCTCACCAACAATGCTGAACTGACGGTCTACGCCATCCGCAACGAACTGGTTTGACGCCTTTGGCTAGCGCTGAGCCGCAAAAAGATCCATGACCTGTTGCATCAGGGTCAGCACTGGCTGCTCCAGCATGGGCAATGTGGCGGCAATGCCGAGCAAGCCGACTGTCAGCGTCACAGGAAAACCCACCGCGTAGATATTCATCTGCGGGGCCACGCGGGAAATGATGCCCAAGGTCAGGTTGACAAAGGTCAGCAGCGCGATCATTGGCAGCGCAATCCACAAGGCGCTGGAGAACAGCGATGCTCCCAGTTCGTGCAAGCGCATCTGCCCCAGTGCCTGCAGAAAGTTTCCGTCGGCTGGAAAGCTGTCAAAACTCTTGACCACGGCCATCAGCACCATCAAGTGCCCATTGATGACCACAAAGAGCAAGGTCGCCATGTGCCCAAAGAAACGTGCCACAGCGCTGACCTGCGCGTTGCTCGCCGGGTCGAAGAACGAAGCGAAATTCAGGCCCATTTGCAGACCGATGATTTCGCCCGCCAGCTCCACGGCCGAAAAAACCAGCCGCACTGCGAATCCAATGGCCAGGCCCACCACCACTTGCTGAGCAACGGCCCCCAAGGCCTCGCGCCCGTTCACACTGATCACCGGCTGGTCCGTCAAAACTGCCTGCGCGCACAGTGCGACCAGAAAAGCCAGCCCCACCTTGACCCGCATGGGAATGGCACGCATGGAAAACACGGGGGCCACCGTAAAAACGGCCAGCACACGCAAAAACGGCCAAAGAATGGGTGAAATCCAGGCAACCAGCTGTGCCTCGGTGAAAGTGATCACGAAAACCCCACCGGGGAGGTCTGACGCACTGAAACCCCGTGAAAGGTGCTTTTCGCACGTTCTGGAGAGCTCTCGCCAGCCGCGCAGCCCGGATACATGACCACATCACCCGTCAGTTGACGCAACATGCTCACCTCCCGCGCACCACAGGCCAAATCACCCGATCACCGACGGAATCGATTCAATGGTCCGGCGGATGTAATCCACCAGCGTACTGATCATCCACGGACCAGCCACCGCAAAGACCACCATGGCAGCAATGAGCTTGGGAACAAAGGCCAGGGTTGCCTCGTGGATCTGCGTCACCGCCTGAAAGATACTGACCAGCAAGCCAACCGCCATCACAACGCCGAGCACGGGCATGGCGATCATCAGTAGCAGGGTAAGCGCCTCGCGCCCCATGGTCAAAACCAGCTGAGATGTCATAACACGGCTTCCTCAGGTCACAAAACTGGCGGCCAATGAGCCAATCAGCAAATTCCAGCCATCTGCCAGGACAAACAGCATGAGCTTGAATGGCAACGCCACCAGCACCGGCGACAGCATCATCATGCCCAAGGACATCAGGATGCTGGACACCACCATGTCAATGACCAGGAAGGGAATGAAAATCATGAACCCGATCTGGAATGCCGACTTGAGCTCGCTCGTCACAAACGCCGGCACCAGCACGCGCAGGGGCGCCGTTTCGGCCGTGACCGATGCGTCCAGCCGCGCAAGGCGAGAAAACAGCGCAAAGTCGGACTGGCGGGTCTGCTTGAGCATGAACTCCCGCATCGGGGCCTCTGCTTTTTCCAGCGCCGCCTCAAAACTGATGGCGTTGGTGGTGTACGGCACATAGGCGTCCTTGTAGACGCGGTCCAGCGTGGGCCCCATGACAAAGAACGTGAGAAACAACGACAAGCCGATGATGACCTGATTGGGCGGAGCAGACTGCGTGCCCAGGGCCTGGCGCAACAGCGACAACACAATGACGATGCGGGTGAATCCCGTCATCATCAAAAGCACCGCCGGCAAGAATGACAGCGCCGTGAAGAACAGCAATGTCTGTATAGGTACGGAAAAGCTGGTTCCCGCGTTGCCCGATCCGACGAGCAGGGGCAACGAACCGCCACTTTGAGCGATGGCCGGCACATGAACCATGGTCAGCGCGCAAAACCCCACCAGCCATACCACCGGGCGCGATGCACCCCAAGCCCTGTTGCGGCATCCACCGGCCAATTCAGACATGGGAGGCCTTTTCGGGGGGTTGTGCGGCCAGCGCCATTGCACCGGCAAACGAGGCCGCAGGAGCTCCCTGCTGGTGGGCAGGGGATCCGATGACATGCAGACAGGTGATGCTCTGGGTCGTCACCCCCAACACCAGACACGCACGGGCCCCTTCCGGCCCCACCTCCACGGTCACCACGCGCTGCTGTGGCCCAACCGCCACGGCCGAGAGCACGCGAGACGAAGCGCCCCCAGGGGCACCACCTGCCGCCTGGCGCAACTGCACGCGCCGCACCAGCCACGGCAACGCCGCCATGGCCGCCACAAACAGCACCACAATGACAAGCGTCTGGGTCATGCCAGCACTATCCACGGCTGACCCGCCGCAGGCGCTCCGATGGCGTCACCACATCGGTGAGACGAATACCGAACTTGTCGTTGACCACCACCACCTCACCCTGTGCAATCAGATAGCCGTTGACCAGCACGTCCATGGGCTCACCCGCCAGCGCATCGAGCTCGACCACCGATCCCTGGGCCAGCTGCAGGATGTACTTGATGGGCACCTTGGTGCGCCCCAGCTCCACAGACAACTGCACGGGAATGTCGAGCACCATGTTGATGTCATTGACCGTTCCGTCCCCTGCGCCAGAGAACGGGCGAACCGGTTCGCCCGACAACGGACCACCCTGCTCCGCATCACCGGGCTTGTCATCGGTGCGCTTTTGCTCTTCCAGCGCCTCGGCCCAGCCAGCAAACGGATCGTCCGCACTGTTGTCTTTACCGTCGTTGTTGTCTTCAGTGGACATCTTTTTCTCCAAGCCAGCTCATATCCGCATTGCGCAGGCATTCTTCAATGCGAATCGCATATTTGGAATTGTGGGTGCCATACTGGCACTCAAAAATAGGCACTCCCCCAATGGAGGCCCGAATACGGGGTTCCCTGTCCAGCTCGATGAAATCGCCGGGCTTCATGGCCAGCAGTTGTTCCACGGTGGCGTCCGCTCGCGCCAGCTCCGCCACCAAGGTGACTTCAGCCGCCTGGATTTCGCGGGTCAGAACCCGCACCCAGCGGCGATCCACCTCGATCGAGTCACCCTGCGTGGATGAATACAGCACATCCCGGATCGGCTCCAGGGTCGCATAGGGCATGCAGATGTGGATGGCGCCAGACAGGTCGCCAATTTCCAGCTGAAAGGCCGTGGACACCACAATTTCGCTGGGCGTCGCGATGTTCGCGAACTGGGGCTGCATTTCCGATCGCTGGTATTCCAGTTCCAGCGGATAGATACCGTGCCACGCCTTCTTGTATTCGGTGCAGATGACATCCACCAGCCGGTTGATCACGCGCTGCTCGGTGGGGGAAAAATCACGCCCCTCGATCCGGGTTTGAAACTTGCCCACACCACCATACAGCGTGTCGATGATGCCGAACACCAGCGAGGGTTCACACACGATCAGCCCACTGCCCCGCAACGGCCGAATAGCCACAATGTTGAAGTTGGTGGGAACCGCCAGCTCGCGCAGAAAAGCGCTGTAGCGCTGCACCGAAACGGTGCCCACGGATATCTCGGGGCTGCGGCGGATGAAGTTGAACAACCCGATGCGGAAGTTGCGCGCAAACCGCTCGTTGACGATTTCCATCGTCGGCATGCGGCCACGAACAATACGCTCCTGGCTGGAGATGTCGTAGTTGCGGACGGCCCCCGCCTCGGCGACCTCCTCTACCGATTTCTGACTCTCTCCGGTGACCCCTTCCAGAAGGGCATCTACCTCTTCCTGGGATAGAAACGAATCACTCATGGGGAAATCCTTGCCAGCTCACTGGATGATGAAACTGGAAAACAACACCCGCTGTACAGGGTTCTTCTCAACCTTGCGACGCGCAGCGGGCTCTTCAGAATCATCGTCCTGCACCTCGCGACGGGGCTTGGCCGACGACACCGAATAACCCAGCGGGCGAGAGACCTCTCGCAGGATATCGGCGGCCAGTTTTTCCTTGCCCTCGCGCTGCAAGAGCTCTTCCGAGGTGCGCTGCGAGGTGAGCATGAGAATTCCGCTGCGGATACTGGGCAGGTACTGCTTGATCTGCTCTGCCGTCTTGGCGTCCGACACTTCGAGCGTGATACCGATTTGCGCAAAACGGTCGCCACCCGGGTCGGCGAGATTGACCACCATGTTTTCCATGGGCAGGAAAGTGGGCACCACCTTGACCGCCTCCTTGCGCACTGGTTCGGCACCTTCTTCATCCTCGGCAGCCTGCGACCGGCTGGCAAGGAACCATGCGGCGCCAGCGCCCACAATGACCAGCAAGACAAGCACTGCGCCGATCACGATCAGCTTCTTGCTTTTGGCCTTGACCGGTGCGGCGGCGGGAGGAGTGGCAGACACGTTGAAAATTCCTTGGGGTAGAAAGCAGACAGCGTCCGCGCCCGAAGGAACGCAGGATCAACTGGAAACCCATTATTGGGCGAAGGGCCGACCAATAATAGCCAGAATAAAAGCCCAAAACCACGGCATTCCACCACCTCAGCCCGCAAACGCTGCGGGAGCGGGCGTTAAAAATCCTTGCGCCCTTCCGCAATCTCAGCGCCTCGGAGCCAGGACATCACACAAAGATGTCCACCGCACGGTCAGATGCGCCGCCGTTATGTCGCGCCGTTACCGCTGCGGACGGCACGGACGTCACCACTTGCGCACGCCGCTCACCGCCCCGGCCCTGGCGCTGTCCGGAATCGTTCGGCGAAGCGCCATCCCGCGCCGTTGTGCCCACCGTCGTGCCGGCCAACACCAGGCCCTCGTTGTGCAATAAATCCCGCAACTGGGCCATGCTCGAATCCAGCAACTCACGGGTCTGCGCCTGGTCGCTGCGAAACGTCACATGGGCCTCACTGCCCGAGAGCGACACAGTCACCTGCACCGGCTGTCCATCGCGGTCCAGCGTCATTTCTGCATTCTGCGTTTTCTGGTTCACCCAGTAGGCTACCTGGTCCGCAATCTGCTCTTCGGCCCCCGCCAGCGTGGGGTCCGCAAACACTGCGGCACCCTCCAAGCCTGCCGTCTCCGGGCCCGCCGGCACAGTGCCCGAGCTACCCCATGCCGCGTCTGCGGACGGGCGGCCACCAGCGTCACCACTGGTGGCGCTGCCTCCGCGCTGGGGCACCCGGTTTTCAGGAAATAGATTCAGGGCTGGGGCTTCTTCCGCACCGCTTAGCCCTCCCAGCAAATCACTCCCGCCGCGCGGTCCGACCTCGGCCAGTGGCCCGCCCACCATCCGCGCATCCACCAACGCCTGCGCGCCCTGCGTTGCGGAGAAAGCCGTCACCAGGGCCTGCTTCTTATCTGTCCCGTTGGCGGCAGCCGTGGCGGCAGCGGCCAAGCCGGACACCTCGCCCCTTCCTTGAGACAGCGCATTGTGGTGGCGCGAGAACATGCGGCCATAGCCCACCGCAGATCCATTGGGCGGCTTTGCGCCAGCGGCCTCTGCAGCTCCATCCAGCATCGCCGTCTGCGCCACCAGCCCATCGGCTGCCGCATGCCAATCGGTCCCGGCCAACCCGGACATGGCCCCACCGCCAGCCGCCAAACCCGCTACCGAGCCCGCCACCGCAGATCCCGGCTGCGTCCCGGGCGCCAGCAGGCTCTGCCAGGCGGCCAGTGATGCAGGATCCGCCCTGCCGCTGGCCACCGCATTGTCTGAACCCAGAATCGCCGTCTGAGAAGCGCTGCTATCACTCTCCGTGTCCAGAGGCAGCCCGTCGCTTGGAAGCGTGCTCTCCAAAGACGCCAACAAAGCCAGAAACCCCCCCTGGGCCGACGGATCCACGGGGCCACCCGCTTGCTGCGCCTGGGATTTTCCACGCGCGGACTGGGTGCCCTGGGCGCCCTGACTACCCTGTGGGCCAGAGATGCGTGTTGGTTCCATTTTCAATACTCCTGCCCCGGCGGGCCATTGATCGCATTGCGCACCTGTATCGAGGCGCGCTCATCGGTTTGCTTTTGTTCGCGGCGCATCTGCTGGCGCTCGTGGTCCTGCTGGCGCTTTTCCACCACCTTGCGCAGGCTGGCCAGGCGCAGTTCGGCCTCCAGCAACGTGCGGGTGGCGTCTTGCACCCGGCTGGCGTGGTCACTCACCACACCTGTTTGCAGGCCCACGGCGTGGCCCAGGCGGTCCATGAACTGGTAGTGGTGGAACATCACCTCGGGCTGCACTGCGGCGTCCGCACGCATTCCCCAGCGCCCTTCTGTTTCCCGGGCGTAGCCCTGCAACTGGTTGAGCTGGTCTTGCGCGGCCTGCTGCGCCCCCTGCGCATCCTGCAACAGCCGCCGGGCCTCATCGCGCTTGCGCGAAGCCACTTCCACGGCCACCGTCAGGGCGTTCAGGGTTGACATGGTCGTTCAATCTCCATCGTTCAGTGCGTCAGTGATCCAGCACCACGGCCATGGTGTGGAGGCTTTGCTCCATGGACGCCGCATCGAACATGTCCTGCTGCAGGAAAGCGGCCATCTGGGGTTGCAGACGAATCGCTTCGTCCAGGGCCGGATCGGAGCCGCTCATATACGCCCCCACCTGCACCAGATCGCGGCTCTTCTGGTAGCGCGAATACACCGCGCGAAACCGCCGCGCCAAGTCAAAATGCCCGCGCGAGACCACGTTGTGCATCACCCGCGAGGCAGACTGCTCAATATCGATGGCCGGGAAATGCCCGGTTTCGGCCAGCGCCCGCGACAGCACGATGTGCCCGTCCAGAATGGCCCGCGCCGCATCGGCAATCGGGTCTTGCTGGTCATCACCCTCCGACAGCACGGTGTAAAACGCGGTGATGGAGCCCACGCCATGCAGCCCATTGCCGCTGCGCTCCACCAGCGCAGGCAGCTTGGCAAAACACGATGGTGGGTAGCCCTTGGTGGCCGGTGGCTCGCCAATGGCCAGCGCGATTTCACGCTGGGCCATGGCATAGCGCGTGAGCGAATCCATGAGCAGCAGCACATGCTTGCCCTTGTCACGAAAATGCTCAGCCACGGCCGTGGCATAGGCGGCCCCCTGCATGCGCAGCAGCGGCGGCGCATCGGCCGGAGCCGCCACCACCACCGACCGCGCGCGGCCATCCTCGCCCAGGATGTCTTCGACAAACTCCTTGACCTCGCGTCCGCGCTCGCCAATCAGCCCCACCACAATCACATCGGCCTGGGTGTAACGGGCCATCATGCCCAGCAACACACTTTTGCCCACGCCCGAACCCGCAAACAAACCCAGCCGCTGCCCCCGCCCCACGGTCAGCAGCGCATTGATGGCGCGCACGCCGGTGTCCAGGGGCTCACGCACCGGGTCACGGTCCATGGCATTGATCTGTCGGCGGTCCATGGGCTCGGAGACCACGTTCTGCACCGGGCCGCCGTGGTCCAGCGGCAAACCCTGCGAATCCACCACGCGTCCGAGCAATCCGTCGCCCATCGGCAGCCGCAGCACGCCAGCGCGGTGCACCGGGCGCGGGGGCTCGCCCAGACGGGGCATGGGAATGTAAGGCGCCGCAGGCACCACGCTGGCCCCGCTGGACAGGCCGTGGATGTCCCCAGCGGGCATCAAGAAAGCCCGGTCGGCAGAAAACCCCACCACCTCGGCCAGGATGGGTGTGTGGCCCGGCATCTGCACCATGCACTGCGAACCCACCGGCACCCGAATGCCCGCGGCCTCCAGCACCAAACCCGTCAGGCGGGTGAGCGTGCCCCGCGTTTCCAGCGGCACTTGGGCCTGCACGCGTTCCCGGGCGTCTTCCATGAAATCGGCCCAGGCAGAACGGGTGTCAGTGGTCATCGCCATCACCACCGTCCTGCCACGCCGAATCGAGCCCCAGCGCCGCCACAGCGCGCTGCCAGCGCTTGTCCAGGCTGCCGTCCACCACTGTACCGGCCGACTCCACCAGGCAGCCCCCGGCTGGCACTGCGGCGTCCGCCATCCACTGCACGGCGGCGCCATCAAACTCTTCGCGCAAAGACCCCGCCATGGTTTCCATGTCCACAGGGTTCAGGCGCACCAGCGCCGGCCGCCCCTCGGACACCAGCATGCCCACGGCTTCGCGCACCACGGGCTGCACCGCGTTGGGGTTGACCGACAGCTCGTGGCGCAGCACCTGGCGGGCAATGTCACAGGCCAGGTGCAGCATGTCTTGCGCCATGTGCTGCTGCATGTCGGCCAGCGATGCCTGCAGCGACTGCACCACGGCATTGATCCGCTCGGCCGCTTCTTGCCCCTGGTTCGCCACGTAGTCGTCCATGCGGCGTTGCCACTCCAGCGTGGCCTGCGCTTCACCCTGGGCCACGCCTTTTGCGTAGGCCTCGTCGCAGGCCTGCTGCACCAGGGCCTGCTGCTGCGCCTCGTCGAGGGCGGGTGGCAGCTCTGCTGCGGCCTCGGATTCAGGTACGGGCTCCTCCAGGTCAGAGCCATCCATCGCACCGAACTTCCAGTGGGTGACGTCCCCCACTTCCTCGCTGGGGATGAAGCGCGAATACACCCGCTGGTTAGACGAAGGCATCATCACCGCCACCGCCAATCACGATCTGGCCCTCGTCAGACAAGCGGCGCACCGTCTTGAGGATTTCCTTTTGCTGGGCTTCCACTTCCGACAGGCGCATCGGCCCGCGCGACTCCAGGTCTTCGCGCAAGGCATCTGCCGCACGGGTGGACATATTGGCGAGAAATTTCTCGCGCAATTCAGGCACCGCGCCCTTGAGGGCCACGATCAGCGTCTCGGACGCCACTTCGCGCAGCACCGTCTGGATGGCCTTGTCATCGAGCTTGAGCACATCGTCGAAGACGAACATCTTGTCCATGATCTTCTGGGCCAGATCGGGGTCGTATCCGCGAATGGATTCGAGCACCACGCTGTCCATGTTGCCGCCCAGCATGTTGATGATTTCAGCCGCTGCCTTGACCCCGCCCAGAGAACTCTTGCGAATCTTGTCGCCCCCGGCCAGCACCTTGAACAGCACTTCGTTCAGGTCCTTCAGCGCGGTCGGCTGTATGCCTTCGAGGGTGGCCACGCGCAGCAGCACCTCGCTGCGCTGGCGGTCCGTGAAATTCATCAACACGGCAGCGGCCTGGTCGGAATCGAGGTGCACCAGAATGGCCGCCACGATCTGGGGATGCTCGTTGCGCAGCAGTTCTGCCACCGACAGCGGGTCCATCCACTTCAGGCTTTCAATGCCTGACACATCGCCGCCTTGCAAAATGCGATCAATCAGCAGCCCGGCCTTGTCATCACCCAGCGCCCGCTTGAGCACCGCGCGCACATAGTTGCCGGTGTCGGACACCAGCAGGCTCTGCGCCGCTGCGGCATCCGAAAACCGGTTGATGACCTTGTCCACCTTGTCGCGCGACACCGAGCGCATGCGCGCAATGGTTTCGCCCAGCTTTTGCACCTCTTTGGGCGAGAAGTGCTTGAACACTTCGGCCGCCTCCTCCTCGCCGAGGGACATCAGCATGATGGCGGCGTCGTTGAGGCCCTGCTCATCCATAAGAAATTTTGTCCGTTCAGATCCGGGATCAGACGGGTTCGCCGTTCACCCAGGTTTTCAAAATATTGGCCACGGCCATGGGGTTCTCCTTGGCCAGCAGGCGCGCATCTTCGAGGCGCAGCTGCTCGGGCGTCGCCGGTAGCAGCTCGTCCTTTTTGGTGGGCGCCGGCAAGGCGGGCCGCTCGGGCTGCTCGGCCTCCATGGCATCCACCGTGCCGCCCGCCATCGGGATGGCCCGGGGGCGCTCCGCCCCGCCCTTGAGGGCTGGGCGCACCAGCCCCAGCAAAACCAGCGCGGCAAACAACACGGCTCCCACCGGCCAGGCAAAGCTCTTGGCCAGGTCCAGCACTTCAGGCTGCTTCCACAGCGGCACCTCGGTAACCGGCGTCACATCCACCTGGAACGGTGTGTTCATCAGATTGACGGAATCGCCACGCTCCTTGTTGAACCCGATGGTTTCGCGCACCAGCGCCGTCATCTGCTCCAGCTGTTCGGGCGTCAGCGCCTTGGCCACGGTCTTGCCCTTGTCTTCGGAAGACTGGTAGTTCACCACCACCGCCGCACTCAGGCGCTTGACGGCACCGCTGCCGCCCCGCGTCACGCGCACGGTTTTGTCCACTTCGTAATTGATCGTTGACTCGCGCTTGCCCCCCGCACCCAGTGCGCCCTGTGGCTGGCCGTTGGCAGCGGCCAGCGGCGGATTGGCACCGTTGATGGGTGCGGCAGACGGTGCGGGCGGCTGGTTTGAGGCAGCGCCGGGCACGCCGGTGGGCAGCGCGCCACCCTGGGGACCATTGCTTTCCACCACCTGCTGGCTGCGGATCGCGCTGGCATCCGGGGCCAGATTGGGGCGGTGCTGCTCAGAGGTGGATTCGGTCTGGCTGAAATCCACCTCGGCAGACACCTGCGCCTTCACATTGTTGCGCCCCACCACGGGCTCCAGGATGTCCATGATGCGGCGCGTGTATTGCTGCTCCAGCTGCTGCACATACAACAGCTGCTGCGCATCCACGGCGCTGCCCGAGGCGGTGTCGGGCGACTGCGACAGCAGCTTGCCCGTGTCGTCCAGCACACTCACGGCCGAGGGCGCCAACTCGGGCACGCTCGACGCCACCAGATGCACGATGCCCGCCAGTTGCGCCCGGTCCAGGATGCGGCCCGGGTGCAGGCTCACCAGCACCGAGGCCGAAGGCTTTTGCTGCTCGCGGAAAAAACCATTCTGGTTGGGCAGCGCCAGGTGCACGCGGGCCCCCTGCACCGACGACAGTGCCTGGATCGAGCGGGTGAGCTCACCCTCCAGCCCGCGCTGAAAATTCAGCCGCTCCTGGAACTGCGTCATGCCGAACTTGCTCGACTCCATCAGCTCAAACCCCGCCACCGAGCCCTTGGGCAGCCCCTGGGTGGCCAGGCGCAGGCGCACGTCGTGCACGCGGTCGGCCGGAATCAAAATGGCGCCACCGCCATCTGCGTGCTTGTAAGGCACATTCATTTGCGACAACTGGGCCACGATGGCACCGCCGTCCTTGTCATTGAGGTTGGCAAACAGCACCCGGTAGTCGGGCTGGCGACCCAGCACAATGGCCGCAATGGCCACCGCCACCAGCAGCGCAGCCCCCACGCCCAGCCGCATGCGCTGCGCCCGGTCGAGCGCCGACAGCCGCTGCAGCCAGCCAGAGCTTGCGGGGGAAGTGACGGGGATTTCAGCAACTGCAGACATTTCGCTTTCCAGTATGGCAGGGCCGGTGGGCGGTCCTTGCGTTGGGTCGATTATTCGGGCGCATCACCCGGACGTTCGCTGGATAAGCCGCGCATTTGACCATCAATTCCCCCGGATGGCCGGCGCCCCAGGGCCTAGTATTGCGCCATCCCCCCATCCCCCACCACACCCGCCATGGACCTCCGCATATCAAGCTCTACCACCCCCCTCTCGGGTGCCGGCCTGGCGCGCCGTGCCGCTGCGCCGCAAGACGCAGGCAATGAAGTGGGGTTTTCGGGGGCGCTCAAAGGCGCACTCAAATCGGTCAGTGCCGCCCAGAACCACGCCACCGGCCTGCAGCAAGAAGTGCAGATGGAGAACCCATCCGTCAGCCTGGAGCAGACCATGGTGGCCATCCAGAAAGCGCAAATCGGCTTTCAGGCCACGCTGCATGTGCGCAACCGCATGGTGCAGGCCTACACCGACATCATGAACATGCAGGTCTGAG
>ERZ724525.1417-NODE-1417-length-14139-cov-8.827464_pt1 | contig 14139 bp, 15 predicted proteins | sample MGYA00376058_ERZ724525 | MGnify/ENA primary metagenome ERZ724525 (study PRJEB28724, sample SAMN07190888) | wastewater metagenome | isolation source: influent of sewage treatment plant in Hong Hong | place: USA: Christiansburg, Virginia | collected 2016-03-01 ... | reverse complement strand
CAATGGACAGGCGGTAAGAATAAACAGGGCGGCCAGCTTGCTTGGGGATGAAGTAGTACATCATGCCCAAGAAGCCTGCGGTCAGGAAGAAGCCCACCGCATTGTGACCGTACCACCACTGCACCATCGCATCTTGCACACCAGCGTAGGCTGAATAACTGTGCAGCAATCCGGTGGGCAAGGAGGCACTGTTGACGATGTGCAACATAGCCACGGCCAGAATGAATGCACCGTAGAACCAGTTACCCACATAAATGTGCTTGACCTTACGGATACCAATAGTGCCAAAAAACACAATCGCGTACGCAACCCAGACAACCGCAATCAGCACATCAATTGGCCAAATCAGTTCTGCATATTCTTTGCTTTGGGTCAAGCCAAGCGGCAAGGTGACCACAGCCAAGACGATGACCAGATTCCAGCCCCAGAACGTGAAAGCAGCCAACCCATCTGAAATCAGACGAGTCTGGCAAGTGCGCTGAACAACGTAATAGCTGGTCGCAAAAAGCGCACAGCCGCCAAACGCAAAAATCACAGCGTTCGTGTGCAAGGGTCTCAGGCGGCCATAGGTTAGCCACTCTATCCCCATGTTTAGCTCGGGCCAGGTTAACTGGGCCGCAATAATCACGCCCACCAGCATACCCACCACGCCGTAAATCACGGCCATGATGGAAAACTGACGAACGACCGTGTCGTTATAGACCGTCGCCTGACTGGCCTTCATCGTTACAGACATGCAGAACTCCTCAAAATGTCATGGGGCGAAGTGTCGTTGCCCCAAAGAGCTTTCACCTTGACTTAAGTCAATCCGACCGAAGAATTCGGTCACCTTCTCGATCAATGTTGTCGAGCTGCCCGGATTCGAGCGCCCACCAAAAAATCACGATGATGCCAAGCACCACCACCACAGAGAGTGGAATCAGCAGATAAAGAACATCCAATCGGCAATCTCCAGTTATTTAAAAAATCAGTGCTCAGTTTTCGTTTGGTTGAGTCGAACGGCGTTGCCAATCACCCAAAAAGAACTGATGGCCATGCCCAAACCGGCAGCCCACGGGGGCATGTAGCCCATCAGTGCAAGTGGGACGCTGACTGCGTTGTAGGTAGCGGCCCAAGCGAGGTTCTGGCGAACAACGCGCATGGTGAATCGGGCCTGGATCAGCGTGTTCGGAACCTCAATAAGCATGCCGCCTTGAATCACAAAATCAGACTGTGCCTGTGCCAGGGGGGCAGCGGTGCCCAAAGCAAACGATGTGTTGGCACGGGCCAGTACAGGGCCATCATTCAGCCCATCTCCTACCATCGCCACGCGGTGCCCCTTGTTCTGCAAAGCCACCAATTCAGTCAGCTTGTTTTCAGGGGTGGCACCTGCAACCACATGGTCCACGCCCACTGCACGGCCAATTCGCTCAGCCGCCTCAGGCCGGTCACCCGACAGCAGCCAAGTTGTGATGCCAGCTCTCTTCAGTGCCGCCACAGCAGCCACAGCATCCTCGCGCAACCCTTCATCCAAGATGAATGTGGCCATCCAGCCCCTGGAGTCCATCAGATACACCCTGGGTGAGTCAATGACAGAATGTGCGCTCTCATCCACACCACAAAAAGCAGCAGAACCCAGCCGCAACTCACCCAGGCCAGGCCATTGTGCGGTCATCCCCTGACCGGCGTGTTCACTCAGTATCAGTCCGGGTGGTGGCTGAATGCTGGGAACTGGTTCGGTCACCGCCCCACCCGATGTGCGCCACCCTTCACTGGCTGCCACTGCAATGGCCCGTGAGGCCGGATGCAGAGAACCCGCAGCCAACACCGCTGCCATGCCCAAGGCAGCACTGGGCTCTGCATCTGCACGGGTTCGCACGTCTGCCAGCATCACCTTGTCGTGCGTGAGCGTGCCCGTTTTGTCAAAAATAACCGTGTCAATCTGCGTCAGGCTCTCAAACGCTTGCAACTTGCGCACAAGCACGCCCCGGCGGGCCAAAGTTCCGGCTGAAGCGAGCATGGCCGTGGGTGTGGCCAATGACAACGCACACGGACAGGTCACGATCAGAACCGCAACAGCCACAGCCAAGGCCTGTGAATGGTCAATTTGCCACCAATACCACCCGGCCAGCCCTGCGGACAACAGAACCACGCTCAAGAATGGGGCCGCAATGCGATCCGCCAGAATCGCCAAACGTGGTTTCTCGATGGATGCCTTTTCCATCAAGCTCACAATCTGGGCAAACCGCGTATCGGCACCCAACTTGTTGATGCTGATTTCAGCGGGGCCAGAAAGATTGAAACTGCCGGCAATCACAACATCGCCTTGTGATCGCGAAATAGGATGGGATTCACCTGTCAGCAGAGCCTCATCCACGGTCGCACGGGGACTCAACAGCACGCCATCACCTGGAAACGCCTGCCCAGCCTGGAGCCTCACCACATCGCCCAACTCCAAGCGGCGAACCGACACGGCCTCATAGGTTCCGTCTGTTTTGCGTCGGTCGCACACCTCGGGCAGGCGGTTCATCAAATCATCGAGTGCGCCAGCCGTGCGGTCACGTGCCTTGAATTCAAAGTAGCGGCCACCCATCAGGAAAAAAACGAACATGGTGAGCGAGTCAAACCAGACCTCGTGCCCCCAAGGCCCTGTCGGGTCAAAAGTCGAAAGCGAGCTGGCCACAAACGTCACCAGAATCCCGATGGAGACCGGCGTGTCCATGCCCACCCGGCCTTTTTTCAGATCGCGCCACGCACTGGAAAAAAACGAACCACTGGCAAAAAGCACCACAGGCACACTCAGCACCCAGCTCGCCCATCGCAACAACTGCCCGATGTCGGGTGGAATTTCACCCGGCTCGGTGATGTATGCAGGCACGGCGTACATCATCACCTGCATCATGCAAATGCCAGCCACAAACAAACGCCAAAGCACCTTGCGACCTTCAGCAAGCCGATTGCTGATGCTCAGAGCTTCGCGCATGGGCAGCAAACGGTAGCCCGTTTGTCCAACAGCCTTGGCCAGATCAGAGACTTTGACAAGTGCTGGATTCCAATGCAATGTCAACCGGCGGGTAGCCGCATGTACCTCTGCTTTCAGCACCCCAGGCAAATCACACAAAGCATCTTCGACCGTATCGGCACAGGCGGCACAGTACATACCCTGAACCATCAAGACTGATTCGGCCACGCGCTGCCCGTTCACCTCGGCGTATTGGGTGAACTCCTTTTGTTCGACTGGATCATCCAGCACCAAAAAGTCATCCTGGACACTCAAGGGCCCCTGAAGTCGATCCGCAGATGGCGACATCAGCGCCGGAGACTCCCCATCGGGCTCGGCACCATTCAGGTCAGCCCCAGAGAGAGGCACATTCACAGCTCGATTCATGGGCGCGAGGATAGGAGGATGGGCAAACAGATCGCTTGACTTAGGTCAAGCTGACAATGAACATTGCGGGTAGCCTAACGCATATCAGCAAGTCAGATAGGTAATAACCCTATGGGACAAGTAAACCCAGATACTTGATGACATCCACAATTTAGGAGCAACTGACATGTACAAACGAATTTTGGTGGCAACAGATGGTTCCGAGCTGTCGGACAAAGCTGTGGAACACAGTCTCAACCTGGCCGACCTGACTGGTGCAGAACTGATTGCAGTGAAGGTGGTTCCACGTTACCCGCAAACCTATTTTGAAGGCGGCGTGGCACTGGCTGCAGACGAGATTGCCAAGATTGAAAAGCAATGGAACGATGAAGCATTGGAAGCGGTGAATGCCATCAAATCAAAGGGGCAACTGCACAACGTGAAAGTAAAGGCCACCACCGTCAAGTCCGACCTGATTGCCGAAGCATTGATTGCGGCAGCCAAACGGCACAAATGCGACTTGATTGTGATGGCTTCGCATGGTCGGCGCGGCATCAAGCGGCTGCTGCTCGGCAGCGAAACCCAGCAAGTGCTGACCCACTCTCACATTCCCGTTCTGGTACTGAGGTAAAGCAGCGGTAACCAGTGGTTCAGCCCTGAGTGGGGGCAGCAGGGGCAAACAAAGAGCGGTACTGGTCACGCAGCAGATTTTTCTGCACCTTGCCCATTGCATTGCGTGGCAGCTCCGTCACCACCACACAGTGTTTGGGAATCTTGAAGTTGGCCAAGGTGGTTTTCAGTGTGGCCAGCACCGCTGAAGGATCAACCATCTTGCCTGGGCGGGCAATCAGCACTGCCACACCGACCTCGCCAAAATCGGGGTGCGGCACCCCCACCACGGCACTCTCAGCCACGCCTGGCATGTCGTTGATGAAACCTTCGATTTCTGCCGGATAGACGTTGTAGCCACCGCTGATGATGAGATCCTTGCTGCGCCCCACGATGGTGACGTAACCCAGCTCATCCATCCGGCCCACATCGCCAGTCCTGAACCAGCCATCTGCCGTGAACTCCTCGGCTGTTTTCTCCGGCATGCGCCAGTATCCCTTGAACACATTCGGCCCGCTGACCTGAATGTCCCCCACCTCCCCCGCAGCCACGGTAACACCCCGGTCGTTCACCACACGCACCCCCACACCGGGCAATGCAAAGCCCACCGTACCGCCACGGCGCTCGACCAGTGGCAACCCATCGGTGCCGCAATGGCGCTCATCGGGCATGCAGGGATTGGATGTCAGCATGATGGTTTCCGACATGCCGTAACGCTCCAGAATGGTGTGACCCGTGCGCTGTTGCCACTCCTTGAAGGTATCGGTCAGCAGCGGGGCCGATCCGCTGATGAACAGACGCATGCGACTGCATTGCTCACGGGTCAGCGCGGAATCGGCCAGCATGCGCGTGTACAGCGTGGGCACGCCCATGAACACAGTGGCGCGAGGCAAATGCTCAATGACCGTGCGCGGATCGAACTTGTTCAGCCACAGCATGGGGCTGCCATTGATGAGCGCACCGTGAATGGCCACAAACAGCCCGTGCACATGAAAAATGGGCAACGCGTGGATCAGCACATCACCGCCCTGCTCGGGCGTGCGCCAGCCCCAGTAGTCTTTCAGCACCAAGGCGTTGCTCAGCAGATTGCCGTGGGTCAGCATCGCCCCCTTGCTGCGACCTGTGGTGCCACTGGTGTAGACAATGGCCGCCAGATCATCAGCAGACCGGGGCACAGGTACATGCTCTGTGCTGTGGTGCGCGGCCCGCTCCAGCAGGCTGCCCGAGCGGTCATCTCCCAGAGTGAACACACTGCGGGTTCCGGCCCTGAAGGCAATCTTGCTCAGCCAGCCGAAACTGGAAGGCGTACACACCACCACCGCTGGCTCGGCGTTTTCAATGAAATACGTCATCTCCGCCGACTGGTAAGCGGTGTTCAGCGGCAGATACACATGACCGGCACGCAGCGTGGCCAGGTACAGCACCAGCGCCTCCACCGACTTGTCCACCTGCACCGCAATGCGGCTGGCAGCAGGCAAGTCCAGAGATTGCAGCAGGTTGGCCATCCGTGCGCTGGCCTGATCGAGTTCCTGCCAGGTGACACACTGGCCACCGTCAGCACCAATGGTCTCGATAGCCACGGCATTCAGGTCAGATGGAAAGGCCGCTCTCAGCGCACCGTAGAGATTGAAATCCGTCATCATGGTCGTCAACAAAGGAATCAGTTCGGCAGGTGCCACCGGACAAGTCAGAACTCTGGCTTGCGCTTGGCCAGGAAGGCACCGATGCCTTCGCGGTGTTCGGCACTGTCTGCATAGGTATAGGCCCGGGCAACCAGGGCATCCATGTCTGCGGCACCGTGGGCCAGGGCACGCAAGGTCTGCTTGTTGAGACGGGCCGCCTGCGGAGCCAGCAAGGCCAGGCGGGAAGCACTGGTCAGGGCCTCGGACACCACCAGACCATCGTCCACCACCCTGGACAGGAAGCCCCTCTGCAACATGAGCTCGGCATTCAGCACGGCAGCCTCCAGCAGCATGTCGCGGGCGGTGGTCAGCCCCACGGCATCCGCCACCAGTCGGGCTTCGCGAGGAGCCATCGGGAAACCCAGCCGGGCAATCGGCGCACCGAACCGGGCCGATACACCCGCCACCCGGATGTCGCAGCAACTGGCAATTTCGACACCGGCTCCCATGCAGTTACCCTCAATGGCCGCAATCACCGGAATATCGCAGCTGAGAATGGCATTCAGCCCGCCCCAGACCTCGACTTCATGAAAATGGGTCAGACCTGCTTCATCGAAGCGGAATGAGGGGTACTCGGCAATGTCTCCACCTGCGCAGAAATGCCCGTCCTCACCCCTAATGACAATACAGCGCAGGTCGGAGCGACCGGCCAGACCATCGAACAGTGTTTTGAGGTCTCGCCACATGCTGCGCGACATCGCATTGAATTTGCCTGTGTGGCTCAGTGTGACCTGGGCCACTGCGCCCTGCTCTGTGCAAAGAATCTGTCCGGCCATGGGATGGAAAAATCAGTAATTGGGAGTCGGGCGCTGCGCAGTCCACAGCCAGAGCAATGCACCACCCACGATCATGGGCACGCACAGCCACTGGCCCATGCTCATGCCCAGGGCCAGCAGGCCCAGGTGGGCATCCGGCTCGCGGAAATATTCGGCCACAAAACGGAACACCCCGTAGCCAAACACAAAAGCCGAGGCCACCTGGCCAGGCCTGTGCTCCTTGCGGGCATACAGCCACAGCAGCACAAACAGCAGCAGACCCTCCATCAGGAACTGATAGATCTGCGAAGGATGGCGAGGCAAGTCACCCGCCCCCCTGAAGACCATGCCCCAGGGCAAGCTGGGGTCAGCCACCCGGCCCCACAGTTCACCGTTGATGAAATTGCCGACACGCCCTGCCGCCAGGCCTGTGGGTACGCACGGAGCCACCATGTCCATGACTTGCAAAAAAGGCCGCTGGCGGGAGCGGGCAAACCACACCATCGCAACAATCACCCCCAGCAATCCGCCATGAAAGCTCATGCCCCCCTGCCAGACGGCAAACACCTCCAGCGGATGCGACAGGTAATAGGCTGGCTTGTAGAACAGGCAGTAACCCAGCCGCCCGCCCAGCACCACGCCCATCACACCCAGAAACAGGATGTCTTCCACATCTTGCCGCCGCCACACGCCCTGCGCCACCAGACGGTCAAACGGGGGATGACCCAGACGGCGCATTCCAAGCCACATGAACAGACCGAACGCGGCCAGGTAAGTCAGGCCATACCAGTGGACGGCCAACGGCCCCAATTGCAGGGCCACGGGATTGATTTGGGGGTGTATCAGCATGGGTCGGCATTGTGCCCCAGGGGGCATTGGCGCAAAAACCGCTCGTCCTGCGCACTCAGCCGCCCGGCCTGCCGCACCTGGGCCAGCACATCGGGCCGCCAGCGGGCCGTGGTCTGCAAACTCTGTTCCCGCCGAAAGCGGGCAATGCGCTCGTGGTTGCCCGACATCAGCACGGCAGGCACAGACACGTCACCGCGCTCGCAAGACCACACCTCGGGCCGGGTGTAGTGCGGGCAATCCAGCAACCCGTCCAGTGCGGGGTTGAAACTGTCCTGCTGGTGGCTGCCCTGGTCGTTCAGCACACCGGGTTGCAGTCGGGCCACCGCATCCAGCAAGGCCATCGCGGCAATCTCGCCGCCCGACAGCACAAAGTCACCCAGGCTGATCTGAACATCCACATGCGCATCGATGAAGCGCTGGTCAATGCCCTCGTAGCGGCCACACACCAGCACAGCCCCCGCGCTGTCAGCCCAGGTTTGCACCGCAGCATGGTCAAGCCGCTGACCCAGCGGAGAAAACAACACCACCGGCGCAGGAGGCGCTTCGGCCAATCCGGCCCTGGCCTGGCGCACGGCGGCCAGACAGCGGGCCAGGGGCTCGGCCATCATCACCATGCCGGGACCGCCACCAAAAGGCCGGTCATCCACCCGTCGGTAATTGCCTTCGGCAAAGTCCCGCAGATTCCACAGCACCACCTGCACCTGCCCTGACTCGAACGCCCGCCGGTTGATGCCCAATGACAGCATGGGCATCAACAGCTCGGGAAACAGGGTGATGACATCAAAGCGCATGAATATCCTGAACTGATAGCTGTTTGTGCTGACCCATCAAGCGCAAGCAGGCATTTTTATTCGTAATCCTCTTGCCAATCGACCGTGATGACACCAGCGGCCTTGTCAACCTTGTCCACATACGCAGCCACAAACGGAATCAGCCGCTCGGCCTGTTTGGAAGCAGCCACCGGGGCTGTTGGCTCCCCGGCTCCGGACACATCGGCCACAGGAGCCGCCACGGTGTACTCGATCACCAGCACCGAATTCGGCCCGGTACTCATCAGGTCGCGCACCACGCCCAGCGCCACACCTTCGCGGTTGACCACACGCAGGCCCAGCAGATCGACCCAGTAATACTCGTCCGGATCGCTGGTCTGCGGAAACTGGCTGCGCGACATGAAAATCCGCGCCCCCTTGAGGCTTTCAGCCGCGTTGCGGTGCGGGCTGGCATCGCACAGGGCGACCAGCGTGTCGGCATGGGGCTTGATTTCCTTCACCTCGACCCGGATCGTGCCCTTGAAAGCCGTGAAACCACGGTCAAACGGGGCCACGGGGGGTTGCAAAAACCACTCGGTGCCCGCCAGCAGGGCATCGGCACTCGCGCTGTAGGCATGCACCTTGATCCAGCCTTTGATGCCCCAGGCATCGGCAATGCGGCCCATTTCAACGGCATCGGAAGGCAAATCACACGGAGTCAGGGAAAGGGTCATGGCTGGAGGCGCGGTTGAACGCATTGACTTTGAACGAGACAAAGAAAAAAGGCGATGGGCATACAGCGGTTGCCCGCTGCGCACATCGCCTTGATAGGCCGATACCAGCCGACACACTCACCTGGCGGACTGACCGCCTGAGCATGTGCCGCCTGCGGGCCGTCGGATCAGGCTGCGGCCTTGGCAGCGTTGGCCTTGACCAGGCGCTGCACGGTGGGGGACATCTGTGCGCCCACGCCGATCCAGTAGTTCAGGCGGTCAGCCGTGATGCGCAGGGGCTCTTCACCGCCCTTGGCCAGCGGGTTGTAGAAACCCACGCGCTCGATGAAGCGGCCATCGCGGCGGTCGCGCTTGTCAGCAACGACGATGTTGTAGAACGGACGGGCTTTGGCGCCGCCACGGGAGAGTCGAATGACGACCATGTTGAATCCTTCGGGTGGAGGGGCAGACCATACAATGGGCCCCTGCTGTTGTTTTCGCCAGCGTTTGAGACACCGACTGACCACCCGGTCAGCGAAACGCAGCAAAGCCGCTGATTATAGCCAGCCGTGCCGCCCAAAGCCCCATCTACTTGCAACCCCGCAATCTGATTTATGCTGATCCACTTCAATCATTTGCCCTGATCAAGCACGGTCACCATTGCATTCACGGTTTCACATGCCCATCACACCCTCATCCGCAGTCACCGCTTCCAGCGCCGCCATCGTTCGACCCAGTGTCGATGCCGATCTGGCCGCCGTGACCCGCATCTATGCGCACCATGTGCTCAACGGCACCGGCACATTTGAGACCAGCCCGCCCAGCGAAGACGAAATGCGGACACGCCGTGCCGATGTGCTGGGCAAAAACCTGCCTTGGCTGGTGTTGGAGGTGAATGGTCAAGTCATGGGCTTTGCCTACGGCAACTGGTTCAAACCCCGCCCGGCCTACCGATTTTCAGTGGAAGACTCGATTTATCTGGCCAGTGAAGCAACGGGCAAAGGACTGGGCAAATTGATGATGACCGAACTGTTGCAGCATCTGGAGCGGCGCGGTGTGCGCAAAGTGATGGCGGTCATTGGCGACTCGGCCAACCACGGCTCCATCGGTGTTCACCGCGCTGCCGGATTCGAGCGAGTCGGCGTGATCGAGTCTTGCGGCTGGAAATTTGGCCGCTGGCTTGACATTGTGCTGATGCAAAAAAGCCTGGGGGCAGGCAACACCACCGCCCCAGACAGCACACAGTGACAAGCGCACCCGCCAAAAACAAGACCATCGCAGCCCTTCTGGCCGCCTTGGGTGGCTCTCTGGGCCTGCACAGGTTTTATCTGCACGGGTGGAGCGATTGGGTGGGTTGGATTTTTCCCATTCCCTCGGCCTTGGGCTGGTGGGGAGTGGAGCGCATGCGCGAATTCGGACAGGACGATGTGCTGAGCTGGGCACTCATCCCGCTGCTGGGCATCACGGTTACCGTGGCCTGCCTGATGGCCGTGCTGTATGCGCTGACTCCCCAGGACAAATGGAACCACCGCCACAACCCCACCCACCCGGCCAACGCAGCCGCCGGAGCCAGCCATGCCCTCACCATTGTGGTGCTGGTATTGGCCATGCTGGCGGGCACCATCGCCTTCATGGGCACGCTGGCCTTCAGCGTGCAGCACCTGTTTGAGTACGACGCTTCAGAGCAGGCTCAGGCGACCTACTTCACAAGAACGGCATCGTTCATCCTGTAGTACAGGCCTTGCGGGTCATCGGGCAACACCTGCAACGGGCCCTCCACCACCACACCCTCCATCACATACTTGACCGGGGCCTTGGTGCGCACCTCCACCATGCTTTCCGGCCCGCCGGGCACGCAGAAAGAACAGGTCAGCGGCACCGATGACACCAGAAAGTGCGACTGCTGCGCCCCAGGGGTCAGCGGCATCATGTACCCCAGAATGCGCACACGGGTGCCATGCATGGCCTGCACCTGGGCCGGAAACACCGGCACCATGCGGCGTACCTCGTGCTTGTACTGCGGCTTGACCGCCGTCAGCACCGACCACGGCACCACATCGTTGCGCTTGGGCAAGGCCGGAAACGGGCTGTCCGGACTGTGCTGTCCCGCACCCGAGCCCAGCGGTGCCACGCCGGGCACACCGGCAGGCGCAGCGGCTGCCCCGCTGGCCGCACCCGGCACAGGCTTGGACATGGGCACGGGCGAGCTGAGAATTTGCCCCTGGGCCATGCCCGCTGCACAGGCCCAGACCACCGCCAGCACCGGCCACCGTGCCTTGATTTGCCCCGCACCGGCCATGCACCTGTGCCACACCGACTCAATGCACATGCTTCATCCCGCAGTATTTGCCAATGCCCAGGCCTTTGCAGGCCGCCTGAAGCTCGGCCAGACAGATTTTTTCGGCCTTGCCTGCCTCCAGGCACTTGGCCATTGCTTCATGCGCGGCGGCCATCGCACGGTGGCGGGCAATGTCTTCCTTGGTTTCCTGGTCGGTATGGGTCTGTGCGTGCGCGGCAACCACCAGCACAGCCAGTGACAGGCCCGCCAGCCAACGGGGTTTGATCATCATTTGGGTTTTTCCCTTCAAAACAAACACACTTCGCAAGGAGCGCACCACCTTTGCTCAGGCCGCATCACCGCGCAGCAAGGTGGCCACATCGGCCCGGTACGCGCCCCAGGCAGGCAAGGCCGCAGACAGCAGCGCAACGACCAGCGCCAGTGCGGGCACGCTCCACAGCACACCCGGCCAGGCCCCTGGCCACGCACCCTGCCCCGCTGACCCGGCCACCAGACCCGCCGCCTCGGCCTGCAACAGCCAGGGCAAGGCAACCATCAACCCCTGGGCCAGCGCCAGCCCCAGCACACAGGCCAGCGTGGCCAGCCACAGCGACTCGGCCAGCAGCAAGGCCGCCAGCCGCCAAGGCCCGGCCCCCAGCATGCGCAGCATGGCCAGATCGGCCCGGCGCTCGCGCACCGCTTGCCACAGGGCCATGAACACACTCAGCCCGGCCACGCCCAGCAGGGCCGCCCCCATCGCCTGCAACACATCGGTGCCGGTACCCAGCAGGCGCAGCAGGCGCGACAGCTCCTGCGCCGGGGCCGCAGCCTGCATGCCGGTGGTGGTGTTGACCCAGCGCGGAAAACTCGCCGCCGCCAGCGGGGTGTTGTAGCGGATCAGTGCCAGGGTCACCTCGCGGTCGGCTTCCAGCTCGGCACGGTCGTCGTCATCCAGCGCAACGGCCTCTTCATGCACGCGCCAGACCGACTCGGTGGCCGTCAGCACCAGCCGGTCGAGCACGCCGCCGTTGGCCTGGAGGATGCCCGTCACGCTGTACAGCTGGTCGCCGTGCGCATGCCCGCCCGCGCCCAGGCCATGCAGCCCGGCAAAGCGGTCGCCCGGCTTCAGCCCGGTGCGCTGCGCCACTTCGGCCCCCAGCACGGCCTGCATGGGTTGCTGCCACCACCGACCCTGCGCCAGCTGGCCGCCGTACCAGGCGGGATAGTCGGGCGTGGTGCCCACGATGCGGTAGCCGCCCAGGTTGTCGCCCAGGCTCAGCGGCACCAGCTGCGCCACCTGCGGATGCCGCGCCAGGGCCTGCACATCGGCCAGGGCGATGTTGCCCGGCGGCACGTCCAGGTGGTAGATGCCCGCCAGAATCAGTTGCAGCGGGCTGCCCTTGGCCCCCACCACCACGTCGATGCCCGCCACATCGCGCTCCAGCGCGTCGGTCAGGCGCTGCTGGGCCAGCAGAATGAAGGCCAGCGCCCCCAGCCCCAGCGCCAGCATCAACACATTCAGCACCGCCGAAAGCGGTTTTGACCAGGTGTATTTCCAGGAAAGTACGAACAAGTTCATAGCTGCTCACGCTCACTCTAAAAGCGCGGAAGGCACATTTCAACCAATGAAACTCCCGATGAACCTGTAGCACCCCCATTGTCCGTTTGAGGAGGCTGCCGCAGCGCCGATACCACCCGGCCATCGTGGGTGGCCAGCACCAGCGTGGCCCCGGTGCGGGTGGCGGTGTGCAGCAGCAGGCCGATGGCGGCCTCGGCGGCTTCGTCATCCAGACTGGCGGTGGGCTCGTCGGCCAGCAGCACGCGGGGGCGCAGCAGCACGGCCCGCGCCAGCGCCACCCGCTGGGCCTGGCCCACCGATAGCTGGCCGGGCAAGCGATGCTCCAATCCCTCCAACCCCAATGCATGCAGGGTGTCGGCCATCACCTGGGGCTGGGCTGGCTGCCCGGCGGCCCAGTAGGCCAGGGACAGGTTGTCGGCCACCGTCAGCGCCGGGCTCAGGTGCAGGCGCTGGGGCAGCAGGCCCACATGGGCGGCCCGCCAGGCATCGCGCTGGCGGCCCGTGGTCAGAACGGCGCGGCCACCCGAGCCGGTGCCGCTGTCATGCAGGCAGGTACCAGCCACCGTCAGATGGCCTGCCGTGGGTGTGAGCAAGCCCGCCACCAGCGACAGCCAGGTCGATTTGCCGCTGCCCGACGGCCCGCGCAGCAACAGTACGCCGCCCTGCGGGACATCCGCATCGGGAAACGCGATGCACGGCCCGCCGGGCATCTGCACTTGCAAGCCCAGCGTGCGGATCATGCGGCGGCCTTGTCCTCGGGCTCCACGCACACGGCACAGGTGCCGTGGATGGACAAATCGACCCGCTGGCCGTGGTGGCCCATCGTGGCCAAGGCCTGCAACAGTTGCTGCGCCACCGCCTGGGTGGGTGAACTGGCTTCGGTCAGCCTGAACTGGCGGTGGCAGGCATCGCACTCAAACCGGGGCACCACCCCGGCTCCCTGGGCCTGCGCCGCCTCGCCCGCAGCCGCCTGCACACCCGAGGCCCCGCCCTCCACCGCCGACAGCAGCGCCGCATCGGCCAGCCGGTAGCGCCAGGTGCGGGCCACATCGTCAGACTGGCGGGTGAGCAGGCCACAGGCCGCCAGCCGGTCGAGCAGGCGGTAGAGCGTAACGCGGTTGAGCATCAGCCCCTGGTGCTGCTCCAGCGCCAGGGCCACCTCGGCGTGCGTGGCCGACCAGCTGGCATCCGACACAAACAGGTGCAGCACCGCCAGCGTGGCCCGCGTGCGGCGCAAGCCCGCCTTCACCAGCCAGGCATCCAGCTCGGCGCTGTCGCAGGCCGCTTGCGTTGAACAATCAAAACCGGGGTTGGCAGGCATCGTGTCCGAAGGATGTGAAATTAATGCAACTCTGTTGCGATATGATGGTGCAAAACCGCAATTCAGTTGCGTTACATGGCCCAAAGCATAACGCCAAAGCCTGCCGGGCAGAACAGCCAGTCTGCCAGCCGCTCCCACCACACCACCTTGCCCTGCCCACACAGACCACCCTCCATTCATGGCACAGTCTCCCCAGCCCGCCACCATCCGGCCTCCCGACATCGTCCTGCACAACCTGACGCTGGGCTACGAGCGCCA
>ERZ724525.1409-NODE-1409-length-14171-cov-14.061986_pt1 | contig 14171 bp, 13 predicted proteins | sample MGYA00376058_ERZ724525 | MGnify/ENA primary metagenome ERZ724525 (study PRJEB28724, sample SAMN07190888) | wastewater metagenome | isolation source: influent of sewage treatment plant in Hong Hong | place: USA: Christiansburg, Virginia | collected 2016-03-01 ... | reverse complement strand
CAGCGCATGGCGCTGGGCAAAACCTACGGGGCGACCGATGCGGTCCTGGACTTCGGCACCGACAGCACCCGCACCCTGACGCTCACCAAGGGCAGTACGCCCGTCGACATCACCCTCGACAGCAGCCAGAACACCCTTGCAGGCGTTCGCGATGCCATCAACAACGCGGCCGCAGGCGTCAATGCAACGATCGTGACCGACACCAACGGCAAGCAGAACCTGCTCCTGACGGCAACGTCCGGGGGTACCGCCAACGCCGTCAGCATCTCGGGCACAGCCACGTTCATCGACCCGGCCGCACCAGGCACCCCGATAGCGGCCGCGAGTGCCTTCACCCAGACCCAGGCGGCCACCGATGCGGCCGTGAAAATGCAGGGTGTATCGATTGCCACCAGCGGCAACAGGATCACCGACGCCATCGACGGCGTGACTCTGGAGCTCACCAAGACCGGCTCCACAACGCTCACCATCGCCCGTGACAATACGGACCTGAAGAGCAAGCTCGATGCCTTCGTCACCGCCTATAACAATCTCAACTCGTCCATCAAGAGCCTTGGCGCCTACAACGCCAGCACAAAAACCGGTGCGGCACTCAATGGCGACTCGTCGCTGCGCAGCATCCAGTCCCAGGTCCGCAGCGCCCTGACCAGTGTTCCAGCCAGCCTGGAAGGCAGCTCAGTGAGAACCCTGAGTGATCTGGGCATTGCATTCCAGTCCGACGGAAGCCTCAAGATGGACGCGGCCAAGTTCGAAAAGGCCGCCAGCTCGGGCTTCGCGGCAGTCGCCACGGCGATCGGCGCCTACGGCAGTGCGCTCAAAACCACCACGACCAACCTGCTCGACAGCAGTGGCGCAATCGCCAGCCGGACAGATGGCCTTAATTCGAGCGTCAAGAACATGGCCAAGCGGATCGAGGCTTTCAATGCCCGCCTGACCGCCATCGAGAAGACTTACCGTGCCCAGTTCACGGCCCTGGATACCTCCATGAGCAGCATGAGCACGACCAGCAGCTACCTGAGTCAGCAATTGAGCCTCCTCAGCAACATGAGCAATTACTAACCCGACCGGAGAACAAGATGTCGTTTGGCCTTGCCGCCCGTCGTGCCGCCGCTGCCTACAGCGAGGTTGGCGTTGCAACCGGAGTCTCTACAGCAGACCCGCACAAACTGATCCTGATGCTCTTCGAAGGCGCAATCCTTCAGATTGGCACGGCCGCCGCCGCGCTCGAGAACAAGAACGTTCCAGCCAAAGGCCTGGCCATTTCCAAAGCCATCGAGATCATCACCAATGGCCTCAAGGTCAGCCTCGACTTTGAAGCCGGCGGCGATCTCGCCCAGCGCCTTGGCGCCCTTTATGACTACATGAGCCAGCGCCTTCTCTACGCGAACCTGCACAACAGCCGGCCCGCCATGGATGAAGTCGTCAAGCTGCTGACCGAACTGAAAGGCGCCTGGGAAGAAATCGGCACGACCGACCAGGCTTACCGCTAAGACCGCCGGAGATACTTTTCATGAGTTCCCTCGCCCTCCTGGAACAGATGAGCAACTACTCCACCGAAATGGTGGATGCCGCGCGCGCCAACGACTGGGATCGCCTCACCCGCCTGGAACGGCAGGTGGCCTCCCTGCGTGACCGCATCGGTGTCGAGGAAGCCCTGGCCTTCCCGTCCCGCCCGAAACGGATGTCCGAAGACGAGCGCACCAAAAAAATCGCGCTCATCCGACGCATCCTCAGCGACGACAAGGAAGTTCGCGTTCATACCGAGCCCTGGATGGACAACGTGCGCCAGTTGCTGTCCGGCGGCACGCGCGAGCGCAGCGTCCGCAGCGCTTACGGCGACATCGACTGATCCCTGGCAGGCAGGCGGGTGGCCGCATCATGATTCCCAGCGACCTCGCCTCCCGCCTGCGGATGCTCAGCGAAGCCAGTTTTTTCTCTGGCGAGCCCACTGTCGTGCCTCTCGCACGCGTCAAGGGCATCTCGGCCAACCTGCCCGACTTCACCCCTGGCCAACGCATCACGGCCAGCCTGCAGGCCACCAGCCAAGACAACATCTACAAGGCCCGGATCGAAGGACGGGACGTCATCCTGTCCCTGCCCCAATCCGTCAAGGCCGGCGACAGCCTTGAACTCGTTATCAGCCACGTCACACCGCAAGCCGTTTTCGCCACTCTGGCTCAGCCGGCGGCCGACACCACCAGCCGGGCAGCCCTCAGCCAGACCGGCAAGCTGATCAGTTTCATGCTCACCGGCCAGCCGGCGGCCCAGGCCCCGAGCCTCAACGGCGGCGCAGCCCTGCTTCCCTCGGCGCCGCAAACGACTGCTGCCACGGCCCAGCTGGCCAGCAACCTGGGCGCGGCGATCGCCGAAAGCGGACTGTTCTACGAGTCCCACCAGGCGCGCTGGCTGTCCGGCCAGATTGATACCGCCTCGCTACTCAAGGAACCGCAGGGGCGCGAATCCACTGCACTGCTGAAAACCGCTTCGACCGCCTCGCCAGATGTCGCCGAAAAAACCGCCAGTCCCACCGCTGCCTTGACGACGGCGGCGACCAAGGCCGACACCGTGCCTGTCGCCGAGAGACTGTTGCCCCTCGTTCACCAGCAACTGGATGCCATCGCAACCCACCAACTGGCATGGCAGGGCCAGATCTGGCCCGGGCAAACGATGGAATGGGAAATCGAGGATCCCGCCCGGGACGACAACGGTAGCGGAGACGAGCCGGATACGTCCTGGAACACCACCTTGCGCCTGACCCTGCCCAGCCTCGGTGGCGTCGAAGCACGCCTGCATCTCACGCCGGCCGGCATTGCCATACGCCTGATTGCCGACGACAGCGCCACGCGCAACACGCTGCAGGCAGCCGAATCACGCCTGGCAGACGCCCTTGCCGCCGCCAACGTGCCCCTTACCGGGATGGTGGCCGAACTGAGACAGGCGCCGTGAATAGCCCCGAACAACCTGCCGAGCTGCGCGCCGAAGCCGTCGCCCTCGCCTACAACGCGGGCAACGCAGCCCCCACCGTTGTCGCCAAGGGACGCGGCCTGATTGCCGCCGAAATCGTCTCCCGGGCCAAGGAAGCCGGCATTTACGTCCACGAATCTCCCGAACTGGTCGCCCTGCTCATGCAAGTGGACCTGGATGCCCGCATTCCACCGGAACTCTACGTGGCGGTGGCAGAACTCCTCGCCTGGCTGTACAGCCTCGAACAGGGCATCCCAATGAAAACGGCCCCGAAAAGCGGGGCCGTCACACGCTGAAGCCTTTTAAGGCTCAGGACTGGGGCGGAACGTAACCACCGATCTGGTCGGCACCGCCGCCGAAGAAGTAACGTTCCAGCTGCTCGGACAAGTACTTGCGCGCCCGCGCATCCATCAGATTGAGGCGATTTTCATTAATCAGCATGGTCTGGTGCTTGACCCACTGCTGCCAGCCTTCCTTCGAGACATTCTCGAAAACCTTCTTGCCCAGTTCGCCAGGAAGGGGCGGAAAATCCAGACCTTCGGCCTCACGACCGAGCTTCACACAATTGACCATCCGTGCCATGTATCACCTCTCGAAGTTGGGATTCCGGAGCGCGGCAGCCGCGCCCCGGAAAGGTGGCTGGATTCTAGCCTGCCGACGCCACTCAGACCAGCCGCTCGCTGCGCGATTCCCGCGCAAGCTCCCAGCAATTGCCGCCTGACGCCTTGGCCACGTACATAGCCCGGTCCGCCGCGCCAATCAGGCGCTCGCCATCATTGTCGTGGTGCGGCCCAATGGCGATGCCGATGCTCGCAGTCACAAACACCGAATCGCCACCAAACGTAAAGTGCATCCCGGCGATGCATACGCACACGCGCCGGGCCAGCTCGGAGAGTTCCTGGGCACTGGCCGAAGGCACCAGGATCGCAAACTCGTCGCCGCCCATGCGGAAGAACATCTCGTTGCGGCGCACCACCGCCAAGACCGCATTGGACAGACCCACCAGCACCTCATCGCCCGCCTGGTGGCCAAAGCGATCATTCACCGGCTTGAAGCCATCCAGATCGATAGCCAGCAGGCCCACCACTTCGTGATGGCGCCGGCCATCGGCCAGCATCCGCTCCAGTTCTTCATGGAAGCGCCGGCGATTGAACAGGTTGGTGAGGGGATCCCGCTCGGCCAGACGCATGAGCTGCTCGGCCACGCGACGCTGCTCGGTCACATCCTCGAAGACCCACATGCGTCCGATCGGTCGCGTGCCTTCCGGCCCCGGGACGACACGGGAGAAGTCCGTTATCACCCGGCCATCCTTGAAATGAATTTCGAAGGGTTCGCTGGGCGCCCGATGCTCGAGCACCGCGGCGATATGGCGCTGATACACCACCGGCTCTTCGAGGAAGGGCATCACGTATTGCTGGAGTACCGCATCACGCACGCCAACGAAACTCTCGCCCGGCGGCATCCGCCAGATGTCGTAAAGCGCCCGGTTGCAGAAAACAACCCGGCGGTCGGCGTCCATGAACAGGATACCCATGCGCACCACGTCCAGCAGCGCCGACAGGCGGGAACGCTCCTCGTTGCTGCGACGCAAATAATGTTCGGACAAGGCCTGGGCACGACGCAGCGCGGCGACGGATTCGAGCAGCTTGTACTCGGCTTCCTTGCGTGCCTGGATGTCGTTCATGGACACCCGCAAGCCAAGCAACATGCCGGACTCGTTACGGATTGGCTGCCAGTGGCAGGCCATCCACAGCGAGCTGCCGGCTTTGGTCACGATGCGCAGCTCGAACTCGGCCTGCACGCCACCTTCCAGCGCCTGACGAATCTGGTCGCGACAGTAACGGCGGTCCCGCTCATAAACGAGGAGATCGATGAAATCAGCCGCCAGTACCTCTTGCGCGGAGTAGCCGGTGTACAACTCGACCAGCTGGTTAACCCAGTACAGACGCCCTTCCAGGTTGATCCAGCCCTCGACGCCATGGCCGGCCTCGGCGGCCAGCCGAAAGTAACGATCCGGGCCTTCTTCGGATGCGCCAACACACTCCGGCGCGGCCTCGCCCACCAGAGCGACCGAACTGCCCGGGGCCGACAACTGCGCCTGCAAACGCGCAAGCTGCTGTCGCAGCAGCAACAGATAGATTCCGCCAGCCACCGCCAGCATCATCGCCAGACCCGTCGCCAGCGTCACCCACGGCGACCCCATGCCCTCCGGGAGCCCCGCCAGCGCCGGTCCCGCGGGCAGCAGGGCGGCACACAGCAGCGCCACCTTCAGCAGCCGGCAAGGACGAGATGAGGAGGGGAGAAGAAGGCTGCGGGCCATCGACAAGGCGCTCACAGGGCCTTCATGAAAATCTTGGAACGGCGACTCACATCGTACATTTCGCGTTTCTGGCGGGGCAGATCCTCCGGCGGTGCTTCGCGGAAACCCCGCTCCCGAAACCAGTCGGCGGTACGCGTAGTGAGCACGAAGAGGCGCTCCACACCGAGGGCGCGAGCCCGCGACTCCATGCGCCCGAGCAGCATCTCGCCCAGGCCGGCGCGGCGATACTGGGGCACCACGGCGACGCAGGCCATCTCGGCCGCACGCTCATCGATGAAGGGGTACAGCGCCGCGCAGCCCACCAGCAAGCCGTCGTATTCGACCACGGTGAAACGCTCGACCTCCTGCTCCAGGCGCTCGCGACTGCGTCGCACCAGCGTGCCGTCGGCCTCCATCGGAGCGATCATGCTGCCCAACGCACCGACGTCCTCAACGGTCGCCTCGCGCAGACGGAACAGCGGGTCGCGGGTCAGCACGGTGCCCACACCCTGGGGCGTGAAGAACTCCAGCAGCACCCCGCCATCCTTGTCCCGGTCGATCAGATGGGCCCGGCCGACGCCCTGCCGTACCGCGCGGATGGCGCAGGGCAGGTACAGGTCCAGGTCTTCGGTCATGCCTTCCCCGGCAAGCAGCTTGGCCTCCGCGTCGTCGGCGGTAATCGCCTCGATCAGCGCGCCCTTCAGATCGAGCAGACCGGGCGCATCGCACAGGTAGATCAGCTTCTCGGCCTTCAGGGCAATGGCCACCGCCTCGGCGACGGCTTCCATGCTCATGTTGAAGATCTCGCCGGCCGGCGATACACCAAGAGGCGACATGAGCACCACATTCTGCTGGTCCAGGTCGGCGGCAATTTCCTCGGCAATCACTTTGCGCACCGCGCCGGTAAAACCGTAATCGACACCATCCACCACACCCACCGGCTTGGCAGTGATGAAGTTGCCGCCGGTCACGCGCATGAAGCTGCCGGCCATAGGGGTATTGGGCAGGCCCTGCGACAACAGCGCCTCGACCTCGATACGGGTCACGGCCATGGCCGCCTTGACGCATTCGAGCGCCGCCGCGTCGGTCACCCGCAGGCCCTTGTAATACTGGGACGTCAGCCCGCGACGAAGCAACTCGGCCTCGATCTGCGGACGCGCGCCGTGCACCAGTACCAGCCGCACACCCAGGGCGGCAAGCAGGTTGCAGTCGTAGGCCAGCGTCTGGGCCAGATGGCCGGCGGCCACTTCGCCGCCAAAGCCGAGCACGAAGGTCTTGCCGCGGAAGGCATGGATGTAGGGCGCAGCGGCTCGCACCCAGGCGACGAAACGCTGGGAAAGGTAATCTCCCTGCACGGCGGCAGGAGCAGTATCGGACGAATTCACAAGGGGTTCCGGGGCATCTGTGTTGGGGAATCCGGCATTCTGATGATGCCAGTCTTCATTTATTCAAGGCCAGTTCAAGCTTATCGACGAGGACACGCAGAATCTTTACCCTCGCGTAATATTTGTTATCCGCCTCGACCAGGGTCCAGACAGCGTTTTCGGTGCTGGTCCGGTCGATCATGTCGCACACGGCCGGCTCGTAAAGGGGCCACTTTTCACGGTTGCGCCAGTCGTCAGGGGTGATCTTGTAGCGCTTGAAGGCGGCTTCCTCCCGCGCCTTGAAGCGCCGCAGCTGCTCCTCGTCACTCACCGACAACCAGAACTTGAGGACGATGGCGCCAGCAGACACCAGCTGGTCCTCGAAATCATTGATCTCTGTGTAGGCGCGCATCCAGTCGGCCTCCGAACAAAAGCCCTCGACCCGCTCCACCAGCACGCGGCCGTACCAGGACCGATCGAAGATCGTCACCTTGCCACGCCGCGGCAAACGCCGCCAGAAACGCCACAGGTAGGGCTGGGCGCGCTCCTCGTCGGACGGGGCGGCAATCGGCGAGACCTGGTACTGACGCGTATCCAGCGCCTGGGTCACCCGACGGATGGCGCCCCCCTTGCCCGCCGCATCCATGCCTTCAAAAACCAGCACCAGGCTGCGCTTGGCGAAGGCCTCGCTGCGCATCGCCATGGCCAGGCGGCCCTGCAGCTTTTCCAGTTGGCTCTCGTAATCCTTCTTCTCCATCGGCTGGTTGAGCACCAGCGCGTTGAGCAGGTTGCGCTCATCCACCGCCCGCGCCAGCGGAGCGGCCGTCAGGCGGGCGCGATACCCCTTGTTCACCTGTTCGATTTTACGCCGCAGGCCTTCGAGCAGAGTATTCCCCACCTGCGCCGCCCGATATTGGGGATCGGTGCCGTCCACGATCACCCACGGAGCAATGCCGGTACTGGTCCGGCGCAGAACATGCTCGGCCACCGCCCGGTAACGGTCGTATTCCTCGTAAAACAGCCAGTCTGCCTCGCGCACCCGCCAGCGGGTATCCGGGTTGGCCTCGAGGGCCTTGAGACGCTTCTTCTGCCCCTGCCGCGACAGGTGAAACCAGAACTTGATCAGCAGCACGCCCTCGGCGGCAAGCATGGCCTCGAAACGGTTCAGGTCGGACAGACGCTGATCGAGATGGGCCTTCTTGATGCGCCCGAAAGCCCGGTCGCCGATCGGATCGGAATACCAGTTGCCGAACAGGATGCCGATCTTGCCCTTGGCCGGCAGGGCCCGCCAGAAACGCCACAGAAAGGGCCGCTCGCGCTCCTCGTCGGTGGGCTTGTCGAAGGCATGAACCTCGATGTGCCGCGGATCCATCCATTCGTTGAGCAGATTGACCGTCTCCCCGCGGCCCGCGCCGTCGATCCCGTTGATCAGGATCACCGTGGCAAAGCCCTTGTTTTCCAGCAACTCGAACTGCGCATTGAGCAGGTCGGTACGCAGTTGCGGCTCGATCTCGTCGTAGTCGGCCTTCGACAGCCGATGCCCCAGTTCAGCCGATTCGAACATCAAGCCTCTCCCGAAAAGTCACCCCACAGGGTTTGCAATGCGGCCAGCGCAGCGAGCCCGGCTGTTTCGGTACGGAACACCCGCGGCCCGAGCGCCAGCGGCTCACAGCCGGCATGCTCCGCCAGCGCCAGTTCGGCCGGCGACCAGCCGCCCTCCGGTCCGATCAGAATCGACAAGGGTCCGCTCGGCGGCGCCTTGCGGGCCAGCGCGCCCGCAGCGCCGGGCGCCAGGATCAGGCGCGTGCCCTCGACAGGCTGGGCCAGATACCGGGACAACGTGACGATGTCGCCCACCGCCGGCACCCGGTTGCGCCCGGACTGCTCGCAGGCCGACACGGCGATCTGCTGCCAGTGCGCCACCCGCTTGGCCGCCCGGTCACCCGAGAGTTTGAGCACCGAACGCTCGGCCGCCACCGGCTGCACGGCCACGGCGCCCAGCTCCACCGCCTTCTGGACAATCCAGTCCATCTTGTCGCCACTCGCCAGCGCCTGCACGAGCGTGATCGCCAGCGGCGACTCACACTCCACGGCCAGCCGCGGACCAAGCCGCGCGACAGGCTGCTTGCCGAGGGCCAGGAGGATCGCGGCACACTCGCCCCCACCGCCGTCGAACAACACGACCTCATCACCAACGGCCAGACGAAGCACCCGCTCGGCGTGGTGGGCCACCGCAGCGGGAAGAGGCATCTCGGAGTCAGGGCACAAGCCCTCGGGGCAGAAGAAGCGCGGATTCATCATGCTATTATCCGCAAAACCGCGTGCTTCAACGGGATTGAAACGAAGATCATGCTCAGTCTCACCACGCTTCTGTACCTTTCCGGCCTCCCGACGCCGGATTCTGTTTCACCCGACGACCTTTCGCGGGAGCAGCCTCCTCAAAGCCGCTCCTCCACCCAGTGGAGAGCCACGTAATGACCAGCGCCCAGCGCCTCGAACAAGCCCGTACCCTCGCCGAACTGGTTCGCCAGATGGCCCGCGACACCATCCTGCCCCGTTACCTGCGCGCCGTACGCGAACACAAGGCCGACGGCAGCGTACTCACCGAAGCCGACCTGGCGTCCCAGGCGGCCCTCGTCGAGCGCCTGCCGAAACTCATCATGGCTCCTGTGCTCGGCGAAGAAATGACGCCCGAAGAGCAGGGTCGCGTGTGGCACGAAGGCGTCAATGGCCTGTGGGTCATTGACCCCATCGACGGCACCACCAACTTCGCCAACGGCATTCCCTTCTTCGGGGTTGCGGTGGCGTATCTGGTCAACCACAAAACGCAGATCGGGGTGGTTTACAACCCGGTCACCGACGAAGCCTTCTACGCCGGCCGGGGCGCCGGGGCGTGGCTCAACGACGTCTCGCTACCGCTGCGCAAACCGGCCGAGCGCCTCAAGGACGCAGTGGCCGGCGTGGACTTCAAGCGCATCAGCCACCACCTCGGCGACGAACTGGCGGTACGTCCGCCCTATTATTCGCAGCGCAACTTCGGCTCCAGCGCCCTCGAGTGGTGCTATGTGGCGGCCGGCCGTCTCGACGTTTACCTGCATGGCGGGCAAATGCTGTGGGATTACGCGGCGGGACGCCTGATCCTCGAAGAAGCCGGCGGCTGCTACAGCACGCTGGGCGGCACCCCGCTTACCGCCGGACCGGCGATCAAGCGCTCGGTGATTTCGGCAGCCAGCCCTGCCCTCTTCGAACAGTGGCGAACCTGGTTGCACGCCCACTCCTGACGGGCCGGACATCCGGACGGCCCGGATTTTGCTCAACAAGCCTGGCGGCGACGCGCCAGGCACCGATCGAGTGTTTTTGGAACAGCTCATGTCTCCGTGGCCTGCTCCAAAACTACTCACTTTCGGGAACAGTCCATGTCCATGAAGCACCCCATCATCGTGGTGACCGGCTCATCCGGGGCGGGCACCACGACGGTCAAGCACACCTTTGAGGGTATTTTCTGGCGCGAAAAGGTGAATGCCGCGATCATCGAGGGCGACAGCTTCCACCGCTACACCCGCGACGAAATCCGCAATCTCATCATCGAAGCGGAAAGCCAGGGCAAGCGCGGCATCAGCCATTTTGGCCCGGAAGCCAACCTGCTCGAAGAACTCGAACAACTGTTCCGCACCTACGGCGAATCCGGCGGCGGCAAGCGCCGTTTCTACCTGCACCACGCGGAAGAAGCGGCCCGGCGCGGCCTCAAGGTTGGCGATTTCACCCCCTGGGAAGAGCTTCCACCCGATACCGACTGCCTGTTTTACGAAGGCCTTCATGGCGCAGTGATCACCGAAAGGGTGAATACCTGTCGTCACGCCGACCTGCTGATCGGCGTAGCGCCAATTACCAACCTGGAGTGGATACAAAAGATCCACCGGGACACCAAGACGCGCGGCTATTCGCTCGAAGCCGTGCAGGAAACCATCCTGCGCCGCATGCACGACTACGTGCATTACATCGTCCCGCAGTTTTCCCACACCCACATCAACTTCCAGCGGGTGCCGATGGTGGACACCTCCAACCCGTTCATCGCCCGCGACATCCCGACGGCCGACGAATCGATGGTGATCATCCGTTTCCGCGATCCGCGCGGGGTGGACTTCCCCTACCTGCTGCGCATGATCCACGACAGTTTCATGTCCCGCGCCAACACCCTGGTGGTGCCGGGCGGCAAGCTCGATCTGGCCATGCAGCTGATCCTCACACCGCTGATCTGGAAGCTGATGGAACGGCGCCGTCAGTGGGTCTGAGGCACTGACTCACCCAGGCCATCCAGCAATCAACGGGCCAGCGCAGCAGCCGTCACATCCTTGCCGGATTCGGTTTTCTGGTCATCGCGAAACTCCCCTTCCCAAGCATCACCCGCAACCCAGGTCAGGCGCCCCTGGCCATGCTTCTTGCCGAGGCTCCAGGCGCCCTCGTAGCGATTGCCGCTCTTCCACGCGTAGGTGCCTTGGCCATGAAAGACACCGCGCACAAAGTCGCCGGTATAGCGATCGCCAGTGGCGAAAATCAGCGAGCCGCGCCCTTGGGGCTCCCCATCGCTCACGGCCCCTTCGTAGCGGTTGCCGCCCGGAAACTGGATCACACCGTGACCGGTGGAGCGGTCATCCACCCAGTCGCCCTCGTACCACTGACCGCTCACCCAGTTGAAGCGCCCCTTTCCCTGTCGACGACCATTCACCAGCGTGCCGGAAAAGCTTTCACCATTACGCCATGCGATGGTGCCGGAACCGCTTACGACACCACTTTTCGGATCCACCGCAAAGGCACCACGATACGTTGTGTCACCCGCAACCAGCACCGCATCAGCCACCACAGCCGGCGCGGATACCGGCAGCGCCGCTGACGTGACGACAGGCGCCTCCCGGGACGGAGGCGCCGACGGCGTGATCGCGACGCTGGTGGGCCCCGGCACGCTCGGCACAACCGCTGCTGGCAGCGCCGGCCTTTTGCTGCCGTACATGGCCATCGCCTGAGCTGGCAGCGGCGTCCCGCGCTCCCGGGCGAGAGCATCAGCGTTGGTCCGGGCAAGGGTCTGCGGATTGCCGCGACACTGGGCAACGGCATCCCGCCAGATCACCTCCGCCTTCACTGACAGCACATCCCGTTCAGTCGCCGAGACGCTTGCCCCTCCGCCCTTGAGACGCTGACTCTGCTCCGTGGCGCTGTCCCACAGTGGGCCGCAGAACTCGGCATTGTGGGCGTCAATCTGGGTTTGCTCGACCTTGCGCTGGGCCTGCTGCTGGCGGGTGCCCACACATTTGTCTACAGCCCCCTCCCAGGCCATGACGGCCTTGCTGTAAAGCATCGCCGCATCGTCCCAGTGCTTGTCCTTCCAGGCCACTTTGGCGTAATCGATGAGCGCCCCAGCATTCTTCCAGGCTGCATCGCAAGCCGGACCCGCGCTGAGCAACTCGGCGTTGGTGGTGCGTGTTCGCACTGTAGCGGCAAGACTCTTCTCGGCCTTCTCCCGGTGCGGTGGCTGGCACAGCGTGAGTGCCTCGCGCCAGATCCCTTCGGCCTCGGCCAGCAAGCGCTCCACTTCTGCCGGATCGCCCTTCTCGACGCGGACCGCCGCAGCCCGAATATCCAGATCCAGAGCCTTGTCGAAACGTGGCAGACAATCGCTTTGATGGGAGGCCGCAACTTCCGCCATTTTGAGAGCAGCCGTGACTTGGTCGCCCTGCCTATTGGCCTGGATGGCAACCGACGGGCATCCTGCCGCCACCTTCAGGAAGGTGCTACCGGCCTCCCGCAACAGTGGAATAGCCTCTTTCGAACCCTTTACCGCCGCCGCCTGAAGCCCCCGCGCGAAGGTCGCCTCAGCCTCCTGCAGCAGCACCGGGCATTCCGGCGCCGGCGCCGACACTTCGGGCATCGCCGTCGGCATTTCTGCGGCAACCAGCAGCGGCATGCGAACAAGACAGACCAAGGCGAGCAGTCCAACTGCCAATCCGTAAATACGCGTGTTGTTCATGAAATCAATCCGCCCCCGATTCGAGGGGCATTCTCAACATGGCATCAATCAAACCTCCGGCATCGCCACCGGAGAACGCGGCGATATCATCGCTCTCCGACTGCATCGCCAAGCCTCCCCCGTCCTCGTAGGCACTGGGCAAGTCGGAAAGCTTCAGCGCGAAGACTTCGAGGGAGGCCCCCTTCAGAACCGCCGCCAGCATGTCCTCCCGCTGGGTTTGACGAGCCAGCCCAGCAACCCGCTGGAGGCGTTCTTCATCAAGAACAAAGACGTTGCGCAGCAGCGTCTTGTCGAGGAGCTTCTGATGCAGGGTCGCCCCGGCCAGTGGATCACCGCCAAGTTTACCGATCCGGTCGTAAGCCCAGCGGTCAGCGTCATCGAAAGCCGTGGTCGCCACCCAGGAAAGGCTCGACACCGACATGCCGACCCGCATCATGAAGGTGTCGCGAAGCATGCCACTGGCTTGCCGCCCCATCGATTTGACGATCTCCTCGCCCACCTTCTGAGCATAGTCCTGGGCCGCCTGCTCGGCGATCTTGCGGGCAGCCTCCTGCAGCGCCTGCTTGGCCACCGCCTCGCTGGCCGACTTGGCCGCCGCCGCAGCCGCCGCCTGAGCTGCCTGATTGACCGCCACCTTAGCCGCCTGCGCCGCCGCGTTGAGGCCAGTCGCCAGCGACGCAATCTCGAACAGCGTGGATACGACCTCCTTGGTGTAGTGGTAACTCTTCATGCGGGCCCCCCCCTCTTCGGACAGGCCCTGGGTCCACAACACCATCCACAGAGCTTCGTCCGGCGTGATCTGGGGGCCAAAAATTTCCAGCGGATGAATGCTCATCAGCCAATGAAAGTCCTGGTAATCAGGTGTCACCGGTGGCGCCAGGCGTGCATAGCCGCGGCACACCTCCAGGGGCTTGATGGTGATCGTCTTGCCGGCGGCCGTCCTGATCGGGAAAGGCTCACCGTCATCCCGCAACTCGGCCAGCTCAGCCAGCATCTTGTTGGCGTCGTTCTTCTTGAACCCCTTGATATCGACGATCTTGTCGCCCGGCTGCAGGCCGATGTCGGGCGCAGTTGCCACCACGGTAAGACGTTCATCCACCTGCAGCGCCCGCACCCAAGCCACCCGGTCATCCTCCGACCACTCGTAGCTGGTCGCCACACTGAAGGGCAGCTCCCACTGGTGGCTGCAGTCTGGGTCCTTGAGGGCTGCCGAGCGCACGATGGCCGGGCGCAGGGAACGCTCGCCGTGTCCGAGCAAACGCAAATTCGACAGCAGGGTCTCGTTAACCTTACGACCATCATCCACGGTGTACTTCATGGCGCTGCACCCACCGAGAAGCAGGGCTGCCAGAAGGGAGACGAGGGGGAAAAGACGTGACAGCAAGGTCATTAGCTGGAACGATGTAAGAAAATGTAATGCATCGGGGCTGATGCGCGATTATGCCGTAGTTTTTGCGAAGAAGCTCACCTCTGCCCGCACGGTACAAATCCCCCGCCAAGGCTACCCAAGTACCCGGAAATC
>ERZ724525.1406-NODE-1406-length-14177-cov-10.651678_pt1 | contig 14177 bp, 12 predicted proteins | sample MGYA00376058_ERZ724525 | MGnify/ENA primary metagenome ERZ724525 (study PRJEB28724, sample SAMN07190888) | wastewater metagenome | isolation source: influent of sewage treatment plant in Hong Hong | place: USA: Christiansburg, Virginia | collected 2016-03-01 ... | reverse complement strand
ATGAAGCCGCCGGGCACGGCCAGTTGGCCCTTGCCGGGTGCGTGGGCGCGGCGGATCAGCAGCACTTGGTTGCGGCAACGCAGCACCGCGTCCACGGTGACAAACACGGGCGGGTAGGGGGCATGGGCCCAGGACTGGCGGTGCGCACGCAGCACGCGCCACTCTTCTTGCAGCGTGGTGTATTCGGTTTGCTGGGCAAAGGTGCCCAGGGCGGTCAGGGTGCTGGCGGGGATCTGGTCGGCCAGCGGTGCCAGCGCTGCTGTGGCGGTGGCGGGCGTGGCGCCAAAGTAGGCGTCGCGGATGGTGGTGGCGTCGATGCTGCCCTGGCGTTCCATGGGGATCAGTGTCCAGCCCGGAAACGCGCTGAGGTAGCTGCTGGTGGCGTCCTTGAAGTGGCCTACCAGGCCGATGCGCGCGTCGGCTGGCACCTGCTGCGCCACGCTGGCGCGCACCGCCTGCACCCAGCGCGCTTCGTTGTAGTAGTCGCGCACCGGCAGCACATGCAGGCGCGCGCGGTCGGCTTCGGGCAGGGCGTCGCACAGCATGGCGGCGCGCTCTTGCCAGGTGAACGGGTTTTTGGGTGAACGCACTTGCCAAGCCGATCCCATCACCACGATGGTTTGGTGGGCGCTGTCCAGGGCACGCCGCAGCAGCGCCAGGTGGCCGTTGTGTACGGGCTCAAAACGGCCGATGAGGATGGCGGTGTCGTACATGGTGCGGGCCTGAGACGGTCTGTGTGAACATCAAAAATGTGAGCTGCTCGCGCGCACCCCTATTGGGTTGGAGCCACTTTTTACTTTAAAAAAAACCTTGGCGGTGGTGCTGCCGCCAAGGGGGTGTGCTCGGGGTCTTTACAGGCCCGCAGCCGCGCGCAGCGCGGCAGCCTTGTCGGTTCTTTCCCAGGTGAACTCGGGTTCGTCGCGGCCAAAGTGGCCGTAGGCAGCGGTTTTTTGGTAGATCGGGCGCAGCAGATCCAGCATCTGGATGATGCCCTTGGGGCGCAGGTCAAAGTGCTCCTGCACCAGTTGGGCGATCTGCGCGTCGGGGATCAGGCCGGTGCCCTCGGTGTACACGGTGATGTTCATCGGACGGGCCACACCAATGGCATAGGCCACCTGAATCTGGCACTGGCGGGCAATGCCCGCAGCGACGATGTTCTTGGCCACATAGCGGGCGGCGTAGGCGGCGCTGCGGTCCACCTTGGTTGGGTCTTTGCCACTGAAGGCACCGCCACCGTGCGGGCAGGCACCGCCGTAGGTGTCCACGATGATCTTGCGCCCGGTCAGGCCGCAGTCGCCTTGCGGGCCGCCGATGACGAAGCGGCCGGTGGGGTTGATGAGGTATTTGGTGTCCGCCGTCAGCCACTCGATAGGCAGCACGGGGCGGATGATTTCTTCGCGGATGGCCTCATAGAACTCGGGCTTCATCTTGTCGCCCAGGCTCATCTCGGGCGCGTGCTGGGTCGAGAGCACCACGGTGTCGATGCTGTGCGGCTTGCCATCGACATAGCGCAGCGTGACCTGGCTCTTGGCGTCGGGGCGCAGGAAGGGCAGGCGGCCATCTTTGCGCAGCTGGGCCTGGCGCTCGACCAGGCGGTGCGCGTAGTAGATGGGCGCGGGCATCAGCTCGGGCGTTTCGTCGCAGGCGTAGCCGAACATCAGGCCCTGGTCGCCAGCGCCGGTGTTCAGGTGGTCGTCTGACGCATGGTCCACGCCCTGGGCGATGTCGCTGCTTTGCTTGTCGTAGGCCACGAGCACGGCGCAGCCTTTGTAGTCGATGCCGTATTCGGTGTTGTCGTAGCCGATGCGCTTGATGGTGTCACGCGCCACCTGGATGTAATCCACGTTGACGCCGGGCTTGGCGGTGATTTCGCCGGCCAGCACCACCAGACCGGTGTTGGTCAGCGTCTCGGCGGCGACGCGGGCGCTGGGGTCTTGCGCCAGGATGGCGTCGAGGATGGCATCCGAGATTTGGTCTGCCACCTTGTCGGGGTGGCCTTCAGAGACGGATTCGGAAGTGAAGAGAAAGTCGTTCGCCATTTGAATAAACTCCTGTGTCTTGGCAAGTGGGGCGTTGCCCTCGGCTACAGGAGCTTTCGGCGAACGCTTTAGCAGCTTTGTTTAACGTCGCCCTGCAAGTTGCTCATTTAACTCAGCGACCCCTCTATTCTAATGCCCGTCGTTTTTCGGCTCTTTTCCGTATTTCCCCTGTGGCTGTTGCACGCGCTGGGCGCTGCCATGGGCTGGGTGACGTTTGCCGCATCGCCCACGTACCGACGCCGCTTCATCGACAACGCTGCGCTGGCGGGCTACCGTTTTGCCGATGTGCGCGCCGCCGTGGCCCACGCCGGGCGCATGGTGGCTGAGCTGCCGCGCCTGTGGCTGGGCGCGCCGCCGCCGTGCCGCCTGGTGGGCGAGGACTGCGTGGAGCGCGCTTACGCCGCTGGGCGCGGCATCATTTACCTGACGCCGCACCTGGGTTGCTTTGAGCTGTCGGCCCAGGCCGCTGCGCGCCGCTGGAGCGCACAGCATGGCCCCATCACCGTGCTGTACCGCCCGGCACGCCAGCCCTGGCTGGCCAGGGTCATGGAAACCGCGCGCGACCGCCCCGGCATGCAGGCTGTGCCGACCACGCTGGCGGGCGTGCGCCAGATGATCAAGGCGCTGCGCCGGGGCGAGGCCGTGGGCCTGCTGCCCGACCAGGTGCCGCCCGAGGGCCAGGGCCTGTGGTCGCCCGTGTTTGGCAAAAACGCCTACACCATGACCTTGGCCGCACGCCTGGCCCAGCAAACCGGCGCTGCCGTGGTGCTGGTGCGCTGCGAGCGCCTGCCCTGGGGGCGTGGCTATGTGGCCCACTTTGAGCCCCTGCCTGCGCCGCTGGATACGGCACTGGAAGCTGCCGTAGGCCAGATCAACCAGGCCATGGAGCAGCTGATCCGCCAGTGCCCGCAGCAGTATTTGTGGGGCTATGGCCGCTACAAGCAGCCGCGCACCGAAACCGCCACCGGGGTGGCAGCGTGAGCGGGCGCTTGGGCGTGTGGCTCATGGGCCTGCTGGCGTACCTGCCATTGCCGGTGCTGCGGGGGCTAGGCTGGGTGCTGGGGCGCATTCTGTTCGTGCTGGTGGTGCCCCGGCGCAAGATTGCATTGCGCAACCTGGCGCTGTGCTTTCCGCAGGCCAGCCCGGCCCAGCACCGCGCTTGGGCGCGCGAGGCGTTCGTGGTGTTTTGCCAGACTTTTCTCGACCGCAGCTGGCTGTGGTCGGCGCCGCGCGAGGTGGTGCTGCGCCGTGTGAAGCTGCAAGGCGCGCTGCACGAGCTGGATGGCGATACGCCCACCATCATTTTTGCGCCGCACTTTTACGGCATGGATGCGGGTGGCTTGGCGCTGCCTTTGCACACCACGCGGGCGTTCACCTCGATTTTCTCCACCCACCCGAACCCGGCGCTGGACGCCTGGTTCATGCGCGGGCGCCAGCGGTTTGGTGATGTGCGCATGCTCAACCGCGCCGATGGCGTCAAGCCCATCATCTCCAGCCTGCGCAAGGGCGGGTTGCTGTATTTGCTGCCCGACATGGATTTTGGGCCGAACGAGTCCATCTTCGTGCCCTTCTACGGCATGCAGGCGGCCACGGTGCCGTCGCTGTCGCGGTTTGCGCGGCTGGGCCGGGCCAAGGTGGTGGGCATGGTCACGCGCCTGACGCCCGAGGGCTATGTGGCCGAAATCACCCCCGCCTGGGAGCACTTTCCCACCGACGACGTGGCCTTTGATACCGCACGCATGAACCGCGAGTTGGAGCGCTACATCAACCCCATACCGGGCCAGTATTACTGGGTTCACAAACGCTTCAAGACCAGGCCACCGGGTGAGCCTTCGGTGTATTAACCAAATCAGGCTCCAGCGCTTGCTGGGTGGGCGCGAGCAGCTATCAATTCAGGAGTTTATGGCTGGCTGACTGGCGGGCAGCAGGCGCTCAGGAGGCGTTTAGATAAAAAATGCTTCCAGCCCTTGCGCAGTATGCGCAAGCAGCTATTGTTTAAATAGCAATGGTGCGCCCGGCCAGGGGCGCAAACGCGCTCAATCCAGCGCGGGCGGCTCGGCCTCGGCGGCCTCGCTGGCGGCATCGGTGGCGGGTGCCTCGGGCTGCGCAGCCACCGCCGGGTGTGCCCACTGCCACAGCAGTTGCGCGGCTTCGTCCACGCCTTGTTTTTTCAGCGCGGAGAACATCCGCACCTCGCCGCCGCCCGTTTGCAGCCGGGCGATCGACAGCGCTTTGGCCTGTTCTGCGCGCGTGAGTTTGTCGGCTTTGGTCAGCAGCACCAGAAACTTCAGTCCCTCTTCGACACGCGGGCGCACCACTTCGAGCAGGGCCTCGTCCAGTTCGGTCAGGCCCAGGCGCGGATCGCACAGCAGCACGATGCCGGTGAGGCTCTCGCGGCTGACCAAATAATTGACCATCACCTGCTGCCAGCGCATTTTGTCCGAGCGCGACACGGCGGCGTAGCCGTAGCCGGGCAGATCGGCCAGTACGGCGTCGGTAATGCCCTGGCGGCCCAGCGAGAACAAATTGATGTGCTGCGTGCGCCCTGGTTTTTTGGACGCAAAAGCCAGCTGTTTTTGCTGCGTCAGCGTGTTGATGCAGGAGGATTTGCCTGCGTTGGAGCGGCCGACAAAGGCGATTTCGGGCACGTCAATGACGGGCAACTGGTGCAGTTGCGCTGCGGTGGTCAGAAAGCGCGCGGTGTGCATCCAGCCCATGGCGGTGCGGGCGTCGGGGGCGGTGGGGGCGCCGTCGGCGGCGGGCACGGAAAGAGGGGGGGTCATGGGCAAATCAGGGACGATGGAGTCGCATTGTAGAATCGCGTGGTTTTGCGCCACCACCAACAAGTCCCTGATATGAAGTTGCTCGCCTCCTTGCTCATGGCTGCCGCGCTGGCAGCTCCCGCTTTCCCTGCCTTGTCCCAGGCAGCCAGTCCGGCCAAGCCTGATCTGGCAAAAGGCGAGGCCAGCTATGCCGCTGTCTGCGTTGCCTGCCATGCAGCCGACGGCAATTCCACCATCGCCGCCAACCCCAAGCTGGCACAACAGCACCCTGAGTACCTGGTCAAGCAGCTGCAAGAATTCAAGTCTGGCAAGCGCGCCAACGCGATCATGCAAGGCTTCGCCGCCACGCTGACCGATGCAGACATGAAGAACATCGCTTGGTGGGTGGCCACCAAGCCCGCAGCGCCCGGCTTTGCCAAAGACAAAGAGCTCGTCAAACTCGGTGAGCGTATTTACCGTGGCGGTATTGCCGATCGCAACATCGCCGCCTGCGCTGGTTGCCACAGCCCCAATGGCGCTGGCATTCCCGGCCAATACCCCCGCCTGAGTGGCCAGCACGCCGACTACACCGCTGCCCAGCTGGTGCAGTTCCGCGATGGTGTGCGCACCAACAGTGCCCAGATGACCGGTGTGGCCGCCAAGCTCAATGACCGCGAAATCAAGGCGGTGTCGGACTACATCGCCGGGCTGCGCTGATATCCGGACGTCGCCCGCGCCGCGCTCTGCCATTGCAGAGCACGGTGGTGCGGAACCAACCGCCAGCAACAGACCCCAAGACAGGCGGGCCCATCCTCCAGATGGCCCGCCTCTTTTTATTTCGGCTCCGTACCATCCTTGTCCATGTCTGATTCTTCCCAAGGCGTTCGCTCCCGCGCGGGCTCGCAGGCTCTGCGTGCCAGCATGGAGTTGCTGGCCTCCATGCGCTTTGCCATCGCGCTGCTGACGGTGATCTGCATCGCCTCGGTGATTGGTACGGTGCTCAAGCAGCACGAGCCTGCTGTCAATTACGTCAACCAGTTCGGGCCGTTCTGGGCCGAGCTGTTTGCCGCGCTCAAGCTCAATGCGGTGTACAGCGCCTGGTGGTTCTTGCTGATTCTGGCGTTTTTGGTCACCAGCACGTCGCTGTGCATTGCGCGCAGTACGCCCAAAATCCTGACCGACCTGAAGACGTACAAAGAAAACATCCGCGAGAAGAACCTCAGCGCTTTCCACCACAAAGCGCAGGCAGAGCTGGCAGGCGATGCCGCCACCGAGGCCCAGCGCATCGGTCAGATGCTGGTGGGTGGTGGCTGGAAGGTGAAGTTGCAGCAGCGCGATACCCCCGCAGGTGCTGGCACTGGCTGGATGGTGGCCGCCAAGGCGGGTGCGGCCAACAAAATCGGCTACATCGCTGCACACAGCGCCATTGTGCTGGTGTGCATTGGCGGTCTGCTCGATGGTGACCTGATCGTGCGCGCGCAAATGTGGTTCAACGGCAAGGTGCCCTACAACGGTGGTGGTTTGATTTCCGATGTGGCGCCTCAGCACCGCCTGAGCGAGCGCAACCCCACCTTCCGTGGCAACCTGCTGGTGGCCGAGGGCACGCAGTCCAGCACCGCCATCCTGAGCCAATCCGATGGCATCCTCTTGCAAGAGTTGCCCTTTGCCATTGAGCTGAAGAAATTCATCGTTGAGCACTACTCCACGGGCATGCCCAAGCTGTTTGCCAGCGAAATCATGATCCACGACAAAGCCACGGGCGAGGTCACGCCAGCGCGCATTGAAGTCAATCATCCGGCCAGCTACAAAGGTGTGGAGATTTACCAGTCCAGCTTTGACGATGGCGGCTCATCGGTGCGCTTGCAGGCGCTGCCCATGGCAGTGGGTGCGCAACCGTTCAAGGTGGAGGGCACGATTGGTGGTACCTCGCAGCTGATCAAGGGTGCGGGCAGCGATACCTTGACACTGGAGCTGACCTCGCTGCGCACCATCAACGTCGAAAATTTTGCCAATGGCAGCAGCCCGGCTTCGGGTGTGGACGTGCGCAAGGTGGATTTGCGCCAGTCCATTGACGCCCGTCTGGGGGCCGCCAACAAGACCGTGACACAAAAAGAATTGCGCAACGTAGGCCCCAGCATTGGCTACAAGCTGCGCGATGCCGCTGGCCAGGCCCGTGAGTTCCACAACTACATGCTGCCCATCGACATGGGCGATGGCGGCCCGGCGATGTTCCTGCTGGGTGTGCGCGACAGCCAGGCCGAGCCTTTCCGTTACCTGCGTGTGCCTGCCGATGCCCAGGGCAGTCTGGATGGCTTCATTCGTTTGCGTGCAGCACTCAACGATCCTGCCGCACGCGAACTGGCCGTGCGCCGCTATGTGGCACAGGCAGTGGATGCCTCGCGCACCGAACTGGTCGAGCAGTTGACCCAGTCGGCAACGCGGGCGCTGGCCTTGTTTGCCGGTGGTGTGGGGGAGGATGGCAAGTACCAGGGTGGGCTGCCCGCAGTCTCTGCTTTCATGGAGGTCAACGTGCCTGAGGCAGAGCGTGCCCGTGCGGGTGAGGTACTGGTGCGCATCCTCAATGGCGCGCTGTTCGAGCTGGCCCAGATCACGCAACAGCGCGCTGGCCTGGCACTGCTGGAGCCCAGCACACAGACCCAGGGTTTCATGACCCAGGCGGTGCTGGCCCTGAGCGATGCACAGATTTACCCTGCACCTCTGGTCTTTGCACTCCAAGACTTCACACAGGTACAAGCCAGCGTGTTTCAGGTAGCGCGTGCGCCGGGCAAAAACATTGTTTACCTGGGCTGTGCCTTGCTCATTCTGGGCGTGTTTGCCATGCTCTATATCCGCGAGCGCCGCGTCTGGGTCTGGTTGGCGCCGCGTGACGGGCGCACCCACGCCACCATGGCGCTGTCGAGCAATCGCAAGACGTTTGATGGCGACCGCGAATTTGCCCAGCTCACCGACAAACTCATAGGGGCACGCCCCGCAGGAGCAACTGAATGAACACGGCTACCACCACCACGACCACGTTGACTTTGAACGAGAGTTTTCTGTCACGGCGCAACTGGTTCGACTGGCTTTTTGCTGCCTTGGTGTTGGGCGGCGGGCTGTTTGCCTTGCAGCGCTACGCCGCGTTCATGGATGGCTATGAAAAAGGTATTTTGTTGGGCTCCATTCCGGCCACTATCTGGCTGGGCTGGTTCTGGCGACCACTGCGGGCGCTGATGCTGGTGGCAGCCGGGTGTGCCTTGCTGGCCATCAGCCTCTACGACGACGGCAGTGCAGGCAGCCTGGCCCGTGCCGACACGGTGTTCTGGCTCAAGTATTTCCTGTCCAGCCAATCGGCCATTTTGTGGATGAGCATGTTGTTCTTCATGAGCACGGCCTTCTACTGGATCAGCATGTTTGCGCGTGGCGAGGGGGCCACCATGTCGCTGATCGCTTCGCGCCTGGCCTGGGTGGCCGTGGCCATGGCGCTGATCGGTACGCTGGTGCGCTGGTATGAGAGCTACCTGGTCGGCGCTGATGTGGGCCACATCCCGGTCAGCAACCTCTACGAAGTGTTCGTCATGTTCTGCTGGATGACGGCGCTGTTTTACCTGTACTACGAAGAGCAGTACCGTACCCGCGCTCTGGGCAGCTTTGTCATGCTGGTGGTCAGTGCGGCGGTGGGCTTTTTGCTCTGGTACACCGTGGTGCGTGAAGCCCATGAAATCCAGCCTTTGGTGCCCGCCCTGAAAAGCTGGTGGATGAAGCTGCATGTGCCTGCCAACTTCATTGGCTATGGCACTTTTGCCCTGGCAGCCATGGTGGCCTTTGCCTACCTGATCAAGCAGTCTGCTGGTGAAACGCGCTGGTACAAACTGGCGCCGCTGTGGCTGCTGGGTGTGGTGCTGTGTTTTGAGCCGGTGGTGTTTCGGCCCGTTGCGGGCGCCAATGGCGGCAGCTACTGGATGGTGTACTTTGGCATTTCGGCGCTGATCGTCGGCGCCATTTTGTTCGGGCGCCAGCGCATTGCCGCCAAGCTCCCCGCGCTGGAGTTGCTGGACGATGTCATGTACAAGTCGATTGCCGTCGGCTTTGCCTTTTTCACCATCGCCACCGTGCTGGGGGCCTTGTGGGCTGCCGAGGCCTGGGGCGGCTACTGGAGCTGGGATCCCAAAGAAACCTGGGCGCTGATTGTGTGGCTCAACTACGCAGCCTGGCTGCACATGCGCCTGATGAAGGGCCTGCGCGGTACCGTGTCAGCCTGGTGGGCGCTGGTGGGGCTGGCGGTGACGACGTTTGCCTTCTTGGGCGTCAACATGTTCCTGTCTGGTCTGCACAGTTACGGAACCTTGTAATCGCCAGGTGAGTCCTTCCCGGGGCGCTGAACGCTGGCGCCACCCCTTGAGGCCATTCAGGAATTCACCATGCACCTTCTCTCATCGCGCAACGGGTTCCAGCACCCTGTTCCCAGCGACATCACGCCGCTTTCGGTATACCAAGACCGGCGAACCCTGTTGCGTGCCATGGCCGGTGGTGTCGCTGGCGCTGCCCTGGCCAGCTGGGCCCAGCGTGATGCGCTGGCGCAGGCTGCCAGGCCAGGCAAACATGCGCCGCTGCCGGGTGTGCCGTCTGCTGTGCCGGGCGCCACGACAGTCGAGAAACTGACCAGCTACCAAGACGCCAGCAGCTACAACAATTTCTATGAGTTTGGCACTGACAAGGCCGACCCGGCGCGCAACGCCCATACGCTCAAGACCACGCCCTGGACGGTGGCCATTGAAGGGTTGGTGAAAAAACCGGGTCAATACGGCATCGAAGACCTGCTCAAGCTCAGTGCCCAGGAAGAGCGCATTTACCGTCTGCGCTGTGTCGAAGGCTGGTCGATGGTCATTCCGTGGGTGGGGTACTCGCTGGCAGAACTGATCAAGCGCGTGGAGCCGCTGGGCAGCGCCAAATACGTCGAGTTTGTCACGCTGGCCGACAAAAAAACCATGCCTTTTGTCGGTTCGCGCGTGCTGGATTGGCCCTACACCGAAGGCTTGCGCATGGACGAGGCCATGCACCCACTGACGCTGCTGGCCTTTGGCATGTACGGAGAGGTGCTCCCCAACCAGAACGGTGCCCCCGTGCGCCTCGTGGTGCCCTGGAAGTACGGCTTCAAGAGCGCCAAGAGCATTGTCAAAATCCGCTTCACCGACCAGGAGCCCGGCACCGCCTGGAACAAGGCGGCGCGCAACGAATACGGCTTTTATTCCAACGTCAACCCCAATGTCGATCATCCCCGCTGGAGCCAGGCCAGCGAGCGGCGCATTGGGGAAGGTGGTCTGTTTGCGAAAAAGCGCAAAACTTTGATGTTCAATGGCTACGAGGCCCAGGTAGGCCAGCTCTACGCAGGCATGGACTTGAAAAAGTTTTATTGACCGTGGCAGGCCTTGCACGCGCTGTCAGGTGCCAGCAGTTGGCAAAAGGGTGCTGATGGACGTTCAAAAAATGCTGCTCCACCGCGCAGCCAAGCCGCTGCTGTTTGCGTTGTCGCTGGTGCCGTTGGCCTGGTTGGTCTACGCCGCTGTCACCGACCAACTGGGCGCCAACCCCGCTGAAGCACTGATCCGTGACCTGGGCGATTGGACGCTGCGCTTTTTGTGCCTGGTGCTGGCCGTGACGCCGCTGCGCATTGCCACCGGTACCCCCGCGCTGGCCCGGTTCCGGCGCATGCTGGGGTTGTTTGTTTTTTTCTACGGCGTCTTGCACCTGCTGGCTTACGCCTGGTTCGACATGGGGCTGGATGTGGGCGAGATCGTGCACGACATTGCCAAACGGCCGTTCATCCTGGTGGGCACGCTGGCGCTGCTCCTGCTGGCGGTGCTGGCGGCCACGTCGCCCCACCGTGCCATACGCTGGTTGGGTGCGGCGCGTTGGCGGGCACTGCACAGGTCGGTGTATGTCGTAGCGGTGCTGGGGATCCTGCATTTCTTCTGGATGCGCGCGGGAAAAAACGACTTTGCCGAGGTGCTGTGGTATGGCGCCTTGTTGGCCGGTTTGCTCGGCTGGCGCATACGCCATGGGTGGCGCCAGCGCCATAAAAAATACCACCCAATGCCCTGATCGTCCCAGAGCAGTGGATAGAATTTGCTATTTAATTGATAGCTACTGGCGCCCTTCCAGAAAGCCTTTGGGGCACTTTTTCTCTAAATCAGGCAGTGACAGGCCGCAGTGTGGGGCGTGCCTTGCCCACTACCGGGTCAATGGTGGCGCTGGGCAGTTGGTAGGCGCGGTCATCAAACAGGTCGATACCGCAGGTCAAGCCCTCAATCCAGTTGATGAAGTCGCTGATGGCCTGAGCGCCCATGATGGGAGCGCCATGCTGGGGCACGATCATGGAGATATCGAGCTGGCGGGCCATTTGCGCCCACAGGCGCATGATCTTGTTTGAGACCATATAGCGCTTGTGAAAGCCTTCCATCAGCGGGATGTGGGCTTTGAAATCAGTGACCGGCTTGGCAGCCTGGGCGCCGCTCATCATGGAGACCCCCAAGTCCCCAGTGAACAGGATGCGGCTCACCGGGTCATAAAACTGGAAGTTGCCCTCCGAGTGCATGAAGTGCGCTGGCAGCAGCCACAGTTCGTGGCGCCCCAGCGGCAGGCGGCCACCGCCATCAGGCACGCCAATCACCCGGTTCTCGGTTTTGCCGGTTTTGGTGAAGTGGGGCACAAAGCGTTCCCACATGCGCGAAATCACTAGCAGCGCCTTGGTGCTGGAGAGCCAGCGGTCCAGCGATGCAATGATGTCGGGGTCGGCGTGCGAGGCGAGAAGGTACGAGAGCTTTTGGGGCGGAAAGTGCTTCAGCATGCCCATGTACAGCTCGTTGTAAGCCAAGTTGCCACCGGGGTCGATGATGGCGCCCGTGTCGTCATCGACGATCAGGAACTGGTTGGCCTGCACCGCCTGCCCATCTTCTTCGACGAGGTCGGTGAACATATAGCAGGCATGATTTTTGTCGCGATAGAGTTCAATGGGCATGGATGGTTGCGATGCAGTAAAGCACGGACTCTGATGGGGCCTCGATGGGGCGGTTAATGAATGTCAAGGCGATGACGGATGTCAAAGCGGTGCGGCGGGCAAGAGTTTTTCACCGCGGAAGGTGTCGGCTGCGGTTTCGCGCTCGCGGATCAGGTGCGCGTTGTGGCCGCTCACCAGCACTTCGGCAGCGCGCCCACGGGTGTTGTAGTTACTGGACATGGACATGCAGTATGCGCCAGCTGACAGCACCGCCAAGTGGTCACCTTCATGCACGGCCAGGGTGCGATCACGTCCCAGCCAATCACCGCTCTCGCACACGGGGCCTACCACGTCGTACACCTGGGGAGTCTCCGCACGTGCTTGCAGCGGCACGATGCCGTGAAAGGCCTGGTACATGGCGGGGCGGGGCAGGTCGTTCATGGCGGCATCTACGATGCAGAAGTTTTTTTCTTCGCCTGGCTTGAGGTAGAGCACCTGGGTCACACACAGGCCGGCGTTGCCCACCAGCGACCGGCCAGGCTCGATCAGGAACTGGCGGTCTCCAAAGCCACGGGCGTCCATCTTGGCCAGTAACTGGTGCCACAGATCATCGGCAGCAGGCGGGGTGTCGCCGTTGTAGTTGATGCCCAGTCCGCCACCAAAGTCAATGTGGTGGATGGCAATGCCAGCGGCTTCGATGGCTTCGATCAGATCCAGCACGCGATCGGCAGCGTCCAGGTAGGGCGTGGCCTCGGTGATTTGCGAGCCGATGTGGCAGTCAATGCCCGTCACGCGGATGCCTGGCAGCGCAGCAGCGCGCTGGTAGGTGGCCAGGGCGCGCTCATGTGCCACCCCGAATTTGTTGCCCTTGAGACCGGTGGAAATGTACGGGTGGGTCTTGGGATCGACGTTGGGGTTGACGCGGATGCTGATGGGCGCCTGTGTGCCCATGGCCACTGCCACATCATTGAGCACTTCGAGCTCGGCTTCGCTTTCGACGTTGAAGCACAAGATGCCAGCTTGCAGGGCTTGCTGCATTTCAGCGCGGGTTTTGCCCACCCCGGAAAAGATCACCTTGCCCGCATCACCGCCAGCGGCCAGTACACGTTCGAGTTCGCCGCCAGACACGATGTCAAAACCGCAGCCTTGCCGGGCAAAAAATTGCAGCAATGCCAGGGAGGAGTTCGCCTTCATGGCGTAGCAGATCTGCACCTGGCGGCCCGCAAAACCGCGCTGGTAGGCGGCCAGCGCCGACTGCATGGACGCTTGCGAGTAAACGAAGAGGGGCGTGCCGTGGGCCTGCGCCAACGCACTGACCGGAAGGTCTTCAATGAACAAATCCTGGCCACGGTAGGCAATATGGGGATGGCCGGGCAATGCAGTGTGCGTCATGGGAAAGAAAGGTGTAGCAGAGGGAAGGAGAAGGAGGCAGCTTGCAGCGTGAATCACTGCGACCGGGCCGGTGGCTGCGCTGGCACGGTGGCGGTGCCCTTGGGGGCCGATACATCGTTGGGTAAATAAAGCGGGCCGCGTTGGCCGCAGGCACACAAGGCTGCCACGCTGGCAACAAGGGCAATACCCCTGACTAGAATTTGGGACGCTTTCAACATATGCAAATTGTAATGACCGACCTCGAATTCCTCGCCTGCGCTGAACGGCTGCTACTGGCCGTCGAACAAAACTGTGACCGCATCAATGACTCCACCGATGCGGATGTAGACAACCAGCGTACTGGTGGCATGGTCACATTGACGTTTCGCAATGGCAGCCAGATCATCATCAACCAGCAAAAGCCGTTGCATGAAATCTGGATGGCAGCCAAATCCGGCGGATATCACTACCGCTTTGATGGTGCCCAGTGGCAATGCACCAAGGGCAGCGGTGAGTTTTTTGAGCACCTCAGCCGCGATGCCTCTGCCCAGTCGGGCATGGCACTGCGGTTTACAGAGTGAGTCACGGTTCAGTTGCGGAAAAGATCCAGAATCCGCTTGCGCTCTTCAGTGACCGGTGCGTCATCTGGTGCGGTGGCCGTTGCAGTGCTGGGGTTGGTGCTGGAGCGATTTTCCAGTCCTAAGCTGGAAACGCCTGCGTTGCGCGCATATTCTTCATAGAACCATTCGCCGCCCACGTTCACCACGCCTGGGGGCACAGTGGGTTCCATCACAGGGACTCCCTTCAATGCCCGCTCCATGAAAGAAATCCAGACGGGCAGGCTCAGTCCCCCCCCCGTTTCCCGGCTACCAAGATTGCGCGGTGTGTCGTAACCAATCCAGGTCACGGCGGTCAGAGAGGGTTGAAATCCGGCAAACCAAGCGTCCACGGAGTCATTGGTGGTGCCGGTTTTGCCGTACAGGTCAGGGCGTTTGAGGGTCGATTGGGCGC
>ERZ724525.1401-NODE-1401-length-14217-cov-3.887798_pt1 | contig 14217 bp, 13 predicted proteins | sample MGYA00376058_ERZ724525 | MGnify/ENA primary metagenome ERZ724525 (study PRJEB28724, sample SAMN07190888) | wastewater metagenome | isolation source: influent of sewage treatment plant in Hong Hong | place: USA: Christiansburg, Virginia | collected 2016-03-01 ... | reverse complement strand
TCAAGGGAAGGACGACGAGCGCTGCCGAGCGGAAGCGGTTCCCCCGCTCTGGCAGGCTGGTGAGACTTCTTAGCGGCAGAGACCCGGACCGGTGGCTGGCGTGCCGAACGCATCGGCGCACATTCCCATCGTGCAGGCTGGGGTGCCACCCTTGACGCAAAGCTGACGGCAGGTGCTGCTGGCACCATCGCACTCGTAGCCATCGGTGCAGTCGTTGAGGTAGCTGCACGCGCCGCCCGGCATGACCGCAGTGGCAGGGCTTTCGAGGCAGATCAGGCCCTTCCAGGCATCGCTATTCGGTGGGCGAGTGGCATCCAGATAGACGCACTGACGCTTGGTCGAGCCGATCGATGCGCAGGTACCAACGCCAGCGGTGCAGCTCGCCGCGCAGGTGCCCTTGTCCTCGTAGGCTTGACGAACGCAGCCGCCCATCTTGCCGGTGCCCGCTTCGTTGCAGGTCGCGACCTTGGTGTTGCAATCAAAGATCGTGTCCGGGAAGCAAACACCGGCGGTGTCGTAGTACGAGCAGGCGTAGCCCGGCTTGCGGCACGTCGTGGCGTTGTTGCAACTGGCGAGGCAGTAGCTCTTGGCACCAAGGCTCACGCAGCGAGCACCAGCACCACAAGCCGCGTCACTCGTACACTCAGACGAGCAGTAGCCGCCCGGAGTCGCCGGGTTCATTGGGTTGTTGAGGACGTTCGACTTCCAGCAGGTCGGCGTCGGACCCTTCTTACAGACCGAGTCGGCCGTGCAAGGATCGCCAATCGCTCCCGCCCCACCGGTCATGTCCGACGGAACCGTCATATCTGGCGTAGTCGCCATATCGGGACGGGGCATATCCGGGTTAATGGCCATGTCGCCCGTGGTCGCCATGTCGCCCGTGGTCGCCATGTCGCCCGTGGTCGCCATGTCGCCCGGTGGCTTGGCCATGTCGCCCAGTGGCATCGACATGTCACAGGATCCAGTCGCAGGATCGCAGCTCGACATGGTCATGTCCGCAGGCGGCATGGTCATGTCGTCGCCACCCATCATTAAATCGACAGCGGCCATGTCTGGGGTAGGCGGCGGATTTGGACAGCCAGCCATGAAAAATACGCCGCTGAGCGACGCAACTGCTGCCAGTAACTTGGCTCCGCGTAGGCTCATAACCATGTTGCTAAAGACCTCCTGAGCCGGGCACCCTACCCCACCCGCACCTGCATGTGCGAGCAAAACTTTCATCGTCGCCGAACACGCGTGTGGAAGCCCACAATTCCGGCCGATCGGTGACCAGCCTGCCAAACGGCTTGAGCTAGCCAGCCAAGATCAATCGACGATCGGCAGGTGGCCGTTCACCAAGCGGGCATGACGGTCGGGACGCAGCTCGCTGCGGCGCTCCGACCAGGCGGTAGCCACGCTGACATCGAGCAAGTGGCTCGGACGGACGTTCTTGATCGCGTGCAGCATCACCTGCCGCACATCGGGAATGGTCGACTCAAGCTGCGCGAGCAGCGACTCGACCTGCTGACGCCGAAGCCCGTCTTGCGAGCCGCACAGGTTGCACGGCAGGATCGGATAGCCCGCCGCGAGGGCATGGGCGGCGATGTCGCGCTCGGCGCAGTCCATGAGCGGCCGAATCACCTCAAAGCGGCCATCGTCGGTCCGATACTTCGCGGGCATGGCTTGCAGTTTGCCCGCGTACAGCAAGTTGAGCAGCAGCGTCTGGAGCGTGTCCTCACGATGGTGGCCGAGCGCAATCTTGTTGCAGCCGAGTCGTTCCGCCGCGCTGTAGAGCACTCCACGTCGCAGCCGTGAACACGGCGCACAGTAGGTATCCCCTTCGGAGACGAGCTGCTTGACGATGCTGTAGGTGTCCTCGTGCAGGATTTCGTACGGTGCGCCAAAGGCCGCCAACCAGTCGGCGAGCGGCTTGCCGTCATATCCGGGCTGCCCTTGATCCAGGTGGACCGCGATCAGCTCGAACTGAAATGGGGCCCGCTTCTGCGCGGCACAGAGCAGATCGAGCATGGTGTAGCTGTCTTTGCCACCGGACACCGCCACCATCAGTCGATCGCCCGGGGCAATCAGCCCGTAGCTTACGATGGTGCGCTGCATGGTCCGCAGCAGCTTGGTCTTGCCTTCGGTCGAGGGATTCATTGGAGAAGCCGCCGCATGATACATTGATGAGACAAGCTGCCCATAACTGGGCTGCTTTTTGCGCTTAGCGCTTAGCTACTACCGTGAGTAAGGGCAAGGACCAGGAAAAAATCTGCGTCTCGTGTGGGAGCAGCTATCCGGCGGCTTACTCGTCGTGTCCGCGCTGCCAGTTGCCATTGGTGTTTCCGGTCATTGGCAAGGTCTGGCACGTCGACAAGCTCATCGGTCGCGGCGGCATGGGCGCGGTCTTTTTGGCCCACCACATCGAAGATCCGAACAAGCTGTCAGCGGTCAAAGTGCTCCAGCTTGTCGTGGGCGAGCAGCGCGCCGACCGCCAAGAAAAGGTCGGTCGGTTCCAGCGCGAGGCCGAGGCACTTGGGAGACTGAAACACCCGGCGATCGTTGAGCTGTTCGACTTTGCCCGCGAGCGCGACGGTACGCTGTACATGGCGATGGAGTACCTGCAAGGGGTGCCACTGTCGCGAGTCCTTACGGAACGCGGACCGCTTCCACCCCAAGACGCAGTCTCGATCATCCTGCAGGTGCTGGCCGCCGTCTCCGGTGCCCACCGCGTCGGGATCATCCACCGTGACCTCAAGCCCGATAAGATCACGCCCGTCGAGAAGGCGCTGTAAGATCCCCTGTCCCGAGAGAGAAATCTGGGGAACGCTCGATCTGGTTCCTGCCGTCCCTTCCACTCCCAGGCCGTACCGTAGTTTAGCCTACACTTCCTAAGCCCTCGTCTGAGGCGCTGGATCAGTGGTGGCGATCGATTGAGGCGCGTCCAGCACCTAGCGTTTGAGGCCGATCGTAGATCGCATCATCGGCAATCTGCGCCGCGATCTCGGTGCGGTTCGGCCAGTTTTCATGCGGACCCATGAGACGATCGTGCCCTTCCGATTATCAGCAGTCCGCGTCCGCTTGGTCGGTGCGCTCATCAGAGTCGGTGCTATCCCGTTCGCATCGTCACGACGTGAGTGGCGACCGACGTTAGGAAATCGGTGCGTGCAGTGGAACGGCTGAGCGTAATGCGGCTTGCCGTGCTCGATAGCCCTTCTTGGCCTTTCCGCCTCGCTGGCCGATGGTGGCCATGTGGGCTCGGTCTGCGGCAATGCTTGCTCCGCCCTTCTTGCCTGCTTTCGACGCTTCTTCGGGATTGAAGCGGTGCGCTTTGCCGCTTTTGTGGGCGATCTTCCCTCCCTGCGAGCACACGGCCCGCAGCGTATCCGGGTCCATGGCAGCGAATCCTCGACGCTGCTTTGGGCGGACTGCGGTGGTTTCAACGGCGGTGGCGATCTGGGCTGGTGACTCTTGCATGGTGTCTCCTCGGAAATGATGCGCTTGCGCTTGGTAATTCAAGGCAACCGAGGGCTATCTCGCCGTTGATGGGAGCCCGTCGCTATCCGCTGTGATCCGAACCGACTACCGAACCAAACCGAACATTGGGCTTTGCTGCGCTTCCGTCGCTGAATCGGCTTCCCATGCGCTGCGAGTGTGCTATCTGTGGCCGAAATGGAGGAACCGGCGATGCAGGCACAGGCAGCGACCCAGAGCGGCGAACTCGACAGTTTGGACATGGACGCGGAGCACGTCATGCCACCCGAGCATCCGACGCAGGACTCGGCGCTTGAAGATTCTGTCGGTCAGCTCTCGCGAGTGCAGAACAAGCTCGTCGATACGCTGCACGCGCTTCAGCTCCTGCCGCCGCACTTGGTCAAGGACCACAACCGGGCGGTGCGAGCGATTCAGGAAGCGCTGACACTGGTTGGTGACACCGACGACAGCGAGGCGATCGGCCCGATCGACTGGGTGAAGTTTGGCGACCGGCTCTTGCAAAGGCGAACCGCTGCCGCGCTCACTCAGGAGTGGCTAGCCGATCGCGTCGGGGTGACAGCGACCACGATCCGCAAACTGGAGCATCACAACCGCAAGGCGCGTCGCAGTTTGATGCTGAAGCTCCTGGCCGTGCCCGAGCTGAACCTGCGCGTCAGCGACATCGAGCTTTCCGCCGAGATGAGCGCGGGCTATCGACTGACGCCTACGTCGTGGCTCGGCCCAACGTACGACCCGGTGAGCATGGTCACAGAGCTTGCCGAGACGCTGAACGGCCAGAGTCGTCAGCTCGAGCAGACGCTCGTCTACATCGATCATCACAGCGCAAAGGACTGGATGGCGACGTGCTCTACGCCCGAGTACAACTCGGAGTACCGAGACAGCGTTCCTTTTGCGGCGATGGCGAGACAGATCGCCCAGCATGTGGGAGATCAAGCCCTGACGGTGACGGCGCTTGGCTGCGGCGATGGGCGGGTAGAGGCTACGCTGACGAAGCAGCTACAGCAGCGGCTTAAGATGCCGAAGCAGACGGAGCTATTTCTGCTCGACGTGAGCCACTCCCTGCTGAATGCGGCCTACCGTCACTGCTGCGAGACGCTGCCGGACATCCGTACCTACACCATCCACGGCAGCTTTCTCGACCTGCCGAAGATGCCGATGCTTGTCAATCCGCTTCGTGGCCGGTCGAGGCTGTTCGCGATGCTGGGACTCACCCTCATCAACCTAAATGACGAGCTGCGCTACTTCCGCGACACGCTGAGCTGCTGTGCGCCGGGGGAACTGTTCCTCTGTGACGTGCTGATTGCCCGAGCACCAAGCACCGACCGGCAGAAGATTCTGAAGCTTGATCCGATCGGCGACGGGAAGCTACGCCCATCGCATGCCACATGGCTGAGTGGCCCCATCCGTCGCTACTGCCAAGGTGTCGAGGATGTCGAGCTTCGCTGGGAGCTAGCGCCGTCCGGCGGCGTCCCCGGCAGCTACGGCTTCGACGCCATCGCCCGCGTCAAGATGCGCGACGGCAGACCCGATCGCCGCTTCCTGATGTTTCGGATTCGCCGCTACGACCCAAAGCTACTGAGCGAGAGCCTCGCCGAACTAGGCTGGAAGACCATCGAACGAATCGACTACGGCCCCGACGGAAAGAAGTCTATGGCGCTGATGCTGCTACAGAAGCAGTAGCTCCGTCGCGCAAGTGATCCGCCTACTTCTTCGCCCCGGCGTGGTACTTCATCAGTCGCTTTTCACCGACCGTGTGGAGCTTCCTGTCCCCGACCAGCTCGCCGAGCGGCTGACGGAGCTTGGCGGCCAGCTCGTCGCGCTTGACTCCGATCGTCGCTAGCACGTTGTCGCCGATCTGCCCCGCGATCTCGGTGCGGCTCAGCCCGTCCTTGTGCTGAGCCAGCACCGAGACGATCGCCCCCTTGATCGAGTTCTTCTGGGCATCGGAAATCCGCGTCCGTTTTGCTGGTGCCGCAATCGGTGCCGACGACTCCGCACGCGGCCCGCCCGACAGGACCGACGCAAACTCGACGACGCTCATCCCGAGCACCGCGGCTTGCACTCGATGAGCCCCCGGCAGGGCTGCGACCAAGCTGGCCCCCCGCCCATTACCAACAGTGGCGGCTGGCTGCTATACCCCGTCCAGTCTCAGAGCCGCACGTTTCGACTGGGGCCCCGCTACCCTGCGAGTCTTTTTTGTCGTGTCGCAAGCGACCCGAAAAAAAGCTCGGCCAAATCGCTTGCAGCCCTTGGAACAGAATTGCGTCCCCCAACGCTCTGAACGACCAACCAGGTTTAGGCAATCGGGCGAGCACATTTACGAGTCGTCATCGGTGTCAGAATTTTCACCAGTTCACCAAGAAGTGTCAAGGTGCGCGCCGTTTGTGAGTCTATCGACTCATACAGTACGTATGTGGATGGTTGTGGGACAGGGGCCACATCGGCTGACGACAATGTATAGGCCAATTCCCAATGCGACGGTTCAATTGGTGCGACCGTGAGCGAGTGCGGCGATCGAAAGCAGCAGGCGTAGTCAGCAGGTGTAATCAGCAAGCCCAATCAGCAAGCCCAATCAGCAAGCCCAATCAGCAAGCGTTGATGAAATCAGTTCACAGAAGAGAACATGAATTGGCGTGTCTTTGGTTCTCAATTTTCTGTGTGCTTGCAAGTTTTGCGCCGCGACACTTTCCCTTCGTTTTTCGATACTTATTCAGTGTGAGCGAATGCCCACCGGAACTCACATTGGCTTTTTTCTGTCGTACACAGCAAGCGTACACAGCAAGCGTTTACAGCAAGCGTTTACAGCAAGCGTACACAGCAAGCGTTTACAGCAAGCGTTCACGGCAAGCGTTCACAGCAGGCATAATCAGCAGTCATAATCAGCAGCCGAACACAGAATGGACTTGTGTCATGTGCGCGTTGCACTGCTCCCATGCGACACGCCGACGATGTGGGTGTGGGTTTGTCCGCTTGCTATTGAGAGGCTAGCTTCAAAAGCAGGATTGGGAAGGCTGGAGCTAGCGAAGGTCGGCAGGAGGGCGGGGCGGGCCGGGAAGGCGATCGGTGTGACTAAAATTGGCGATATGTGATGCCGACGGACAAGAAGGTCATGAGCGCGACGAGTCCGTCAGCGCTGAGTGTCTGCTTGCCACTCACGTGGCAGCATCAGACCAGACCTTCCTTTGCTTTGCGCTTGCCGAGGACAAAGCCGGAATGGATGTGGATCTTGCGTCCGCAGTGTTCGCACTGGACCGCCGAGCGGTCGCCCGCCCATGGCTTCGGGGCTTTGCGGACCAAGCGACCGCACTTGCACGCAATGCTCACGCTGGCGAACGTGCAGCGCTCGACGAAACCCAGCACTTGCCCGTGTGGGTCGAAGAACCGACCGCACAACTGGCAGAATTTGGTCCGCGTTGCCTTGGTGCGCGGGTATCCCTCGGTGGTGCAGTCGCCAAAGTCACTGGTGTTGCCACAGTAGCACTTCGGGGTGCTGAAGGTCCGCCAAGGTCGTTAGGAACCATGGCCGAGTCGTATGAAATAGCGTGGGGCAACACGAGAATCCGCTACTGTCGTAAGCAAATGAAGTGACCGGTGGTTGTAGCAAATGAAGTGACCGCTCTCGAAGAGGCTGGGGTAGTACGGAAAGATGACGAGCTACCCCGAAGCTGAGGTGGAGCGAGCGATGAGGGTGCAGGAGATCGTGATGAGGGTGTATGCGGGAAAGCTGAACTGGCTGCAGGCAGCGGAGATCTTGCATCTAAGCCCGAGGCAGATCAGACGGTGGAAGGTGCGGTACGAGGAGCTGGGGTACGACGGACTGCTCGACCTCCGACGGCGGACGCCGAGCCAGAGGCGAGTCGGGGTAGAGGAAATCCAGAAAGTGCTGAGGCTGTATCGAGCGGAGTACTTTGACTTCAACGTGAAGCACTTTCACGAGAAGCTGCAGAGCGAACACGGGGTGGTGCAGAGCTACAGTTGGGTCAAGAACACGTTGCAACAGGCGGGGCTTGTGACCAAGGACAAGCGGCGTGGAGCGCATCGAACTAGGAGGGAAAGGAGGCCTCTGCCCGGGATGATGATGCACCTGGACGGAAGCACTCACCAGTGGTTAGGAGAAGAGGCGGGGTACCAGGATCTGCTGGTCGTGCTCGACGACGCGACCAGCGAAGTGTACTCGGTCGAGATGGTGGAGCAGGAAGGAACAGAGAGCGTGATGGGAGTGCTCAAGGAGGTGGTGCAAGAGCACGGAATTTTCTGTTCGCTGTACACGGATCGAGCGAGTCACTTCGTGTACACGCCCAAGGCCGGAGGCGAGCCCGACCGAAGCGTCAAGACGCAGGTACAGAGAGCGCTGGATGAGCTGGGAATCGAGCTCATCGTGGCGTACAGCCCGCAGGCCAGAGGCCGCGGAGAGAGGCTGTGGCAGACCTGGCAGGGACGGCTGCCGCAGGAGCTCAGGAGGGCCGGAATCACGACGATGAGCGGAGCGAATCGGTATCTACAGGAGGTGTTCAAGCCGTGGCACAACCAGCACCTGATGGTGAAAGCCAAAGAGGAAGGGAGCGCCTTTGTGCCGGTGGTGGGACGGGACTTGGAGCGGATCTTTGCGCACGTAGATCAGCGGCAGGTGCAGAACGACAACACGGTGTCCTTCGAGGGAAAGAGACTGCAAATTCCGGGCTCCAAACAGCGATACACATACGCCAAGTGCCGGGTGCAGGTGTACCGGCATCTGAATCAGACGCTGAGCGTGTACCACGGGCCGCACTGCCTGGGGCGCTACAGCTCGGACGGACAGGAGCTGCGGTCGACAGCGGCAGCGATGCGGCGTGCGGCCTAAGGCTGTGGATAAGCCGCTCCCAGGGACAAGCCAGTCGGCTTGCCCCCAGGAGCTTGGACAACCTTGCAGGTTGCCCACTTACCCACAGCCTCGACGACGGGCTCAGATTTATTTCCCATTTCCTAAAACCAAAAGCGGACACACCACTTACTACAAACCACCGGACACTTTACTTACTGTTGACACACGAGAATCCGCTACACGCTCCATCGCAGCGCGCGGAAGAAGACGCTGTCTCTGCGTGTCGAGCCGGACGGTTCCGTGGTCGTCCTTGCGCCCGAAACAGTCCCAGAGTCACGCATCGCCGCCATCGTCCGCAAGAAAGCACCGTGGATCGTTGAACGACTGCGCCGCGTTGCTGACGTTCCGCCCGCACCGACCCCGCGCAAGTATGTAAGCGGTGAGAGTTTCCAATATCTGGGGCGGCAGTATCGCTTGAAGGTGCAGCGCGGCGAAGCAGAGGGAGTCCGCCTAAGCGCCGGATTCGTGATCATCACCGTGTCCCGCACCATCGCAGCGGCAGAGCGTCCCGCCCAGGTCCGTTCGCTGCTGGTCGATTGGTATCGCAGCCACGCCACCGAGCGTCTCCCTCTCAAAGTCAGCGAGCTGTCCGCTCGCATCGGAGTGACTCCGAAGACCGTCCTCATCCGCGAGCCTAAGCAGCGCTGGGGTTCGTGCGATGCAACCGGAGCACTCCGTCTCAACTGGCGAATCATCCAAGCTCCGCCCAAGCTCATCGACTACGTCATCGCCCACGAGCTGATTCACATCCCACACCCCAACCACAGCCCCACGTTCTGGTCGAACCTGGGAAGGGTAATGCCAGACTACGAACAGAGAAGAGAAACGCTGCGGAAAATCGGGGAGGGTTGGTTTGGTAGGATGCAGTGATCACCACCGAGCACCCTGGCTCCGCTTGGTGGCCTAGATCCGCACCGTGAGCATCTCTTCATCGAGTTCGACGAGAAACCGATAGAAGTACCGCTTGCCATAGTCAGGGATTCGCTCGATCCACTCGGCTATTGGTGAGCGTTGCAGTGACAAGCGGAGACTCTCGGCCCTATTCGCATGCCGCTTAAGATGGATGTTCACGACGCTCGGAGTACACTGCGGAAGTGCGATGATTCGAGCCTGGGGGGCAGCGCTTCGGACGGCCTGCGAGACGGCTGAGAGCTTCCAATTCGAGCGCGGCATGATAATGACGTTTGGCTTTAAGACCGCGAGGTCCGCCGACACAAAAGGGAGGGAAGGCCGCAGTTTTGTCACCTGTCCAGCGATGTCACGGTCAGTCGTTCCGTGGATCGAGAACTTGGAAAAATTCGCCACCGCCAATCGGTTCAGTAGCTCTCTCGGATCGGTGTATGTGACAGTGGGAGAACCGTATTTGGATAGGAAGTACTGCGCCAAGACAAGAAGATCACCATCGCTTGCCGGCTGAAGGTGAATGCATGGAAAGAACCGTGAGTCGTTTGATCGTCTTGAGTACGCTGCCCAGTGCCGATCACGCACGCGCTCATCCTTCATGAACGCTGGCTCGTCACTGGGGTCGCGGTCGTAGTGGGAGAGGTTCTCGGCACTCCCGTAGACGAGCACCCCGCCTTCGCGGTAGTTGGCTCCGACGAACGGGATGCTCGGCGGATAACGCCACGACCAATCGGGAGGAGTCAGCCCGATGCCGTGATACTGCTCCAGAAGCTTCGCAGCAAGTTCTCGTCCCATTTCCACCTTCCATATTGGGCGGCTTGAGCACGGGGAGTGAACTCGGAGCCGGACCGACGATCGCAGAGGGTATCCAGAGGGCAGACAGACACAGCCTGGCCAGCCAAAGTCAGTGTAACATGCCCATCGATTTGATGGGCATGAGGCCGTTCCAGCCCTTGGACCACGCCGCTCAACGCAATGCTGAGCGCGCACGTTCCGGAAAAAAGAGCAAGAGTTTTTCCGTTACAACGGGCGCGAGAGGTAGGCTTTGTACACAACGGAGCGAATGAATCATGTCACTCCCCAAGCGCGCATCGAAAAATGTCGCTCGGCCCAGTCTCCACGTGAGCGGAGCGAGTTTTCGACCATTTGTTCACATGGTGATGGGGGTTGCACCGACCGCCCAAGATCAGCGAGTCGTGCAGGAGCTATTGCGTCGTCGGCTGTTGCTCGTGACCACAATCCTTGCGGGGGGAATTTTCGCTGGACTGCTGGCGTCGCTCCTCAGTTCCGACGCTGGGGCTAGCGGAGGATTGCCATCGCTGCTCTCGCGCGGTGGAGGTGCCGTGATTTTGGCGGGGTTGTCCATTGGATTGTGGAAAAGGCCAGCGCTGCCCCTGGGAATCCTTCGCACCATCGAGCTTGTCTTGCTGGGAAGTCTGCTGATCCTGCTTGCGAGCACAACGTCACAGCAGTTGGTACTCTCAGATCCGCAAAGCCAGCCTGTTCCATCCGCCCTGTCGACGCTGCTTGGCGACAGACCATGGACAATCTTCGCTAACGGCGGAGTCTACATGAGCCAAGCGTATCAAGGGGTCGCTGGGTGGCTCATCTTGAACTTTGGCCTGGTGATGGTGAGCTATGGGATCTTCATTCCCAATACCTGGAAGCGCTGTCTTGCTGTGCTCATGGGAATCCTGCTTCTGGCAGATGTGTCGGTCGCACGCGCTTGTCAATCATCGGCGCTGCGCAGCCAGCTGATTCCGTTTGTCGGACTGATGACGTACTGGCTTGCGGTCTTCAGTGCTGTCGCTCTGTATGGGTGCCACAAGCTGACACTGCTCCGGAACGTGGAGCGAGAAGTCCGCGAGGTGGGTCAATACATGCTTGGAGAGAAGCTCGGGCGCGGAGGAATGGGAGAGGTGTTCTTGGCGCGACATCGCATGTTGCGGCGACCTTGTGCTGTGAAGCTCATTCGAGCAGATCACGCAGGAAGCAGCGCGGCGCTCGGACGATTTGAACGAGAGGTGCAGTCGATGGCGGCGCTTACACATCCGAACACCGTCGAGGTTTATGATTACGGTCGGACCGAAGACGGAACGCTCTACTACGCCATGGAGTATCTTCCGGGCCTATCGCTTGAGTCCTTGGTCAAAGCCCATGGACCCCTGCCACCGGGACGCTGTGTCTATCTGCTCCGCCAAGTCTGTCGTGCGCTGCGCGAAGCCCACATGGCGGGCCTGGTTCATCGCGACGTGAAGCCAGCAAATATTTCTGTTACAGAGCGAGGGGGTGAGCGGGATGTGATCAAGCTCCTCGATTTCGGGCTGGTGCGGATTCACGATGCGTTTCCTAAAGCGTCGCTTCAGTCGAGACGTAATCATCCCCCCGGAGTGGCGGAAAGCCAAGCAACAGAACCGAACGACGCCGAGCTGAATGAGACTCGAGCAGGCAGCGTTCTTGGAACCCCTGCATTCATGGCACCTGAGCAAATTGAAGGGGAGGCAGAGCCGCGCAGCGATCTCTACAGCCTCGGAGTGGTTGCCTACTACGTACTTACCGCCCGGACTCCCTTCGTTCGTGCCACACTCGCGGAACTATGCGATGCCCACCTGCGCGACGAGCCACCCAAGCCATCGAGCATTCGCGTGGACATCCCCGGCGATCTGGAAGCGGTGGTGCTGCGCTGTCTGGCCAAGCATCCCGCCGATCGCTTCAGTGAAGCCAGCGAGCTGGAATCTGCACTGGCACACTGTGAGTGCGCAGCGGGCTGGGATTCCACCCGTGCAGCCGATTGGTGGCGCTCCGTTTCACAAGCGGAGAGCAGCGACACCGATTCGAGCAGCCTCGCCTTCGACGCCACCCTTGCAGCCAAGTGACCAATGAGGAAGGTACCCCTCGCAAAAAATCCAACACCCGTCGCGCTGGCGTTTTTTCTGCGATGTGATAGTCGGAGGGCGGTCTGGATGGGGTGATCGGTGTTGGTTTGTCCCTCTCGACCAACGATGCCCGCTGCGGTACGCAAACCGTAAGGTGCACCAAGCAAAGCTGACATCAACCAGCCGGTGCATGTCCCGTCGGTGGGAACAGGGACAAATCGGGAGAGCCATAGGCTGTGACCCGCGGTCACGGCATGCAAAAATATGCAGTTGCTTTGAGTCCAAATTCGTCTACTGATACAGAGCTACTTCCTACCACCCCGCCCACCGAAACACTGCCGGACGATGAAATCCTGCTTGGTTCAAATATCAGCTGGTAAATACCAGACGCGCCGATTGTCGCCGCTTTCTGTCGAGCGCCCTCAATTGCCGTTGTCTTGGAGGTTACGACTCCATCTTTTGTCCAGTCGTATAGTATAGTTCCAATAATGACATATTTACATTTCGGAATCTCTCCTTCAAGTAACACATGAACGCTATCAATATCGCGAAGCGTTTCTGATTTGAGAAAACCAAGCCCCTCTTTAGATAGATTCTGATTTGGATAGAACGTTGCGGCTGATTGGGTTGCGCAGGACATTATTAATGTCGTTTGGGCCAGAATAAAGGCTAGCAAATATTTATTTACTGTTAATCGACCGCCTTTTGAATTCGCTGTCAATGTCATCGCTGTTCTCTCGCTTGCAGGAGATAGCCTGCGTGTTTGTGTGTCGATTGACAAAATTCTATTTCGGTATGTATCATGTTTCCTCATCGGCTACAAGGAGAGGTTAGAGGCTCCGTATCTGCCGTCGGTGACTGAGATGACACGGCTGATAGGATCACGTCCGTCGAGAAGGCGCTGGAAAATCCCCTGTCCCGAGAGAGGAGCCTGGGGAACGCTCGATCAGGTTCCTGCCGTCCCTTCCACTCCCAATCCGTAGCGTAGCTCAGCCTACACTTCCTAAGCCTTCGTCTGAGGCACTGGATCAGTGATGGCGATCGATTGAGGCGCGTCCAGCGCTTCACGGCGCAGATTGCCGACGATGATGCGCTCTACGATCGGCCTCAAACGTCGCGCCCAGGGGTCCGCCTACTTCTTCGCGACAAATTCGCACAACCGTGAGCAAAAATCGCGGATAATAATTTAGGAGGGCAGAAGACCAGCTCAGCCCAGGAGTAGCTCATGGGTGCCTTTTTCAACGACCGAAAGCAGGCCGCCGCGCCCTCGCCGTTCAGTCCGTCCCAGGCGACTGTGCCGCCGCGCACCGACGCTCAGTTCGCCGCCCAGTCTGCCACTTTGGCGCTTCCCGGCACCCTTGTTGGCTCGGGTACAACGGCAGCGCTGCAGGGCTTGTTCGGCACAATGTTCGGCGCGGGTCGGGCCAAGTCCGGCGACGAGCTGATGTGCAAGGCACCGACCCCGACCAAGTCCGGCGACGAGCTGATGTGCAAGGCACCGGTGAAGTCCGGCATGGATCTGATGTGCAAGGCGGAGGACAAGCCGAAGACCGGGCTCGGCAGCTATCAGGTCGTCCCCGATGATTTCGTCGGTCCGCTGCAGCCCAATCAGCTCCGGCAGTCGCAGTACGACGACCTCAAGAAGTACGATTTCGACCAGTTCAAGGTCGTCGGACCCGATTTCAAAGGCAAGCTGGACAAGGAGCAAATGACCCAGGAGCAGTTCGAGAAGCTGACCCAGGCATGGATCAACATCCAGGGCGGCACCGGTATGAAGATCACCGGCGATGTCAAGGAGCAAGAGACCTTCCGCCGGATGATGCGCGACAGCATGGGCGATTCCCCGACGATGCGCAACCTCATCAGCGACATCGGCAACGACACCGACAACAAGCATACGGTCGAAGCCAAGGTCGGTCGCAGTCAGCCCGGCGTCTTCGTTGACAGCTTCGCGAGCAACGAGATCGACCTGAACGACATCGAGCAGTTTCAGAAGGCACCGCGCCAAGGCCACGAGAACGCGGCGCCCCAGGGGGAACACCTCGGGCACTTCCTCAGCGAGCGGCGCGCTGCGCTGCAGACCACGTGGTCGTTCATCGCCATCGT
>ERZ724525.1398-NODE-1398-length-14237-cov-10.286349_pt1 | contig 14237 bp, 13 predicted proteins | sample MGYA00376058_ERZ724525 | MGnify/ENA primary metagenome ERZ724525 (study PRJEB28724, sample SAMN07190888) | wastewater metagenome | isolation source: influent of sewage treatment plant in Hong Hong | place: USA: Christiansburg, Virginia | collected 2016-03-01 ... | reverse complement strand
GCGCGCGAGGCGGGCCTGCCCGAAGACAATTTCATGGCCTGCGAGCGCGGCGCCAGCTTTGGCTACAACAACCTGGTGTCCGACATGCGCAGCCTGGCCATCCTGCGCGAGAGCGCCGCCCCGGTGGTGTTTGACGCCACGCACAGCGTGCAGCTGCCCGGCGGCCAAGGCACCAGCAGCGGCGGCCAGCGCGAGATGGTGCCGGTGCTGGCGCGCGCCGCCGTGGCCGTGGGCGTGGCCGGCCTGTTCATGGAAACCCACCCGAATCCAGCCCAGGCGATGAGCGACGGCCCCAACTCGGTGCCGTTGCAGCACATGAAAGCCCTGCTTGAAACCCTGGTGGCGCTGGACACCGTGACCAAACAGCACGGCTTTCTGGAAGACCGCCTGGCCGCCTGGGCCTGACCCGCAATTACTACAAAAAGCATAGCTGCTCGCGCTTACCCCGTAAGCCTTGCAGCCCGATTTGATTCAAAACCCCTCAAAGGAAGACCATGAGTGCCATTGTTGACATCGTAGGCCGTGAAGTGTTGGACAGCCGCGGCAACCCCACCGTCGAATGCGACGTGCTGCTCGAATCGGGCGTGATGGGCCGTGCTGCCGTGCCCTCGGGCGCCTCCACCGGCTCGCGCGAAGCCATCGAGCTGCGCGACGGCGACAAGAGCCGCTACCTGGGCAAGGGCGTGCTCAAGGCCGTGGAACACATCAACACCGAAATCTCTGAAGCCGTGCTGGGCCTGGACGCCTCCGAGCAAGCCTTCCTGGACAAAATCCTGCTCGACCTGGACGGCACCGAGAACAAAGGCCGCCTGGGCGCCAACGCCATCCTGGCTGTGTCCATGGCCGTGGCCCGCGCTGCCGCCGAAGAAGCTGGCCTGCCGCTGTACCGCTACTTTGGCGGCATGGGCGCGGTGCAAATGCCCGTGCCGATGATGAACGTCATCAACGGCGGCGCGCACGCCAACAACTCGCTGGACATTCAAGAGTTCATGATCATCCCCGTGGGCGCACCGTCGTTCCGCGAAGCCGTGCGCTGGGGTGCCGAAGTGTTCCACGCCCTGAAGAAAATCATCCACGACAAGGGCATGAGCACCGCCGTGGGCGACGAGGGCGGCTTTGCCCCCAGCGTCGAGAACCACGAAGCGGCCATCCAGCTCATCCTGCAAGCCATTGACGCTGCTGGCTACACCGCCGGCGAACAAATCGCCCTGGGCCTGGACTGCGCCGCCAGCGAGTTCTACAAAGACGGTCACTACGTGCTCGAAGGCGAAGGCGGCCTCAAGCTCACCGCCCAGCAATGGACCGACATGCTGGCCACCTGGTGCGACAAGTACCCCATCATCAGCATCGAAGACGCCATGCACGAAGGCGACTGGGACGGCTGGAAGCACATCACCGAGCGCCTGGGCAAAAACGTGCAGCTGGTGGGCGACGACCTGTTCGTCACCAACACCAAAATCTTGCAAGAAGGTATCGAGAAGGGCATTTCCAACTCCATCCTCATCAAGATCAACCAGATCGGCACACTGACGGAAACGTTCGCCGCCATCGAGATGGCCAAGCGCGCAGGCTACACCGCCGTGATCAGCCACCGCTCGGGCGAAACCGAAGACAGCACCATTGCCGACATCGCCGTGGGCACGAACGCTGGCCAGATCAAGACCGGATCCTTGAGCCGCTCCGACCGCATGGCCAAGTACAACCAGCTGCTGCGCATCGAAGAAGACCTGGGCGAAGTCGCTTACTACCCCGGCCGCCGCGCGTTCTACAACCTGCGCTAAGCAGGCAGGGTTTTCGCAGCGCAACCACCTGAGCACACACCATGGTCAACCGCCTCGTTCCCGTGGTGTTGCTGGCTTTGCTGGCACTGCTGCAAAGCCAGCTCTGGCAAGGGCGCGGCAGCGTGCCCCATGTGCGTGAGATGCGCCAGAAACTGGCGGCCCATGAGGCCGCCAATGTCCAGGCCCAAGAGGCCAACGCACGCCTGTCCTCTGAGGTGCACGACCTGAAAGAGGGGCTGGACATGGTCGAGGAAAAAGCCCGCAGCGAGCTGGGCATGGTCAAGCAGGGTGAAGTGTTCGTGCAGTACACCCCGCGCTAAAGCACCACCCGCCGCCGTGGGCGGGCTGTAGCCTTATTGCACGCTGGCAGGGGCTGGCGGGCTGACGGCAGGCCCGGCAAAAATCTGCGCAGCATCCACCGCATCAAAGTGGTATTGCTGACCGCAGTATTCACAGCCCACTTCAATCTGGCCTTGCTCGGCCAACACGCTCTCGACCTCGTCCTGGCCCAGGCTTTGGAGCATCCGGCTGACGCGCTCGCGGCTGCACGAGCAGGCAAAACGCGGGCCTTGCTCGCCTTGCTGTGGCTCAAAACGCAGCAGTTTTTCTTCCCAGAACAGGCGGTGCAGGATGGTGTCCACATCCAGCGTCAGCAGTTCATCGCGCGTCAGGGTGGCGGCCAGGTGGGCGATGCGGTTGTAGTCTTCGTTCTGGCCGATCTGGTCTTCGTCCTCGCGGTGGGCGCTGCCCGCAGCGATATTGGCCTGGCCCTTGAGCGGCATGCGCTGCACCAGCAAGCCTGCGGCCACCTGGTCGTTGGCGGCCAGCACCAGCGTGGCGTCGAGCTGCTCGGACTGCAACATGTAGTGCGACAGCACATCGCTCAGGCGATCGAGCTTGTGCCCTTGGGCGTCAACCAGCGGCACCACGCCCTGGTAGGGCTGCTGCCCCGGAAACTTGTCTTCGGGGTCCAGGGTGATGGCGCAGCGGCCACCGCCGCCCACATTGACCAGCGCACTCAGCGCAGCCCCCGGCGCCACATCGCCCTTGAGCGTGGCCGTGGCACGAACCGACAGGTCGGACTTCACCTCGGCCACGGCCAGCTTGACCGGGCCATCGCCAAAAATCTGCAATACCAGCGCACCATTGAATTTGATGCCCGACTGCATCAGCACGCCAGCGGCTGCCATCTCGCCCAGCAGCTCGCTGACCGGCACGGGGTAAGCGCCCGTGGTGGTGTTGGCCTGGCGGCGGCGCAGCATTTCAGTCCAGGCATCGGTCAGGCGCACGATGGCGCCGCGCACAGGCTGGCCGTCAAACAAAAACTTGTGGAGTTCAGACACGCAGGGGATTCCTCAGAGGGTAAAAAACACGCTCAGCCGATTTTTTGCAGGCCGTCGCGAAAACGACGCGCATTGTCGGTGTAATGCCGGGCGCTTTGGCGCAGGCCCTCGATTTGCGCGGGGGTGAGCTGGCGCACCGCTTTGGCCGGGCTGCCCAGGATCATGGAGCCGTCGGGAAACTCTTTGCCCTCAGTGACCAGGGCGCCCGCGCCGACCAGGCAGTTTTTGCCGATTTTGGCGCCGTTGAGCACCACGGCACCAATGCCGATCAGCGATTCATCGCCAATCGTGCAACCATGCAGCACCACCTGGTGCCCTACCGTAACGCGCTCGCCCACCAGCAAGGGCTGGCCCGCATCGGCATGCAGCACGCTGGCATCCTGGATGTTGGAGCCCGCGCCGATGGTGATGCGGTCGGTATCACCGCGCACCACGGCGCCAAACCACACGCTGGCGCCCTCGCCCAGTTCCACCTGGCCCATGACCTGGGCGCTGTCGGCCACCCAAGCGGTGGCTGCGATGTGGGGGGCGACGCCGTCAATTGCATAAATGGCCATGTGAAAGTCCTGTTTGGCAGAAGAAAGTGGGCAAGGAGCGGATGGGATGCGGCGCCGGGACGCCACAGGCTTTCCTACAATTGTAGGGATGGAACTTCGCCACCGTGCCTTGCAGGTCTTGCACCTGACCGACCCTGATGAAAAAGCGGCTGCAACGCTTGCTACGTATGCGCAAGCAGCTACTCTTTCAATAGCAGAAAATACCCCCGCATCCCCCCCAGACAGCCCGCCCCTGCCAGGGCACCCGGCGCGCCCGCTGCTGCTGCGCCACACCGAGGTCGCGCGGCGCTCGCCGGCCACGCACGCGGGGCGGGCGGTGCTCATCCACGCCATTGCCCACATCGAGTTCAACGCCATCAACCTGGCGCTGGACGCCATCTGGCGCTTTGGCGGCATGCCGCGCGATTACTACCTGGACTGGCTGCAGGTGGCCGCCGAAGAGGCCCAGCACTTTGGCCTGCTGCGCGCGCACCTGCGCACCATGGGCCACGACTACGGCGATTTTCCGGCGCACCAGGGCCTGTGGACGATGTGCGAGAAAACGCAGCACGACATCGTGGCGCGCATGGCGCTGGTGCCGCGCACCATGGAGGCGCGCGGACTGGACGCCACGCCGCTGATCCAGCGCAAGCTGCGCCAGGTGGGCACCCCCGACGCGCTGGCCGCCGTTGGCATTCTGGACACCATCCTGCGCGAAGAGGTGGGCCATGTGGCCATCGGCAACCACTGGTACCGCTGGCTGTGCGAGCGCGAGGGACTGCATCCCGAGTCCCACTACACAACTCTGGTACAACGCTACGAAGCACCGCGCTTGAAACCGCCGTTCAATGAAACCGCACGCCGCCAGGCCGGGTTCACAGAAGCCGAACTGCAATGGCTGCTCCAGGGCTGATACCCGCCCAATTCTTCCTAAAATGCCCAGCAACGCAGATTGCAGCCTCTACCGAAAAGCCCATCCCATGTCGAGCACCACCGCTACCGGGTCTCCCGCCACCCCGCAGACCAATGTGGCCATGATTGCCCGTCAGGCCATCGTGAATGCGCAGCACGCCGTTGTCGGCTATGAGTTGTTCAACCGCTCGCGCTCAGGCCCCACCCACACCGCTGCCACCGACGTGGCGCTGGTATTTACCGCCCTCTCGCACGCGGGCACCGATGAACTGGTGGGCAAAAAACTCATCTTCGTCAACTGCACCCACGAAAGCCTGGTGGGCGGGCACCTGGAGCTGGTAGACCCCGACAAGGTCGTGCTGGAGATTCCGCCCCTGGGCCATGTCGCCGCTGAAGAAGTGGCCACCCGCATGCCCACACTGGCGGCGCTGCGCGCGCGGGGCTTTCACCTGGCGTTCAACCACACGGTGCTGCAATCGGCCTATGCCGCCTGGCTGCCGCTGGCCGACTACATCAAGCTGGACCTGTCGCTGCTGGCCCCCGACCAACTGGCGGTTCTGATCAGCTACGCCAACCGGAACTCGCGCGCTGACCTGATTGCCGAGAAAGTCGAAACTGCGCAGCAGTACGACATGGTCTCCAGCCACGGGGTGCAGCTCTTTCAGGGCTACTGGTTTGCACGCCCGGCGCTGGTTCAGGCCAAGCTGATTACGCCAGCACAAACCAGCATCCTGGAGCTGATCACCCTGGTGCGCAACCAGGCCAGCACCGAAGACATTGAGGAAGTGCTCAAAAAGGATGCGGGCCTGGCCTTCAACCTGATGCGGCTGATCAATTCCTCGGGCTTTGGCCTGGCCCGCGAAATCACCTCGTTCCGCCAGGCCGTCATGCTCATGGGCCTGAAAAAGCTGTTTCGCTGGGCAGCCTTGCTGCTGACCACGTCGCGCACCAGCGGCACGCCATCGTCCGTAGGACAAACCGCGGTGGTACGTGGCCGCCTCATGGAGCTGCTGGCGCTGGAGTCCATGGGCCAGGAAGAAGCTGACCAGGCATTTGTGGTGGGCATTTTCTCCATGCTCGACGCCATGCTGGGCATGCCCATGGAAACCGCACTGGGCCTGTTGAGCGTGCCTCCCAGCGCGGAAGCCGCATTGCTGCGTGGCGAGGGCGTTCTGGGGCACCTGCTGACCCTGGCAAGGGCGTGCGAGTCCAATGACGATGCTGCCTTTGACCGCGCGGCCAGCACCCTGCAACTGACCAGCCAGCAAATCAACGGCGCCCACCTGCAAGCCCTGGCTTGGGCCGACCATTTCGGTGAATGACTGCGAACGGGCACGATCACGCCATCGCTCCTAGAATCAACGGCAAACCATTTCGTAGCCCCCATGTCCAGTACACCCGAGCAAGCAGTCCCCGATACCCTCCTGGCTACACGGCCCGCAGAGGCCGACAATCTGGCCATGATTGCCCGCCAGGCGATCGTGGACTCACACCAGGCCGTCTTTGGCTACGAACTGTTCGACCGCTCCACGGCATCTGACGCACACAGCGCCGCCAGCGATGCAGCACTGTTGTTCAACGCGCTGTCTTACGCAGGCACCGAGTCGCTGGTAGGCGAAAAGCTGGTCTTCATCAACTGCACGCACGAGAGCCTCTCGGGCGGCCACCTTGAACTCATCCACCCCGAAAAAGTGGTGCTGGAAGTACCCACCCTGCCCGAATCGGCCACGCTGCAAGAGATTGAAGAACGCATTCCGACGCTGGCGGGTTTGCGCAAGCAGGGCTTTCGCCTGGCGTTCAGCGAGCAAATCCTGCGCCGCCAGTACGTTTCGTGGCTACCGCTGGCGGCGTTCATCAAGCTGGACATGATGACCTTCGCTCCCGAAACGGCCGAATCGCTGGTGAAGTTCTCGCGCGCACACACCAACGCACAGCTGATCGCAGAAAAGGTCGAATCTGCCGAACAGCACCAGCTCATGGCGGATCTGGGCGTCAGACTCTTTCAGGGGTATTGGTTCGCCAAACCTGCGCTGGTGCAAGCACACACCATCCGGCCATCGCAAGCGACGGTCGTGCAGCTCATCAACCTGGTGCGCAAACAGGCCAGCACGGCAGAGATCGAAGACCTGCTCAAAAAAGACCCAACGCTGTCTTTCAACCTGCTGCGCTTTATCAACTCTTCGGGGTTCGGCCTGTCGTGCGAGATCACCTCGTTTCGCCATGCGGTCATGATCCTGGGCCTGAAAAAGCTGTTCCGCTGGGCCGCCTTGCTGTTGACCACCTCGCGCGCCGGGGGTTCGCCCCCTGTCGTGGGCACCACCGCCGTGGTGCGCGGCAGGCTGATGGAGCTGCTGGCTGCCGAACTGATGCCCCCCGAAGAATGCGACAACGCTTTTGTCGTGGGCGTTTTCTCGCTGCTCGACACCATGCTGGGTGTCTCCATGGAAAAGGCCATGGAATCCGTCGCACTGCCACAGCCCGTGGTCGATGCACTGCTGCACAACACCGGCCCCTTCGCCCCGTTTCTGGCGCTGACCAAAGCCTGTGAAGCAGGCGATGACGCAGCCTTTGCACGCTATGCCGAAGACCTGCACCTGTCCAACCGCCAAGTCAACTGGGCCCATTTGCAGGCACTGACCTGGGCCGAAGACCTCGGCAGTGTCTGAACCTTTTGTGTGCAGCGTGAACCCCACCGCTGCACAAGTCTGCGCCCAACGGCAAACAGGCCCTTGACGGGCCTGTTCTCAAAAAACCAGGAGCAAGGCTTCTGCGCGGTCAGCCCAACTGCTCGTCGGCCTGCACGCCAGCGCGGTACACCTCATAGACCAGCACCGCAGTGCCCAATCCACCCAGGTACTGATGGATCAGCGGTTTCACGCCAGCCCATTCCAGTCCCCCAACGCCCGTGGCCAAACGGGGCAACGCCAGGCTGTTGATGCCTTCTTTTTGCACATACTGCGCCAACGCCTTCAGGGTATGGCCCACGTTTTCCAGGGTGGCTTTATCGGGCTTGGCCGCCGGGCCTTCGCCACGCATGTTTTGCGTCAGCAGGTTGACAATGCGGCGCGTGGCTCCATCGGCATCCACACCCGCCCACACCCAGATGTCGCCAGGGCTGGCAGCGCGTGACTGGGTGGCATGGCGGTAATCGCGCACCAGCGAGGGCCAACGCTCACGCAAAGCCAGCGCCAACCCGCTGTCAAAGTGATCCTGCGGCGCAATGCCGTGGGCAATGACCTGGGCGCGGGTCAACAAAATATCGCCTTCAACTTCACGAATCATGGTCTGCCTTTTCTTACGATGAATACCCCGTCAGGGCCGCAGTGCCAGAAGCCAGAGCACCAACGAGGAGGTTGTGCCTGCACCCACTATAGGCAGGCATGTCCCTCTCACGTTGACGCACATCAAGCTCGCACTCTGGTGGCCAGGCTGTGGGCTGGCTCAATCCAGGCGCAGCTTTTGCTGCTCCACCACGCGCTTGTAAGTCTCGAACTCGGCTTTGATCTGGGCACCGAATTGCTCGGGCGTATTGGCCACAACAAAAGCGCCGGTGTCTTCGATGCGCTTGCGCACGGCGGGGTCTTCCAGCGACTTGCGTACCGCAGCGTTGATCTTGTCTACCACCTCTTTGGGCAAACCCTTGGGGCCCACAATGCCGTAGTAAGCCATGCGGTTCACGGGCTCCAGCCCCACCTCTTTGAAGGTGGGCACCTGGGGCAGTGCGGCAATGCGCTCTGGTGCAGCCACCACGATGGGCACCAGGCGGTTTTCCTTGATGAAAGCCAGCGCAGAGGGCAGGTTGTCAAAAATGATGGGCACTTGCCCGGCCACCGTATCGTTGAGCGCAGGCCCCGAACCCCGGTAGGGAATGTGGGTGATGAAGGTGCCGCTGAGGTTTTTGTACAGCTCCATTTGCAGGTGCGCAATCCCGCCCGTGCCTGACGAGGCAAACGAATACTGGCCCGGCGCCTTTTTCACGGCGCTGAGAAAGCTGGCGTAGTCCTTGGCCGCAAAACTGGGGTGTACCGCAATGATGTTGGGCGTGGCGGCAATGTTGATGATGGGCGTGAAGTCGGTCAGCGGGTTGTAGGGAGTTTTGGTGTTGATGGCTGGATTGGCCGCCGTGGTAGAGACGGTGGCAATGCCCAGTGCGTAGCCATCGGGCGTGGCTTTGGCCGTTTCAGCCGCACCGACGATGCCGCCACCGCCAGACTTGTTCTCCACCACCACCGGCTGGCCCAGCGCCCGCGACAGCGGATCGGCCATCACGCGCGCAATGATGTCGGTGGTGCCCCCGGGTGCAAACGGCACCACCAGGCGCACGGGCTTGTTGGGATAGCTCTGTGCCAATACGGCTCCCGCAGACAATGCCACGGCCAGGCCAATCAAGCTTCGACGGTACATGGGCAAACACTCCTGAAAAAGTAACAAGAAACCGCCGTCGATACTACGTGCAGACCTGCGCCAGACCGATCCTTTTGGGGTGCTGCAAGCTCAGGACAAACCCTGAACGCGGCCACTGCCCCCTGAAAACATGAACCACCCACTGGTGCTGCCCCGCCAACACCGCTCTGCATCCTGCACCCGTGAATTACGCCCAACTTCTTTTTCCGGATTTCTCCCTGATTCTGTGCGGCTACCTGATCTGCCGCTACACAGCACTCAACCGCTCCGTCTGGCAACCCGTCGAGAGCCTGGTGTATTACCTGCTTTTCCCGGTGCTGCTGTTCCAGTCCATCGTCAAAAGCCCCATCGACCTGGGCATGGCCTCCGGCCTGATGGTGGCCGGGCTGGCGTCGGGGGTGTGCGGTATCGCGCTGGCCTATGCCCTGCCCCACCTGCCCTGGCTGGGTCGGCATATCGACGCGCGCGACCATGCGGCCAGCGCCCAGGTGGCATTCCGCTTCAACTCCTTCATTGGCCTGGCGCTGGCCGAGCGCCTGGCAGGCAGCCAGGGCCTGCTGCTGATTGCGGTGCTGATTGGCGTCTGTGTGCCGCTGTTCAACGTGGCCGCTGTCTGGCCCATGGCACGCCAGGGCCAGCACAGCTTTGCCCGTGAGCTGCTGCGCAACCCACTGATTCTGGCCACGGCCACAGGGCTGGTGGCCAACTTGCTGGGTTTTCGGATTCCGGCCTGGGCAGAGCCCACCATTGGCCGCATCAGTGCCGCCTCTCTGGCGCTGGGGCTGATGGCGGCGGGTGCAGGCATGCAGTTCGGGCTGCTCACGCGCAGCAAGCTGCTGTCGGTGTCGGTGCTGGGCATTCGCCATCTGGTGCAACCACTGGTGGCCTGGGCCATGGCACGGCTGCTGGGTCTGGATGCCGTGCAAACCACGGTGCTGCTGGCATTCTCGGCCTTGCCCACCGCCTCGAGTTGCTACGTGCTGGCCGCACGCATGGGCTACAACGGCCCGTATGTAGCGGGCCTGGTCACGCTGTCAACGCTGCTGGGCATGGCCAGCCTGACATTGGCGCTGGGTGTGCTGCGCTGATTTTGCTATTTTTTTAATAGCTACTTGCGCCCGCTGCCATTGTCTTCAAGGCACTTTTTATTCCAAATCATTAACCGCTGCAATACCCGCCACGGTGCCAAGCGCCCGGGCGGCCAGACCCAGCCCCACATGCGCTTTGTGCCGCCCTGCCCCAGGGCCTGGAATCCCATGGCGAAACTGATATGATTCCAAACGTTACAGAAGCTGCTTTCCCCCTGATATTCACGCCATGCGCATGGCTTTTATGCCCCCATGAATACACCCCTGTTTTCCCCCCATGGGCCAGGCCCGTCCGCACAGGAGCCAACGCTTTGAACAGCTCCGACTGGAACAGTGTCACCTTTTGGTCACCCACAGGCGTGGGTGCCCTGGGCAGCGTGGCTGTGCTTGTGGCTGGCGGCGTCACCGCCACATCGGCCACGCTGGCCACCGTGCTGGTGGCATTGGGGGCCTTTTCGGGCTGGCGTGCCACCCTGCGAAAAAACCGCAACCTGCACTCCCACCTCGAAGAGTTTCTGGCAGGGCAAAGGCAATTTGGCGAAAAAGTCACCCCCGTCTGGGTCGGCCACATTGGCAACTCGCGCCAACAGATGGAAAGCGGCATCACGGCATTGACCGAACGCTTCAGCGAGATAGTGCAACGCCTGGAACATACCGTCGATACGGCGGGCCAGGCCACGGCCTCTACCGAGGGGCAAGACCTGGTGTCGGTGTTCCAGCGCAGCCAGGATGAGCTGACCCAAGTGCTCTCCTCGCAAACAGCGGCCATGACCAGCATGGCTGCCATGCTGGACAAGGTGGAGTCGCTCAACCAATTCACCAAACAACTCGAAGACATGGCCACCGATGTGGCCAAAATTGCCTCGCAAACCAATCTGCTGGCGCTCAATGCCGCCATTGAGGCCGCACGCTCGGGCGAGCATGGCCGGGGCTTTGCGGTGGTGGCCAAAGAATTTCGCATGCTGTCGCAGCAGTCCGGTGAAACCGGCCGGCGCATCGCCCAAATGGTGGCCGTCATCAGCGAGGCCATCACCAGCACCTGCAGCGCCGCCCAGGCGTCCGTGCGCCAGGAAGACGACTCGCTGCGCACCTCGCAAGAGCGCATCGTCAGCGTGATGGACAACTTCAGGAGCATCACCTCCGGGCTGCAAACGTCCACCGACTTGCTGAAAAACGAAAGCATGGCCATTCACGCCGATATTGGCGATGTCTTGCTGAACTTGCAGTTCCAAGACCGGGTCAGCCAAATACTGACCCAGGTGGAAAGCAACATCACCCACATCCCGGCGTACTTTGAAAAGCACGAGCAGGAGTGCCTTGCCACAGGCCACCTGGAGCCATTGGATGCAGAGGGTTTTCTGGCCGAAATGCGCAAGTCGTATGTCATGAAAGACCAGCACTTGGCCCACGACAGAAAAACACCGCTCGCGGTGGCCAAGGCGCCCAGCCACCAAGGCACCGCCCCACCCCCCACCCGCCCAGCGCCCGAAGCGGACGATGGCATTACTTTCTTTTAGGACGGCAGATGGCTAAAACAATCATGGTGGTGGACGATTCAGCCTCTATCCGCATGGTGGTTGGCATTGCCTTGCGCCGTGCTGGCTACGAGGTAATCGAAGCCCAGGACGGCAAGGACGCCATTGGCAAACTCACGGGCCAAAAGGTACACCTCATCATCAGTGACGTGAACATGCCCGTCATGGATGGCATCACCTTCGTCAAGAACGTCAAGCAAATGCCCAGCTACCGGTTCACGCCGATCATCATGCTGACCACCGAGTCCGATGAATCCAAAAAGCGCGAAGGCCAGGCCGCAGGCGCCAAAGCCTGGGTGGTCAAGCCTTTCAAACCCGAGCAAATGCTGGGCGCGGTGCAAAAGCTGTGCCTGCCTTGATTGATCTACCGTTACGCCCATGACCACCCCTACCGCGTCCGACGCACCCTTGCGCATCGAAGGTGAAATGACCATTTACCGTGCCGAGGAGCTCAAGCGGGCGCTGCTGGAGCCCTTGCAGCCCCACACCACGCTGGAGGTCAATTTGTCGGCCGTGACCGAACTGGACACCGTTGGCGTGCAACTGCTGATGCTGGCCAAACGCACCGCGCAAAAGCAGCAAGGCCAGCTGCGGCTGGTGGGCCACAGCGCGGCGGTGCTGGAGGTGTTTGACTTGCTCCACCTCGCCGCCTATTTTGGGGACGACCTGGTGATTCCCCAGCCCTTGGGCGCCGCCCGTGCCTGAGCACCGCCCTCTGTCCCCAAAGGTGTTCCATGAACCTTGACGAAGCCCTGCAAACCTTCATTGTCGAAAGCCGCGAGCTGCTGCAAGACATGGAGAACGCGCTGCTGGCCCTGGAGCAGGCAGAAGAAAAAACAGAGCTGATCAACGCCATCTTTCGCACGGCGCACACCATCAAGGGCTCTTCCGGGCTGTTCAGCCTCGACCATGTGGTGGCCTTTACCCACGTCACCGAAAGCGTGCTGGATCGGGTGCGCGATGGCCGCATAGGCATCAGCGACAGCCTCATCGCCTTGTTGCTGTCATGCGGCGACCACATTGGCACCCTGATTGACGCCATTGCCGCTGGCGACACCGCCGAAAACCCTGCGCTTACCGCGCAAGGCGAGCCGCTGCTGGAGCAACTGCGCGCACACCTGGGACAAGCGGCAATGCCTTCGGGGCTATCGGCCAGTGCAGCGGCGGCACCCGCAGACGCCACCCAGCGCATGCCTGGCAGCGGTGCGGCACAAGACCACTGGCACATTTCACTGCGTTTTGGCCCCGAAGTGCTGCGCAACGGCATGGATCCGCTGTCGTTCATCCGCTTCCTGGGCACCCTCGGGCGCATTGAAGAGGTGCTGGTGCTGTCCGAGAAGCTGCCCGCGCCCCAGGACATGGATCCCGAGGCCTGTTACCTCGGCTACGAAATCGAGCTGGAAAGCAGTGCCACCAAGGCCGCCATCGAAAACGCTTTCGAGTTTGTCCACGACGACTGCGAAGTGCGCATCCTGCCGCCCCACAGCCGCACCAGCGACTACATACAACACATCCAGCAAGAGCAGCACGAAGTCTCGGTGCGCATTGCCGAAATGATGGTGCGCTGCGGCGCCCTGACCCAGAAAGAGCTGGACGAGGCCCTGAACATTCAGGAAAAAACCACGCCGACACCCCTGATCGGCACCGTGCTGGTCGAGCAGCGCGCCGTCCACCCCGAAGTGGTGGATGCCGCCATCAAAAAGCAAACGCAGGTCAAAGAGCTGCACGCGCAGGAAAGCCGCTCGGTGCGCATCGATGCCGACAAGCTCGACCAGCTCATTAACCTGGTGGGCGAGCTGATCATCGTCGGCGCAGGCGTCAACCTGATCGCCCGGCGCGCCAACATGGCCGACTTGCAGGAGCACACTTCCAAACTCTCCGGGCTGGTGGAAGAAGTGCGCGACAGTGCCCTGCAACTGCGCATGGTCAAGATTGGCGCCACCTTTGGCCGCTTTCAGCGCGTGGTGCACGACATGTCACGCGACCTGGGCAAGGACATTGCCCTGGTCATCAACGGCGAGGACACCGAGCTGGACAAAACGGTGGTCGAAAAAATTGGCGACCCGCTGATGCACCTGGTGCGCAACTCGCTGGACCACGGCATCGAGTCCGCCGCAGTGCGTGCCGAGCGGGGCAAGCCCGCCAAGGGCCTGCTCAAGCTCAATGCCTTCCATGATTCGGGCAGCATCGTCATCACGGTGGAAGACGACGGCGGCGGCCTCAAACGCGACCGCATCCTGGCCAAGGCCATCGAGCGCGGCCTGGTCGAGCCAGGGCACCACCTGAGCGACAGCGAGGTGTATGGGCTGATCTTCGAGCCGGGTTTTTCCACTGCCGAGAAAGTCTCCAACCTGTCGGGCCGGGGCGTGGGGCTGGACGTGGTCAAGCGCAACATCACGGCGCTGCGCGGCAGCGTCAGCATCAACAGCACCGAGGGCAAGGGCACCACCGTCACCGTGCGCCTGCCGCTGACGCTGGCCATCATTGATGGCTTTCTGGTCGAAGTCGATACCTCGGTGTTTGCCATTCCGCTGGACATGATCGAAGAATGCGTGGCTTTTTCTGCCGAACCCGGCCACAACTACACCAACCTGCGCGGCGAGGTGCTGCCCTTCATCCGGCTGCGCGAGCTGTTTGG
>ERZ724525.1391-NODE-1391-length-14271-cov-4.991418_pt1 | contig 14271 bp, 16 predicted proteins | sample MGYA00376058_ERZ724525 | MGnify/ENA primary metagenome ERZ724525 (study PRJEB28724, sample SAMN07190888) | wastewater metagenome | isolation source: influent of sewage treatment plant in Hong Hong | place: USA: Christiansburg, Virginia | collected 2016-03-01 ... | reverse complement strand
GAACACGGTGTCGCCCTTGGGGGCCCTGCGGGGGCCCACGCTCATCGACGCGTTCATCATCATCGACGAGGCGCAGAACACCACCGCCGAGCAGATGAAGATGTTCCTCACCCGGCTCGGGTTCGGCTCGAAGATGGTCGTCACGGGCGACATCACCCAGATCGACCTGCCGGGCGGCACCCGTTCGGGGCTCGCCCACGTGCGCGACATCCTCGCCGACGTCGACGACATCTACTTCACCGAGCTCACCTCCGCCGATGTCGTGCGCCACAAGTTGGTCAGCGCCATCGTCGACGCCTACGGCGCGTCCGAGGCGAAGCAGCAGGCCGCGCGCGAAGCGGAGGACCACGGGCGGCATACCCCACGGCACCTGGCCGGAGGAGCGAACCGCCCGTGAGCGTCGACGTCCTCAACGAGTGCGGGTATGCCATCGACGAACTGGAGCTCGTGGCGTGCGCCCGTCATGTCATGGACCGGATGAAGGTGCACCCGGACGCCGACCTGGCCATCAGCCTGGTCGACGAGGCGGCGATGACGGTGCTGCACGAGAAATGGATGGACCTGCCGGGTCCGACCGACGTCATGAGTTTCCCCATGGACGAGTTGCGCCCGGGACGGGACGGCGTCGACCTGCAAGAAGGCGTCCTCGGCGACATCGTCCTGTGTCCCGCGGTGGCCGAGGAGCAGGCCCGCCAAGCCGGGCATGCTCCGGTCGAGGAGCTGCTCCTGCTGACGACCCATGGTCTCCTGCACCTGTTGGGCTTCGATCACGCCGACCCCGACGAGAAGCACGAGATGTTCGAGTTGCAGCGGCAGTTGCTCCTGACCTATCTCGCCGGCCGCGGCCGACGATGATTGGAGTCGGTGAGCGATGAGCGGCGTGGTGCTGGCCCAAGTCGTCGTCGTCACCGTGTTGGCCACGGTGCTGGCCTTCTGCCTGTCGGCGGCGGAGGCCGCCTTGCAGCGCATGACCCGGGTTCGTGCCGAAGAACTGGCCGACGACGGTCGAGTCGGCGCCGCTGCCCTCGTGGCCGTGGTGGAGCAACCCGCCCCCTACCTGGCGGTCCTGGCTTTCTTGCGGGTTGTCGCTGAGGCGACCACAGCGGTGCTCATCACCGTGGCCGTCATCGCCCTCACCGACTCGTTGGGGAAGGCGCTGGCGATCTCGATCCTCGTCATGGCCCTCGTGTCCTTCGTCCTCGTCGGTGTGTCGCCGCGGACGCTCGGTCGACAAAACTACGAGCGGGCCGCTCTTGCCGCCGCGCCGGTGACGCGAGCGTTGCGCCGCGTGCTCGGGCCCGTCTCGCATGGGCTGATCGCCCTCGGTAATGCGGTGACGCCGGGGAAGGGCTATCGCGACGGGCCGTTCCAGACCGAGTCGGAGTTGCGAGATCTGCTCGACCAGGCATCCGACTCATCGGTCATCGAGGACGACGAGCGGGAGATGATCCGTTCGGTCTTCGAGTTGGGTGACACGGTGGCGCGCGAGGTCATGGTGCCCCGCCCCGACATGGTGACCGTCCAAGGTGACGACCCGTTGCGCAAGGCGACGGCGGTCTTCCTGCGCAGCGGTTTCTCCCGGCTGCCGGTCATCGGGGATGACTCCGACGACGTCCTAGGCCTCATCTATCTCAAGGACGTCGTCGCGCGGATCACCGCCGACCCGGAGGCGGGCGCGGTGGCCTGTTCGAGCCTGATGCGGCCGATGTCGTTCATCCCCGAGTCCAAACCGATCGATGACCTGCTGCGCGAGATGCAGCGCGACCAGGCGCACTTCGCCGTCGTCGTCGACGAATACGGCGGCACGGCAGGGCTGGTCACTATCGAGGACATCCTCGAGGAGATTGTGGGGGAGATCGCCGACGAATACGACCGGGACGAGCCAGGGGTGGAACCGATCGGGGACGGGGGCTACCGGTTGCCCGCCGCGATGCACATCGACGACGTTGCGGAGTTGTTCGACCTGGACATCGACGAAGACGAGGTCGACAGCATCGGCGGGCTGCTCACGAAGGCGTTGGGACGGGTGCCGTTCGCCGGCGCCCATGCTGGGATCGCGGGGTTGTCGATCACGGCTGAGAGGATGGCTCACCGGCACCGGATCGCCACGGTGCTCGTGCGCCCCTTGGTGCCATTGGGCGAGACCGAGTCCGAGCCGCTGGTGCGCCGGCTGGCTGGTGACCCTGACCGTGTGGGAGGCGACGATGACTGACCAAGGTGAGGACGCGGCATACCGAGCCGGTTTTGCCTGCCTCGTGGGGCGACCTAATGCGGGCAAGTCGACGCTGACCAACGCCTTGGTCGGGCAGAAGGTGGCGATCACGTCGTCCAAGCCGCAGACGACGCGGCATACGATCCGCGGGATCTCGACCACGGCCGACAGCCAGCTCATCCTCATTGACACCCCGGGTCTGCACCGGCCGCGGACCCTGTTGGGGGAGCGGCTTAACGACCTGGTCCGCGAGGCACTGCTGGACGTCGATGTCGTGGGCTTCTGTCTGCCGGCCGACCAGCGGGTCGGGCCGGGTGACCAGTTCATCGCGGCCGAGCTTGCGGAGCTGCGGCGGGTCAAGCGCAAACCCGTGGTGGCGCTGGCGACCAAGAGTGATCTGGTGTCGCGGGAGCGGCTGCTCACCCACCTCGTGGCGATCGACGCTTTGGGCGAATGGGACGCCATCGTGCCCTGCTCGGCGACCCGCGGCGATCAGGTCGACGAGGTGCGCACGGTGTTGGTCGGGCTGTTACCGCTGTCGCCGCCGCTGTATCCGTCGGAGGCGCGCACCGACGAGCCCGACGACGTGATGATCGCCGAGTTGGTCCGTGAGGCTGCGTTGGAAGGCGTGCGGGACGAGTTGCCGCACTCGCTCGCGGTCGTCGTCGAGGAGATCGTGCCGCGGGAGGTCCCTGAGGGCCACGCGCCGATGCTCGACGTGCGGGTGTCGGTCTTTGTCGAGCGCGACAGCCAGAAGGCCATCGTCATCGGGCGCGGTGGCGCGCGGCTGCGCGATGTCGGGTCGACGGCGCGTGCGGCGATCGAGGAGTTGCTCGGGTCGAAGGTTTACCTCGACCTGCACGTCAAGGTGGCCAAGGACTGGCAGCGCGACCCGAAGGCTCTGTCCCGGTTGGGTTTCTGAACGGGCAGCCTCTAGGTATGCCGTGGCGGGACCGCTGGTTTGGGTGGTGTCAGCCTGACACGGCATGCTGAGCGCTTATGTCGACTCTTGTTTTCGTTCACGCCCATCCCGACGATGAGGCGTCCCAGACCGCCGGGGCGATGTGCCGCGCCGTCGAGGAGGGCCACCGAGTGGTGTTGGTCGTGTCGACAGGCGGCGAGCACGGGGAGGCCGCCGCAGACCTCGCCCCGGGGGAGACCGTCGCGCAGCGGCGTCGGGCCGAGTTGGCCGGGTCGGCGGCCGCGCTGGGTGTGCACCGGGTCGAATGGCTGGGGTATGTCGACTCGGGGATGACCGGCTGGGACCAGAACGACCACGAGCACGCCTTCGTCCAGGCCCCGCTTGACGAGGCTGCCGGGCGGCTGGCCGCCATCCTCGACGACGAGTCGGCCGACGTGTTGATCGGCTATGACTGGCACGGTGGCTACGGGCACCCCGACCACGTCCAGGTCCACAAGGTCGTTCACCGGGCTGCCGAACTCGCCGCCCTCCGACCTCGCCTGCTCGAGGCCACGATGAACCGCGACATCATGCGCAGCTTCGTGGCCGCGGCCCGCGCCGCGGGGATGGACGACGGCGAGAACGGCTTCGACCCCGATGGGCCGATGGATGACGGCAACCCGATGGGATCACCCGAGGCGGAGATCCACTGGCAGGTGGATGTCGCGGCATACCTGCCGCAGCGCCGCGCGGCACTGTCTTGCCATGCCTCGCAGACCACCGATGTCGGGGGGATGCTCTCGATGCCGGAGCAGGTCTTTGCGGGCTTCTTTGGCAGGGAGCACTACATCGAGCCGGGCCGGCCCGCGGGAATGGCGCAGGCCTGGTTCCTCGACGCCTGACGGACTCCGGGGCGGAGAATGGTGCAGTGATATCATTGCTACATGACGACGGCCATCACCATTCGGCAGCTGCCCTTGGCTGCCAAGCAGCAGTTGCGCATGCGCGCTGCCACCAACGGTCGCTCGATGGAGGCCGAGGCCCGGACGATCCTTCTTGAGGCTCTCGACCGTTCTCCCGACGCAGACCTCACATGGATCGAGCAGTTGATGGCGGCCGGTCAGCGAGCCGGTGGCGTCGATTTGCCGGAGATCGACGACGAGCCTGCAACTGCGGCTGACTTCGGCGCATGACCCTCGTCGTCCTCGACACGAACGTCATCTCAGAAGCCATGCGAGGAGCGGCGGCGAGTCCGCAGGTCATCGCGTGGCTGCGGTCCTTGGCGGCAACCCCCATCACCACCGTGGTGAACCGGGCCGAGATCCTGGCCGGCATTGCCCTGCTGGCCCCTGGCCGGCGTCGAACGGACTTGCGTGCCGCTGCCGAGTCGGCGTTCGACGGCCTGGGGGTGTGCCTGCCCCTCACGTCGGTAGCAGCCGAGCACTATGCCCAAGTTGTCGCTCATCGGCGTGACGCCGGACGTCCGATCGGCGGCATGGACGCGTTGATCGCCGCCATCACCCGGCAGAACGGCGCAGCGCTGGCCACGCGGGATATCGCCGGGTTCGCCGAGTTGGGGATAGACCTCATCGATCCGTGGGCCTACCGCGCGTAACCCTGCTCAGGGGAGTACGACGCCGACGGTGGCCCAGGCCTCCTCGACCGCGGTGACCTCTTCGCTCGTCGTGCCGTAGCGCTTGCTCGCCGCCTTGACCGTCCGGGCGGCGAAGCCCGCGAAGTCGATGTCCTTTGGCACGCCCTTGGTGGTCACCGTGTCGAACCAGATCTGCCCGGCCCGCTCCCACGCATGACCCCCCAACGCGCTCGCCGCGAGGTAGAACGCCCGGTTGGGGATACCGGAATTGGTGTGGACACCGCCGTTGTCGTGCTCGGCGTCGTGGGGCAGATCCTCGAAGTCGTCCATGTGAGCCGGCTGCGGATCGCGGCCGAGGACCGGGTCGTCGTATGCCGTGCCCGGCGCCTTCATCGAGCGCAGCGCGACGCCCTTGACCCGGTCGGTGAACAGGCCCTCGCCGATGAGCCAGTCGGAGGTCTCGGCGGTCTCGTTCTCGTGCATCTGCTTGACCAGGATTCCGAACACGTCGGACACCGACTCGTTAAGCGCACCGGACTGGGCGACATAAGTGAGCCCCGCCGTGTATTGCGTGAGCCCATGGGCGAGCTCGTGCCCGATGACGTCGATGCATGACGTGAACCCGTCGAAATAGACCCCGTCGCCGTCGCCGAAGACCATCTGGGTGCCGTCCCAGAACGCGTTGTCATAGCCTCGGTCGAAGTGGACCGTCGCGACGAGCGGCAGCCCTTTCCCGTCGAGGGAGTCGCGTTGGTATGCCGTCCACAACAGGGACCAGGTCGCCCCGAGCCCGTCGTAGGCCTCGTTGACCGCCACGTCGTCGGCCGGTTCGGCGCCCTCGGCGCGGACGAGTTCACCGGGTAGGAACGTCGAGTGGTTGGCGTCGTGGATGGACCGCTCGGGGGCGGCCGGGAGGGTCGCCGTCACCTGGACGCGCTTACCAGCGTCGAGCGCTTTGGCCCGCCGCACCATGTCCGGGGGGACCAGCCCGCGCGGTTTGCGCTGGGTGCGCTCAGCCACGACGATGCGCCGCTCCCGCCACGGAGTGTCGAAGCCGATCGTCCGTTGCGCCACGTCGGCGACGTGCGGGTCGTCATCGAGAGCGAGGCGGCGCAGCAGATACGTCGGCAGGATCGAGCAGCGATGTATGCCGTTCGGCGCGGCGGCGGGGGAGAGGTGGGTGGGCGGCATACCGGACATCCTGCCTGGCTGCACCGACAGCGGCGACATGAGCAGCAAGGCATCCATGACCCGAGTGCCCTGCGACCGGCGAAGTGGACGCGCGGCGACCACACGGCATACCCTGTGCCCGTGGCACGTGGGCTCCTCCTTCCTTGCCGCGACGAGGCCTGATCTGACGGCCCCCCTCGTCGCGGAGACTGCTGTGCGCGCCGCACCCCCCGCAGACCCGACGAGGAAGTCCCACCGATGCGACACCCCCAGACCCCTTCCCGTATGCCGTTCGGCAAGTACGTGCCGTTCCACGAGCAGATCGCGATCGACCTGCCCGATCGGACCTGGCCGACCAAACGGATGACCGTGGCCCCGCGCTGGTGCGCGGTGGACCTGCGTGACGGCAACCAGGCGCTCATCGACCCGATGAACCCGGCCCGCAAGATGCGGATGTTCGACCTGCTGGTCCGGATGGGCTACAAGGAGATCGAGGTCGGTTTCCCGAGCGCGAGCGAGACCGACTACACCTTCTGCCGCGAGCTCATCGACGGCGGGCACATCCCCGACGACGTGACCATCCAGGTGCTCACCCAATGCCGTGACCACCTCATCGAGCGCACCTTCGACGCGATTCGCGGGTCGAAGCAGGCCATCGTCCACTTCTACAACTCGACCTCGATCCTGCAGCGTCGGGTGGTCTTCGGCCTGGACCAGGACGGCATCGTCGACATCGCGCTGCAGGGCGCGCGGCTGTGTCGCAAGCTCGAGGAGACGGTTCCCGAGACCGACGTCTTCTACGAGTACTCGCCGGAGTCCTACACCGGCACCGAGTTGGAGTTCGCCGTCCGGGTGTGCAACGAGGTCATCGATGTCATCGACCCGACCCCCGACCACAAGATGATCATCAACCTCCCCGCGACGGTCGAGATGATCACCCCGAACGTCTATGCCGACTCCATCGAGTGGATGGTGCGGCACCTGGATCGGCGTGACTCGGTCGTCGTCTCGCTGCACCCGCACAACGACCGGGGCACCGGGGTCGCGGCGGCTGAGTTGGGCTATCTCGCCGGCGCCGACCGCATCGAGGGCTGCCTGTTCGGCAACGGCGAACGCACCGGAAACGTCGACCTGGTCACCCTCGGGATGAACCTCTTCTCGCAGGGCATCGACCCGCAGATCGACTTCTCGAACATCGACGAGATCCGTCGCACCGTCGAGCACTGCAACCAACTGCCGGTGCACGAGCGCCACCCCTACGGCGGCGACCTCGTCTTCACGGCCTTCTCCGGCTCGCACCAGGACGCCATCAAGAAGGGCTTCGAGTGGCTGGAGAAAGACGCCGTTGCCGCAGGCACCGACGTCAACGGCGTGCCGTGGGCGGTGCCCTACCTGCCGATCGACCCGCATGACCTCGGCCGCAGCTATGAGGCGGTTGTGCGCGTCAACAGCCAGTCGGGCAAGGGCGGCGTCGCCTACATCATGAAGACCGAGCAGGGCATGGACCTGCCGCGCCGGCTGCAGATCGAGTTCTCCGCAGTCGTCCAGCGCGACGTCGACCAGGACGGCGGCGAGGTCACGCCCGCCGACCTGTGGCACAAGTTCGAGGACGAGTACCTCCCGACGCCCGAGCACCCGTGGGGCCGCTTCCGGCTCGCCTCGGCCAAGGTTGAGGCCGACGAGGACGGCGAGACCCTGCTCACCCTCGGCATCCGCGACCGCAGCGCGTCGGCCACCGAGGTGATGACCCTGACCGGCCACGGCAACGGCCCGATCGCCGCGTTCTGCGAGGCGATCAACCAGTTGGGCGTCGACGTGCGAGTCCTCGACTACGCCGAGCACGCCATGTCCTCCGGCGGCGACGCCACGGCGGCCGCCTACGTCGAGTGCGCAGTCGGCGAGCGGGTCCTCTGGGGCGTCGGCATCGACTCCTCGATCGTCCGCGCCTCGCTCAAGGCCATCGTCTCGGCCGTTAACCGGGCCCTGCGCGAGACCACCGTCCTCGTCTGAGGCTTCTCGCGCTCTCACCACGCACATCAGGTATGCCGCCCGCTCACCCGAGCGGGCGGCATACCCCTGTGTGGGGGGCGGGGTCTCAGGCGACGCCGCGCGGGCGGAATTGGACCGAGATCCGTGCGCCCACCTGCTTGGCCGTCTTGGGGATCGCATGCTCCCAGGTGCGTTGGCAGGAGCCGCCCATCACCGCGAGATCGCCGTGCCCCAGCGGGATCCGGTATGCCGTCCGCCCACCTCCGCGCGGGCGCAGACACAGCGGGCGAGCGGCGCCGAGGGACAGGATCGCGACCATCGTGTCGGTCGTCGCGCCACGGCCGATGGTGTCGCCGTGCCAGGCCACGCTGTCGTTGCCATCCCGATAGAGGCACAGCCCGGCGCTGGTGAAGTTTTCGCCCAACTCGGGCCGATAGTGCGCGGAGAGTCGGTCGCGGGCGTCGTCGAGCAAGGCCAGGGGGAGCGCTTCCCCAGTGCGGTAGAAGCGGGTGAGACGGGGGACGTCGACGACGTTGTCGTACATCTGGCGTCGCTCGGCCTGCCACGGAACGGCCGTCCGCACTTGCTCGAAGAGGGTGTCCGATCCCGTGAGCCAGCCTGGGCGGACGTCGAGCCAGGCGCCGAGGCCGAGCGTGATGCGCTGGACCGTGTCGCCCAACTCACCGAACGCCGGGTGGTCGTCGAGGTCGAGCAGGGAGCCCTGGACGCTGAGAGACATGAGGCCATTATAGAACATGTGTACGAGTAAGGTGGGAAGGCGGCCGCGTGGGGCTGAGCGGTCAGGTGAGCAGAACCGACGTCCCAGCGACGGTTCTGCTCACCTACGAGTCGGCTATTGGGTCGGGAAGATGCGTCGGGCACCGCTGCCGGTGTCGCCGAGGGCATCTTGCGGGTTGTAGATCGCACACTGACGCATCGTCAGGCAGCCGCACCCGACGCACATCGACAGCCCGTCACGCACCTGCTCGAGTTCTTTGATCCGGGCATCGAGGGCCGGCCGCCACCGTCGGGAGAGGGCGACCCACTCACGTTTGGTCGGTGCGTGCTCGGGATCGAAGGTTGCGAAGGCGCGGTATACCTCCTCCAGGGACAGGCCCACCTGCTGCGCCGCGTGAACGACGGCCAACCGGCGCAGCACCGAGCGGGTGTAGCGGCGCTGGTTGCCGCTGGTGCGGTGGCTGCGGATGAGCCCGAGGGACTCGTAGTAGCGCAGCGCCGAAGGGGCCAGGCCGCTGCGGTGCGCCACCTCACCGATCGTCAGAAGATCACGGGAATCCACGGCTTGACCTCAAGTGCACTTGATGTTTTGGAATGGACTCATGATGACAGGCGAAGGCAACTACGACGAGGCGCTTGAGCGCTTCCACGCGACCGGGCCCGAGTTCCAGGGATGGTTGTCCAACCATGGCCCGATGGTGATCGAGGCGATGGACCGGCGGGGTGCGGGCGGGCGGATCCACCGCTGGACGGACGATTATCTCGACCGGCTCGAGGACCGGCCGCGATCCCTCTTTCCCATCGGGCCCGACGAGTGGCGCGACCCACTGGGCGACCCGGCTCGGACCGGCGACTGGATCGAATACTTCCTCAAGGAGATTCGCGAACAGCCATGGTCAGACGTGGTGGCCCTGTGGTGGCCACGACTGCTTCCGGGCATCGCTGCGGGGGCAACCCACGGCGTGATCCGGGTGGGGCACGCGTTGCGATCGATCCGTGAGGAGGACACGCAGCCGCGCCGTGACGAGGTGGCGCACGCCTTGGCCTATTGGGCGGCGCGTTGGCAGCCGGTTCCGGTGGTGTCGGCGGCGGGACAACGCCGGCCGGCCGACCTGGACGACCTGATCGACGCAATCCCCGCCATCCCGGACCAGCGGTTCGGGATCCGCTTCCGGTTGCGTCAGCTCGGCGACGCTGCAGGCTTCGCGGCGACGGCCGCCCAACTCGCGCGGCCGACTCAGACGGCAGACGTGCCCGGCGCCTTGGCGCAGGTCGTGGACGCGGCGGTCGCGGCATACCCGCGGCTGGCGCATGGGAACGCGACGATGCTCGTCCACGCGGCGACGGCACCCAACGCCGTCCTCTTGGCCTTGCCGAGCCTGCCCGAACGCCTGTGGCCGGACAGTTTCGACGCGGCGTGGACAGCGACCGCCGCGGTCGTCGCGGCCTATCGACCGGCCGAGCCCGCGCCGGCTCCCCAGCCGCGCGACGGGGCAGACGACTCGTGGGCACACGACTCGTGGGAACGGGCGGTGGCCGACGGCGGCGAGCACATCGTCAAACTCGCCGACACGGCGCTCTCGGCCGTCGAGTGCACGGGCGACCTGATCGGGTTGGCCGCCATCGACACGGCGATCCGCCTGGAGGCCTGAGTCCCCGCAACAAGGGACAATGGCCTGGTGCCGCTCTACCGTGACGAGGCGGTCGTCCTGCGCACCCACCAGTTGGGCGAGGCCGACCGGATCATCACGGCGCTCACCCGCTCGCGCGGCAAGATCCGCACCGTCGCCAAAGGGGTGCGGCGCACGTCGTCACGGTTCGGGGCGCGGCTGGAGCCCTTCATGGTGGTCGACCTGCAGTGCTACGAAGGCCGCAACCTCGACACCGTCACCCAGGCCGAAACCCTTGCGCCCCATGGCGATGCGATCTGCCGGGACTACACGGCATACACCGCAGCCACGGCCGTCGTCGAGACCTGCGACCGGCTGACCGAGGAGGGCGAGCCGGCAACCCAGCAATACCTCCTCGTCGCTGGCGCGATGGCCGCGCTTGCTGCCGGAGAGCACGACCCGGGGCTGGTGCTCGACGCTTACCTGCTGCGAGCGCTCGCCGTGGCAGGCTGGGCGCCGAGCTTCCACGACTGTGCCAAGTGCGGTGCCCCCGGCCCGCATCGCGCCTTCAACGTCGCCGCCGGCGGCTGCGTGTGCCTGGTATGCCGCCCGCCCGGCTCCGCCTCGCCCTCGCCGGACACGATGTGGTTGCTGTCGGCGCTGCTCACCGGCGACTGGGTCCTTGCCGACGGGTCCAGCACCGGGCACCGGCGCGAGGGCAGCGGCCTGGTCGCGGCCTTCCTGCAATGGCACCTGGAACGCGGTGTGCGATCCTTGCGTCTCGTGGAGCGCACGCCATGACCGGCACGGCTGGGCAACAGGGTCAGCCTGGGCAGCAAGGTCAGTCGGGTCGCTGGGGCCCGGTGGGTCAGCGAGCTGGGACGGCATACCAACTGCCCTTCCCGCACCCCACGGGGGCCCAACCGCCCGCGATCCCCACTGACCTCGTCCCGCGCCACGTCGCCATCGTCATGGACGGCAACGGTCGGTGGGCCAACCAGCGTGGGCTGCCGCGCACCAAGGGTCACGAGGCGGGGGAGGCGGCCCTGCTCGATGTGGTCGCCGGGGCGATCGAGCTGGGCATTCCGCACCTGTCGGCCTATGCGTTCTCGACCGAGAATTGGCGGCGCTCGCCCGACGAGGTGCGCTTCCTCATGGGCTTCAACCGCGATGTCATCCGGCGTCGGCGCGACCAGCTCAACTCCTGGGGCGTGCGGATGCGCTGGGTGGGTCGGCGGCCGCGACTGTGGCGGTCAGTGATCAACGAGCTCGAGATCGCTCAGGAGATGACCCGGCACAACACCGGGCTCACGCTCTATTTCTGCGTCAATTACGGCGGTCGGGCCGAGATCGCCGATGCGGTCGTCAGCATCGCTCAGGAGGTCGCGGCGGGGAAGCTCAAGCCGTCGGGGATCGACGAGCGCACCATTGCCCGGCACCTGGGCGAGCCGACCATGCCCGACGTTGACCTCTTTGTGCGATCGTCGGGGGAGCAGCGCACCTCGAACTTCCTGCTCTGGCAGTCGGCCTATGCCGAGATGGTCTTCCTCGACACCCTGTGGCCCGACTTCGACCGCCGACACCTGTGGCAGGCCGTGCAGATGTATGCCGCGCGCGACCGCCGCTACGGGGGAGCGATCGACGTCCCCGAGCCAGCAGTGCATCCAGTGCCTGCCGTGCATCAGGAGCCGCTCGGCCTCTGAGCAGCGCTCAGGCGGCGTGGGAGAGCAGGAACGCCAGCGTGAAGCCCGCCACGATAAACAGGCCGACCAACCGTCCGGCGTGCTCGGTCGCCTCGGGAACCATCGTGTCGCCAAGCATCGTGATGATCGCTCCGGCCGCGAAACACTGGACGAACGCGACGGCCTCTGGCGACGCACCGCCGAGCACGGCATACCCGAGGGCGGCGGCGACGGCCGACGCGAGGCACACCAGCCCCCAGAGGCCCAGGATGTAGCGAGGTGAGCGACCCGCGGCCTTGAGTCCGGCGGACGCCGACATCGACTCGGGGACGTTCGACAGGAAGACCGCGGCCACCATCGCCACACCCACCTCGCCGCCACCCAAGAGGCTTGAGCCGATGGCGGCCGACTCGGGGATGCCGTCGAGCAGCGCCCCGAGCACGAGGGCGATCGCCCCACCCTCGCTGACGTGGGTCTGGCTCACCGGGCTCTTGCGCCGATGGCCACCGCGTTGGTCGATGAGCCAGTCCCCGACGAAGAAGGTCGCCGCGCCCGCGGACAAGCCCCAGACGACCGCGCTCGATCCGCCGACCTCAAACGCCTCCAGCGTGAGCTCGAAGGAGACCGCGCTGATGAGCACGCCTGCGCCGAACGCCATGACGAGGCCGAGCACCCGCGTCGACACCCGCCCGTAGAGCCCGACGAGGGACCCGGCGACCAGCGCCAATCCTCCGAAGAGTCCCCACCACGCGGCTTCGAGCACGAGCGCAGTCTAGAAGCGGCTCTCAGCAGGTGGCGCAGGTGCCGACGATCTCGACGGTATGCCGCACGTCCCGGAACCCGTGTTCGCCCGCCACCCGCTCGGCCCAGGTCTCGACCGTCGGCCCGGCGACCTCGACGGTCCGTCCGCACGTGCGGCAGACGAGGTGGTGGTGGTGATCGGTCGAGCACTGCCGATAGACGGCCTCGCCGTCGTCGGTGCGCAACACGTCGAGCGCGCCTTCGGTGGCGAGGGCGGCGAGCGAGCGATAGACCGTGGCAAGCCCGATCGAGTTGCCCGCCGCGCGCATCCGGGCATGGAGTTCCTGGGCGGACACGAAGTCGCCGGTCTCGCCGAGGTAGGCCACGACCGCAGCCTGTTGGCGGGTCGGCCGCCGACCGGAGGCGGTCATCGGTCGGCCTGCTGGGTGTGCTCGGGGTGTTCTGCGGGGTCGGTGTGCTCGGCGTGTTCGTCGTAGTGGGCACCGTGCGGCGCGTGGTGGTGCCCGTCGTGCAGATAGTCGACATGGTCGCCGTGCTGGATCACCTCATGGCCACACCCGGGACCGTGCTCATGGCCGTGGCCCTCGGCCTCGGCGTGCCCCGCCAGCGATACGCGGCCCAGTCGGGTGCGCAGCGCCGAGCCCACCGCCGCGACGACGAACGCCCCGATGGCCAGCAGCACGATCGTGCCGCCCGAGGGGGTGTCGGCGGCATACGACACAACGACCCCGCCGACCGCGCAGGCGACGCCGATCGCCACGGCCCACGCGAGCGACGACCGGAAGCTGTGGCCGAGGAGTTGGGCGGCCGCGTTGGGGACGATCATCAAGGCGCTGATGAGCAGCAAGCCGACGATCCGCATCGACACGACGACCGTGACCGCGGTGAGGACCGCCAGCGCGAGGTTGAGGGCGAGGACGGGCAGGCCGGCTGATCGGGCGTACTCCTCGTCGCTGGCGACCGCGAACAGCCGCCAGCGCAGGACCCCGACGACGAGGAGGATGACGACCGTCAGCACGCCGAAGACCCACAGGTCAGCGGCCGTCACCGTCGTGATCGCTCCGAAGAGGTATGCCGTGAGGCTGGCTGGGGTGCCGTTCGGGGACTTCCCGATGATGACGACGCTGGCGGCGATGCCGCCATAGAAGATGATCGCCAACGCGACATCACCGTGCGCGCTGCCGGATGTGCGGATGAGCTCGACGATGATCGCGGCCAGCACCGCGCCGATGAGCGCGGTCCACACGGGTGACTGACCGAGCCACACGCCGACGGCCACCCCGGCGAGGGCGACATGCCCCATCCCGTCGCCGATGAGGGCCAGGCGCCGTTGGACGAGGAAGACGCCGACGAGGGGAGCGGACAACCCCACCAGCAGGGCAGCCAGCAGGGCCCGTTGCATGAAGTCGATGGACAGCATCTCGCTCATTCGCGCGAACCTCCCTGGGAGAGAGGGCCTTCCGCGGAGATCACCGCAGGCCGAAGGTCGGGGCGGTCGAGGTGGTGATGCCAGTCGTGGTCGTGCAGGACGTCTGATCCGGCCGCAACGAACTCGTCCCGGCTGCCGTCGAACGCGATCCGCCCAGCATCGACAACGACGACCCGGGTCACCA
>ERZ724525.1389-NODE-1389-length-14285-cov-11.309346_pt1 | contig 14285 bp, 12 predicted proteins | sample MGYA00376058_ERZ724525 | MGnify/ENA primary metagenome ERZ724525 (study PRJEB28724, sample SAMN07190888) | wastewater metagenome | isolation source: influent of sewage treatment plant in Hong Hong | place: USA: Christiansburg, Virginia | collected 2016-03-01 ... | reverse complement strand
GCAGCTACTGCGTGGTGCCCTACACCCGTGGCGAGGAAGTGAGCCGCCCGTTTGAAGACGTGCTGGTGGAAGTGGCCGGCCTGGCCGACCAGGGCGTGAAGGAAGTGAACCTGCTGGGCCAGAACGTGAATGCCTACCGGGGCAAGATGGGCGACAGCGACGAAATTGCCGACTTTGCCCTGCTGCTGGAATACGTGGCCGACATTCCCGGCATCGAGCGCATCCGCTACACCACCAGCCACCCCAACGAGTTCACGCAGCGGCTGATTGACGCTTACGCCAAGATTCCCAAGCTGGTGAGCCACCTGCACCTGCCGGTGCAGCACGGCTCCGACAAAATTCTGATGGCCATGAAGCGCGGCTACACCGCCCTTGAATACAAGAGCACCATCCGCAAGCTGCGTGCGGTGCGGCCCAACCTGTCGCTCAGCTCCGATTTCATCGTGGGCTTTCCCGGCGAGACGGAAGAAGACTTTGGCAAGATGATGAAGCTGATTGAAGACGTGGGCTTCGATGCCTCGTTCAGCTTCATTTTCAGCCCCAGGCCCGGCACGCCTGCGGCCAACCTGGCCGATGACACGCCGCACGAAGTCAAGCTCAAGCGCCTGCAACACCTGCAAGCCACCATCGAAGCCAATGTGGCCCGCATCAGCACCAGCCTGCAAGGCACGGTGCAGCGCATTCTGGTGGAAGGGCCTTCGCGCAAAAACGCCACCGAGCTGATGGGCCGCACCGAGTGCAACCGCATCGTCAACTTCCCCGGCGGCCCGCACCCCGAGCGCCTGACCGGGCAGCTGATTGACGTGACCATCACCGAAGCCCGCCCGCATTCGCTGCGCGGCGAGGTGTTCCTGAAAGATGAGCAGTCTGCGCTTGCTCAATAAGCAACAGCAGGGATTGTCAGCAATGAACTCACCCGATTTGTCGGCCCTGACCGTGGTGCGCAACGAAGTGGATGTGCTGGCGGCGCTGTTGCCATTGCAACAACTGGCCAGGCAAGGCCAGGCGATGGCCATGATCGAGCTGGGCTGCGGCAACGCCCGCCTGGCCCGCGACCTGCTGCGCCAGGGCCTGGTGAGCCAGGTGACCGGGCTGGAGGTGGACGAGCGCCAGCACGCCAAAAACCTGGCCCAGCCCCAGGACGGCCTGGCCTTTTTGCAGGCCAGCGCGGCAGCGGTGCCGTGCGCCGATGCCAGCTTCGACCTGGCGCTGATGCTCAAAAGCCTGCACCACGTTCCGCTGCCCGACATGGCCCAGGCGTTGAACGAGGTGGCACGGGTGCTGCGCCCCGGCGGCTGGCTGTATGTGTCCGAGCCGGTGTACGAAGGTGCGCTGAACGAGGTGGTGAAGCTGTTCAACGACGAAGGCGTGGTGCGGGCCGCCGCCCAGGCTGCGCTGGACGCGGCCCTGGCCCAGCCCGGCAGCCCGTGGACGCAGGTGGCCACGCACCGCTTTGACACGCCGGTGCATTACGCCAGCGTGGCCGAGTTCGAGCAGCGCATGCTCTACCCCACGTTTGCCGACCACGGCATCAACGCAGCCACTCTGCAAGCCGTGCGGGCAGCTTTGGAGCCGCATTTCACCGCCGACGGGGCCGATTTCACGCGCCCCATGCTGATCAGATTGCTACAGAAAACGCGCTGAGTTCAGACCCGAACCGGGTCAACCTACAACCCCTCAGATGTCGTCTGGCGGGGTGATGGCCGAGGGGGGCGTGGCCGGGTGGGCTGCGCCGGGGGCCACAGTGGCGGCAGGTGGCGGCGGTGGGGCCAGATAGCGGTCGTCTGACCAGGTGGCCAGCCACTCGGGCTTGAAGGCCACAAAAATGGCGGTGAACAGGCCGGTCAGGAAGGCATCGCCCCAGGCCATGAGCCAGCGGGCCACCAGCGCCTGCTCCACCGCCACGCCGCCCACCAGGTGGTAAAGCAGCTCATACATCACGCCGGACAGAAAGATGCACACTGCCGTGCCCAGAAAGCCGCGCCCCAGTATGTAAATAAACACCTGGTCTGGCAGCCAGCGCCGCAGCAGCGCACCCAAACCCAGCGCCAGCGTGGCGGGCACCAGCCCTATCCACACCCACTGCGACAGCCAGGCCTCGAACGGCAGCGCCCCCACCACCCAGACCACGCCAGCCACGGCAGACAGCAGCAGCACCGCCAGCGGCCAGCCCAGCAGCATGGTCATGAGGCAGGCCCCTGACAGCTGCACCGAGATGCCCCCGGCCACCAGCGAGCTGGGCAGCATCTGCGGCAGCATCCAGAACCAGGGCAAAAACACCAGCCCGGCCAGAAACGGGGTCAGCAGCGGCCCGCCCAGCATGCGCCAGGGCCGCAGCCACAGGGCGGTGGCCAGCGTCAGCAGGGCCAGGGCGGTTTCAAGGTCGGAGAGCATGGCGGGCGAGTATGGCCAGTGGTGGCAGCGGCCACCTTGAGATCGGTCAACCCATGCCGGGGAACTTGGGCATGCCACCCATGCCCTTCATGCCGCCCATGCGCTTCATCATTTTCATGAGGCCGCCGCCCTTCATTTTTTTCATCATGCCCTGCATCTGCTCGAACTCTTTGAGCAGGCGGTTGACCTCTTGCACATGCACACCGGCACCGGCGGCAATGCGGCGCTTGCGGGTGGCCTTGATCAGCTCGGGCTTGCGGCGCTCCAGCGGGGTCATGCTGCAAATGATGCCTTCTTTGCGCTTGATGTCTTTTTCGGCGCGGTCCATGTCGGCCTCGCTGGCCTTGCCTGCCATCTGGGTGGGCAGTTTGTCCATCAGGCTGGACAGGCCGCCCATCTGCTTCATCTGGCGGATCTGCTCCAGAAAGTCCTGCAAGTCAAAACCGTCGCCGCTCTTGACCTTGGCGGCCAGCTTCTGTGCGGCAGCCATGTCCACCCCGGCGGTGACCTGCTCGACCAGCGCCAGGATGTCGCCCATGCCCAGGATGCGCCCGGCGTGGCGCTCGGCATCAAAAGCCTCCAGGCCGTCGATCTTCTCGCTCACACCGGCAAACTTGATGGGCACGCCGGTGATGTGGCGCACCGACAGGGCCGCACCGCCGCGCGAGTCGCCATCGGTCTTGGTGAGCACGATGCCGGTCAGCGGCAGGGCATCCTTGAAGGCCTTGGCGGTGTTGACCGCATCCTGGCCCTGCATGGCATCGACCACGAACAGTGTTTCCACAGGGTTGATGGCGGCGTGCAGGGCCTTGATTTCGGCCATCAGGGCTTCGTCGATGGCGAGGCGGCCTGCGGTGTCCACCAGCAGCACATCGAAGTAATGCTTGCGGGCGTAGTCGAGCGCGGCCAGGGCAATGTCCACGGGTTTCTGGTCGGGGCTGCTGGGGAACCACTCGGCCCCGGCCTGGGCCGTGACGGTTTTGAGCTGCTCGATGGCCGCAGGGCGGTACACGTCGCCCGAGACGGTCAGCACTTTTTTCTTGCGCTTTTCAATCAGGTGCTTGGCCAGCTTGGCGGTGGTGGTGGTTTTGCCCGCGCCTTGCAGGCCGGCCATCAGCACCACGGCGGGCGGCTGGGCGTGGAGGTTGAGCTCGGTGTGGTTGCGGGCATCGCCTGCGCCACCGCTCATGGTGGCCACCAGTTCGCGGTTGACCACGGCCACCAGTGCCTGGCCGGGGGTGAGCGAGCCCACCACTTCCTGGCCCAGGGCTTTTTCTTTCACGCGGGCAATGAAGTCGCGCACCACCGGCAGGGCCACGTCGGCCTCCAGCAGGGCCATGCGCACCTCCCGCATCATGTCGGTGACGTTGCTCTCGGTGATGCGGGCCTGTCCCCGCATTTCCTTGACGATGCGCGAGAGTCTTTCGGAAAGGGCTGAAGCCATGATGGTGTGTGTAGGAGGAGGAGAAGGGAAAACGGGTGGGGGAACACGAACAGGGAAAGCGGCCCCGCAAGCCACGGCATGAACGGCATGCCAAGGCACAGTGGCACCGGTGGCGGCTCCCTGTGGCACAGCAGACGGCATGCCCGGATGCAAACCCAGCCAAACCGCTCGCCGTTAAACTGTGCAGATGATTTTAGCTGCCAGCCCCTTGTTGACGACCGTGCTCTCCGTGGCAGCGGCATTGGGTTATGCGTCGGTGGCGCTGGCCCAGCGCCGTTGGGGCGGCCCCGCCGTGCGCACCGGCCTGACGCTGGCGTGGCTGCTGCACGGCGCGGTGCTGGCCAGCAGCCTGCTGGCCACACCGCCCACCTTCGGTTTTGCCCCCGCGCTGTCGGTCACGGCCTGGCTGGTGACGCTGGTCTATGCGATTGAAAGCCACGTCTATCCCCAGCTCAAGGCCAAGGCGGTGCTGCTGGGCATGGGCATGGTGGCGGTGTTGCTGGCGCTGCTGTTTCCGGGTGCGCCGTATCCGGCCATCCAGTCCACCTGGCTGCCCCTGCATTGGGCACTGGGCATTGCCGCCTACGGGCTGATTGCCGCTGCCGTGGTGCATGCCTGGTGGATGCAGCGCACCGAGCAAGCCATGCGCCGAGGTGTGGCCCCACCGGAAGGTGGCCTGCCGCTGCTGGCCATCGAGCGGCTCACCTTCCGGTTTGTGACCGCCGGTTTTGCCCTGCTGACAGCCACGCTGCTGGCGGGCTGGTGGTTTGCCGAACACCTGTACAGCCAGGGCATCACCTGGGACCACAAGCGGGTGTTTGCCGCGCTGTCGTGGGTGGTGTTTGCGGTGCTGCTGCTGGGCCGCTGGCGGCTGGGCTGGCGGGGTCGCACCGCCACGCGCATGCTGTATGTGGGCTCCGGCCTGCTGCTGCTGGCCTATGTGGGATCGCGGTTTGTGCTTGAAATACTGCTTCACCGGAGCTGAGCCAACCCCATGAAATACGTTCTGGTACTGGGTGTGGTGTTGTTTGGCTTCTGGCTGTGGAAGCACAACCGGCGCTTGCAGGCCCGTCAAAAGGCTGTGGACAAGGCGACCCACACGCCCCCGCCTCCTGCGCCATCGGCAGCCAGCGTGGCACGCATGGTGGCGTGCAGGCAGTGCGGACTGCATCTGCCCGAGCAGGATGCCGTGGCAGGCCAGCAAGGCCTGTATTGCAGCGAGGCCCACCGCCAGGCCACCGAAGGCTGATCTGGCGGCACCGTGACAGCATCGACACAGCGTCTGGCCGGGCGCTTCTGGCCCACCTTCATGCAAGTCCGCCTGGCCGTGGCGATTGTGCTGCTGGCCTTGCAGGGCCTGGTGCTGACGCTGGGCACCACCCGCTCAATGGTCAGCCTGGTGCTGTGCCTGGTTCACCTGGTTGCGGTGCTGGCAGCCAACCGCATGCTCCCGCCACCCAGCCGCCAGGGCGTGGGCACCCTGCCCTGGATGGCCACTGTGGGCCTGGATTTGCTGCTGTTTGCCGCCTTGCAAAGCATGCGCATGGGCGGGCTGAACTACACCCTGCTGTTTGCATTGCCGGTGCTCATGTCGGCCATTCTGGGGCCGAAGTTGCGCGGTCTGGCCACGGCGGCCTTGGTCACGCTGTTTTTGCTGGGCGATGTGGTGTGGGCCATCTGGCTCAACCTGGAGACGGCCACATCGCAACTGTTTCAGGCCGCCATCACCGGAACGGGGTTTTTTCTGGTGGCCTTGCTGGCGCACGAACTCGCACAGCGGCTGGCCAAGGAGGAAGAACGCTCCGAACTGAACCAGCTGGCCGCCCGCACCCAGGTGGCGGTGAATGAACTCATCATTGAAACCATGACCGACGGTGTGCTGGTGGTCGATGAGCTGGGAACGGTGCGCACAGCCAATCCGGCCAGTCGGCACATGCTGGCCGATGCCGAAGGGCAGGCACCCGCACAATTCCGCCTGGCATCACACGCCCATTGCCTGCCCTTGCTGGCGCAAGTCCATGCCACCTTTGAGCAACACGCCGCCCAGCAGACCGAGGTGTTGCTGGAAGCCAGCCCCGAACTGCGCAGGCGGCTGCGCATACGCACCCGTCCAGTCGATTCCCAGCAGCCTGCACATGGCCAAAGCGACCTGCGCCTGTGCGTGGTGTTTCTGGAAGACCTGCACGAGCTGGAGGCCCGTGTGCGCACCGAAAAACTGGTGGCGATGGGCCGCATGTCGGTGGCGGTGGCCCATGAAATCCGCAACCCCCTGTCGGCCATCGCCCAGGCCAACGCCCTGCTGGAAGAAGACCTGCACGACCCGCTGCAATTGCAGCTTGTCCAGATGGTGGCCACCCACACCCGGCGGCTCAACCGGATCGTGGACGATGTGCTGAATGTGGTGCGCGTGCCGGGCCAGCTTGCCCCACCCGACACACCGGCCACCGCCCTGGACCCGGCCATCGCACAGATACTCCACGAATGGAGCGGCCAGCATGCCTGCACCAACCGGGTTGCGTGGATAGGTGGCTGCGACGGGGCCTGGATCAAGTTCGACCCCGAGCACCTGCGCCGCGTGCTGGTCAACCTGCTGGACAACGCGAGCCGCTATGCCAGCCAGGCACCGGGGGCCATTCAGGTCAGCTCACGCCCGCAAGCCGATGGACATTGGCGTGTATCGGTGTGGAGCGATGGCGAACCGCTCGATCACAGCGTGCGGCAGCACTTGTTTGAGCCGTTTTTTTCGTCAGAAAGCCGCTCCAGCGGCATGGGCCTGTACCTGTGCCGCGAGCTGTGTGAACGCTACCGGGCCCAGCTGGACTACCAGCGCAGCGAGCGGGGAGGACGGGCGGGCAACGACTTCTTTTTGCTCATCCCTGCGGCAGTGGCAGACTTGCACCCATGACCAAAGACACCCAACGCACCTCAGCCCGCATCCTGGTGGTGGATGACGAGCCCGATTTGCGCACGCTCTACGAATTGACGTTGCTGCGTGCAGGGCACCAGGTCGAATCAGCCGGCACACTGGCCGAAGCCCGCGACAGCCTGGGCCAGCGTCAGTTTGATCTGCTGATCACCGACATGCGCCTGCCCGATGGGCTGGGCCTGGAACTGATCAAGGAACTCGGCCAGCAGGGCCGCAGTGAACGCGCCATTGTGGTGACAGCCTATGGCTCGGCCAGCAGCGCCGTTGAAGCACTGAAACAGGGCGCGTTTGACTACCTGACCAAACCGCTTGACCTGAAACAATTCCGCACCGTGGTGGCCACCGCCTTGCAATCGGCCCCCGCCAACACCACCCCGGCAGCTTCAGGCAAAGTGGATAACGCAACGGAGGCAGAGCAGCCCACCGATACCACCGGCATGGCCGCTCCTTCTGGCACCGAAGCCAAACCGGCCAACCCGCCCCGGCACCGGGGTGCGCTGGCCAAACTGGCTGGCGAATCCCAGGCCATGAGCCAGGTGCGCGAACGCATTGTCAAAGTGGCCAACAGCATGGCCCCGGTGATGATCCTGGGTGAATCGGGCACCGGCAAAGAACTGGTGGCCCGCGCCATCCACGAAGCCAGCCACCGTGCCCAAGGGCCGCTGGTGGCGGTGAACTGCGGGGCCATTCCGGACGCGCTGATCGAGGCCGAGTTTTTCGGTGCCCGCAAAGGGGCGTACACCGGAGCCGCCACCGACCGCGAAGGCTACTTCGCCGCCGCACGGGGGGGCACGCTGTTTCTGGATGAAATTGGCGACCTGCCCCTGCCCATGCAGGCCAAGCTGCTGCGGGTGATTCAGGAGCGCAAGGTGCGCCCTCTGGGCGGTGTGCAGGAAGAACAGGTGGATGTGCGCATTCTGTGCGCCACCCACCACGATCTGGTGCAGGCCGTGGCCAAGCAAGGCTTCCGCCAGGACTTGTATTACCGCCTCAACGTGATTGAAATCCGCCTGCCCGCCCTGCGGGAGCGCCGCGATGACTTGCCCGCCCTGACCCACACCCTGATGCGGCGCATTTGCAGCGAAAGCGGCCAGCACCCCGTGCCCCTGCACCCCGATGCATTGCAGTGGCTGCACCGGCACCCGTTTGCGGGCAACGTGCGCGAGCTGGAAAACCTGTTGCACCGCGCACTGGCACTGTGCAACGGGCACGAAATCACGCTGGATGACCTGCTCGACCCCCAAGGCACCTGCCCGCCACCGCCCACAGCACAAACCGGAGCCCACCCACCCCAACCCGCCACGGCCACACCAGCCAGCCCGGCATGGCCCGGCAGCACCCAGCCCCCGTCCCACCCCCACCAGCCAGACGATGCAGCGGCCACGCCGCCCACCCCAACCCACCTGCCCGCCGACTTGCAGCAGCACCTGGATGAACAGGAAAAAGCCATCCTGCAACAGGCCCTGCATGCCACACGCGGCAACCGCACCGCCGCCGCCGCCCTGCTGGGGCTGAACCTGCGGCAAATCCGCTACCGCATTGCCCGGCTCAACATCACCGTGGGGGGCGATACCGATGCAGCCTGTGACACCAGCCCCCATGAACCGACCGACCGCTGAAGCCACCGCCGCCGCGCCACACGGCGAGGGCAGCCAGCCACCCGAGGCAGCAGCAAGCGGCCCGCATTCGCTCTGGGAGGGTGGTTGGCTGCGCACGGCACGCTGGCACCCGTCGCCCCATTTCGGCCCCCGCCCTGACGGGGCCGAAATCGACTTGGTGGTGGTGCATTCCATCAGCCTGCCACCGGGGCAATACGGCACGGGCCAGGTGGACAGGCTGTTTGCGGGCACGCTGGACTGGGATGCCCACCCCTACTTCCAGGCCATCCGGGGGCTGGAAGTGTCGGCACACTTTTTCATAGACAGGCAGGGTGTGCTGACGCAGTACGTCAGCGTGTTCGACCGGGCCTGGCACGCGGGCGTGTCGTGCTGGCGCGGGCGCAGCAACTGCAACAACGACTCGGTGGGTGTGGAGCTGGAGGGGCTGGAGGGTGACACCTTCGAGCCCGCCCAGTACGCACGCCTGGCCTGGCTGTGCGAGGCCCTGCACACCGCCTGCCCCATCCGGCATGTGGCCGGGCACGAGCACATTGCCCCAGGCCGCAAACAGGACCCCGGCCCAGGCTTCGACTGGCCTCGCCTGCGCCAGGCGCTGGGCTGGCCCGCCGACCAGTTTGCAGCCTGATCAGACCGGCCAGATGCAACCGTTGTCGTTCAGGATGGCATCCAGCGGGAGGTCGTGGGCTTCGGGCTCGAAGTCATCCACATAACCGGATGTGAAGCCCAGCCCCACCGTGAAGGGCTTGGGTTGCAGGCTGGCCAGTGTGCGGTCATAGAAGCCGCCGCCGTAGCCCAGCCGGTAGCCGCCGGGGGCGTAGCCGACGCAGGGCACGAACAGCAGGGTGGGCACGATCAGCTCGGTGTCCTTGGGCTTGGGAATACCGTAGGCATCCTCCTCCATCGGGCAGCCGGGATACCAGGCGTGGAAGGTGAGGGTTTTGTGCTGCTTGTTGACCACCGGCAGGCCGATGCGGCGGCGCTGCGGTTGGTCGAGCAGCTCGCCGTCTTCCTTCCAGCGGTGCAGTGCGGGCAGGGGGTCGAACTCGCCCTTGATGGGCCAGTAGGCACCGATGACGGTGTCGGGCCGCTCGATCAGCCACACCCGCATCACGCGCTGCAACATCTCGCAACGCCAGGCCCAGTCGGGCATGGACTGGCGGCGGGCCACCAGTTCTTTGCGCAAAGCCTGCTTTTGCAGTTGTGTCTGGGTCAGCACCCTGGGCTCAGGGGTTGACGGGGAGGCACTGGCAGAAGGATTGGGCGGTTGGTTGTTGTCCATAATCACCTGATGAATTTGCGTCATTCGAGTCTTTTGCGCCGGTCGGGCGCACTCACACCTACCTCGACCCTGCGAAGCCTGGCCGTGGCTGCCATTGTCACCCTGATTGGCTCCACCGCTGGCCCCGGCCATGCACAAGCCGTGGCCGTTGTACCGACCACGGCACAAGCCAGCACCACCGCAGCAGACCAGGCCATGCTGGAGCTGCGCGATGCCTTCCAGCGGCGCAACGCCCAGCAGCTGCAAACCCTGCTGCCCCAGGTGCAGGGCCACCTGCTGGAACCCCTGGCCGCCTACTGGGTGATGCGCCAGGGGCTGGATGCCGCCAGCCACGCCCAGATACGCGCTTTTCTGGAACGCTGGCAGGGCACCTACTACGAAGACCGCCTGCGCAACGACTGGCTGCTGCTGCTCGGAGCCAGACAGGACTGGGCCACCTTTGCCGCCGAGTGGCCCCAGTACCGCATGCGCGACGACAAGCAGGTGCGCTGCCACAGCCTGCATGCCCGGCTGGCCACCCAGGGCAGGCTGACGGAGGACGACGTAACCGAAGCCAGCCAGCTCTGGCTCAACCAGAAAGAAGCCGAAGAAGCCTGCACCCCGCTGGTCAAGCGCCTGCTCGATGCCCGGCTGATCGACCCCCAGCTGGTGTGGCAGCGCGCCCGCCTGGGGGCCGAACTCAACCGCCCCCGCATCACCAGCCAGGCCGTGGCCATGCTCAACCCGGAGTGGGTGGCCTCATCCAACACCGTGCAGGCCCAGCCCGACAAATACCTGGACGACAAGCTCACCGCCGTGCGCCACCGCACCAAAGAACTGGTCACCCTGGCCCTGGTGAAGCTGGGCAGCACCGACCCCGCCGGGGCCGCCGGCCACATGGCCCGCACCCGCTGGCGCACCCAGCTGACCCAGGAAGAAAAGAGCTGGATCTGGGGCGTGATCGGGCGCAACGCCGCCCAGCGGCTGATGAACGAAGCCCCCGACTGGTTTGCCCATGGCCAGCCCGGCCTCATGCACGCCGACCACCTGGCCTGGTGGGTGCGCGCCGCCCTGCGCACCGGCCAGTGGGGCCAGATACCCAAGGTGGTGGCCGCCATGCCCGAGGCCATGCAACAAGACCCTACCTGGGCCTACTGGCTGGGCCGTGCGCTGGCGCAGCGGCGCAACCCCGATGCCACAGCCCAGGCCCAGGCCCTCTACCAGCGCATCGCCAGTCCGCACCATTTTTACGGCCAGCTGGCGATGGAAGAGCTGGGCCAGGCCATCGCCACCCCGCCCGCACCGCCGCCCTCCACTGCGACCGAGCAGCAATGGGCGCGCAACCACCCCGGCTTGCGCCGCGCCCTCAAAGCCATTGAAATCGGCCTGCGCAGCGAAGGCGTGCGCGAATGGAACTACGAAACCAACCTGCACACCCCCGGCGGCCTGAACGACCGCGAACTGCTGGCCGCCGCCCAGCTGGCTTGCCAACGGCAAGTGTGGGACCGCTGCATCAACACCAGCGACCGCACCACCGCCGTGGCCGACTACCGCCAGCGCTACCCCATGCCGCACCGCGAAGCCGTGGTCACGCAGAGCATGGCCATCGGGCTGGATGCGGCCTATGTGTACGGCCTGATCCGACAGGAGAGCCGCTTCATCACCGATGCCCGCTCGCATGTGGGGGCCTCCGGCCTGATGCAGGTGATGCCCGCCACCGCCCGCTGGACGGCCCGCAAAATCGGCCTGACCGATTTCCAGCCAAGCGACATCACCCGGCTGGACACCAACATTGCCATCGGCACCGGCTACCTCAAACTGGTGCTGGACGACTTTGAGGGCTCCATGCCGCTGGCCACCGCCGCCTACAACGCCGGGCCGGGCCGCTCGCGCCGCTGGCGTGCGCCCAACGAGGGTGCCAACCCGGTGCTCGAAGGGGCCATCTGGGCCGAGAACATCCCGTTCACCGAAACCCGCGACTACGTCAAGCGCGTGCTGTCCAACACCACCAACTACGCGGCCCTGCTCAGCGGCCAGCCCCAGTCCGTCAAAACCCGGCTGGGCGACGTGGGGCCACGGCGCAGCACCAGCCCCGGCGAAAATACCGATCTGCCCTGATCCGCTCCCGGACAGCCAGCCCCGCCTTCATCCACCCACACTCTGAGGGAATCCACCATGTCCAACGTTCTTGTCCTGGGGGGAACCGGCTTTGTCGGCCGCCATGTGTGCGAGCAGCTGCAACGCGCAGGCCACCGCATGACCGTGACCACGCGCCACATCAAACGCGCCAGTGCCGTGCAGCACCTGCCGCTGGTCACCGTGCAGGTGGCCGACATCCACAACCCGGACACCCTGGCGCAACTGGTGGCCGGGCACGATGTGGTCATCAACCTGGTGGCCATCCTGCACGGCAACGAGGCCGCCTTCGAGCGCGCCCATGTCACGCTGGCGCACACCATCGCCCAGGCCTGCCAGCGCAGCGGCGTGCGCCGCCTCATCCACATCAGCGCCCTGGGTGCGGCCACCGACGGCCCGTCCATGTACCAGCGCAGCAAGGCACGTGGCGAGGCCGTGCTGCAAGCCGCCGGGCTGGACTTGACGGTGCTGCGCCCCAGTGTGATTTTTGGCGAGGGCGACCGCTTCCTCAACCTGTTTGCCCGGCTGCAAAAAGCCCTGCCCCTGGTGCCACTGGCCGGGGCCGACACCCGTTTCCAGCCCGTGTGGGTGGAAGACGTGGCCCAGACGGTGCTGCACGCCGTCAACACGCCCGATACCGTGGGCCAGACCATCGAGCTGGTGGGGCCAGATGTGTTCACGCTGCGCGAGCTGGTGCAGATGACCGGACGCACAGCTGGCTGCCCCCGCCCCGTGCTGGGCCTGCCCCGCGCCATTGCCTACTTCCAGGCCCTGGCCATGGAACTGGCACCCGGCGAGCCACTGATGAGCACCGACAACCTCAACTCAATGGAAGTGGACAACGTGGCCAGCCCGGCGGCAGCGGGCATGCCCACCCAGGCCAGCTGGGGCATCGCCCCCGCCAGCCTGCGGGCCGTGCTGCCCACCTACATCGGCCCCGTGGCCGGTGGCCAGGGCCCGCGCAACCGCCTGCTGCGCCTGCGCTCAAACGGGCGCTGGCAATGACCACAACCCGTCATCCGGCCCACCCGCCGTCTCTCGCCTGATTCTCAGAACTTCCAGCCGTACTGGATACCCAGCATGGTCTGCTTCATGCTGACGGTTTCCTGCATGTTGGTGCCCGCAGGCATGCCCGGCTGCATGTTGAACATGGAACCACCGGTCACGGTCACTTTGGGTGCATAGGCAAACACCCAGCTCAGCTCCGACTTGGGGCTGAGCTGGTAGGTGCCGCCCATCGTCAGGTGGGTTTGCATCACGCCGGGAGCCATGATGTTGGGCGTGATGTGGGCACCGGTCACGGGGTTGGTGCCACGGTTCACACCAAAACGCAGGGTGGTTTTGGCATTCATCTGCCACTGCACGCCCAGCTTCAGGGTTTCCACATCGCGCCAGCCAAAACCGCCCCCTGTATCGGAGCCCATCGGCGACACCGACATGGCGGGGTTGCCAATCGACGGCACTTTGCTGTAATTGATGCGGGTGTAGTCGGCGGCCAGTTGCACCGTGGGCGTGATCTGGAACGCGGCCCCCACACCGTAGTTGGCGGGAATGTTGAACTTGCCCTGCTCGGCAAACAGCCCCGCGTATTTGTCAAAGCGGCTCATGCTGATTTCGGGCGAGTAGCTGACACCCACCGACACCTTGTCGGACAACTTGCCCATGTAGCCCAGCCGGATGCCCAGGCCGGTGCTGGTGTCCTTGCCATTGTTGGACAAGGCCGCCGCGTTTTGCGACTGCGCCGCAAACCCCTGGGCTCCGTAGGCTTCAAACCGCTGCACCACCAGCAGCGGGCTGACTCCCACCGAGTGGCCGGGGGCCACCTGATAGGCCACCGAGGGGGCCACGATGAGCTGCATCAGATCCACACCCAGCTTGCCCTGACCGCACAAGGAGTTCAGGCCCATCACCGGCTGGCCGTTGGTGGGGTTGGGGCAGATGGTATTGCCCCCCCGGATAGCTGGTGTTCATGCCGCCGTTGCCGTACACACTGATGCCCACGGCCAACTTGTCAGACAGCACGGCGTTGTAGCCAAACTCGGGGATCAGAAAGACGCTGCGCCCGCTTTGCTCACTGGCAGAAAACGCCGGGCCAAACGCGGCGGGCACATTGCTGCGGCCCATGCTGCGTGTGGGTGCAAACAGCACACCGCCCAACTCCATGCGGCTGCCCGCAAACATGGACGAGGCCGGATTGTTCACACCGGCAAACGCATCGTTGGCGGTGGCGATGCTGGCTCCACCCATGCCTTGGGCCTTGATGCCGAAGCCGTGCGGAAAATACCCGTTGGTGGCGTGGGCCGCAGGCACCAGGGCCGCCCCGAAGGCCAGCACCAGGGCGGTGCGCAAGGGTGAAAGTGAACAGTGGCTCATGAAGTCTCCTCGGTTGTTGTGTGCTTGTGTGTGTGGGCGCGGATGAAATGGCAGCGCGGGTGACGAACGCGGCTCAATACTCGCCCTTGGAGGCGCGCTCCATCATTTCATAAATGGTGTTGCGCACGGCCATGG
>ERZ724525.1384-NODE-1384-length-14299-cov-7.085931_pt1 | contig 14299 bp, 7 predicted proteins | sample MGYA00376058_ERZ724525 | MGnify/ENA primary metagenome ERZ724525 (study PRJEB28724, sample SAMN07190888) | wastewater metagenome | isolation source: influent of sewage treatment plant in Hong Hong | place: USA: Christiansburg, Virginia | collected 2016-03-01 ... | reverse complement strand
GCGCTTAGCTCGAATCTTTTTGAAAATTGCCTTTCGTAGTTTAATTCACCATTTTTTAAAAGACCAAAAAACTAACGTAGACCTGTCAAACCCTGCTAATTTTGAGAAATTTAAAACAGAGTTAAATACTCGTTTGATGACATTGTCACTAAGCATTCCAAACCAGCAGCCTAATGCAGTTTCATTATTTTATGCGGGTGATGTTGGTACTGGGTCTAATAAAATTTTGTCTTGGCGGCTGGCTGTTGGCATGGGAGAGGGCAGCCCAGGGCAAGTAATAGTTTTGCAAGATACGATTCTTGGCGAGGTAATCAACGGCGAAGACTTTAAAGAAATAACGGCAGAACTATCGAAAAAAATTCCTGAGTATGGAAATTACGTAAACGAAATTTGGGACACCGCCTCCGAACGCATGGCACAACACGCGCAGGGTAACGTCCGCGCTTTAGTGCCATTAACACATGAAGCAGACAAAGTTTTCACCCGTAAAGAATTGCCCGCGTTGCTGCAAAACCCCGAAGTCACACACATTGAGAACATCGATATCAATGTCCTGCGCCAGCATTACATCGAAACATTCGACGCGCTCAAAGCCCAAAATCCTGCACTCAAACTCGAAGAACTGCAAGCCGACGCCACCCGCGAAGTGCAAGCAGGCATCGCCGCCGAAGCTCGTCAAACTGCTGCCCAATTGGAATACGTCGCCCTCAAAGGTGAGAAATCCGCTGTCGCCGTAGACTCACGTGCTTACTTCGCGCAAAACCCCAGCGTCACACCCTCGGCATTGCCAGTACCCGAAACATTTCCAAGCGGGATTGCACCACAAAAAATAGAATTCATCCCTATATACGAAAGTTACGACGTCAAACAACGTGAATACCTTGAACAAGGCGACCGCGCCGCGCAAAGAATGCGTCACATCGCCCAAACCATCGAACCTGTCTCCGTAGAACAACTGCACGGCAAAATCACACCGCCCGCTAATACAATAGATGGCGAGAGTCGTTACATAGAACCAACCCGTCCCACCATAACCGATACCAATCCCGTGATTCGCAATCTGCGAGCCAACGACGCGAGCGAGGAGATGATTCAAAGCGTTCTAAACCCCAAGCCGCGTGTGCCACAGCCTGACACACCATTTGACGCAGCGCACAAACAAACGCTACTTAATCCGAATGAAACCGAAGCGGTGCGTACCAAACGTCTCACTGAACCCAGCCCACCATTGGGCATGAGTACATACGATGCCCATATAGCCGAGCAAAGCGCAAAGCAAACCGCCGAATCAAAAATCATCAACCAATCCGTGGTTGAAGCACAAGCTCGAACCGATGCCGCACAAAAAGCCCTTTATGCCGAAATACATGCGTCTAAAGCCCTGAACCAAGGCAGCCATTTGGCCGAAGGTGTTGTGAACAAACTGGGCGGCAAATTAGGAATTGCGGGCGCAGCGATCACGGGTTATCAGGTGTACAACAACGCCACAGAAGCCACTTACACCGCTAAAACCAATCAGGAAGAATGGCAAAAAGCCACCGCAGCCGTCGTCACCACCACCGCCAACGAAATAGGCATCAATGATGCCGCAACCGCAGCCACCATCATCAACCCCGCGTTACTGGTCAAAACCATGGTGGATGAGCGCACATTCAATCCCGTCACCGCTGTGACACAAGCAGCACAAAAGCGCGAAGAAGCCCAGCAAGAAGCGGGTAAAAACATCGGCAACAGCCTGTACAACAGGTTCTCCAAAGAAGGCGGCGCAAAAGCCGAAGCAGACAAACTAACTCAAGCACTGCCCAACATCACAGACCCCGAAGCCAGAAAAACCGCCGAAACGCTGCGAGACGCATTCACAGAAATAGCGCACGAAGAGCAAATCAAAAACCAAAACCGCATTGCAGGTGTCCAAGGTGTTGTGAACACATACGATGCTTTTATTGCCGAGAATCCACGTTACAGAAACATCACAAAAGGCCAGTTGATTGACAATGTTAATGACCTGACCGACAGTGGCATTAAAGCCGAGCAAGCCGTTAACCAAGGTTACACCAACACCATACGCCAACAAACCGAGTCAGAAAAGAAAAGCCTGAGCGAACTGAGCGAAAAAGGCCAAGCAAGGGCAGCAGAGTTTTATAGCAAAAACCAAGGGGCAAGCTGGACAGATGCGATTGAAATCGTCAAACTTGAAAACAAGCGGGACTTTGTTGCCCCAAGTTTCGGAGGAGATGTCGCCGTAGGCGAAATGCAGTATCAAGCAAAACTTGCACAAGTCGAAGAGGCCAACAAAAAAGCCGACCCCACTTATGGTAAGGATGCCAACGACATTCGCCTCCAGCAACAAATCGAGCAAGCCAAAGCCGCCGAGCAAGCACATCATCAGCTCCTAAAAGCCGTTGAAAAACTCGACCTTGACAGTAAAATCAGCTATTACCAAGCCAAAGCAGTTGAGCAGCGCAAAGACCCGAATCATTTCGCCCACCCACATGACGCAGCCAGTAATGTGGTTCATCTACAGTACCAAAAAAAGCAGCAAATGGAAGCCCAAGGCCACACCAACTACAGGGTCTATGGCAAAGAGGCACAACACAACCAATCGAACGGTGTACAACATCGCCCAGCTCCCAAACCAGCAGAGCTGGGTATGGGTGCGAGCGGTCAGAAAGTCACCAATTTACAAAATGTCCTTAAATCACTCGGTGCGGATATCGTTGTGGACGGGCAATTTGGCAGCACCACCCGTGATGCGGTCAAAGAGTTTCAGCGTGAACACAACCTCAAAGTCGATGGCAAAATCGGGGTCAACGATGCCAAAGTCATCGGCCAAGCCGTTCAAGCCAAAGACGCGCAGCAAGCCATCACTACACTCGCTCAGTTAAATCAGCGTGGTATGCACCTGACTGATAACAAAGACGGTAATAATACCAGCAGCAGCAACGACAACTCAGCCGCGATTCAAACCCTGCAAGAAGCCAAACCAAAAACCTACAACCTCAAACAAGGCGCACAAGGCGAGCAAGTCCATCAAATCCAGCTTGCCCTAAACCAACTCGGACACAACGTGCCCACGGACGGTGTGCTTGACAAGACCACACAAGACGCCGTCAAAGCATTTCAAAAAGAACATGGTTTACAGCCTGATGGCGCGATGAATCCAAAGGACACGTGGCAGCTTGCCCAAGCCGTTGACAACCACCAAAGGGTACAAGCACAGCTCGCAGAGCAAAAGCAGAGCTTATCACCTACCCAATCCATCACCACACCACCTGTGAACCTACCTGATGTAAACACCCCAGCAGCCCCTGCTGTTTCACCTGAGCAAAGCAAGCAGGTTGAGCAAATGGTCAGCGTCTTGTCCACTAACCCAGCGTTTGCCGCCTTAGCACCTGACGTGCAGATGACAATGGCGGCGCAAGCAGTCAGTGCTGCACAGGCTGTGAATCTGAACGCTCAATCCGAAACTCAACCTCAGATTCAACCGCAAACTGCCACAGTACAGGTACAAAATACCCCAGAGCCAATCACTCAAACTGCTGTACCCGTGATGGCAACGATGGCACAAGCAGAACTGCAACCTGTGATGGCGACACCTGTTCAATCTTCCCCTGTTCAATCATCGCCCACTTACGCTGCACCTGCGATGACTTCACCCACAGGTGCAACCTCAGAAGTTGAACCACCTGCACGCCAAACGGAAACTATTTCACAATCAGCTCAACCGATTGTGCTGTCCCCCCGTATCGCCAAACTCCACGAACAAATCACGCACCACCTCACTCAAGGTGAGTTCGGTAATCAACTCGTGCATTTGTCAGACAAAGACCAGCAAGCCGCTATTGCATTAGCCACCCATGAAGCCACCCGAAACCTCGCACGTTCAGTGGACTATGTGCAAATCAATAAAGACGGCGACGTGATGATGGGCTTTGATGGTCATAAAGGCTTTAGTGCAGAGATGAACCTCAATCAAGTGCAAAACAATGAGGCGAATCAAGTGCTCGCAGCCAGTATGGATTTGCAACAGACCCAAGCACAGAACTTGGCGATGCGACAAGAGCAGAGCCGTAATCAAAGTGGCCCAACCATAACGATGTGATGCATGTGCTGTTTGGTATTGTGATTTGATAACCATAATAATGATTGAGAAATATGAATAGAACTTATTTGAAATGGGTGTTTTTAGGGGTATTGTTGATTGCTGCCATTGTGGGTGGCTTGTTTTTGTCAGGTTGGGTTCTGTTGCTGTGGCTGCATTTGGCACAAGTGCCTTTAGAGTGGAATACTTATGCGAAGTATCTAAGCGCAATTGATACGCCAAGGGTTGCACCATTTGCCAAACAGATTAAAGTTTCAGGATTAGTGGGCTTTGCCTTGCCGATAGGGTTTTACCTGTTGATGTTGTACGCCATGTTTAAATCAAAGCCACAAGCCATTCATGGTGAGGCTCGGTTTGCAGACACGGGAGATTTGGCTAAAAAAGAAATGTACAAGCCCAGCGAAACTGCCATTGTGATTGGTAAGATGAATGGACGGCTGGTGTATTTTAGTGGACAGCAGTTTGTGATTTTGGCAGCCCCTACACGCTCAGGTAAGGGTGTGGGGATTGTGATTCCCAATTTATTGACGTATCAGGGTTCAATGGTGGTATTGGATACCAAACAAGAAAACTTTGACTTGACCAGTGGCTGGCGAGCCAGTCAAGGACAAAAGGTATTTTTGTTTAATCCGTTTGCGGAGGATGGGCGAACCCATCGCTGGAATCCATTGACTTATGTGTCATCTGACCCGAACTTTAGGGTGTCAGATTTGATGAGCATTGCAGCGATGTTGTACCCCGATGGCTCGGCTGACCAAAAGTTTTGGGTGAGTCAATCACGCAATGCGTTTTTGGCATTTACTCTGTATCAGTTGGAACAACGAGACTATCAAACAAGCAAAGGGTTGGCTGAACATCTGCGTGTGCCGTGTACATTGGGGGCGATTTATCGCTTGAGTTCGGGCAATGGGTCGGATTTGAAAGAGTATCTACAAGGTTTGGCGCAAGCGGATTTCTTAAGTAGTGACGCTAAAACCGCATTTGCTAATTTATTGAGTCAAGCTGAGGATACATTCTCATCCATCATGGGGTCGTTCAAAGAGCCATTAAACAGTTGGATTAACCCGATTGTCGATGCGGCAACCAGCGGTGATGACTTCTTGCTCACCGATTTACGTAAACACAAGATGACGGTCTATGTGGGGATTTTACCGAATAAGCTGGCTGAGAGCCGTTTGATTGTGAATCTGCTGTTCAGCCAAATCATCAATCTGAATACGAAAGAGTTACCACAAAACAACCCCGACTTAAAACATCAGTGTCTGTTGCTGATGGACGAGTTTACGAGTATTGGCAAAGTGGACATCATCGCCTCGGCTGTGTCCTATATGGCTGGGTACAACATTCGTTTATTGCCCATCATCCAGTCGATGTCACAGTTGGACTCCACCTATGGTCGTGAAAGTGCACGTACCTTGATGACCAACCATGCCTTGCAAATCGTCTATACCCCACGCGAACAACAAGATGCGAATGAGTACTCGGACATGCTCGGCTACACGACAGTCAAAGTCAAAAGCACCAGCCGTGGTCGAGAAGTGAGCCATTCAGAAAGTGAGCAACGCCGAGCCTTGATGCTGCCGCAGGAGCTTAAAGCCATGAGTCCAAAGAAAGAAATCTTCCTCTGCGAGGGCATCCCGCATCCTGTGATGTGTGACAAGATTCGGTACTATGAGGATAAGTTCTTTAAGCAACGGTTGTTGCCTAAAGTTGAGGTCAATGAGCTTAAGCTGTGAGTGATGTAAAGTCGTTTAAGTTTCCTGTATTGACACCCGCAGCAAACAAGCTGTGGCAGAGTTTAACGACGCGAGATAAAACCTTGGCTTTGGAAAGCTACTGCTCACCCTGTGGTCGCACTCGACTGATGGTGAATGTAAAGGGGCAAACTGTCGAATCACAGGGGTTTTTGTTACTTGAGGGGGAATGCGTTAAGTGTTCAGCACCTTTAGGACGAATCATACAAGTGATATGAAAAGACCTAACTGAATTTCTGGTTCTATGCTGGTCTTTCTGGGCGAAATCTGGACGGGTTTTAGGAGGCTTTAAGTCTAAGTTTTCAAACTGAAATTGTACGATTTTGAGTAACGCCGTTTTACACTCGAAACTTTTTTCGCCTTAACCTTCAAGGAAATTCACAAAAAGACTTGACGACAAATCCAAAATTAGTCATAATGTCGTTCTTCAATTCCCTGATAGCTCAGTCGGTAGAGCGACGGACTGTTAATCCGCAGGTCCCAGGTTCGAATCCTGGTCGGGGAGCCAAAAAAAACCAGCAGCATCCATGGTCAAAAAACCAGCAAACATTGCGTTTCGCTGGTTTTTTTGTCACTATGGGAAACCCTTCCGCTTTTTAACCCCCCCACCTGTCCAAACATGCGCGATTTAAATCAATGCACGGCTTTACTCTTTGACGGCAGTTCTGCTGAAAGCATGAGCCGCTTGTTCACCTGCGCCATCAAGGCATGGCATGTGGCATCGCCCACACAGGAAAAGGCCTCTCAGGCGCAGACGCAATTGCAATCGACTCTGGCCGAGCTGGATGCGGTGGCACGGGCGGGCGGGCATGTGGTGCTGGCACTGTCTTACGAAGCTGCACAAGGTTGCGCAGTGGGCGAGCATTTGCATGCGTCGATGAAAGCACAAGCCCATCCCGATGTGCCCCCCACGCCGTGGCTGCAAGCACTGCAATTTGATGAGCCTCAACATTTGGATCGCGCACAAGCGTTGGCATGGTTAAAACAGCAGGCAGAAGGTGCGGTCACACAAGTGACTGAACCCGTCAGTCGTGTGACCGAGCGTGAGTTTTGTGACAGCATTGATGCGATTCGCGAGTGGATTGCCGCTGGCGACACGTATCAAGTGAATTACACATTCCCCTTGGTGGCCGACATTTTGGCACACAGCCCACAGACCAAGCCTGATGCGGCACTGGCACGTGTGTATCATGCGATGGTGCATGATTTACGAATTCCATACGGTGCTTTTTTGACTTTACAGCACAGCAGCGTGTTGTCTTTCTCCCCCGAGCTGTTTGTCGAGTTGAAAGGCTTAAGCCTGACATGCCGGCCGATGAAAGGGACGGCCGCCGTGGCCGAGACGGGTCCAGAAGGCGACAATGACAGCACCCGCAGGGCGGCGCTGTTGGCGGCCGATCCAAAAAACCGCGCTGAAAACGTGATGATTGTTGACTTGATGCGCAATGATTTATCACGCTTGCCGCAGACGTTGGCGGTGCGTGTGCCCAAATTATTTGAAGTGAAGCGTTACGGGGCGGTATTACAAATGACATCCACTGTGCGCGCAGACGTGTCAACTCAACCCAGCTTGGCCGAACTCTTGGATGCCCTATTTCCATGCGGCTCAATCACGGGCGCCCCCAAACAGCGAACGATGGACATCATTGATGCGCTTGAGCCTTTCGCCCGTGGTGCATACTGTGGTGCTTTGGGCTGCCTCACACCGACCGTGACGGGGCAATTCAATGCCACATTTTCCGTGCCCATACGCACATTGGAAACAAGGGCTGAACCAGTGACAATACAGGGATTGGGGGCTCAACGCTGGCCAGTGCAATGCAATGTGGGGGCGGGCATCACTTTCGGCTCAACAGCTTTGGATGAATGGCAAGAGTCGTGGTTAAAAGCCAAATTCTTAATCCGTCACGCCCCTCCTTTTGAAATCATTGAAACAATGCGTGCAGAGCGCGATGAAGCAGGCGCGTGGCAGGTGCATGTGCTGACTCGACATGCTGAACGCATGGCACACAGTGCAAGTGTTTTTGAGGTGATGTTTGATTCACCTGAATGGTTTCAGGCGGTCGAGCGGGCATTGTTTGAACATCGACATCTTGCGGCGAACCGCTTGCGCGTGCGTGTTGGTTTGCAACAGAACGGTGCGCTGGCGGTGACCGTTACAGCGGCCGAGGACACACCTCAACAAGCCCGCTTTGCTTTTCACCCCCAAATCATGGATTCAAACAATCCTTTTCTACAACACAAAACCAGTGTGCGCACTGATTACAACACGGCTTTGGCCACTGCGCGAGCCCACGGTTTGTTTGACTGCGTGTTTGTCAATGAGCTTGGACAAGTCACAGAAGGGGCGCGTTCATCGATTTTCATCAAGCTGAACGGTGAATGGCTGACGCCCCCATTGAGTTGCGGCCTGTTGCCTGGTATTGCACGCGCCGAGCTACTGGCCGACGCATCGTTTGGTGCACGCGAATGTGCTTTTTCTGTGGCTGATGTGCGAGCTGCGGAGCGGATTATTTTATGCAATGCCCTGCATCGTGCAGAAGCTGAATGGGTTGATCCTGTTTTTGAGTTTATTCAATAGCCCAACAGCCAGCCCAAGAGCCCTTCTTCAAACTTTCAAATTTAAAGCGCAAGCCATTGAACTTAACAGGGATCGCGGTTTGAAAACCAGCCGTTCGAAAAGGGTTTAATGAAAAAGCATCAACACTCGCAAAACGATTTTGCGAGTGAACACCCTCTACAATCAACAGCCACTTAACAGTCACTTAAGCGTCACTTTGAATGGCTTTAAATGCCGCCAATGTGAGCTCGCGAGCCCTCTTATGATTGACGATGGGTGGCGGGTAGTCGGGCGCGTCAATAGGCAATGGCTGATGAATCTGAGGCGCAGCACAGTGCCGAAGCTCCAACACCCATTGGCGTATAAAGTGGCCTTCGGGGTCAAATTTTTGACTTTGCAGCACAGGGTTAAAGATACGAAAATAAGGCACGGCATCGGTGCCTGTCGAGGCGCTCCACTGCCAGCCGCCATTGTTTGAAGCCAAATCAAAATCAATCAATTGACTGGCAAAATAATGCTCGCCCCAACGCCAGTCAATCAGCAAATCCTTGACCAAAAACATGGCCACAATCATGCGCAAGCGATTGTGCATCCAGCCCGTTGCATTCAAGCACCGCATGGCGGCGTCCACAATCGGAAAGCCTGTTTGCCCTTCACACCACGCTTTAAATTCATTGCGGTCGTTGCGCCATTGAATGCCTTGGGTCTTTGATTGAAATGGCTGGTTGCGACTGATGCGCGGGTAACCGACCATGACATGCCGATAAAAATCACGCCATATCAATTCATTTTGCCATGCCTCAAGCCCATCATGTACCGTTTGCCCACCCTCTGCCTGCACCGCAGCCAGCCAGCATTGCCTTACAGAAAGGGCACCGACAGCCAAGTAAGCCGCCAGTCGGCTGGTGGCATTTTTATTTGGAAAATCCCTCTGCTCACTGTAACGGGCCATGTCACCATTGCAAAAATCAAACAAGCGATTTAAAGCAGCCTGTTCGCCTGCGGGCCAGTCATCATGCAAATGAGGTGTCGGGGCATATGCGCCAAACTGCTCTGGCATGGAATCCACACTGACATGTGAATGGATTTTCGCGGGTGTCAGCGTGGAAAGAAGCCCAATGGGTTGGTCGATCAGGTGCTTGATGAGCTTCTTTTTGTAAGGCGTGAACACCGTATAACACCCATGGTCTTGGGTCTTTAAATGATCGGGGGCGACGAGGCATTGATCGTGAAACCACTCCATGACAATCGTGTTTTTTCGAAGCAGACGATGGCAACTGCGGTCACGCTCGACCTCATTCCATTCGTATTGGCGGTTGGCCAACAGGTGTGTGACGCCATGATGGGCACACCACATCAACAGCTCAGCGGGGATGTCGGCGTACAGCGGAACGTCAAGCAACTTGAGCGGGATGTTTAAAGCAGACAAACTTGAAGACAACGCAGCAACCGAGCGAAATTCAAAATCAACGCGGGCAGAACCCATTCCATGCTGCTCCCACTGACGGCTCGAACTGATGTACACCGCAACAATCGGAAGCTGAAGGCGTTCAGACCACTCATATGCACGCGTCAGGGCGGGGTTATCGGTCGTTCTTAAATCGGCACGGAACCACACTGCAATCATTGGATGAATTTCCTTTTTATTCAGGATATTGAATGGACTTAAAGCTTCGAGGCAGGTCATCACCATGCCAAAAGATTGATGTGAGCATGCACTTTTTGACGATCAAGCCATGACGCCGTGGCCACACTCCACGATTAAAACCAGCACAACAATCGAGAAGATCAAATGTCATCGCAATTTTACGCTTTATATCCGCTGGTTTTCGATTACTTTACGATCACTTTACGATTACTTTGTGCCCCTTTGAGCAAACAACTCTTCTTAACAATGCCATCATTTGAAAAAAGCATCACACAGCGAAAGCACGCAGCGAATGTCATCCAGCCCCCCCCATTCATTAACACAACGAAAACGCTTTTTCGAGTCGATAAAAAAGTGAGGCACATGCCTCACCTTTCAACGACGGGGTGTCATCAAACTCAATCAAAGAAATCTTTCACCTTATCGAACCAAGATTTACTTTGCGGACTGTGTTTATCGCCATTATTTTTCAAACTCTCATCCAACTGACGAACCAGCTCTTTTTGCTCGCCGGTCAGTTTCACGGGCACTTCAAGCTCAACATGGACATACAAATCGCCGATGGTTGAGGCCGATCGCACATGCGGCATGCCTTTGCCGCGCAAACGGAACGTTTGTCCTGTTTGCGTGCCCTCGGGAATGCTCATGCTTGCACCACCGTGCAAAGTCGGTACCTCAATTTCACCGCCCAAAGCCGCTGTTGCAAAAGCCAACGGCACTTTGCAATGCAAATCCGTGCCTTCGCGTTCAAACACATTGTGTCGCTTGATGTGCACCTCAACAAACAAATCGCCTGCAGGACCGCCATTGACACCGGGCTCGCCTTTGCCTGCATTGCGAATGCGCATGCCATCTTCAATGCCCGCAGGCACATTGACTTCGAGGGTTTTGTTGGTTTTGACTTTGCCTTGGCCACTGCATGTTTTGCAGGGTTTTGGGATGTGTTGACCCGTGCCATGACAGGTTGGGCACGTTTGTTGCACCGAAAAGAAGCCTTGCGACATGCGCACTTGACCTTGACCATTGCACGTCGGGCATGTTTCTGGCGAGCTTCCCGCTTCAGCCCCTGAACCATGGCATGTGTCACAGTCATCCCACGATGGCACACGAATTTGCGTGACTTTGCCTTTCGCCGCATCCTCAAGAGAGACTTCCATGGTGTAACGCAAATCCGAACCGCGGTACACCTGTGGCCCACGCTGACCGCCGCGTTGACCGCCAAAAATATCGCCAAAAATATCACCAAAATCACCAAAAGGGCTGCCTCCGCCGCCAAATCCACCACCGCCCATGCCATTTGGATCCACACCCGCGTGACCGTATTGGTCATACGCTGCACGTTTCTGCGGGTCAGACAGCATTTCGTAGGCTTCTTTGACCTCTTTAAATTTCGCTTCTGCATCTGGATCGCCCTGATTACGATCAGGATGATATTTCATCGCCAATTTGCGATAAGCTTTTTTAATGTCAGCATCGTCCGCATTGCGGGCAACATCCAACACATCGTAAAAATCTCTTTTTGCCATGGTCTTCTCTGCTCTATTCTTTACTCTATTGAACTCATATGAATTAATTTAAAACGGCTTGGCAAACGCCTGCCAACCCAGCATGATAGGCAAATGATGGGGGCAATGTGTTCATTTTCAAGATCAACGCAGTTTAAAGGCGCAAAAAAATAAAAACCCGCTTGTTGCCATGCTGACAGGGCGCACTTCGCCGAAGCGTCCACAGGCCAAACAAGGTGAAGTCACTGCATGGGGTGCAACACATGTTTAAGTACCAGCCGTCTGATGCATGTGCTGGTGCATGTGATTTGAAGCATGTGGTTTGGCCGTTCAAACCAACATCATTTGTTCAAATGTAATTGCACAACTTCTTCCGAGGTCAGCACATCAATGGCGAACACTTCCCTTGTCCTGCACCAAAATCCAAGGTTTAACCACGACAGACCACAACACAGCATTGCGTCGATGCCAATCGGCCGCCTGCGCATCGGTGACGGCGGTGAATGCACCTGCGTCCATCCACGCTTTGACACGGGCAGCATCGTCCACACCGATGGCGTATGCCACATCAATCAAATCGACAGAGGCATCCACCGCATACAACACGCCTTGTGCGAAAAAACGTTGCAGTTCAGTCCAAGTAATTTCAGCGGTTTCGAGATTTAATTTGGCGTGTAAGAGCTCAAGCTCTTCAGGAAGTAAGTCTGGATGGGTCATGGTCAGTTGATAATAGAAAGGAATCGTCGAATTATAAAGAACTCAAGCCAAACGCGCAGGACTTTAATGGCTGAGCAGTCCGACACAAGCACCCCGCACAACCTCATGAGCCGAGTCGAACACGCGCATCGTACCTCACAGCACCCCTTAACCCACTTGATGCTCGGTGTCATCCACACTTGACTCCCTTTTGGACAGCAAAGTCAACAGCTCACCAAAATGTTTGATTTCAACAATGGGAGCATGGGTCAATGTTTCATTTTTTGGCTCAATCGTGAACGACTTATGAGCCAGCTTGAGCAAACACACATCGTTCAAATTATCCCCCACCGCAACCACCCCTTCCACCTCAAGCGCAGGCTCCTGCTCAATGATGTAGCGCAGCACATTGCTTTTGCAGCACTCATGAAGCTTACAGCCCGACTCATGGTAAAACGCTCGATTGATTAAGATTTCACCTTTACACACCCCCGCATCGAACGGCAAAGTGTGCGCCAGAGCAAAATCAGCAAAAATGCGACGGCGAATGATGTCCGCAGCCACAAAATAACTGTCGCTGACCACGCCAACACGATACCCCTTGCGACGCAAAGCGTTGACAACATCAATCACCCCCTCTCGAATCTCAATCGAGTGAGCGACTTTTTCAAATTCGGATTGATGCACAAAACGAAATAACGCGGCAATGTCCTGACTGCGCGTCGACTGATCGATGTTTTCTGAATCAAGCAACGCCACCAAAGCCTCACTGCGCCCTGTGGCCTTGGCCAACTCCACCACAAAACGTGACATCGTGATGGTGCCATCCATATCGAGTAAAATGAGTTTTGTGCACCCTTCAACTTTACTCAACACAATGTCAATGTCTGTTTGATTTTGACGCTCCATCTCAAAAATGGACATCACTTGATCCACACTCAAACGCCCCACTGATTTTGCACGCTCCAAAATCACGCGACTGACCTCTTGCGCCATGCGCCCCAAACTCAATAAAGATTGGCTGTCATGTTCCAATGCGCCAACGTCCACTTGAGCCAAATGCGCACCAGCCAAATGTGCATCAATCAGCAAGCCAATGTCCACCCCATAGCCATCTTCAAAACGCAGCTGTTGCAACAACACTTTCTTTGCAGCAATGATGCCGCCAAGTGGCTGACTGAATTGGATCAACTCAGGGAAAAACAATTTGAGCATGGGTTTGGCCGTCAACTCAGTCACGCGCCCGCCCTTTCGACCAAAACTGCCTTTCACAAAATCAGCCTCACCCTCCCAAATGGGCTTGACCAAATCGCTGATGATGTTGGGTCGCAAACCCGCCAAATCACCATCCAAATACGCCACCATATCGCAATGGGCGGCGACCACACCATCTTGCATCGATGCGCCCTTGCCCAGCATCGTGCTTCTGATCACCGTCGCACCTGCTTCACGCGCCAATGCCGCCGTATCATCGATGGAACTGTCGTCAATCACAATCACTTCAGCCGTGACAGGATCAGCCAAGGCATAACGCACCACATCGGCGATTCGTTTGGACTCATTGAGGGCTGGGATGATCACACTTACCGATGCGGCGGGCAAAGGCAGGATGATGAGATCGGTCACAGGGGGGGATTTTTTATTGGCAAATCGTGAGATGAACCGCTTGATCGAGTGCCACGGTGATGTAGACAATACAGCTTCGGGTTGGGTTGTGGAAACAGTCTTAACCATTGTTTCGCTCCTTTGTATCGTGTCATGCCTTCCAGCATGAAGTAAAAAAACACACACAAAATGCGCGCAGCAAGGGTTAAGTGTAACCCGATCACACGATGAGGTCAAATGAAGGAAAAGTTAAAACCTTTCAAAAGCCAGCAAAACAAGCGTAAAAAACATTTAAATACAATCAACCCTCAAAAAAACAAGCAGCCATGCGGGCAGGGGATACGGCCTGTTGTGATCAAAAAAGTCAGTACAAAACACCTGCTGAACCCAAGTCACAACACACCCAAACCCGTATCACAGGGGCATAAA
>ERZ724525.1353-NODE-1353-length-14460-cov-9.837348_pt1 | contig 14460 bp, 14 predicted proteins | sample MGYA00376058_ERZ724525 | MGnify/ENA primary metagenome ERZ724525 (study PRJEB28724, sample SAMN07190888) | wastewater metagenome | isolation source: influent of sewage treatment plant in Hong Hong | place: USA: Christiansburg, Virginia | collected 2016-03-01 ... | reverse complement strand
TCAGATCGGTGGCGCTGACAAATTTGCCGATCTTGATATAGGCGGTGATGTAAAATTTCTTCGGGTTTTTTCCAAAAAGCAAAACGGCGGCACGACGCAGTTTGCCTTTTTCCAGAAGGTTTAATTTCTGGAGGATCGCCTGCACGTTTTTTTCCGCCGCAATTTGCGGGATTTTTTTGGCGGCCAGTTTCCGAAATTTGTTAATGGCGGATGTGTCAATGTCTTTTAGGGTTGCGCCCTCTTCGATAAATCCGTCCCAGGAGCGTCCGGATTTCCGCATCAGCAGATCCACCAGCGCATGCCCCTTGATTTCAACCGAGGAACTGCCGCTTCGTGTATAAAAACGGCCGTGGTAGGAAATCGGGGCGGAAGACGGGGCGACGGTTACTTCAATAATATCCTTGCCGGCTTTCTTTTTGACGGTTACATCCGGCGTAATGCCCAGAATGTCTTTGGTTTTATTGGGGATGTCGTCAAGATAGCGAGCTGCGTCTTTCACACCCATCGGGTTGCCTTCATCGTCAATGCCGATAAAGAGCTTTCCGCCGCCGGTGTTGGCAAAAGCGCAAATGGTTTTCAAACAGTTATCATTCCAGGCCTGTTTGTATTCTTTGTTTTGATTTTCACCCTTACGCATAATAATGGTCCTCAGAGTTCACTCGCCAAACCCCATCAGGCTGAGCATGCCCAGCTCTTCCTTGCAGGCCTGACAAAGATTCTGATCGTCAACCTCGCCGGTTGACGCCTCTTGAAGACCGCCTAAAATCTCCGCCGCATTTTCCATGTCGTTTTCCTGGATGGGTTGTCCGCAGTTGCTGCATGTCTTCATACACCTATCCTTTTGATTATTCAAGGGTTCAACTAAATCTGAATAATGCCTTTGGCCTCGTCCGAAAAGAAGTCAAGGAGCGGGTAGAGGCCTGTGGGCGTGATCTGTGATGCTGGAACTATGTGTGTCGCGTTCTTCCTGCATCTTGATTCTGAGTGCTTGTTTGCGTCAGGGATTTGCATCAAAAATGGCGTCGAGGGATTGCCGCGCCTCCTGGTAAATGCGGACGGAAAGCCAGAGCGACGAAGCTTCAAGATTGTCCAGCGCCAGTTCGGTTTCCTTTCGCGACAGATGCCCATGGGCGGCATTCCAAAGGATCACTCCAAGCGACCCGTGGACTTCCATGCCCAGGAGAGCGACAAAAAGCCGCGTCGTTGAATCGTCTGTGAGAAACCAGTCAGCCTTTTTCCTGCGCGCCAGGACGAGGGCCTCCGCCTCGCCGTCATGGAGGTCTCCGGATTTCTTCCAGATCCCGGCTTCATTTTGTTCATGGAGAGAAAGGGTCTCGACGCTGAGCCATTCAGGCCAGGGATCGTTCAGATCGAGCACGGCGTGAACTTCGTCAAACACACGCGAGGGCAGGAACAGGTCGCCTGTTCGTCTGAGCAACTGCAGGGAATGAGCCTCATAAAGATGTATGATGGGTCCGGCATCACAGACGATGGTTCTCATTTGGCTGCATGAGCCTCTTTAATAGCCCACTCGATGTCTTCTCGGGCAAAACGCTCCATCAGATCCATCCGATTACGTCGGACGAATTCCGACATGGCTGCCAGGACGACATCCGGCTCGGACAGGAAAAATCCCGCCTTCACATAATCGTTAATGCACTCGGCCAGATGGTCCGGCACGGTGACCGATAGTGTCTTCATGGGCGACCGTCTCCTTTCTGAAAATTACCTTGATTTTCTTATCATTTTTCTCTGTTATCCGCAAGCGCAGCCAAGCTATGATTTCTGTATGTATGGTTTTTTATTCCTCCTTGTTCAACTTCCCCAGTCTCACTGTGGCACTTATCTTCTCTTCCTGATACTTCACAAGCTTGTTGAGAACATCCTCTTCCCATTCCCTGCTCTGAACGATTTTCTTCAGAGCGAAAATATCCAGATCCTCGACTTCACCCCACAGACCTTCAGCCTTAAGCAATTGAATCAGGGCTTCACGCTCTTCTGTGTTCTTCGCAGGAAAGGCGATATCTTTCCGGATGGAAACAGTCGCCTTTTTATTGGACCCGAAAACAACCTCGACGCCAAGGTTCCGGGCATAAGCGATCAGATCATCCTTGACGGCTTCGATTTGTGTATCCAGTTCTTTCTTTTGCTCTGAAAGAACGGCAAGCGCGTCGACAAGCCTGACGCCGTCTTCCTTTTTGAACTCTTTCGGCGGCAGGGTTTCCACTTTGAACAGGTGCGCCCATTTCGGACAGATGCTTTTATATTCGCACCAGTTGCAGAGGTTTGATTCGTTGGCCGGGAACTCTTTCGCGCTGACAACCTTCTTTACCGCTTGAAGCGTTTCTTCGCGCAGGTTTTCCAGTTGCTCCGCGGTTCTTTCAGAGCGCACTTCTCTGTCGAAGGCCAGGTAATGCCAGACCAGTTCAACATTTTCGGCATCCCTGAAGTTCTCTTTCACCCAAAGGGAATAAAGCGCCAGTTGCCGGTCTTCATCCGCCTGCTCCTGTTTGGGAAGATATCCCGCGGTTTTGTAATCGTGGATCTCGTATTTCCCATCGCCTGCGTAATCCAGCCTGTCCATCCGGACGTTCCATTTGAATTCCCCTTCAGGATCGAGGTTGACGTATTCTTCCGTCTCGATGCCCAGCACGCGTTCTTTGAAAGGTGCATACTTGTTGTAATAGTCGGCAATGCACTTCTCGCCGGTTTTGCGGTAGTTGTCCGCCGTGTATTCTTTCCGGACGATTTTAATATCGTCCGACCAGTTTTTTGCCCACAGGTCATTGTAAAATTTAAGAAGGTCTTCCTGTGTATTGCGCTTTTGCAGTTTCAGGTCCCTGTAGAGCTTTTCCAGCGTCTCATGAACGCAGCTCCCCATAAAGGCTTCGACGGTCTTGGCTTCCTCGACTTTGATCTTGTCGATATACTGATACTTGTACTTGAGCGGGCACTGCTCGTAGGCGCCAAGCCGGGAATTGGAAAATACGGGCATGTTGTTACCTCATTTTATTGTTAACCGTCCATGATCAGCGTTTCTTGTATCCCTTCAGATTCCATTGCTTATCATAAATCTTATTTTCTTTTTCGTAACCGGTTCGGTTCCATTGTTTATCATAAATCACGGTTGTGCCGCTTTTCTTTTTGTAGCCTTGCAGATTCCAGTTTTTATCGTAAATCCTGCCGTCTTTCTCATAGCCGGTGCGGTTCCAGTTCCTGTCATACCTGGTCACTACGCCCCGCGACTCTTTCTCGTATCCCTGCCGGTTGTAATGCCTGTCATAAACGGTCGTGTCGGCATTGGCCATGCCGAAGGCTGACAGCAGGACCGCCATGGATAACAGAATTATCAGATTTTTGTGTTGCATGGAACGCCTCCTTGTCGCTTACGGATTTGTCCGGTAGGCCCGTCTGCGATTAACGGAAGACATGCGGCCGGACTTTTCTGCTTCGGTGATCTGGAAGAAAGCCATGTGGATCACGATGCTGTCATGAACCAGCGCGGAACCGACGATCTTCTGTCCTTCATAGCGGTAATCCCGGCCGTAGCCGACGGAGTCGAAGGCATTTTCTTTGCACTCGAGAATCGCGGCAAGAAAAGCATCCGCCATTTTCCGTGAAGCGGCCTTTCCTTTTGCCGGCTTTTCCGTCAGGGCGTCCATGACGTAGCTTTTGATCAACTTCGGATGCAGTGACGCAAATGCCTCTGTCCTGGATACCATATCCATGCCGACGACTTTGCCGTTCACCATGACCAGCAGGCCGTTCTGACCGGAAATCATCGGAAAATGCGTAAGAAAATCATCCATATCTTCCTGTTTTGCTTCCAGCGTGTCCCTCATGGCCCCGGTGGGGGCATCCACCCGGTTGGCCCTGGCCTGATCGGCGATGCCATCCCAGACGGCAAGCTGATCGGAAATGAATGCGTTGCAGGCTTTCAGGTTCTTATGCACGGAGGCGTTTTTGACGCTTCTGAGATTGGCCGACATGATGTATCCCGATTCCTCAAATTTTGAAGACCGGTAAAACCAGCGGCCATGCTCGGTGCAGCTTACAGGGATGATCGTTTCCGAATGTTCCTTCAGCAGGATGGTGGTGTTGAGCACGCGGTTCTGCTTGGCCCCGGCCAGTTCCTCGCCGTCCAGCAGCAGAACGGGCTTGTCCCCTTTGTTGATGACTTTCAATTCCGGAACGTGACCATCATTGGTGACTTCCGTGACGGTCAGAAAATTGTGCTCCATCGCTTCCTTCATGGTCCAATAGTCCATCACGGAACTGTTGGTGTTCATGATCGGAAGGACGGCGACGTGTTTGTGAATTTGAATTTCCCCGAATTTCAACGCTTCCAGTTGTTCTTTCATGATCTCTTTCATGGCAATACCTCCTCTTGGGCATTGACTTTAGCCGTTCGCATCTGGTAATTCAAAGCCACAACGACAACCGTAAGTCGCATTATTTTACTTTGGACCTGTTTTTTCGTCATTTGCCCGGTTTTTGTTATTGGATGCCATCTGCAGGGAGGGACAAGCCATGACCCGTGACAAGAATTTGCGGACAAAGCTGATCCGTCTGGGACAGATCCTCAGAATCTTCATGGAGAAGGAGAGAGTCTCCAGCGCCTGGCTGAGCGAGTATTTTCAGACGACACCCCGAACCATCCAGCGCGATCTGCTGCTTTTAAAAAAATCCGGCTTTCCCCTTCATGAAGAAAAGAAGGGAACGTATTGTTTCAGCAGGGACTTGGTGAAAAACCTGGAAGTCTTCGACGATACGGAACTGGCGCTGATGGTGGCGCTGAAGAATATCGTGGGGCAGTTGGGCAAACCCTTCCAGAAGGCGGCGGACGATGTTCTGGATCGTCTTTATGACTGTGTGACGAGTATGCCGGTGTTTGTGAAGATCGATGACGCCATTCCATTGGACAGTTCCTTCATCAACAAGATGGTGAAGGCCATCCGGGAGAAAAGGCAGGTCGGATTCCGCTATTCAAGCAACCGGAGGACGCATGACGTCCAGTTGGAACCGTACCGGGTCGTTTATTACGGCGGTTTCTGGTACCTGATCGGCAATGAGCCGGCCACGGGCATCCTCAAACGCTATGCCCTGGATAAGATAAAGGATCTCCGGTTGCTGACGTCACATTTCAAGTCCATCCCCGGGGATCTGGACTCCGTCCTCAAGGGAAGCGCCAATATCTGGTTTTCCGGAGAAAAAAACCTGGAAGTGAAGGTGCTGATCGACAGCAAGGCCGGCGATTATTTCAAGCGGCGGAAGATGTTTCCGACGCAGGAAATCCTGGAGGAAAGGCCGGACGGATCGCTGGTCGTCACTTTTCGGGTCGGATACTACGACGCCATCCGCCATATCCTCAAATCCTGGATCCCCAATATGATCATCCTCGAACCGGAAGAGTTCCGGTTATCCCTGATCGAGGATGTCCGGGGCTGGCTGAAACGGCAGGCGAAAGCGGTATAGTTTATTCAGGATGAGTTTGACGCCGATAAAACAACACCTGAACAACAGCCCTCGGGCGCATCGTTTCACTTTGGTGAACTCGTAAGAAGATAATGTCGCACCCTTTTCGTCATACCGACGAAGGTCGGTATCCAGTATAAAGGAACTGGTTCCCCGCCCCCCGACTTCTCGAGGGCAGGCGCCGCGGGGACGACGTCTGGACCCCGGCGCTTGTGCCCTCGCGCCACCTTTAGGTGGTCAGGTGGTTAGGGTATTCGCCGGGGTGACGGCTTGGATTACTTTTTAAGAGACCGTCAACTGTGAACGCATCCGAAAAAGCCGGGAAGCGAAATCATAAAAGCTGTTCGGGCAGAGAAAAGAAAAAAGTTGACGATTTCCCGTCGTTTAGATATGATCCGCGCGCTTTTGCACGCAGCACGCGGGATCGACAAAAGCGTTGGATCATCAACCCGTTGTTTTTATTGATTCATTTTTTGATCCTGCGCAAGCAAAGAGAGAGGTGCATAACTGCTATTTTGTCATCGCGAGGAGCGCAGCGACGCGGCGATCTCTTCAAATTTCAAATGCTAATGAGATTGCTTCACTTCCCCTTCGCTTTGCTCAGGGCTTCGGTTCACCGCAATGACTAAGAGACAGTATGCAAAGGTTTTAAAGAAGCGTTGAATAAATCATCGGCGGGTGATATGAACGCGATAGTTGAGGGCAATTAAAATAAGGGTATAAATATGACAACATTATTGACCATTATCCATGTTGTGGCCTGTATTACGCTGATTCTGATCGTTTTGCTGCAGGCGGGTAAAGGGGCCAGCATGGGCGCCGCTTTCGGCGGATCCAGCCAAACGGTTTTCGGCTCCAGCGGAGCGGGAACCTTTTTGGGGAAAATGACGGCGGCCGTCGCCATCATTTTCATGCTGACGTCGATCACGCTGACCTATACCGCTTCAAGAAAAACCTCAGGTTTAATGGACGGCGCATCCGCTCCCGTAACAAGACAAGCGGTTCCCGCAGCGCCGACACCCGCGCAGTTGCCGGCGGTTCCCGCGACTGTGCCAGGCGCGGCGAATATACCGCAAACGGCGCCCGCGGCGAAATAACGGTTCTTTTTCAGGTGAGCAAACCGGCCGCACAGGTGATTCTCCAGCCGTTTTGCGTTGGCTTTCATATCGGATGTTTCATGGTTGCCGAAGTGGTGGAATTGGTAGACACGCTATCTTGAGGGGGTAGTGGGCCACGCCCGTGCTGGTTCAAATCCAGTCTTCGGCACCATTGTAACAACAGAGGGGTGTCTGGCGCACAGGCACTACCCTCTTTCCCGATCATCACGGTCAACGAACAGGAAAGTTGAATCCGTGACCGCGAAACTGCTGAAGGTGGAAACCGGCGAAGTGCTCTGGTCCGCTGAAATTCTGAAAAAATCAAAAGCGAAAAATGACAAGTTCGTAAAAAGTCATCTTGTCCCTCTTTTGTCATGCTGAGCCTGTCGAAGCATGACGTGATATAGAGTACTTACGTTCACCCTTCGACGGGCTCAGGGTGACAGTGGTGATTTTTTACGGGTTCATCAAAAATGATGAACTCGTAAAAAGTAACTCAAGTCGTCACCCCGGCGAATACCCTGAAGGGCACAAGCGCCGGGGTCCATAACTCATTGTAATTACTGGATACCGGCCTTCGCCGGTATGACGAAAAGAGCGCGAAAAAGACTTTTTACGAGACCGTCAAAAATGTCGGAGAGAAAAAGCTTTTAAGCGTGATCGACAGAGAATCGGAAGCCGAGCCGGCATCCAAACTGCTCGACGACATCATTACGGAAATGGCGGATTTGTTCAAAGAGAAGAAGAGCCTGACGGATAAGCTGAAAATCTGGTAATAATCACCCGCGGCAAACCGAAAATCAGACAGGCCGCCCGCCGGCCTGAAGCAGCAGTTTCAGGTCATTTCCGTATCGCTGATATTTTTCGGGCGATAAAATATCCTTAATGTTATCGATATTTTGTGCTATTTCCGCAAGCTTTTCATCGGACAGGAACATGAAGACGGCGCAGTTGGCTTCTCTGGCCCGTTCAAAGCGCCAGACGTAGAGCTTTTTCAACAATTCTTTCTGTTCGCCCGCAAGCGCGTAATATCCTTTGATTTTCGAGTAGCCGCGACGGTCAAAAGCTCTTTCCTGCCAACTGGCGGAAGCGATTTTCGCGAAGGCCTCTTTTGCCGAAGCCTCGAACCCTTTTTCCCGCAGGGCGGCTTTTTGCTTTTCATAAAGCGCCGGCAGCAGCGTCACATCCTGGATCGCGTATTCCAACTGTTCCGCAGTCAGGGGACGCTGGTCCCAGCGGGAGCGCTGCATTTTTTTGTTTTTTTTCAATTCCACACCCAGAAATTCCCGGATCATTTTATCCAGCGACAGTTGCTGGAATCCCAGGATCATCCCCGCCCGGTGCGTGTCAAAAATGTTTTGAAATTCAAACCCATAATCTCTTTTGAGCAGTCGAATATCGTTGTCTGCCGCGTGGAGAACCTTCACCACGGATTTGCTTTTCAGGGGTTTGGCTAAAAATGAAAAATCCAGGTCGGCCGTTGCATCCAGAACGTAAGTTGTTTCAGGGGCATAAATCTGGATCAGGCAGAGTTTTTCCCTGAAATACCGGAAAGAATCATACTCCGTATCTATTCCCAATACCGATGCTTTTCGCAGATGTTCCGCCGCACGCCGGACGGTTTCGGGGGTGTCCACCAGTAACCAATTCGCGTTCATGGGACGCAACTTAACCGAAACGGCAATTTAATGCCATAAAAAATGATGAACTCGTAAAAAGTCATTATTCCTGTCATTCCGCGAAGCCTGCCCTCGAGAAGTCGGGGGGCGGGGAACCATAACCATTTTAAATTACTGGATTCCCGCCATCGCGCCACGGAAGGGCTTTACAAAATCATCAGATGTGCTACGTTTCAGCCGGTGGTTGCCCCACGGCCTTTTGGGGCATCGAGAGAGGGGGCCGGTTGATGAAGAAGCAGTGGCTACTTCTCATGATCATCCTGGTTTTGGGAGGCTGTGACATGCAGAACCGATTTCTTTATTTTCCCAATGACGACCGGCCGACGGCAGCCATGCTGGCGTCGGAAAATATGGCCTTTTGGCGGGCTGCGGGTCAGGATTACCGGGGGCTGATTTCCAAAGAGAACGAAGCGGCGACATCCGGAACGATCGTTTTGTTTCACGGCAACGGCGGAACGGCTTTTGACCGCGGTTTTTATCTGGAACCGCTGGGGAACCTCGGTTTCCGGGTCATTCTGGCCGAGTATCCGCTGTATGGCGGCCGTCCGGGCAAGGTGGGCGAAAAGTCTTTCGTCGCCGACGGCCTGGAGACACTTCGCCTTGCCCACGAAGACTACGGAGAGCCGGTTTATCTTCTGGGGGAATCGCTGGGCTGTGGTGTAGCCGCCGCCGTCGCCCGACAGACATCCGTGCCGCTTGCCGGGCTCATTTTGATTACGCCGTGGGACACGCTGGCGTCCGTGGCCAAGTCGCTCTTTCCCTTTCTGCCGGTGAAGCTGGTCCTTACCGACCGGTATGACAGCATTGAAAATCTGAAAAATTTCCCCCGAAATATTTCCGTGGTCGGCGCGGAGCACGATGAAATTCTTCCCATCAGGCACGCGCATCAACTCTACCAAAGCTTGCCCGAAGGCAGAAAGCGCATGTGGGTGATCCCGAACGCTGGACACAACGACTGGCCGTATTACGCGGATGCCTCCTTGTGGAAAGAGATGACGGACTTTGTTAAAAAGTAAAAGTTGAAAAACTCCACCCCTTCGTCCGGCCCTTCAGGGGGCGGAAAATATTTTTGGAGGACCTGTCTATTTACCGCCGGGTTACGTTATCGAGAGTTCTGAGCATCAGCGCGCTGTTATTTGCTTTGTTCGCAGCCGTTTGTCTGGCGTCGCTTTGCATCGGCGTCGTTGCGATTCCCGCAAAGGATCTGCTGGCGGCCGTCGCAGGTGCGCTTGGCGTTTCTCCCTCCTCTCCGTCTGAGGAGCAGATCATTTTACTGAATGTGCGGCTGCCGCGGATATTGTTTGCCGGCATCGTCGGTGCGTCTTTGTCTTCCGGCGGCGTGGTTTTTCAGGCGCTCTTGCGCAATCCGCTCGCCGATCCCTATGTGCTGGGCATTTCCGGCGGATCGGCGCTGGGGGCGATTGTCGGCATTGTTCTGGGCGCGGGCGCCTTTTGCCTGGGTGTGCCGTTTCTTGCTTTTTGCGGCGCGCTGGCCACCGTTTTTCTGGTGTTTGTCGTGGCCGGGGGATCGCGGGGGCTCCTGCTGGACAACTCGCTGCTTTTGGCCGGCGTCGTGGTCAACGCTTTTTTTTCCGCCGCGATTCTCTTTGCCCTGTCCGTCGTCAACAGCATGGAACTGCACAGCATTACCTTCTGGCTGATGGGCGATCTGTCGGGCGCCGATGGAAAAGAAATCCTTCTGGCGGCTCTGTGCCTGCTTTTGGGTTTTGGCATTCTTTACGCGCAGGCGCGCAAGCTCAACCTGATGGTGCAGGGCGAGGAAACGGCTCTGCAGATGGGCGTCAATGTCCGGGCCACAAAATACATCCTGCTCGGTGTGACATCGCTTGTCACGGCGGTGGCCGTATCGCTGGCGGGCATCATTGGTTTTGTCGGCATCATGGTTCCGCACATGATGCGCCTGGTGTTCGGCTCCGATCACCGGCTGCTTTTGCCCGCCGCGGCGCTTTTCGGCGCTTCCTTCCTGGTCGTTGCCGACACGCTGGCGCGGACGATGATTGCGCCCGCGGAACTGCCGGTCGGTGTGATCACCGCCCTTTGCGGTGCCCCCTATTTTATTTTTCTGATGAGAAGAAAGGGGCGCGGATAATGCCGATCCTTGACGCGCGGAATATATCCTTTCGCTACACGGACCGGCCTGTTTTGGACGGTGTGTCCTTTGCCCTGGACGCGGCGCGGATTCTCGCGGTGATCGGGCCCAACGGCTCCGGCAAGACCACGCTGCTGAAAATGCTCAATGCCACGCTCTTTCCCGATCAGGGGCAGATGCTTCTCGACGGCAGGGACACGCGCCGGTGGACCCGCCGGGAGATTGCCCGGACCATGGCGATGGTTCCCCAGGAATCGCCGGCTGTTTTTCCTTTCTTTGCGGAAGAAATCGTCCTGATGGGACGTTTTCCCCATTTGGGTTCCATCGCGTTTGAAGGTAAAAAAGATTTCCGGATTGTCCGCGAGGCCATGGCAAAAACCGATTGCCTGGCGTATGCGCACCGGCGTTTCAACGAGCTTTCCGCCGGGGAGCGTCAGCGGGTGCTGATTGCGCGGGCCCTGGCGCAGGAGCCGAAAGTTCTGCTCCTGGACGAGAGCACCGTTTTTCTGGATTTGAAGCACCAGGCGCAATTTCTGTCGATGCTGCGCGAGCTTAGCCGCGTTCAGCATCTGACGGTTGTTTTTGTCACTCATGACGTCAATCTGGCCGCGCAGAACGCCGATGCCATTCTTTTGCTTTACAACGGGAAAAAATATGCTATAGGCACTCCAGCGGATGTTCTGACCGCGAAAAACATCAAGGAGGTTTATGATGTTGACGTGGGGATCGATTCGAATCCTCATAACGGGTTGCCCCGCGTGACATTGTTTACCTGAAAAAGGTTGTCCAAAAAAGGAAGCCGGTGAGAGTCCGGCGCTGCCCCGCAACTGTAAGCGGAACGAAATCCACAAAAGGCCACGGACATTAAAATGTCGGGAAGGCGTGGAAAGTAGGCTGCCGCAAGCCAGGAGACTTTATGGACAATTCCATCTGCTTTCTTTTATCCCGAGGGGGAAAGGAAAAGTTCCATGAAGCACGTTCCAAAATCAGTTGTCATTCTTGTTTTATTCCTTTTAGTCATGGGTTCAGTCCGTTTTTCGTTTTCGGCGCCGGAGGGTGGTTCTCCGGATGATGCGATACGAATGGATGCGGTCATTGTAACCGCCACGAAAGTTCCGGAGAAGCGAAAAGACATTCCCAATGCCGTTATTATCAAAGATAAAAAGGATATTCAGGCGTCCGGCGCGAAAAGCATCGGGGAGCTGCTGGCGAATGAGCCGGGCATAGATTGGCAGACCTACGGCAATTACGGCGGGGCCTCCCAGGAGATCCATATTCGCGGGATGCGGGGTAACGCGACCCAAGTGCTTGTCAACGGGGTCAATGTCGGTTCCCCGTCATTAGGCGTTGCGGATGTCGGAAAGATTCCCATCGACAGCATTGAGCGGATTGAAATAGTCAAAGGTTCCGGTTCTCTTCTTTACGGATCAGGGGCAATGGCTGGAACGGTCAATATCATCACTAAGGCGCCCAAAAAGGATAAAATGGCTCTGAAGATTGGCGCCGGTTACGGCACGCAAAACACCTATCGAATAGCTGCGGAAAACGGGATGTTTGTCGTTGGCGACTTTGGATATTATCTGACGGCCGGCAGAATGGAAACGGACGGCTTCAGGGACAACAGCTGGCTTCGGCAAAACGATGTGTCCCTGAAACTTTTACTGGACAAGAAAGAAACGATTAATATCAGTCTCTACGGTGATTACATCGACAGAAAGTATGGCGCGCCCGGAGTCGTACCGCCCAGGGGAACGATGGATTATTATGTCGGCTCGGAAAAGTTTTATAACAGTGAATCCGCATCCCTGCTGGATCACAGCCGCGACAAGGACGGTCGCCTTGTCCTCAATGTCAAGGGCAACCCGATGGAATGGTTTGGTTATGACATCAAAGGCCATTACACGAACATGGAAAATTACAACCATGCGCGTTATGCATTCGATGGCTCCGGAGCGGAAAACTGGGTAACCAACAAGGTGCTGGGAACAGACGGACATATGGACATCCATCCTGTTGAGGGGGTCAAAATACTTTTAGGCGGTGAATACAAAAACTTTGCCTGGAAGAATCAAAGTTATGGTTTAAGCACGACGGGTATCCGCGACGGTTCCGATTCGACGGCAGAGGCTCATGTGTTTACCCAGGGCTATTTTACAGAGGCTGAATACAGGCCGTTTAAATACGGGAAGGCTTTAGCTGGTTTTCGGCATGAAAGACATTCGGCGTTCGGTTCGGAAAACCTGCCCCTCTTCGGCATCGTCGTCAATCCGTTTGAAACAACAGCATTGAAGATCAGCCACGGAAAGCACTTTCTGGCGCCCACCCTTAACGATCTCTATTGGCCGGCTGATCCTTATACCAGGGGGAACCCTGATTTAGAGCCCGAAAAGGGCTGGCACACGGATGTTACACTCGAACAGTCCTTGCTTAAGGACAAGTTATTCATAACGCTGTCTTATTTTCGCTGGAATGTAGATAATAAAATCCAGTGGGAACCGGATTCCCAGGGCGTGTGGCGTCCCATCAATCTGGCAGGCTACAAGGCGGATGGCATTGAGGCGGGGCTTAAGCTTGGTCCCTTTTATGATCTTTCTCTGAGTCTGGCTTATACTTACACAAACGCGGAAGAAGAGAACAGGGAATATACAAAACAGGATTACGGCTGGCCTCCGTTTCTTCCACCGGATTTCCAATACAGTATGGTCAAACGGCGAGCAACCATGACACCGGAGAATCAGTTCAAGGGCGACCTCACCTACAAAAGCAATTTCGGGCTCACCGCGACGGCGACAGCGCGATACGTGAGCGACCAGGTTGTTTACAATACGGAGTCCACCACCTATCCCAACACAAAAACCGTTATATACACCATCAATTCCTACTGGACGGCGGATCTGAAAATCCAGCAGCGGCTTTACAAAAATTGGATTCTGTCGCTGTCGGCAAATAACCTTTTTGATCAGGAATACGACACTCATCTGCAATCTTTTACCGATCAAACCACAGTCAAAACGACAATGTGCGGATATCCGGGGGCGGGAAGATCATTTTTCGGCAGCGTGTCTTATGAATTCTAATGATCTTGCAAGAAATATTTTCTTGATTTTTCTGTTCTCTGGTCTTCTTGCGATCTCTTGTGTGGCAACTTCTTTTGCCCGCGCCGCGACGGACGAAACCGGCCGTCTTGTCCGGCTTGTCCCTGCGCCGCAGAGGATTGTTTCCCTCGCCCCCGGAATTTCGGAGACGCTTTACGCGCTGGGCCTGGAAGATAAAATCGTCGGGGTCACCACTTTTTGCGACTGGCCTCCGGCCGTCCAGGCCAAGACGAAAATCGGCGGCTTTACGAATCCTTCCATAGAAAAAATTGTCGTGCTCCGGCCGGATTTGATTCTGGCCGCCGCCGACGGCAACCGGAAGGAAACCGTGAGGCAACTGGAAAAACTGGGGCTGCCCGTCTATGTCACCAATCCGACCAGCACGTCCGGCGTTTTGAAAAGCATCGGGCATATCGGCGCCATCACCGGCCGGGAAAAGGAGGCTGCCGCGCTGGTTGAAAAACTCCGGCAGAAATTACGCTCTGTTGCCGTCCGGACACGCGGCAAAAAGAAGCCGCGCGTTTTTTTCCAGCTGGGCATGGAGCCCATGATCACCGCCGGCCGGGGAACCCTGATCCATGAAGTCATTGAACGGGCCGGCGGGGTGAACGTTGCCGGAAACGACGTCGCCAACTATCCGCGCTACAGCGCGGAGGGCATCATCAGCGCGTCGCCGGACATCATCGTGTTTGCGCCGATGGTCAATGACAAAACGTTTGAGGCCGTTTACAAATTCTGGCGGGCGTTCGGAGAAGTCCCGGCGGTAAAAAACGGCAAGATTTATCCGATTGACGCCAATCTGATCAATCGCGCTTCTCCGCGTATTTTTGACGCGGTCGAAATTCTTTCGTTCATGTTCCATCCGGAGCCAAAACAGTAAAAAAGGATACCATATGCATTATCCGACGATTCCCCCGATTGACAAACAGGCCGCGAAACAAGCACAGGTCAGGCAAAACCGCCTGACCAAACCCCCGGGAAGCCTCGGCCGGCTGGAGGAGATT
>ERZ724525.1345-NODE-1345-length-14506-cov-7.472078_pt1 | contig 14506 bp, 11 predicted proteins | sample MGYA00376058_ERZ724525 | MGnify/ENA primary metagenome ERZ724525 (study PRJEB28724, sample SAMN07190888) | wastewater metagenome | isolation source: influent of sewage treatment plant in Hong Hong | place: USA: Christiansburg, Virginia | collected 2016-03-01 ... | reverse complement strand
GCCATCCCCGACGTGGCGGGCCCCTGGAGCCCATGGAACCCCTGGACGATAACCCCGCCCGGTGGCAGCTACGCGCTGCCCGTAGGCGCGCGTTTGTGGGCCTTGCTGCCCTGCGCTGGCACTGGCACGCGGGCCTTGCCGCCGGGCCAGGCTGCCGCTTCTGCGCTGCCCAAGCAGTACCTGCACGTGGCAGGCCAGCCGCTGGTGCTGCACACGTTGGCTGCGTTGGCGGGCGTGGGCCGTCTGGCGGGCACGCTGGTGGCGGTGGCGGCGGGCGACCATTTTCTGGATGCCTACCCGGGCAAGGGCTTTTTTACGGTGGAGTGCGGCGGCCCCACCCGGGCTGACACCGTGCTGGGTGGCCTGCGCGCCTTGCTCCAGCGTGGGGCGCAGGCCCAGGATTGGGTGCTGGTTCACGATGCCGCACGCTGCCTGGTCACGCCAGAGCAGATTGATGCCCTGATCGACGCCTGCCTGGGCGACGATGTGGGCGGCCTGCTGGCGCACAAATTGGCTGACACCCTCAAAACCGCGATTGCCGGGCCGGGCGGCATCCGCGTGGCCAGCACGGTAGACCGGGGCGACAAATGGCTGGCGCAAACGCCGCAGATGTTCCGCATCGGTGCGCTCGTTCAGGCGCTGGAGCAGATAGGCCCCATTGCCACCGACGAGGCCAGCGCCATGGAGGCCATGGGCCTGCACCCGCGCCTGGTGCAGGCCAGTGCGCTGAATTTCAAAGTGACCTACCCGGAAGACTTTTTGCTGGCCGAAGCCGTGCTGGCCCAGCGCGCCCACGGCGCCACCCTGGACCGCTTTGGCGGTGACCGTGGCCAAGCCAGCGATGCCCCCGCACGTACCATTTTTTAAGGAAGACGCATGAATTTCAGAATAGGCGAGGGCTGGGATGTCCACGCGCTGGTGCCGGGCCGGGCGCTGGTCATTGGCGGTGTGACCATCGACCACCCCATGGGTTTGCTGGGCCATTCGGATGCCGATGTGCTGCTGCACGCCATCACCGATGCGCTGCTGGGCGCGGCGGCGCTGGGCGATATCGGTACGCATTTTCCGGACACCGATGCGCAGTTTCGCGGTGCCGATTCGCTGGCGCTGCTGATCGAGGCCGCGCGCCGGGTGCGGGCACAGGGCTACCAGATCGGCAACATCGACACCACGGTGGTGGCCCAGGCCCCCCGGCTGGCCGCGCACATTCCGGCCATGCGCACGCGCATTGCGCAGGCGCTGGCGTTGCAACCGGGGCAGATCAACATCAAGGCCAAGACCGCCGAGCGGCTGGGGCCGGTGGGGCAGGGGCTGGCGATGGAGGCGCGCGCCATCGCTTTGCTGACCGTGGTTTAGCCCTGCGCTGTAGGGCGCGGCGGCAGTTTGCGTTTGACCTGCGGGCGTTGCAGGCGCTGCTGCGAGTCCGTGCCCTGGGGCTGGTCGTGGGCGCGCTGCAATTGCACATGCGCCACCAAGCCGCCCGAGGCCGAATTGGCCAGGGCAAAAATGCCGCCCATGCGCTGCACGGTTTTGTCCACAATCGACAGGCCCAGGCCCGCGCCCGCTGCCGCCGTGCGGGCCGAGTCGCCCCGGAAAAACGGCTTGGTCAGGTTGGCCAGCTGCTCGGGCGGTACGCCCGTGCCGTGGTCACGCACCTTGATCAGCACCCACTCCTCGCGGCCCTTGGCGGCAATGTCCACCTGGGTGACGCCCGCGTCGGGCGTCTTGCCGTAGCGGCGCGCGTTTTCCAGCAGGTTGGAGATGATGCGCGCCAGTTCCACCTCGTCGGCCAGCACGTTCAGGTCTTCGGGCACGCTCATGGTGATTTGCAGCTCACGGTGGTCTTGCACTGCATACACGCACGAAGAGATCACGCCGTGCAGATTGACCGGCGTGAGCGTGACGTGGTCGGGGCGCGCGTAATCGAGAAACTTGTCGATGGTGGCGTCGAGCTGCACGATGTCGGCCACCATGTGTTCGCGCGCCACTTCGTCGGCCACGCTCATCTCGGTTTCCAGGCGCAGGCGTGCCAGCGGTGTGCGCAGGTCGTGCGAGATGCCCGCCAGCATCACGGCGCGGTCTTGTTCGAGCTTGGCGAGTTTTTGCGCCATGCGGTTGAAGCCGATGTTGACCTCGCGGATTTCGCTGGTCACGGCCTCCTCGTCGAGCCGGCTGGCGGCAAAGTCGCCATCGCGCACGCGGTTGGCCGCATAAGACAGCTGCTTGAGCGGCTGGTTGATGAGCCGGGCGATGGCGGCGGCCCCGGCCAGCGACAGCGCCCCTGCCGTGATGAGCCAGATCAGCCAGGTTTTGCCCCCGGCCGGGCTGAAGCGCGAGCGGTCCATGAGCAGCCAGTTGGCATCGCCATTGATGGAAAAGCCCACCCACAGCCCTTTTTCGCCATTGACGCTGCTGGCCACGATGGTGCCTTGGCCCAGGCGCTGGGACAGCTCTTCGGTCAGGCGCTGGCCCAGGGGCGATTGGTCGAGCAGTTCAAAGTTGTCGCCGGGCTCGCGCGGCAGGATGCGCACGCCCTCCTGGTCGGCCATGGTCTTGAGCAGCGAGACGCGCGCAATCGCATCCGAATGCACCAGCGCCGCGCGGCTGAGGTTGACCAGCGAGGCAATCTGCTGTGCGGTGTGCAGCGTGCGCGGCTCAAACTCCAGGGCGCGCAGTGTTTGCAGCCAGGCCAGGATGCTGCCCACCAGCAACAGGCTGAGCAGAAAAAACGTGCGCCAAAACAGGTTGAGCCCCATCCGTTTGGGCGATTCGCGGTGGCGCGGTGCAGATTCCAGGGGAGCTGGGCTGGTGGCGTCGCTGACCGGGGGAGGGGAGTAGCTCATGGGAAATCAAAAGCGCCAAGGTGTGCTGCCCGCCAGGCAAGGGGCACACCGTGGGGTTTGCGCAGGGGCGCGGAGCCGGGCGGTCAATTATTGCCGTCCGGCACAAACACGTAGCCTACACCCCACACGGTCTGGATGTAGCGCGGCGCGGCAGCATCTTCTTCGATGAGCTTGCGCAGCCGTGACACCTGCACGTCCAGGCTGCGGTCAAAGGGCTCGAACTCGCGCCCACGTGCCAGCAAGGCCAGCTTCTCACGCGACAGCGGCTGGCGCGGGTGGCGCACCAGGGCTTTGAGCATGGCGAATTCGCCCGTGGTCAAGGGCAGCTCTTCGCCATTTTTTTGCAGTGCGCGGGTGCCCAGGTCAAAGCTGAAGGGGCCGAAGTTGACCACCTCGTTGTCGCCCGACGGGGCGCCGGGCGCTTCTTGCGGCGGGCGCCGGCGCAGCACGGCGTGGATGCGCGCCAGCAGTTCACGCGGGTTGAAGGGCTTGCCCAGGTAGTCGTCAGCGCCCACCTCCAGCCCGACGATGCGGTCCACATCCTCCCCCTTGGCCGTGAGCATGATGATGGGCGTGCGGTCGTTGGCCGCGCGCAGGCGCCGGCAGATGGACAGGCCATCCTCGCCCGGCATCATCAGATCGAGCACGATCAGATCCACGGTTTCGCGCAGCAGCAGGCGGCTGAGTGCTTTGCCGTCTTCGGCCACCATGACCTCGAAGCCCTCTTGCGTCAGGTAGCGGCGCAGCAAATCGCGGATGCGGGCGTCGTCATCCACGACCAAAATTTTGTCTGTCCGGTTGCTTGGCGTGGCCATTGGGATACCTCGGTCTTATTTGTAACAGCGGCCATTGTTACCAGTTTGCGGCGCTGGCGTGCGGCTTTGCTGCGTGGTCTGACCAACCGTTACAAGTTTTGCCGCATACGCACACAGCTTTGCTGGCGCGTCGCCAAAATGCGCTTTTGGCCGACAAAAAACACTTCCAGGCGACGGTATCCTTGGCCCGATCATCACCCCTCCAAGGAATTCTCTCTATGCAAAAAACTATGAAATTGATAGCTGCTGGCGCAATGCTGGTAAGCGTTGGAGCCGTTTTTGCCCAAAATATGGCTCCCGCAACGCCGCAGAACGTGGTGCAGCTGTCAGCGGCTGGGTCGGTGGATGTGCAACAAGATTTGCTGGTGCTCACCCTGAGCACCACGCGCGAGGGCAAGGACGCTGCCGTGGTGCAGGGGCAGCTGCGCCAGGCGCTGGATGCGGCCTTGCTGGAAGCGCGCCGCAACGCTGAGCCAGGGCAAATGGATGTGCGCACCGGCAACTTTGGCCTGTACCCACGTTACGGCCAGAACAGCCAGATCAGCGGCTGGCAAGGTTCTGCCGAGCTGGTGCTGGAGGGGCGCGACTTTGCGCGCATCACCGGCACCGCAGCGCGCGTGACCACGATGGCCATCGGCCAGGTGGGCTTTGGCCTGAGCCGCGAACAGCGCGCCAAAGTAGAGCGCGATGCCCAAGCGCAGGCGATTGAGAATTTCAAAACGCAAGCTGCTGATTTGACGAAGGCGTTTGGCTTTAGCGCCTTCACCCTGCGCGAAGTGGCAGTCAACAGCAACAGCTATGCGCCGGGCCCGCGCCCGCGCGCCATGGCGATGGAGGCCAAGGCCACCATGATGGACGCCTCGCCCATGGCGGTGGAGGCTGGCAAGACCACGGTGACGGTCAATGTCTCAGGATCGGTGCAGATGCACTGACTCTGTTGACAAGAAAAAAGGCCCGTAACCCTTGCGGGACGGGCGCTAGCAGCTATCGAATCAGGAGTGTTTGTGGGGCCGGTTACTGGGCTGTCCAGCCGCCGTCCATGTTCCAGGCTACGCCGCGCACATTGTTGGCAGCGCTGGAGCAAAAGAACACGGCCAGCGCGCCCAGCTCTTCGGGCGTGGTGAACTGCATGGAGGGTTCTTTCTCGCCCAGCAGCAGTTTGGTGGCTTCTTCATTGCTGATGCCCAGTGCCTGCGCCTTGGCATCCACCTGCTTTTGTACCAGCGGCGTCAGTACCCAGCCCGGGCAGATGGCGTTGCAGGTAATGCCCGTGGTGGCTGTCTCCAGGGCTGTGACTTTGGTGAATCCGACCACGCCGTGCTTGGCTGCCACGTAGGCTGATTTTTGCGCCGAACCCACCAAACCATGCACCGAAGCGACATTGATGATGCGGCCCCAGTTGGCTGCCTTCATGGCGGGAAGTGCCAGGCGCGTGGTGTGAAAAGCGCTGGTCAGGTTGATGGCCAAAATGGCGTCCCAGCGCTCGACCGGAAAGTCTTCGATGCTGGCCACATGCTGAATGCCTGCGTTGTTGACCAGGATGTCCACTGCGCCAAACTGCGCCACGCTGTACTGGAACATGTCTTCAATATCGGCACTGCGTGACATATCGGCGCCGTGGTAAGCCACTTGCGCGCCAGTGCCGTGGCCAGCGGCCAGCACCTCGGCGCGTGGCGCATCCACATCACCAAAACCGTTGAGCACCACGTTGGCCCCTTGTTGTGCCAGTGCCTTGGCTATACCTAAGCCGATGCCGCTGGTAGAACCTGTCACGAGAGCCGTTTTGCCTTTGAGCATGGAATTTTCTCCGAATGAATTACGATGCAACATAGCAATTATCAAGCCATGCCCCGGAAGCGCGCACCCATGATTGAACCTAGGCTGAACTACGTATCCTGCCCTGGCCCGGCCTCTAGTGATACAGGGCCGATGGCCCGCGCGGGGCAGGGCGAAGCCCGCCGCATGGCGTATTGGGAGTGGAACGCCACAGGCAACCCGCAGCACCCGCATGTGGTGGTGTGTGTGCATGGCCTGTCGCGCCAGGGGCGCGATTTCGATGTGCTGGCCCGGGTTCTGAGTGCGCACGCGCGCGTCATTTGTCCTGACGTGGCTGGGCGCGGCCACAGCGATTGGCTGGCCGAGCCGCTGGCTTACCAGATACCGGTATATGCCGCCGACATGCTGGCGCTGCTGGCGCAGTTGCACCACCAGGCACCCGTGCAAACCCTCGATTGGGTAGGCACCAGCATGGGCGGTCTGATCGGCATGGTGCTGTGCGGGCAGCCGGGTCTGCCGCTGCCTGTGCCGGTGCGCCGTCTGGTGCTCAATGATGTGGGGCCGGTCATCGAGTGGCAAGCGCTGGCGCGCATTGGTCAGTACCTGGGCAAGGCGCCGCGTTTTGACTCGCTGGAGCAAGCTGCCGAAAGTTTGTGGTCGGTTTCCAGCCACTTTGGCCCGCACACGCCAGCGCAATGGCTGGCCTTGTGCCAGCACATGGTGCGCGCCTTGCCCGAGGGGGGCGTTACTTTGCACTACGACCCTGCCATCGCTACAGCGTTTGCTTCCCTGTCTCAGGAGGCAGCGCAGGCGGGCGAGGCGCAGTTGTGGCAGCTGTACGACCAGATTACCGCCCAGACGCTGTTGTTGCGGGGAGCGCAATCGGACTTGCTGTCACCGCACACGGCAGCGGCCATGGGCCAGCGCGGCCCGCGCGCCCGCCTGATGGAATGGCCGGGCGTGGGCCATGCACCTACGCTGGTGGCCCCCGAGCAGGTGGCTGCCGTGGCAGCGTTCCTGACCGAGACTCCGAGCAAGGTACCTGCATGAAAAGCGCTGTCCCCGAAGTGGCGCCGACCGTCCCCAGCGCAGGCCCTGAGGCCGTCGTGCCGCTGGTCACCGCCACGGCGCAGGCTTTGCCCGAGCAGCTCAACGCATTGGCGCGTGCCCGCGCTTTTGCCGAGCCCCTGATTGCCGCAGAAAACCTGGAAACTGGTGAAAACACCTTGGCCCACGCCGATGCAGTGGCTGCCATTCTCAAAACCATCGGTGGCTCCGAAGCCATGCAGGCCGCCTGCTACCTGGTGCATGCCTGCATGCACTTGAATCGGCCCGAGGAAGTGATCGCCAAAGCCTTTGGCAGCCATTTTGCAACCCTGGCCGTGGAAACCACCAAGCTGATGCGTGTGCAGGCGCAGGCACGTGCGGTGCATCCGTCGGTACAGCAGATCAATGACCCGGCAGTGCAAACGGAGAACGTGCGCAAGATGCTGCTGGCTTTTTCGCGTGACCTGCGTGTGGTCATGCTGCGCTTGGCCTCGCGCCTGCAAACCCTGCGCTACCACGCAGCCAGCAAACGCCCGGTGCCGCCCAGCATTTCGCACGAGGCGCTGCACGTGTTTGCGCCGTTGGCCAACCGCTTGGGTATTTGGCAGATCAAGTGGGAGATGGAAGACCTGGCGTTTCGTTTTCTGGAGCCTGATACCTACAAGGAAGTGGCGCGCCTGCTGGATGAAAAGCGCACTGGCCGCGAGGTCTACATGGAGCAGCTGCGTGCCCGCGTGGAATCTGAACTGCGCGCCCGCAGTATCAGCGCCAGCGTGCAGGGACGGCCCAAGCACATCTACAGCATTGTCAAAAAGATGCGCGGCAAATCGCTCAATTTTGACCAGCTGTTTGATATTCGGGCCCTGCGCGTGGTGGTGCCCAACGTCAAGGATTGCTACGCCGCACTGAGCTGGGTGCATGCACAATTTGAATCCATTGCCGAAGAGTTTGACGACTACATCGCCCGTCCCAAACCCAACGGTTACCAGTCACTGCACACCGTGGTGCGTGACGAGGCGGGCAGGGCCATTGAGATCCAGATCCGCACCCAGGCCATGCACGACCATGCCGAGCACGGCGTGGCTGCGCACTGGGCCTACAAAGAGGCGGGAAGCAAAGGCTACGCTGGTGTGTCCGCCAGCGGCGACTATGACGCCAAGATTGCCGTGCTGCGCCAGCTGCTGGCCTGGGAGCGCGATCTGGCTGGGGCGCCGCAGCAGCAAGGGCTTTTTGAAGATCGCATCTATGTTCTGACGCCCGAGGCCGCGATTGTGGAGTTGCCCCAAGGCGCTACCCCGGTAGATTTTGCCTACGCTGTACACACCAGCATAGGGCACCGCTGCCGTGGGGCACGTGTCAATGGCGCCATGGTGCCGCTGAACACGCAACTGCAAAACGGCCAAACCGTGGAGGTCACCACGGTCAAAGAAGGTGGCCCTTCGCGTGACTGGCTGAATGCTGATTTGGGCTACCTCAACAGCAGTCGGGGCCGTGCCAAAGCCCGTGCCTGGTTCAATGCCAAAGCGTTGAATGAAACCGTGGCGCGCGGTCGTGAAGCGGTCGAAAAACTGCTGCAACGCGAAGGCAAAACCGCTTTGCGCCTGGACGATCTGGCTGCGCAGTTGGGCTTCAAATCGGCGGATGCCTTGTTCGAAGTGGTCGGCAAGGACGAGTTTTCGCTGCGCAACATCGAAATCTTGCTGCGCCCGCCGGAGCCGGCCCTGCAGCCCGATGACTATCTGTTGCTCAGGAAGGCGCGCCATACCGGCAAGACCCCCAAGGGTGGCATCCTGGTGGTCGGCGTTGATTCGTTGATGACCCAGCTGGCCAAATGCTGCAAACCGGCTCCTCCTGATGAAATCCAGGGCTTTGTCACGCGCGGTAAGGGCGTGAGTGTTCACCGTGTGGATTGCAGCAATTTCCGCGAGATGGCAGCGCGCAATGCCGAGCGCATGATCGAGGTGGAATGGGGTACGCCCAAGCAGGCTGCGCTGGCGTCGGTCTATCCTGTGGATGTGACGGTGCAGGCCGCTGACCGTCAGGGCTTGCTGCGCGATATTTCGGAAGTGTTTGCCAAGGAAAAAATGAACGTGGTGGGTGTGCAGACACAGTCGGTCAAAGGTATCGCCTGGATGACGTTCACGGTAGAGGTGTCGGATGCAGGTCGATTGAAAAAAGTGCTGGGCGCCGTAGCATCGGTGTCCGGTGTGCGCTCTGCACGCCGACGCTGATTGCCTGCGGATTTTGTTTCACGTTTTTAACGTGACGATTTTTTGGTGCTACAATAGCGTTCTCTGATAAATTAAAAATATCAGGCGCGTAGCTCAGCTGGTTAGAGCACCACCTTGACATGGTGGGGGTCGTTGGTTCGATTCCAATCGCGCCTACCAATTAATAATTGGTCAAAAGCCTTCTAAATTAAAAATTTAGAAGGCTTTTTTGTTTTTCTGGGTTCTTGTGGGGCTCTGTTGCAATGACGCGCTATGGGTTGTGGTGTACATCAACTCTCTTGAGTTATTTTGGGCTTCTTGGCCGGATGCATTCGATGGCACCTGAAGCGTCAGCCCATCCGCATCGTCTGTGGGTGTCAAAAACCTGTGGCCTGTGTAGCGGCGAATCGGATAGGCATCCTTACTGATTTCAAAGTGCGGGTGTCAACCAGAGATGCCTGAATGAACTACCCAGTGGTTGTCCAGGCGCACTTGTGCCAGCGCCGCGCTGTGCGGGTGGAGGAGCGGTGTGCTGGCCAGTATGTCTTGTAGCGAATGCCTGCGGCCTGCTGCCCAAACTTGCGTGTTGTACGCAGCCAAGGCGCAGGCTTCAGGCAGGGGCACCAGACCCTGCCATTGCCCCTGTATTCCAAAGTGCGCTACGCCCTGGGCGCGCGGACAGCTGACAGCCCAGCCGTGGCGGGTTGCGGCAATGCTGCCGCCGTAACCGTGCAGGTTGTGGCTGTCTGTTGTCGCCGTTACTGTATTCAGCGGTGCTAGCGCGCCGGTGTGCAGTGCCTGGCCATCGAACAGCGCCAACACCGGAGCCATGCTTCGCTCGGCTTCTTGATCGTGCTCGGCCTGTAGGGCAATGCCCAGTACGTTGCGCTGGGTGTTCCAAGCCAGGTGGCGCAGGCTCAGGCGCTGGTCGGACAGTCGCCATTGCCCCAGCAGCGCGCCGCTGTCGCCTTGCAGCCGCACCAGGGATGAGTCCATGGTGTGCAGGTCGCGCTTGCTGCGGCCGGTGTCGGCGCTGGTGGGCACACCGCCGTTGGCCACGATCAGACTGGCCGGTGTATTGCCTTGGGGAGAATCCCAGATGAGTTCGTGTGCATCGACGCCATGGGTGGGCCATTCGTCGAGTTTTTCGAGGCTTCGTGCGTCGCGCACGCCGACCAGGCTGGCGCCGGTCTCGAGGTCGGTTTCAGTGGTGTAGAGGCGCTGGCCATCGGGGCTGGCCAACACATGGCCGTTGAAGGCGCGTGCCGGTTCTATCCAGTGCCATTGTGGCGCTTGTGCGTTACCGGGCTGCCAGCGTACCAGCCAGTCGCCCGGGCGGCGTGCCACAGCCAGCACACTGCCATCTGGCGGAGCGATCATCCCATGGGCCCGGGTGGGCAGCTCTAGCGCGGTCAGCACCTGTAGCGTTGGTGCCGTGGCGGCGGGTACGGCCAGCACGCCCAGGTGAAAGCCGCCGGTTTGCTCCCACGCCGCAGCCAGTTGCAGGGTTCCGGGAATAGGGCGGCGGTGTTGGTGACCACTAGCGTAGGTTAGCTGCGCCATACACAGGCCTGCCGCGCCTGCGCCCCAGGCCAGCGCCTGGCGGCGAGAGATAGGCAAAGAAGGGCGAAGAAAAGCCATGCGGTGCCCGTGTGTCAATCGCCGTCCGCGTCAGAAAAGCCAATGCTGACTTTGAGTGCGGGTGCCACTTCGGACTCCGCCAGGTGCTTGAGCACTGCCAGCGCTCGCGCAGTCTGCTGCACTTGTGCGCCGCTGTGTATGTCGGCCTGGGCTACTCCCGCCAGTGCGGTGTCTACACGCAGTGCGGCGGTGCGTAGGCGATCGGCCAGCGGATTCAGGCCCATGCCGCGCAGTTGTGTTTCCAGTGGCACCAGGGTGCTGCCCGGCACGGGGGCTGCGTTGCTATCGGCCAGGAGCGTGGCGCTGCGCAGAGCTGCCCAGGCAGCGTTCCATGCAGCGAGCGTCTGTCCACTGGCAGCGCGCGGGTAGTAGGGAGGACGCGTGACTTGGGCGGCGCGCAGGGGTTTCTCCATGTGTGCCCAGCGCAGGCGTTCCAGGCCACCGACCCACTGATTCACGAATTCGCTCATGGCCTGGGCCGAGCGCTCTTGCTGGTCTTCGGTGCCCCAATCCGTGGCGGCTGCCTGCGCATAGGCTGTTTGCAGGGCGGTGGCCTCGCGCAGCAGGTCAAGGGCTACCTCGTGGGCATAGCGACAGGCCGGTGTGCCCGGTGCCACAGGCTGTGTCCACAGTAACCATTCAAGCGCAGGCAACCCTTTGGCCGGGGTGCCGATGCGCTCAAAGGCGAGTGCGCCCTGGGGCTGGGTGACGATGGCCCGTGCAATCAGCGCTGGCCGGGTGGGCGCAAAGTCGATGCTGCGCAGCGAGCGGCGCTCGACCACCGGCCCGATGGCCAGTGCCGACAACTGCTCCCACGCCAGCGTGGTGTCTTGCCAGGCGCTGCGTGCGCGTGCCAGCGCCGCCTGCCCTGCGTCGGTAGGGGCGTTGCACAGTGCGCTGATGGCCGGTGGCAGTGCCTGTGCGGTGCGCTCGAAGCCCTGGGCACGTGGCAAGGCCCAGTGGCCATAGAGGCCTTGCAGCATGTGCACGGTGTCGTAGTAGGGCACAGCCTCGCGCTGCCAGGTGCTTTGCGCCTGCACGGCAGTGCTGGCCCACAGCGCCAGTGCCAGCACCGCAGCGTGCCGCAGGGGCCACCGCAGGCGTTGGTAAGCGCTCCAGACGGGAGAGTACGGTGTCATAAGGATTCCACAAACGCCACCAGCGCAGCGCGCTCTGCGGGGGACATTTTCAGCACCTGACTGCGGCTATCTTCGGCTTCGCCGCCGTGCCACAGCACGGCTTCCAGTACGCCGCGTGCGCGCCCGTCGTGCAGCAGCCTGGTGTGGCCATTCACGTCCCGGATCAGGCCAGTGCCCCATAGCGGTGGCGTTTTCCACTGTCGGCCATTGGCGCCAAAGTCGGGCCGGTTGTCAGCCAAACGCTCGCCCATGTCGTGCAGCAGCAGGTCGGTGTAGGGCCAGATGCGCTGATCCGATAGGGCCTTGCTGGTCAGGTGCGCAAAAGGGCCGTGCTGGGTGACATAGCTAGGGCGGTGGCAGGTGGCACATTGGGCCTTGGCAAACAGCGCCTGGCCACGCAGCACCTGTACATCCTCGGGTTTGCGGCGTGCCGGTGGTGCCAGCGTGGCTTGGTAGAACACCACGTTGTTCAGGGTTTGGTCGTCAATTTCGACATCTGTCTGGCCTTGTGCGCCAGCGCTTTTGCCGCTGGGCGCTGCCAAGCAATCGGTTTGCGCGGGCCTGCATGCCTCCTGGGCAAAGTGGCGCGAGGTGATGCCCATGTCACCGACAAAGGCAGCGCCCGTTTGGTGTGCGATGGTCGCTACGTTGGCTTTCCAGCCAAAGCGACCGAGCATCATGCGGCCCGAGGGCGCATCCCACACCCGGTTGGGAACGCCTTTGATGGGGCCCGGTGCGGCGGCTTGGTCGGCTGCATTGGCCAGGATGTCGGCCTCGGCAATGGCTTCCAGCAGCCCCACGCCAATGAGCTGGGGGGCAATGCGCGGGCTGACCATCACTTGAGGGTGCAAGGGGCCATAACCCAAATCGGCAAAGCCATAGTGGGGGGCGAGTAGTTCGTAGGGTGTGCCGTCGGCAAACTGCCCTTGCACGCTCTGGTAGCGCAGGGTTACGCGCCCTTCGGGCCTGACGCCTTGGACGGCTGCGTTGTTGAGCTGGTCGCCATACACGGGATCGGGCCGGGGGCTGCCGTGGGTATCTGTGCCAGGGATGGACAAGCGCATCAGCAGTGCGACGGTGGGGTCTTGGGTTTCGCCCAGCCGGTTGAACATGTCTGGCGGTGCGCCCCGGCCATCCTGCACGTGGCAGCCGCCACATGAGCGTGCAATGAAATGCGGCCCCAGGCCATCGCGTGCCTTGGTGGAAGCCGGTGCCTCGACCCAGTTGCGGCGAAAGAACGAGTTGCCGATGGCAAATCGTGTGCGCTCGGCATCCGACAGGTTGGCTGCGGGGAATGAGAAGGCATTGCGCCCGGTGGCAAACACTGTGGTGTCACCGCCTACCTTTTCGCCCAAGGGGTCGGTGGGGGTGTCGGCCAGCAGGCTGCCCAGAGTTACCAGGCTGACACTGGCAACCACCAGGTGTCCCAGGCGTCGGCGCAGGGAAGAGAAGCACAGGGGCATGGCAAGCAAACGCAGCGGTTTCAAGGTTGCACCAGCGTCAGGCGGGTGATGCCGATGGCGTTGGCGCCAGCCACCAAATCTTTACTTTGCTGGGTCAGGCTGTCGATGGTCTTTTGGATGCGCTGGCGGCCAGGGGCGTCGTTGCCACCGATGATTTCGCGGTCAAAGGGCGCTTGGATGGCCTGCGCTGCGTGTACCGATGCGGCTATCTGGCGTGTGATCTTTTCTGCCAGCGCTGCGTCTTTGGTGGCCACCAGATCGCGCAGTGACGCACCTTTGAGGGTGCTGCCGTCGGCGCGCTGGTACTGCCCCAGCCATACGTTTTGAATGCCCAGCGCATTGGCCACGGCATCGCGGTGCGTGTTGTCCGAAAAGCACGAATGTTCGTCTTCCTGATCCTGGCTGTTGAGTGCCACCTCCAGCCGCTCGCCGGCCAGTTCGCCGCGCGAGAGCGAGCCCAGGCCCACCAGCATCTTGCGCACCGATTCGGTGCCGCCGCGCACGAACTGGGCGCGGTAATTGCCCTTCACGCCGGGCGCCCATGCCTGCGTGAGTTTGCTCAGGTCGTCCACCAGCAGGTCGGTCACCACGCTGAGGTATTGGCGGCGGCGGTCGGCGTGGGGCGCTTTGCCGTCCACGAAGTCCTCAAAGTTGCGCTCGCCGGGGCCGGTGTCAGACAGGTCTTGGCCCCACAGAAAAAATTCGATGGCGTGCCATCCAGTGGCAATGTTTTCTTCGCCGCCACGCTCGTTTTGTGCGATCAGGTTTTTCTTGGTGATGGTGAACTTGGGGTTGTTTACCAGGCCGGCGCTGGGCCTGCCCGACACGCTATCGACATACGACTCATCCATGGGCCAGGCGTTGAGTCGGCCTTCGGGGCCGTTGTCGTCGTCGATGGGACCGCCGTAGAAGCGAAAAGCCTCAGTTTGACCATAGAACTCGCGCGCTGTCAGCCAGGTTTTGCGTGCCTGGGCCAGTGTTGGCTCCGAGGGCTGGGCGACAAAAGCCCGCACCGCTGTTTGCATCGCCTTGGCGCTGGCCAGGGTGTCGCTGTAGTTGGCATAGACCAGCGCGGCGTAATGGCCCGCCACGGCATGGGTGCTGATGGGTTGTTGTGCCTGCATGCCCGCAACTTGGGCATACACCGCAGTGCTACTGCTCAGGGCCGCGAAGGTCAGCGCGGTTGCCAACAGGGGCTTGTTCATCAAGGTGAGGGGCACGCGGATTCTCCGGGGATGGTGAAATAAAAATTGGTGCGCAGGGGCAGTGCAGGTGGTTTGGTGCAGCAACACCCATGGCAATGACAGCGAATTTTTTGATTATATAAATGAAAGTAATTCTTATTTGAATTTTTGACTGGGGCTGCTTCAGACCGTGCAGCGTTGCAGCCTTGAGGGCGTGGTTGCCGCCCGTGCTGTGATCAACTTCTGGCCACGGATTACGCTAAAAATCTGCGCAATGAAAACGTGGATGAATCCATTTTTGCTATTAATAACATAGCTATAAGCGCTTGCTATGTAATCGTTAGGAGCATATTTTTATTAAAGATATGGGTGGTGGCGAATGGCAGAA
>ERZ724525.1343-NODE-1343-length-14520-cov-5.446319_pt1 | contig 14520 bp, 15 predicted proteins | sample MGYA00376058_ERZ724525 | MGnify/ENA primary metagenome ERZ724525 (study PRJEB28724, sample SAMN07190888) | wastewater metagenome | isolation source: influent of sewage treatment plant in Hong Hong | place: USA: Christiansburg, Virginia | collected 2016-03-01 ... | reverse complement strand
TACCAATTCCAGCGATCTCATCGCCACGGGTTGAAAATTGGCTTGCTTGTTGTCTTGTTGATCAAGGGCAGGGAATGACCGATGTTCAATTGGGTCGCTTACAGACGGGTGAAACCCATCAGTTGGATGGGCAGATCAATGTAGGCAACATCCCAGATGCGGCACAAAGCCTTGGTATTGGTTTTGTGATGGCGAGAACGGTGGTGGAGCGCCATGGCGGTTGGCTTGATGTGTCCAGTGAATTGGGTAAGGGGACGCAAATCACTGTTTGGTTGCCTTTGTGCGAAGAAACCACAGCATCCATGCATGGCGAGGTTGAAAAGTGAGCCCATGTTTTTGAGGCAAGTTATGGAGCAGTAAAAAAACGGGCATTGCCCGTTTTTTTACTGCTGATTGAATGTGAATGCAAAGCAACCAACCGTACCTTAAGCAGGGCCAATACCTTTGCTGACTTGACTGTCAATGCTGGATGCTTGCGTGACACCGACCTGCTGGGCAAAATCAAGCATGCGGTCAATAGGGAGCTTGGCTCGGGCACGGATGGTCTCGTCAATGTGAATTTCATTGTAACCTGTGCCGATTTTTTCTAGGACATCCAACACATTGCGCAGACCATTCATGGCCATCCATGGGCAGTGTGCACAGCTTTTGCATGTGGCGGAGTTGCCTGCTGTTGGGGCTTCAATGAATGTCTTATGGGGATTTTGCTGACGCAATTTATGCATCATGCCATTGTCGGTGGCCACGATGAATTCGGGTGCATCAAAATCACGAGCGGCTTTTAAAATCGCCGAAGTGGAACCCACTGCATCCGCAAGTGCAACCACCGCGGCAGGTGATTCTGGGTGAACCAAGACTTTGGCCAGTGGGTGTTGTTTTTTCAGGGCTTCAAGCTCAATGGTTTTGAACTCATCATGCACAATGCATGCACCTTGCCACATGATCATGTCAGCACCCGTTTCACGTTGAATGTAGTTTCCAAGGTGTCGATCAGGTGCCCAAAGAATCTTTTTCCCCTGTTCTTTTAAATGGGTCACAATTTTCAAAGCAATGCTAGATGTCACCATCCAATCGGCACGTGCTTTAACGGCTGCACTGGTGTTGGCGTATACAACCACCGTGCGGTCAGGGTGTTCATCACAAAACTTTGAAAACTCTTCGGTGGGGCAACCCAAATCGAGAGAGCAATTGGCTTCCATTTCTGGCACGAGCACACGCTTTTCGGGGCTCAAAATTTTAGCCGATTCGCCCATAAAACGAACACCTGCAACAACCAAAGTCTGGGCTGAATGGTCACGACCAAAGCGAGCCATTTCAAGGGAGTCGGACACCAAACCGCCTGTGGCCTCGGCAAGGTCTTGTAAGTCAGGATGAACGTAGTAGTGGGCAACGAGCACCGCATTTTTTTCGATCAATTGCGCTTTGATTTTGGCAATCAATTCTTCGCGTTCGGTGGCGTTGGGCTCTGCGGGGACAGATGCCCACACCTGCTCAGTGCTGCATACATTGAATGAAGACGGTTTTTCGTATTCGACGGCAATGCGGTGTGGTGCATTCATGGTGTGTTACTTTATAAAAGGATGATCGTATTATTGTACTTTAACTGTACTGTTGCTTGTGCAAGACATCGGCAGTTGATTGCAAAAATACCGACTCAAGGTCGGTATTTTATGCAACAAATGGGCACGAATTTATTATGATGGGTCTTTAATCAGATATTGCAATTTGTTGGTTTTCTTCGCCCATTCATCGGCTTCAGGCATCGCATCTTCCATGCGGGAGATGGTTGGCCACAATTTAGTCAACTCAGCATTGAGGGCAATCATGTGTTGTTGATCTGCGGGTACATCTTCTTCTGGCACGATCGCTTCAACAGGGCACTCAGGGATGCACACGGCGCAATCAATGCACTCATCTGGGTCGATGACCAAGAAGTTTGGACCTTTTTTAAAGCAGTCCACAGGGCAAACGTCCACGCAATCGGTGTAACGGCATTGAATGCAAGCTTCGAGTACGACGTGAGTCATGATGTGTTCCTTTTACAGTTAATCGCAAAGTACATCTTTATTCTGCGATTGTTTAAGATGAGAGATTTTGAGCAAAATCCGCATAAAACCTAGGGAAAACCAAATAAAATCACAAGTCAAAACCTCGGATTATTCACGAATTCCATTATAAAAAAGTGTCGATTCGATTGATGCAGGTGATCGAATCGTGGAGGGTGTTCTGCTTTACTTTTAGATATCATACCTAAAAAATACAAAGCAAGTATTTTAACGTATTTTGTGTCGATTTGTTTGGGTCATATCGACCAACCCCTTAGATTGCGCGCGATTCGTGTTTTTACAACGCTGCAACATGATTTAAAAATAGCTACAATAGAACAATGATACAACAATGTTTTCGCCATTGAGCTTTGCCCATCATTTAAACCTTTTACTACCTTTTACTAAGCCCAAAGTAAAACGCCACTTTGTGTTTGTTGAAAAATAAAGGGTTTAAGCGCGAAACCCACACAAAACCCAATCAACCCCAAGTAAAGCGATCGATCAACCAAACGGATGGTTGATGGCTTTTACTGTAGACTGACTTCATGAACTGTACAACAAACCCCACACAGCAGCAGGCAATGGTTCTTTTTGCCCATGGCTCTCGTCAAAACACATGGCGCATGCCCTTTGATTTAATTGCTCAAAAAGTTTCAGAGCGACACCCCAATGTTCAAGTGGCGCTCGCTTTTCTTGAGTTCATGACCCCCACACTGGCGGAATCTCTCAAAACATTGGCCGATCAAGGCATTGTTTCTATCAGCATCGTGCCACTTTTTTTTGGCATTGGCAATCACGTGGCACGGGACTTGGATGCCTTGGTTCAAGACTTTGCAGATGCACATCCGCATGTTCAATTAAATGTCGCCCCTGCCGTTGGGCAAAGTCCTGTTGTGCTGGATGCCATGGCGGACTACGCAGGGTCGTTGTTGGCTTGATGACAAGATAATGCTGTACTTCTTACCCCGCTGGGCTCATTCATGCTTCGTTTTCTGCAAGTGCCAAACCCACCAGCAGCACACAGGGGCCATCGCTTAAAACGGCATCCATTTGAGTCAGTGCTTGAACCGTTGTGCGTTGCTCGCTTTGGTTTGGCCAGCTCACGCCATGCATAATCAGTGCAGGTGTTTCTGGCGTGATGCCTTTATCCAATAGCGCCAAACCAATGTGTTTTAAGTGACGTCCAGCCATATAAAAGACCATGGTTTCGGAAGGCTCCAAGTGAGCATCCCAATTGTTGAGCGGTTGGTTTTGGCCGATGCTGGCGGTCATCAACCTTAGGCTGCGGGACACCCCGCGGCGGGTCAACGGCGTTTGTGCGGCGGCCGCGGCAGCCAAAGCGGTCGTGATGCCGGGCACCACTTCAAAGGACAATCCAACCGATTTGACCGCGGTGATTTCCTCATCGAGTCGTCCAAAAATCGATGGGTCGCCACCTTTTAAGCGCACGACTCGAGCAAATTTTAAACCATACTCAATCAACAACTGATTGGTCTCATGTTGCGGACGAGAGGCGCCAGAAGCGCAGCGCTTGCCCACATCGATCAAAATGGCATCGGGGGCGCAATGCGCCAATAAATCTTTATCAATTAAAGCATCGAACAAGACAACTTGTGCCATCTGCAATGCTTTTAAACCACGTAAGGTGATAAGGTCCGCTGCGCCTGGTCCCGCGCCGACAAAGGTGATGGTGTGTGTGTTCAAAATCTAGTCTTCAGTGTTATGGCTCAACCGAGTCAACGATAAGCAAAGTGCCAAAACTACCATGCGCCACCGAGTGTGATGTGTGGGCCGATACCATGTAGGCTTCGCCTGTTTTCACAACCATCAATTGATCGTGAATCAGCAAGTTCAGTTGCCCATTCACAACCAAGAGCAACTCGGCGTATGGATGTGATTCATCTGCGTATTCTTGCTCATCCATGCGCAGAATTTTAACATTCGTATGGCCGAGATGGGCTAAAGTCACTGAAGACCAAGCCTGCGGCAATGCATTGGCCGTTTGGCTTAAATGAATGACACTCATTTTTTCTCAACTGCGATGTAAATCACCACATTGTCATTGTCAATGTATTGCTCAAAATCAGTCGTGAAACGGCGTTTGTATGCGGTTTCACCTTCAAAATGTGCCCAGACCATACCCCAACCGTCGATGATGCGCTGAGGCATCTCACCTGTGGTGGGGAATGCCATGTAGTCACCGGCCTCAATGTCTATGTTGGTGAACTCATTGGCGGTTGTACTGGCTTCAACATCGGCTTCTTCATTGTCCAACAGATCGCTGACGCGCACACCTGCGTTGACATCAAAAAAGCCATTTTGGTCGGACTCGTAGCCGCTGTACACACCGTAAATCGGCGTGTTCGGTTCGCGGTTTGAGATGCTGTTCATTAAATCGCGGCCGAAAAAATCACGCCACAGTGATCCAATTTTTGCGGTTTTTGGATTGGACTCGTCGCAGTTTTGGGTGCGGACACTTAAACCACTGACGGTAAAAGCATCGAAATGTTTAATTTGTTTGGGCATGGTTAAAGCGTGTTGGGTTGTCGGTGGTTCGAATGGATTTGGCCTTTTTGCTGTCCTTGTCGACTCATTGATGTTGAATTCAAATTGGATTTAAATTGAACTTAAATAAACATCGATAAACATCGAATGTTTGCAAGGGCATGAAGGCATCAGACCGCATCATAAAAACAGGATAGTGGGTTGGGGCAAAAATGCCTAACCCACCTATGATAAAGCTTACGCAAACATCCCCGCAGCCAATGTCTGATTGGTCGCTTCGTCAATGACGATGAACGCGCCGCCTGCCTTCACATCTTTGTACGCATCGGTCGGCAGCGCGTGTTGCAATTGCAAGCCCACGCGTGCGATCTCGTTCATGTCGAGCGACGTGGCGGTGGTGTGTTCTTCGAGCGCATGAATGTCAAGTTTGTATTCAATTGCGTTAATTCGTGCGGCGATGGTGCGCGTGCCATGTTTGATTAAATATTTGCGCGACAGGCTCAGTGCCTCTTCCGAGAACCAGCAAATGTCGGCCGCACGGGTTTTACTGACCTCGGCGGATTCGGCGGCAATGTTAATCCAATCGCCACGAGAAATGTCGATGTTGTCCGCAATGCTCAAAGTGACGGACAAACCCGCGTACGCATCTTGGCGCTCGCCATCAAAAGTATGGATGCCCGTGATGGTCGTTTCTCGGTTTTGAGGTTGAATCGTCACCACATCACCGACACGCACCGTGCCTGATTCGATGCGACCTGCATAACCACGGAAATCATCGATTTTATTGCCATCATGGCGAACCACTTGTTGCACGGGAAAACGCATCGGTTGGCTTGATTCATCCGGCACTTCGAGGGTGTCGAGCAATTCGAGCAAGGGCACGCCATCAAACCATGACAATTCCTCAGAAGCATGCACCACGTTATCGCCTTTAAGTGCGGACAAAGGAATGGAGATGAAATGATCCAAGCCCACACGTTTTGCAAGTGAAGCATAGCTTTCAATAACACGGTTGTATTTGGTTTGGTCGTAATCGATCAAATCCATTTTATTGACCGCAACGATGACGTGCTTCACACCGAGCAGGGCGACCAAGGCCGAATGGCGTTTGGTTTGTGTCAACAACTCAACCTGACCTTCAACTGAAAAATCAATTTTGCCCACATCGACCAAAATGATCGCTGCGTGCGCGGTCGACGCGCCCGTGACCATGTTGCGCGTGTATTGCTCGTGACCCGGTGTGTCGGCGATGATGTATTTGCGGCGCGGCGTGGCAAAATAGCGGTAGGCCACGTCAATGGTGATGCCTTGCTCACGCTCCGCTTCCAAGCCGTCTGTCAACAACGATAAATCCACGCTGTTGTCGTATGAGCGGTTGTGTTTTGATTTGCTGACTGCACTGAGTTGGTCAACAAAAATGCTTTTGCTGTCGTACAGTAAACGCCCGATGAGCGTGGATTTGCCGTCATCGACCGAGCCAGCAGTGATGAAACGTAATAATCCTTGATTATGGGTAGTGGTCATTTTTGAATTCTTTCTTTGGCGTTGCTTAAATTTTGTAGCTGGTTTTTCAGATTTAACGCAGATCCATACATTAAACCTCTCATTCAAAACCCAATATAGTAGGTTTCATTGTTGAGAATGGATTAGAAATAACCTTCTTTTTTCCGCTTTTCCATTGATGCCTCACTGGTTTGGTCGTCCAAACGCGTTGCACCGCGCTCAGTAACGGTTGTTTCAGCAGTTTCGGCGAGGATTTTATCCACGTCGTCCGCGCTCGAGTGAACGGGGCTGGTGCAGGTCATGTCGCCGACGGTGCGGAAGCGCACGCGTTCAACTTTCATGCTTTGACGTTCTTCATCGGTTTGTGGCGGCGTGATGGGCATGTTGGAAACGATCAAACCGTTGCGTTCAAACACTTCGCGGTCATGGGCGAAGTAGATGCTTGGCAATTCGATGTTTTCGCGTGAAATGTATTGCCAAATGTCCATTTCGGTCCAGTTGGAGATTGGGAACACGCGCATGTTTTCACCTTTGTGGACGCGGGTGTTGTACAGGCTCCAGAGTTCGGGGCGTTGTGCTTTTGGATCCCATTGACCGAAGTCGTCGCGGAAAGAAAAAATGCGTTCTTTGGCTCGGGCTTTTTCTTCGTCGCGGCGTGCGCCGCCGATGCAGGCATCGAACTTGTGCGCTTCAATGGTTTCGAGCAAAGTCACGGCTTGTGCGGCGTTGCGGCTGTCAGTTTCTGGGTTGCGCAGGCGCACGGTGCCTTTTTTCATCGAGTCTTCGACACTGCCGACGATGAGTTTTTCGCCGATTTTGTCGACGATGTAGTCGCGGAAGGCGATGACTTCAGGGAAGTTGTGGCCTGTGTCGATGTGCACCAATGGGAATGGCAATTTATTGGGGCGAAATGCTTTGAGCGCAAGGTGGAGGACGACGAGTGAGTCTTTGCCACCCGAAAATAACAATGCTGGGCGTTCGCATTCAGCTGCCAATTCACGCAAGATGTGAATGGATTCAGACTCAAGCCAGTCGAGGTGAGCGCTGTTGAATTGTTCGTTGAAGTGTTGGATCGATTGTTGCGTCATGGTGTGTGGTCTATCTAAATAAAGTTAAATTTGTTTCAACAAAGTGACTGGGGCTTCAGAAACGTGCAAACCACATTCCTTAGAGTCTTGGTTTTCCCACCACCAGCGGCCGGCGCGGATGTCTTCACCTGGCTTAATCGCGCGCGTGCATGGTTCACAGCCAATGGATGGGTAGCCTTTGTCGTGTAAGGGGTTGTATGGCACTGCGTTGTCTGCGATGTATTGTTTGACATCTTCAAACGTCCAATTGGCGATGGGGTTGAATTTTTCCAAGCCATTGCTTGCATCGAATTCTTGCACTTGCAAATCTGTGCGCGTGATCGATTGTTCACTGCGCTGCCCTGTGAGCCATGATTTTTTGCCTGAAAGGGCGCGTTGCAATGGCTTGACCTTGCGAATGTTGCAGCAGGCTTTGCGCAAGTCAACGGATTCGTAAAATGCAAATTTACCGTGCGCTGCGATGTAGTCTTCCACATCTTGTGCGTCTGGCGTGAATTCAATGACCTTTAAACCATAATGGGACTGAATGACATCGACCATTTGGGTTGTTTCAGCGTGCAGCATGCCTGTTTGTAAAGTGAAAATCTTAATTGGCAATTGCGCTTTGGCAATCAGGTCCGTGATGACCATGTCTTCTAAGGCCAGTGATGAGGCAAATGCCGCGGGTTGAAAGTCTTGCGCGATGCGTGCCAACGTGCGCTGTGTGGCTGCGATTTTATCGTTTAAGGTGCTCATTTGATGCCTCTCATACGGATTCGCGCACAAAAAATGGGCGTGCGTCATCTGTTGAGCCTTGGTATGGTGTGCGGAATGTTTTCAAGGCATGCAGAGCTGATTCAATTTTTTGATCGGCACGCAGTGACAATGCATCAAAGCCAAGGCGCGTCATCGCAAACACTTGATCAACCAAAACGTCACCAATCGCACGCAGCTGATTTTTGTAGCCCAAACGATTGCGCAAAACATAGGCGATCGAGTAGCTGCGACCGTCTGTGAATTTTGGAAAATTCAAAGCGATGACTGGGAACGCAGCCCAGTCAATGGCGATGTATTCAGGCTCCGTGGTGTTGTCCAACCAAACGCCCACATCTGTACGGCTGTGCAGTTCAGTTTGGGCTTGCCATGTGGCGAAAGGGACAATGACTTGACCTGCTGGGACGTTTAAACTGGCGGCATCTTCGCCATCGGCAGGGCGTAACAATGACCAATCGTCGCTGGCAAGCTGTTGGTTCAGAATAAGTGGATTTGACATGGTGTTTGGTCTGTTTTTTAAAGTGAGTTCTGCTTCGGATTGGCTCTGGATTCAACACAGTGGTTGAACCCAGCTCTCAACATGTTAATGTGCTTTGGGTGGGTACACCGCTTCTTTGAAAGGAACAATGCCAATGCGTTGGACTGTTTCGATCAAATGTTCACCAGGTGTGCGTTGTGCCACATAGGTGTTGATGATTTTTTCAATCACATCGGGTACCTGAGCTGCACTGAATGATGGGCCGATGATTTTTGCCACTGCGGGTTTGTAGCCGCCCAAAGTTGAACCGTCTGAGCCACCCAGTGAAATTTGATACCATTCATCGCCATCTTTGTCCACGCCCAAAATGCCGATGTGTCCGACGTGATGGTGACCGCATGAGTTCATGCAACCTGAGATATTCAGTTGGATGTCGCCCAAGTCATATAAATAGTCGAGGTCGTCAAATTTGTTCTGAATCGCATTGGCGATTGGAATCGATTTGGCGTTCGCCAATGCGCAGAAGTCACCCCCTGGGCAGGCAATGATGTCGGTCAATAAACCAATGTTCGGTGTGGCCAAACCTTGTGCCTTTAACGCTTCCCACACGGCTTTCAAATCTTCTTGCGCCACATCGGCGAGAATCAAATTTTGCTCATGTGAAACACGGATTTCTCCGAAACTGTATTGTTCCGCGAGATCAGCGACAAAATGCAATTGTTCTGTGGTGGCGTCACCAGGTGCCACATTGTTGGGTTTCAATGACAACACAACCGCATTATAGCCTTCCACTTTATGTGCTTTGACATTGCGTTCGCGCCAACGGGCAAATGCTTTGTCATTGCTGTCAAACTCAACAGTGGCACGGGTCGGGTACGTGCGGTTCGTGAAATGGCTGCGAACACGGGTCATTTCGGCTTCGGTGATGGTCGACGGCCCATTTTCGCTGAATTTAAATTCGGCCTCTACTTGACGGGCAAATTCTTCTGCACCCAAAGCTTTGACCAAGATTTTGATGCGGGCTTTGTACATGTTGTCGCGGCGGCCATGGCGGTTGTACACACGCAAAACGGCTTCGCAATAGCTCATCATGTGTTGCCAAGGCAAAAATTCACGAATCACTGAGCCAACAATGGGCGTGCGACCCAGTCCACCGCCCACGAGGACGCGCATGCCAATTTCACCCGCATCATTTTTCACGATGAATAAGCCAATGTCATGAAACGATGTGGCGGCACGGTCTTCTTTGGAAGCGCTGACTGCAATTTTGAATTTGCGTGGCAAATGAGCGAATTCAGGGTGAAAAGTGCTCCACTGACGCAAAATTTCGCAATAAGGGCGTGGGTCAAGGATTTCATCGGCAGCCACACCAGCGAATTGGTCGGAGGTGATGTTGCGGATGCAATTGCCCGAGGTTTGAATGGCATGCATTTCGACTTTCGCCAAATCTTGCAAAATATCTGCGGATGATTCTAAGGTCGGCCAATTGTATTGAATATTTTGACGCGTTGAAAAATGGGCATAACCGCGATCATACTTGTGCGCAATGTCTGCCAAAGCGTGCAGTTGCACCGATGACAGCAAGCCATAAGGAATGGCAACGCGCAACATGGGCGCATGGCGCTGAATGTAGAGACCGTTTTGTAAGCGCAATGGACGGAAATCATCGTCTGACAGCTCACCAGACAAATTGCGTGTTAACTGGTCACGGTACTGATCGACGCGTTCTTGGACTAAGGCTTGGTCGAGTTGAGTGTATTTATACATGGGTGTGTTCTCAAAATTATAATGATGTGAAAGCTAAAGTGGTGTTGATTTGACCTGAATTACGAGATGAGTTTGTAGCCTGATACGGTCAAAATGACCGCCAAAAAAATGCGTAACACTCGATCAGATACTTTGGTCGAAAGGTGGCTGCCTATCCAAATGCCTGGAATGGAGCCAATCAACAGCACCGCCAATAGTTTAAAGTCAACCGATCCCAAGCTGGCATGCCCCAGCCCTGCAATTAAAGTTAAAGGAACTGCATGCGCAATGTCACTGCCCACCAAACGAACCGCGTTGCTTTTATTGTACAGCGAATACAAGGCCACCATACCGACTGCACCTGCGCCAACGGAACTGAATGTGACCAAAAAACCGAGTGCGGCTCCTAAGAGCACCGTCAATACTTCACGTTTTTTGACGGAATCATCAGTCCTGATTTCAGTTGGGTGCTCAAAGCGTTTTTTTCTTAACACTTGGGTTAAGAAAATGGCAATCGCTGTTAAAAACAGCATATAGCCCAGTGTTTTACTCATGTACTGATTGATCTCGGTTGAATCAATACTGACGCTCCGCAACCACCACAATGTCAAACATGCTGTTGGCAGACTGCCGATGGCCAATAAACCCGTGATGCGCCAGTCGATGTTGCCATGTTTTTGATGTTTTGCAATGCCGACACTCTTTGTGATGGCGGCAAACAGTAAATCGGTGCCAATGGCCAAAGAGGGTTTGATGCCAAATGCAAAAATCAGTAAAGGTGTCATCAATGAGCCGCCGCCCACACCGGTCAAGCCAACGATCACACCCACTAAAAATCCCAAAGCGATGTATAAAGGGTCAAAAATCATAAAGGTCTTTAAAAAATAATGCGCGCCAGAAAAAACAAAAGAGGTCGCATTATACGGCTTAGGTATATATTCGTAAAATACTAATTTTAAATTTTATATTCTAAATTTGAATATGCAGCGTCTGGTGGTGGCGAGAAAAAGGCATAAAGGGGTTGTTTGTGATGATGGGTGGATTTTCTCACCAAATGAGTGCAATTGCACCTAATGGGTGCGTATAATTCATTCTTTGCCACATAACAGCCCGTGATTTTTCTTTAAACAACATGAAATTTATGGCACAATCACTTTCAGCTGCTGTTATGTTTTCCAATGGCGTTTTGAGCGCCTGAAACCTGTCCATATTATCCGTAAAGAGGCATCACATGAAAGAAATCAGTGCAATTATTAAACCCTTTAAGCTTGATGAAGTGCGAGAGGCACTTGCCGAGGTTGGAGTGATGGGCTTGACCGTAACAGAAGTTAAAGGTTTTGGTCGTCAAAAAGGCCATACTGAACTTTACCGTGGTGCGGAATATGTGGTTGATTTTTTACCGAAAGTTAAAATCGAGTTGGTCATCGGTGATGAACTGCTCAATCCTGCTGTGGACGCGATCATTAAAGCTGCATTTACTGGCAAAATAGGCGATGGCAAAATTTTCATTAAAAATGTCGAAGAGGTCATTCGCATTCGCACGGGTGAAACAGGGAATGATGCCGTTTGATGTCATGCTGACCCGCTTTAATGCTTAAATGATGAACACGTGGACGCTTTGGATCGCGTGTTGACTGGTGATTTTCAGCCATGAATTCATCATAAATCCAGTATAATAAAAAACAGCCGCTTATAACCAGCGGCTGTTTTTTTTCGAAAGTCATCATGCAAACCCATTCCCCCCTTTCCCCTGAGTCAAAAGCATCAACAGCCTATATGCCCCTGATCATTGCTTGTTGCATTATTTTGATGGTGACCATGGGCATTCGCCAGACATCTGGCCTGTTTGTTGCCCCTTTGGTGGTCAGCACAGGCTTATCCATTAGTACAATCAGCTTGGCCATGGCCATAGGTCAATTCATGTGGGGCGCAGCGCAACCTGTGGGCGGCCTGCTGGCGGAGCGCTGGGGAACCCGCATGGTGGTGGGTTTGGGGCTGGTTTGCTTGGCCATGGGCATGCTGGCGATGCCTTGGGTGTCGGCAATTGGTCAAGTGGGGGTGGTGGCAACTTTTGGTATTTTCGCCGCTGTTGGGGCGGGTTTTGCCAGTTTTTCACTTTTATTTGGTGTGGCCGCTCAACGAGTGCCCATTGAGAAGCGCGGGTTTGCCTCGGGCTTGATCAATGCGGGCAGCTCCATGGGGCAGTTTGTGTTTGCACCTTTAACTACGTTTTTAATTGGTGCTTTTGGCTGGGTGACTGCAGCCGTAAGCTTAGGTGTGATTGCTTTATCCGCCATGCCTTTATTGGGCTGGATCTCTGGTCAAAAAACAGGTCACGGTGCTGTGGGGACGACTGAAAGCAATGAGCGTGTTGATTTTAGCCATGCATGGTGCTCACCCAATTATAAGTTGTTGCACCTTGGTTTTTTTACATGTGGTTTTCATATTGCTTTTTTAGTAACGCATTTGCCTGGTGAGGTTTCGGTGTGTGGTTTGCCCGCAAAAGTTGCAGGCACTGCATTGGCCGTAATCGGCTTATTTAACATCATTGGCAGTTTGGCGGTGGGCGGCTTGTGTCAAACCCGTTCAATGCCCCGTGTGTTGGGCTGGTTGTATTTGTTGCGTGCTGTTGCTATTGTTGCATATGTCTTTGCACCTAAAACAGAATGGACGTGGTATGTTTTTGCCGCAGTTTTGGGCATGTCATGGCTGGCCACAGTACCGCCGACAGCAGGTATGGTGGGGCGTTTATTTGGCTCTCGCAATCTGGCCACCTTGTTTGGCATGACCATGTTGTCACATCAAATTGGTGCGTTTCTTGGGGCTTATTTGGGTGGGGTGGCTGTTGAATACACGCACAGTTACGCGTGGATGTGGTGGACTGATGCTGCGCTGGCACTGATTGCTGCTGTGGCCAGCTTTGCTGTCAAAATCCCAACATCTAAAGTTTCTGGTTAAATAATTCACTGAACTGGTGCCGCCGACACGAATCGAACGTGTGACCCTCTCCTTAGGAGGGAGATGCTCTATCCACTGAGCTACGGCGGCGAAGCAGACATTGTAAGGCCTAGCGGTTTTTTTGTCTATTCGCTTGTCAGCATCGCTGTGCTTGGAGGGCTCATGATCTCGACGATTATCCCATGCTTTAATGCCGTAGAAACACTGGAGAGGGCGGTTAACTCTTGCTTGATTCAATCTGAAGTGAATGAAATCATTGTTGTAGATGATGGCTCCACTGATGGCAGCCGCGAACTGGCTGAACGCTTAAGTGCGAGCAATGCCAAAGTGAAAGCGCTCCGCATGACTGTCAATTCAGGGCCTGCAGCGGCACGCAATTTTGGTGTTTTGTACGGGACATGCCCGATTATGTCCTTCTTGGATGCGGATGATGAATACCGTGAGGGGGCTCTGAGTGTGGCTTATGCGGCTTTAAGCGAGCACAACCAGTTGTCTGCTGTTAAGTTGCCGTGTGAGTTTGTCGGTTGTCCTGACAAGTACAGACAGCATGAGTCCTTTGCAGAGGTTTGTCGGACATTGGGAAATACTTTTGCGGGTAATCTGGTGATTCGTCGTGAAGTGCTGTTTGCCTTGGGCTTGTTCCCGCAATCCCCAATTTATCGTCAGCATGGTGGAGAAGACGCAGTCCTGATGCTGGGTTTGAGTCAAAATTTTCAAATTGGTGTGCTTGAACAAGAGCAAGCATGCGTTAGGGTGCACTTTCATGCGAATTCACACAGTCAATTGTATTTTGAACGTTGCATCAAGCAAGTTGATGATCCTGCTTTTATCGATGATAAAGATGAGGTTTGGCATCACAGCATGAAGGATGTCAATCAAGTCAATGGGCTCATTGCTTTATTGGGACGGAACATCAGCAGCTCAGAAAAGGGCTTTGTTCCGATTTGGAAAAATAATTAAAACCAAAGCTTGAGTGTAATTTCTGTGTCAGCTTGACCTTTTATGTCTGGTGATTTACTTAGTAATATTTACATTTAAAATATTCTTTTGCTTGTCATGCGCTGTTAATTTTTTAGAGCGAAAAAAGCCCACTTTTTTAAGTGGGCTTTTTTGTTGGTAAAATTAAGGTGCTTAAAAAATAAGCAAGATGAAGCCGTTAAACAATTTCCTAGTAAATGCTTTAGCTTTGTTTTTTATCTAATTGAATCTATTGATAATTAAAATTACACCTATCCTAAATACATATTTTTTATGTGGGTATTTATACTTTATATGCGTTTAGATCGTTTGGTTTGTTTGTATTTTGTGCGGATTGTATATATTTCTTTTAATTTGTTTTTGTGGTGTATTGTTGTAAACAAGTCGTTTTTTAAGGAAAAAATGATTTTTTATAAAGGTGAATTAAACTACGAAAGGCAATTTTCAAAAAGATTCGAGCTAA
>ERZ724525.1340-NODE-1340-length-14546-cov-6.963702_pt1 | contig 14546 bp, 15 predicted proteins | sample MGYA00376058_ERZ724525 | MGnify/ENA primary metagenome ERZ724525 (study PRJEB28724, sample SAMN07190888) | wastewater metagenome | isolation source: influent of sewage treatment plant in Hong Hong | place: USA: Christiansburg, Virginia | collected 2016-03-01 ... | reverse complement strand
GGCTGTTCTCATGGCAGTGGGGACGGCTCCCAAGAAATCTCCGCCGTTTCGTGATAGTTGCTTTGACGGAAAATTTCCACTATTCCACATGCAAACAGGATCGCCGTTTGGGAGAGCTGCTCGCTGCAAAATTGTCAGGTTGGGCGTGTCTATATATCTGTCTCCGCCAGATAATGCCAAGCGAAGCATGTCAATGGCAGAGCTGGTAGACCAATTTAAAAAATTTCCACTGAAGGCGTTGGTGCATTGTCGAGATGTCGCAGGCCCCGATCTGTCAAATCGTTTGTAATCAGTTAGCGTTTTTGGTGAAACGACTGTTTCTGTGGGTGCGTCGTTGTAGGTGTAGCAGCTTTCTGCATCATAATATCCAAGATATTCATCTGCATTGCTGTATGTGTTCACTGCATCACTGGAGTCTCGGGGGACATATTGCGCCCCCACTGTAGGAAATTCAACAGAGAGCGCCAGCGCCATTGTTGGTTTATCCACTGTAACTGCCGCGTACAAAGGCTCTGCTGCCAAAGTAATGGCAGGAATATTAGGTGGAGTTCCTGTCCCATAGGCAATTACAGACGTAATAGCTGCGATGGGTAGTATCCCCCATGCGAGCCAGGAGCGAAGAGAGCTGGGAAGTAAATATTTCCAGCTTTTTTCTGCGATGGTTTGCTGGTGCCCAGCATTTGAGGTTTTGCGTAATTGCATATTAATCTCAATTGCGGTACAGCATTTGCACCACGGTTTGTGTTTCTGGGTTGGGGCCAAAACCCATAGCTGTCACGCGATAGATGTATTTGATATCTGTGGGCTTAGTGGTTCGCGCATTGTCTGGATCGGGGATAGCCTCGATAACGTAACGAGGTGGCTTTGATGGTTGAATGCCTGCGCCTCCAGCGGGAAAGGATCGCCCCGTAAAAGTGCCGAATGCAATGGTGGATGCATTGTTTTCGCTGTTGGTGAAGTCTACAGTGAGCCATGCAGGTTTCCCGGTTTCATTCAGTGCACATAAACCTGTCGAGGGGGAGCTTGTTCCGCAACCATTGATGAATTTTGAGATGTCGGTTTGGCCTAATTTAAATATTGTTTTTCTTTTATTCGTTGCGCTTGCGGGAAGTCCCTCAATGTCGAACTCTGCGTCAACAAGAGCTGCCTCACTGGATTGCCATGCAATTTGATAATCTCGATCATTTCGCGCACTTTTTTCAGCCATCATCGATATTTGAACGCCGCTAACACCCAAGATTGAAACTATTACTAATATTAGTAATACGATAATGAGAGAGACGCCGCGTTGGTCGTTATTTTTCTTTAAATGAATTTGAGAGGTTAGGGTAGGCATGATTACAGGTCCTCTTGATAATTGCGCAAGTGGATCGTAAAGGTAACGACCTGCCGGAGTCGGCCATCTGCTGTTGGGGTAAATGTGGTGCCAGGATCATTGCTGTTGGCAAATGCGCTGCCTTCAGCTCCTGTCGATGAAGCTTTGCTAGAGCCCAGTGGGTAGAAGGTCTGGCTGCTTCTGTCGATGGCGCTGCCAGTTGCTCCCCGCAGAACCAATCCCACGCGTATGCTTCTAACTCTTTGCCAATTGGCATTGGTGGCGGCATCATTTCCACTCACCGTCAACTGGTCTGCACGCAGATATCGTTCGGGCACGGAATCAGCTGTGTTTGCCGGTATCGGAACGACTGCATTTCCAGGACCGATACCGTCAACTCCATAGAGGAATTGAAGATTCTCGACGCCTTGAATAATTGGTTGTGAGTCATAAGGAGCCATTCCGGTGCTTGACCTTGAGCACATTAAGGATGGCTCGCCGTTAGCACTTGTTCCGATATGAATAATACTGACAACGCGATCTTCGCGTGAACTAGGAATAGCGGTAGGGCTTATGCCCATGCAGTCAATAATCGTTCCGTCGGAAGCTGTAGAGTTCACAGTTGAAGCGCTAGCTTGATAACGCAAAACTAAAATATCGCTGCCATAACCTACTGCACCAGAGGAACGTGTCGTGCCTTGATCCCATGTATTGCTAGTGGTTCGGGAAGCGTTGTTTAGTCCAAATACATTAGACGCGGGAGTGTCCGAAATTCCATCGGTGCTAACGGCCCTTTTGGTCGCTGCATATTGAAGGCTTTTGTAGCCAGTTTGGACTCCAATGCGCTGCAGCATGTCTTGAATAAAACGGCCGTTATCGCGCAGTTGAGCGGCGGCATCCACATTGCTAAATCCTTGCCTTGCAATAACCAGTGCACCCGCTGCGGCCATGGTGATCAACAAAGCTAAAACCATGGCAACCATGAGTTCTACCAAGGTCAATCCAGATTGCTGCTTTCGAATACGCAGAGAATTTTTGAAAAGCATTTTCTTCACGGAGTGTTTCCACTAGTGCTATTTCCGCTGGTGACCGGGAACGTTAATCCGGGGCGTGAAGTGCTGTCTGTCGTTTGTTCAAACGCGTTGGCACCCGTGAGTGTTTTATTGGTACTCGCTTGCGTCCAACCGATCTTGATATAAATGATCTCGTCAGCGCCAGTTGTCGAGCATGTCCACTGAGCGAGCCCGTCACTGGTGAACGGAGCGCCATCTAAGCAGACGGAAACACGTGCGCCTGGAAGCGTTGTGTCAACTCTCGCTAACCAGTCAGACATTTGTGCAGAAGCGACTTGTGCTGTGGATGTGCAGCCGGTACTGGCATTGCTCACATTCAAGCAATAGGAAGGGCTGCTCAGGTTCAAGCTACCCGCACTGAAGGTGCCTAAATAAGGATTGTCTGCGGAGGTGGTTTTGGCTGCTATCTGCATATTGCCGCGCATCATCTCGGCCAGCTCTCTTGCAAGCGAGGTGGCTTGACTTTGAAGACGCGCTTCTCGATTGGCTTGCAGGGCAAACGCCTGCATTCCTACCATTCCAAGAAGTCCGAACGAAAAAACGACAATGGCCACCAAGACTTCGATCAAGGTGAACCCTTTGGCATGGCGACGCTTGAGGCGCGTATGGCGTCGATGCGGCTCAGAACTGGTAATTAGCATGTGAGTATGCTATTCAGGCCCCTTGATCAAAGGTCTACCGTTGATCGCTGGAAAATGCACCGTCTGGCTGGAATTTCCCTCAGTCATCCAACGGCTTCAAATAGCTAGCGTCTTGTATACCCCGCACAAGCTCCCGCATTGGGCCTGCCTTGGCATTCGCGATACAGCCTGCGATCGCGCTCAGCGGTTGTTTCTTGTGATCCGCTGCGGATGTTTTCAATTTTGACGCGGCTGCTTTGACGCTTTTCAGTTTTGGACTTGCTCGACGCGTGCGAGTAGGGGGCTTGTAGTGCAAGCCCCGCAGTCAGCAAGAAAGCAGTGGCGGCGGCAAGGGTGAGCTTTGAATGCGGCAGGTGCATAGCGTCTTCCTTTCGGGTTTAAAGCGCTTGCATTGTGCGACTTGTGCTTCGTACGATTTGTCAGGGGTTGACTTGATCTCGCCGCTCCAAATACAACGGTGTGGGTAGGCGCTTGAGATGGGTAAAAGGCTATTGATATAATCGACTGGTTTTGCATGGTGCAGAACGCACGCTGAGACCTTTCCAGTCTTGGCGCAAGTAACCAAGGTGCTCCTTGCTGAGTGCCAAATCCTAAGGAAAACAAAATGATTGCTGCCTCTATCAAGGCCGAAGTTGTCAAGGCTAACGCTCGTTCCGAAAACGACACTGGTAGCCCCGAAGTGCAAGTGGCTCTGTTGACCGCTCGTATCAACGAACTGACCCCCCACTTCAAGGCAAACGCCAAGGATCACCACGGTCGTCGCGGTCTGCTGCGCATGGTGAGCCGTCGTCGTAAGCTGCTGGACTACCTGAAGTCCAAGGACGCTGAGCGTTACACAGCTCTGATCGCCAAGCTGGGCCTGCGTAAGTAAGCACGGTAAATGATCGAAACGCCTGAGTTAGATTCCTAGCTCAGGCGTTTTTTACTTCGGAGTTCGCAAAACAGAGCGAAGCTGTGTCATTCCAATACTGCACTTGTGCTGCATTATTGATAGCGCCTGGCGCAGTACTGGAATGGCATCGTGTTCTGTTTGCACTCCAAATTTAAGCGGGATGTACGCATCCAGCTATACATAAAGGAGTCACTATGACCATGTTCAATAAAGTCACCAAGACTTTCCAATGGGGCCAGCACACGGTCACCATGGAAACCGGCGAAATCGCCCGTCAAGCTTCCGGCGCTGTGCTGGTTAACATCGACGACACCGTGGTTCTGGCCACTGTCGTGGGTTCCAAGATTGCCAAGTCGGGTCAGGATTTTTTCCCTCTGACCGTTGACTACATTGAGAAGACATACGCCGCCGGCAAGATCCCCGGCAGCTTCTTCAAGCGCGAAGCCAAGCCTTCGGAGCTGGAGACTCTGACTTCGCGTCTGATCGATCGTCCTATTCGCCCTCTGTTCCCAGAAGGCTTTTACAACGACGTGCATGTGGTCATCCACACTATCTCGTTGAACCCTGAAGTCGATGCTGACATCGCCGCGATGATCGCTGTGTCTGCCGCTCTGTCGGTGTCGGGCCTGCCTTTCAATGGCCCTATCGGTGCAGCCCGCGTGGGTTACATCAACGGCGAATACGTGCTGAACCCCGGTCAGACCCAGCGCAAGGATTCGCAGATGGATCTGGTCGTTGCCGGTACCGAATCTGCCGTGCTGATGGTCGAATCCGAAGCCAAGCAGCTGCCCGAAGAAATCATGCTGGGCGCCGTGGTTTACGGTCACGAGCAAAGCCAGATCGCTATCAACGCCATTCACGACCTGGTACGTGAAGGTGGCAAGCCCGCCTGGGATTGGACTGCGCCTGCCAAGGACGAAGCCCTGATCGCCAAGGTGACTGAGCTGGGTGAAGCCAAGCTGCGTGCTGCTTACCAAGAGCGCAACAAGCAAGTGCGTACGCACGCCTGCCGTCTGGCTTATGCCGACGTCAAGGCTGGCCTGACTGAGCAAGGCGTGGCGTTTGACGGCGTCAAGGTCGAAAGCATGCTGTTCGACATCGAAGCTGGCATCGTGCGTTCGCAGATTCTGGCTGGTGAGCCCCGCATCGATGGCCGCGACACCCGTACTGTGCGCCCTATCGAAATCCGCAACTCCGTGCTGCCTCGCACCCACGGCTCCGCTCTGTTCACACGTGGTGAAACCCAGGCTCTGGTGATTTCCACACTGGGTACTGAGCGTGATGCACAGCGCATTGATGCGCTGGCTGGCGAATTCGAAGACACTTTCCTGTTTCACTACAACATGCCTCCCTTTGCCACCGGCGAAGTGGGTCGCATGGGTTCGACCAAGCGCCGCGAAATCGGTCACGGCCGTCTGGCCAAGCGCGCTCTGGCTGCTTGCCTGCCTTCCAAGGAAGAGTTCCCCTACACCATTCGCGTGGTGTCGGAAATCACCGAGTCCAACGGCTCTTCGTCCATGGCTTCGGTCTGCGGCGGCTGCCTGTCCATGATGGACGCTGGCGTTCCCATGAAGGCACACGTGGCGGGTATCGCCATGGGCCTGATCAAGGAAGACAACAAGTTTGCCGTGCTGACCGACATCCTGGGCGACGAAGATCACCTGGGCGACATGGACTTCAAGGTGGCCGGTACCACCAACGGTATTACTGCTCTGCAGATGGACATCAAGATCCAGGGCATTACCAAGGAAATCATGCAGGTTGCTCTGGCTCAGGCCAAGGAAGCGCGCATGCACATCCTGGGCAAGATGCAAGAAGCCATGGGCGAAGCCAAGACCGAAGTTTCCGACTTCGCTCCCAAGCTGTTCACCATGAAAATCAATCCCGAGAAGATCCGTGACGTGATCGGCAAGGGCGGCGCCACCATCCGTGCGCTGACCGAAGAAACCGGCACCCAGATCAACATCTCGGAAGACGGCACCATCACCATCGCTGCGACTGACGGCGCAAAGGCTGAAGCTGCCAAGCTGCGCATTGAGCAGATCACTGCTGAAGTCGAAATCGGCAAGATCTACGAAGGCCCGATCGTCAAGATCCTGGAATTCGGTGCTCTGATCAATCTGCTGCCCGGCAAGGACGGTCTGCTGCACATCAGCCAGATCGCCCACGAGCGCGTGGAAAAGGTCACCGACTACCTGCAAGAAGGTCAAGTCGTGCAGGTCAAGGTTCTGGAAACTGACGACAAGGGCCGCGTAAAGCTGTCCATGAAGGCTCTGATTGAGCGTCCTGCCGGCATGCCCGAGCGTGAACCTCGCGAACAGCGCGAGTACCGTGACCGTGCTCCTCGTCAGAACCGCGATTCCCGCGACAACCGTGAGCCACGTGAAAACCGTGCTTTCGGTGACGACCAGCAGCAACAACAGCAGCAGTAATCGCTGAGCAGGAGTCCATCGCGAGGTGGACTCCTGTTTTGTTGATGGCTAATGAGTCCTGATTTGATAGCTTCTGGCGCTTATTTAATAAGAGCTAGCGCCCGATTTCATTGATAAAACAAAGCCTGAATATGGAAATGAACACAATGCGAGCGGTGGAAATCACCAGCTATGGTGCGCCTGACGTGCTGCGCATGGGTGTGCGTCCCATGCCAGCGGCGGGCGAGGGTGAGGTGCTGATTCGCGTTGCCGCGAGCGGTATCAATCGCCCCGACGTGCTGCAGCGCAAAGGTCATTACGCGCCGCCTCCGGGTGCTTCGGATCTTCCGGGGCTGGAGGTCGCGGGTGTGATCGTTGCGGGTGATGAGTCGGCCATGGCGAAAGCGGGCTTCAAGCTCGGCGATCGCGTCTGCGCGCTGGTGGCGGGTGGTGGTTACGCGCAGTTTTGCGTTGCGCCAGTGGCCCAATGCCTGCCGGTGCCGGCTGGCCTCAGTGATGTACAGGCGGCAGCCTTGCCCGAGACCTTTTTTACGGTCTGGAGCAATGTGTTTGACCGGGGGGCATTGCAGCCCGGGGAAACCTTGCTGGTGCAGGGCGGCAGTAGCGGTATTGGTGTCACGGCGATTCAGCTGGCCAAGGCCAGAGGAGCGCAAGTGATTGTCACAGCTGGCAGCGATGCCAAATGTGATGACTGCATCAAGCTTGGGGCGGATCACGCCATCAACTACAAGACTCAGGATTTTGCGGCTGAAGTGCAGCGCATTACGGCAGGTGAGGGTGTTAATGTCATTCTGGACATGGTTGCCGGCAGCTACGTAGCGCGTGAAGTGCAATGCCTGGCACCTGATGGCCGTTTGGTCATCATTGCGGTGCAAGGTGGCGTCAAGGCCGAGCTGGATGCCGGTCTGGTGCTGCGCAAGCGACTGACTATTACTGGCTCAACGCTGCGTGCTCGGTCTGTGGCCTTCAAGGCTGCAATTGCCGAGGCGCTCAAGCGCAATGTCTGGCCTCTGCTGGAGTCCGGCAAGGTGCGCCCAGCCATTTATCGTGAATTCGATGCTACTGACGCGGCGCAGGCTCATGCGCTGATGGAGTCTAGCCAGCACACCGGAAAAATCGTTTTGACTTGGGAAACATGAAGCAAAAACTCATTGTTGGCAACTGGAAGATGAACGGCAGCCTGGCTGCCAATGCTGCTTTGTTGCAGGCCATCAAGCAGGGCTTGCCCGCCGATAACAAGGCGGGTGTTGCCGTGGCTGCACCTGCGCTATATCTCGCTCAGGTTCAGGCGGAACTTGTGGGTTCTGCTATCGGAGTGGGAGCGCAGGATGTCTCTCAGCACGAGCAGGGCGCTTTTACCGGCGAGATTTCCGCCACCATGCTCAAAGAGTTCGGTGTGCGCTATGCGCTGGTCGGTCACTCCGAGCGTCGCCAATACCATGGCGAAACCGATGTCATCGTGGCTGCGAAGGCGCAGGCGGCTTTGTCCAAGGGCATCACTCCCATCGTTTGCGTGGGTGAAACTTTGGCTGAGCGTGAAGCTGGTCAGACCGAAGCCGTGGTCAAGCGCCAGCTGGCAGCCGTGATTCATCAAGTGGGTCCCTGCGTGAGCGAGCTGGTTGTGGCCTATGAACCCGTCTGGGCGATTGGCACTGGCAAGACTGCATCGCCCGAGCAGGCTCAGCAAGTGCATGCCGTGCTGCGTGCTCAGTTGGCTGCGGCTAGCGACAAGGCGGCTCGCGTTCCCTTGCTCTACGGTGGCAGCATGAATGCGGCAAACGCCGAGCAATTGCTGGCGCAAGCTGATATCGATGGCGGTTTGATCGGCGGAGCTGCGCTGAAGGCCCCTGATTTCCTCACCATAATTGCGGCAGCGCAATAATTCGTTTCTTCGTTAGCGCCTTACCGCCGGTGTGGCGTGCAATGATTTAGATAACTAGGTTTTGATATGAACGTCTTTTCCAGCGTCATTCTCGCGGTCCAGATGCTGGCCGCTCTGGGCATGATCGGCCTGATCCTTATGCAACACGGCAAGGGTGCCGATATGGGGGCTTCCTTTGGTAGTGGCTCATCGGGTAGCCTGTTCGGTGCATCCGGCAGTGCCAACTTCCTGTCGCGCTCCACTGCGGCTCTGGCCACTGTGTTTTTCGTAGCAACTCTGGCTCTTGCCTATATGAGCAATGTCCGTCCCGCTAGCTCCGGCAGCGTGCTGGAAGGCGCTCCTGTGACCGCTCCTGCTCCCGCTTCGTCGGCTCCTGCAGCTGCATCTGGTGCTGATGCCTCTGTGCCAGCGGCAACGCCTGCAGCAGGTGCTGAAGGTGCAGCCCAGATTCCTACGAAATAAATTAGATAAAAGCTTGAAGAACTCCGGAATGCCGGGTTTTTCAAGCTAGAATCTAGAGATTGTCTGGGAGTCAAAATCTTTGCAACGAAGGTTTTTGTGATTGTCAGACTTTGAGACGATGCCGTCGTGGTGGAATTGGTAGACACGCTATCTTGAGGGGGTAGTGGCGAAAGCTGTGCGAGTTCGAGTCTCGCCGACGGCACCAACACATAACTAAAAACCTGCCCTGCTGATCAGGCAGTGATCGGTGAGGCATGTTTTAAAAAACAAGGCCCACTCGATGAATATCGATCAGTACCTTCCTGTTCTCCTGTTTATTCTCGTTGGTATTGCCGTGGGCGTCGTGCCCTTGGTGCTCGGCTACGTGCTGGGTCCGAATCGTCCGGATGATGCCAAAAACTCCCCTTACGAATGCGGTTTCGAAGCGTTTGAAGACGCTCGAATGAAATTTGATGTGCGCTACTACCTGGTCGCCATCTTGTTCATTTTGTTCGACCTGGAAATTGCATTTCTGCTGCCCTGGGCTGTCGCACTTAAAGATGTTGGCGGCGTGGGTTTTGTTGCTGTTCTGATCTTCTTGGCCATTCTGGTCGTGGGCTTTGCTTACGAGTGGAAAAAAGGCGCCCTGGATTGGGAATGAGTAGCTTCACTGAGGAAACACGATGATCGAAGGCGTGATGAAGGAAGGCTTCGTCACCACCAGTTATGACACGGTGGTGAACTGGGCCAAGACGGGGTCGATCTGGCCCATGACATTTGGCCTTGCCTGCTGTGCGGTGGAGATGATGCATGCAGCTGCTGCGCGCTATGACATTGGTCGCTTCGGCTCCGAAGTCTTCCGTGCCAGCCCCCGCCACTCGGACCTGATGATTGTTGCCGGTACGCTGTGCAACAAGATGGCCCCGGCGATGCGCAAGGTGTATGACCAGATGTCCGAGCCCCGCTGGGTCATCTCCATGGGCTCCTGTGCCAATGGTGGTGGTTACTATCACTACAGCTATTCGGTGGTGCGCGGTTGCGATCGCATCGTACCGGTGGATGTCTATGTACCTGGTTGCCCCCCGACAGCGGAAGCGCTGATCTACGGCATCATCCAGCTGCAGCAGAAGATCCGTCGTACTCATACCATCGCTCGCGTTTAAAGGGCTGAGATGACTGCAATTGCAATTCACCCCGAAAAGCTTCGGGATGTGGTTACTGCGGCTTTGGGTGACAAGGTTCGCTCCGTCACTCTGGCTTATGGCGAAGTGACGGTGGAAGTTTCCGCCGACAAGTATCTGGAAGTGATGCAAGTCCTGCGCAATGCGCCTAACTGCAAGTTCGAGATGCTGATGGATTTGTGTGGTGTGGACTATTCCACGTATGCGGAAGTCGGCAAGGACGGTCCGCGTTTTGCCGTGGTGTCCCACCTGATGTCTCTGACGTTGAACCAGCGCCTGCGCGTGCGCGTGTTCTGCGCTGACGAAGACTTCCCTGTTGTCGCATCGATCAACAACATCTGGAATGCGGCCAACTGGTTCGAGCGCGAAGCGTTTGACTTGTTCGGTATCGTGTTCGAAGGTCACGAAGACCTGCGTCGTATCCTGACCGATTATGGTTTCATCGGTCACCCATTTCGCAAGGACTTCCCCGTGTCCGGCTATGTGGAAATGCGCTACGACGCCGAGCAAAAACGTGTGGTGTACCAGCCTGTCACGATCGAGCCGCGCGAGATCACTCCGCGCATCATTCGTGAAGAAAACTATGGCGGAGGCCTGCACTAAAGGGCGCGCAAGCGCCTTTTGACGGAAGACCATGGCTGAAATCAAGAACTACTCCCTGAACTTTGGTCCGCAGCACCCGGCAGCGCACGGTGTGCTGCGTCTGGTGCTGGAGCTCGACGGTGAGGTGGTGCAGCGCGCCGACCCTCATATCGGTCTGCTCCACCGTGCGACCGAAAAGCTGGCCGAAAGTAAGACGTATATCCAGTCGCTGCCATATATGGACCGCCTGGATTACTGCTCGATGATGAGCAACGAGCATGCTTACTGCCTGGCCATTGAAAAGCTGATGGGCATTGAAGTGCCTATTCGTGCCCAGTACATCCGCGTGATGTTCTCGGAAATCACCCGCATCATGAATCACCTGATGTGGCTGGGCTCCTCGGGTAACGATGCTGGCAGCTCCACCATCCTGATCTACAGCTTCCGCGAACGCGAAGCCCTGATGGACATGTATGAAGCCGTTTCGGGTGCACGTATGCACGCGGCTTACTTCCGTCCTGGTGGCGTGTACCGCGATCTGCCGGACAGCATGCCTCAGTACAAGGCCAGCAAGGTGCGCAATGTGCGCTCCATGGAAGCCATGAACGAAGACCGCAAGGGTTCGTTGCTGGATTTCATCGATGCCTTTACCCAGCGCTTCCCCAAGTGCGCCGACGAATACGAAACCCTGCTGACCGATAACCGTATCTGGAAGCAGCGTAATGTCGGAATCGGCGTGTTGACTGCGGAACGTGCTATCAATTTGGGTCTGACTGGCCCCATGTTGCGTGCCTCTGGCCTGCCTTGGGATATGCGCAAGACGCAGCCCTACGAGGTCTATGACAAGATGGACTTCGATGTGCCCGTGGGCGCAACGGGCGATTGCTATGACCGTTACCTAGTTCGCATGGCTGAAATGCGCGAATCGAACAAGATCGTCAAGCAATGCGTGGACTGGCTGCGTGTCAATCCTGGTCCCGTGATTACGGACAACCACAAGGTTGCACCCGCAAGCCGCGAAGCCATGAAGTCCAACATGGAAGAGCTGATTCACCATTTCAAGCTCTTTACCGAAGGCTTCAAGGTTCCCGAGGGCGAGGCCTATGCCTCTGTCGAGCACCCAAAGGGTGAGTTCGGCATTTACTTGATCAGCGATGGCGCTAACAAGCCTTATCGCCTGAAGATTCGTCCACCAGGATTTGCGCACATGGCTGCTCTCGATGAAATGAGCCGTGGCCACATGCTGGCTGACGCCGTGATGGTGCTCAGTACCCTGGACATCGTGTTTGGAGACGTTGACCGATGATTACCGAAGCGACCAAAGAACGCTTTGCGCGTGAGGTGGCCAAGTACCCGGCTGAGCAAAAACAGTCGGCTGTCATGGCCTGTCTGAGCATCGTGCAGCAAGAGCAGGGCTGGGTCAGTGCAGAAAGCGAAGCTGTCATTGCCGATTACCTCGGCATGCCCGCCATTGCTGTGCACGAAGTCACTACGTTCTACAACATGTACAACCAGCACCCCGTTGGCAAGTACAAGTTGAACGTGTGTACCAACTTGCCATGCCAGCTGCGCGACGGCTACAAGGCCTTGCACCACCTGGAAGGCAAGCTGGGCATCAAGATGGGTGAGACCACTGCTGACGGCATGTTCACACTGCAGCAGTCCGAGTGCCAAGGTGCTTGCGCTGACTCCCCCGTGTTGCTGGTCAATGACCGCCACATGTGCAGCTTCATGACCAATGACAAGCTCGACGAGCTGGTTGACGGCCTGCGTGCCGCGGAGGGCAAGTAATGAGCTCCGCAGCACAAAACGTTCTGGCCAAGTTTGCCGCGACTGGTGAAGAAACCTGCTTTCACAACCGTCACATCAACCCGCAAATCTGCGCTGATCTGAATGGCAAGAACTGGTCCATCAAGGACTATGAAGGCCGTGGTGGTTACCAGGCTCTGCGCAAGCTGCTGGGTAAAGATGGCGGCGAAGGTCTGACGCAAGATCAGGTCATCGCTACCGTCAAGGAATCCGGTCTGCGTGGCCGTGGCGGCGCTGGCTTCCCTACGGGTCTGAAGTGGAGCTTCATGCCCCGCCAGTTCCCCGGTCAGAAGCACCTGGTGTGTAACTCCGATGAGGGCGAACCCGGTACCTGCAAGGATCGCGAGATCCTCATGCACAACCCCCATATCGTGATCGAAGGCATGATCATTGCGGCCTACGCAATGGGCATCAGCATTGGTTACAACTACATCCACGGTGAAATCTTCGAAGTCTATGAGCGCTTCGAAGCCGCACTGGAAGAAGCCCGCGCTGCTGGCTTCTTGGGTGACAACATCATGGGCAGCAACTTCAGCTTCGAGTTGCACGCGCACCATGGTTTTGGCGCTTACATCTGCGGCGAAGAAACCGCATTGCTGGAGTCGCTGGAAGGCAAGAAGGGTCAACCCCGCTTCAAGCCACCATTCCCCGCCAGCTTTGGTCTGTACGGCAAGCCCACGACCATCAACAACACCGAAACCTTTGCGGCAGTCCCATGGATTATTCGCAATGGCGGCCAGGCGTATCTGGAATGCGGCAAGCCCAATAACGGCGGCACCAAGATCTATTCGGTCAGCGGCGACGTGAATCTGCCCGGCAACTACGAAGTGCCCATGGGAACGCCTTTCAGCAAGTTGCTGGAGCTGGCTGGCGGTGTGCGCACTGGCCGCAAGCTCAAGGCTGTGATCCCTGGCGGTTCTTCGTCGCCTGTGCTGCCTGCAGACATCATGATGCAGTGCACGATGGACTATGACTCCATCTCCAAGGCTGGCTCCATGCTGGGTTCGGGCGCCGTGATCGTGATGGATGATTCGCGCGATATGGTTGAAAGCCTGCTGCGCCTGTCGTACTTCTATTCCCACGAGTCCTGCGGCCAATGCACGCCTTGCCGTGAAGGCACAGGCTGGCTGTGGCGCGTGGTGAACCGTATTCAGCACGGCGAAGGCCGTCCGGAAGATATCGAGCTGTTGGACTCGGTATCCGTAAACATCATGGGACGCACAATCTGTGCGTTGGGCGATGCGGCAGCGATGCCGGTGCGCGCCATGATCAAGCACTTCCGCCACGAGTTTGAAGCGAAGATCCAGAACGCTTCCAAGCAGGCCGCATAAGCGGACTGATCGCGAGACAAGCATATGGTTGAAATTGAACTGGACGGAAAAAAGGTAGAGGTTCTGGAAGGCAGCATGGTCATGCATGCAGCCGAAAAGGCCGGCACCTATATTCCTCACTTCTGCTACCACAAGAAGCTCTCCATTGCGGCTAACTGCCGCATGTGCCTTGTGGATGTTGAAAAGGCTCCCAAGCCCATGCCTGCCTGCGCCACGCCAGTGACGCAAGGCATGATCGTGCGCACCAAGAGCGAAAAGGCCATCAAGGCTCAACAGTCGGTGATGGAGTTCTTGCTCATCAATCACCCGCTGGATTGCCCCATCTGCGACCAGGGCGGCGAATGCCAGCTCCAGGACTTGGCAGTGGGCTACGGCAGCAGCTCTTCTCGTTACGAAGAAGAAAAGCGTGTTGTGCCAGTGAAGGATGTGGGCCCGCTGATTTCCATGCAGGAAATGAGCCGCTGCATTCACTGCACCCGTTGCGTGCGCTTTGGCCAGGAAGTGGCCGGCATCATGGAACTGGGCATGGTCAATCGCGGCGAGCACGCTGAAATCACCACCGTCGTGGGCGATACAGTGGACTCCGAGCTGTCGGGCAACATGATCGACATCTGCCCCGTGGGCGCGTTGACCAGCAAGCCTTTCCGCTACAGCGCCCGTACCTGGGAACTGTCGCGCCGCAAGTCGGTGGCTCCGCACGACTCCACGGGTTCCAACCTGATTGTTCAGGTCAAGAACCACAAGGTTATGCGCGTTGTGCCCTTCGAAAACGAAGACATCAACGAATGCTGGATTGCCGACCGTGACCGTTTTTCCTACGAAGCACTGAACAGCGACGAACGCCTCACCAAGCCCATGCTCAAGCAGGGCGGCGTGTGGAAGGAAGTGGACTGGCAGACCGCTCTGGAATATGTGGCTAACGGCCTGCAGCAGATCAAGAACGACCATGGCGCTAGCGCCATTGGTG
>ERZ724525.1333-NODE-1333-length-14579-cov-7.627720_pt1 | contig 14579 bp, 14 predicted proteins | sample MGYA00376058_ERZ724525 | MGnify/ENA primary metagenome ERZ724525 (study PRJEB28724, sample SAMN07190888) | wastewater metagenome | isolation source: influent of sewage treatment plant in Hong Hong | place: USA: Christiansburg, Virginia | collected 2016-03-01 ... | reverse complement strand
GACTGGTGATGGCGCCTATGACAACCCAAGCAGTCTATGAAGCGCTGCGCCAACGCGGCTGTACTCCCATCATTCCCCCAAGAAAGAATGCACGAATACGCAATGCGGCTGTTGCTGCATGCAGACGCTTGGGTCGTGGAGTCTGGAAGGCATGGAGCGGTTACCACCGACGCAGTTTGGTGGAGACCAAAATGAACTGCATCAAACGACTGGGCGAGCGGGTCATGTCCAGGACCTTTGAGCGCCAAGTCAATGAGCTACACATCCGTGCCGCCATTCTGAATCGATTCACTGAACTGGGCTGCCCGCAGACGGTTGCTGTGGCATAGCTACGCCTGGGTCAGGGGGGCACTCGACTTCAAATTGATTTGTGCAACAACGCCTGAGAAAAGTACAAAACTGAGTGAGAACCGACAGATGCTTTCCTCAAGGGTTTGACTCCCCCTACGAAATTTGCGGGAACTTTGTCTTTAGCACTCCCTCTAACAGAGTGCTAATATGAAGATTATGGAAGAAAGGAAACCCGCAATGACAACTGCCTCCGGCTCCATTGCTACAGCCTTGGCACCCGCTAACCCTTGGGCGCTGGTACCTCCGCTGGGCAACCTCGATGCCTACATCTCGGCCGCCAACCGTCTGCCCATGCTCACCCCTGAGGAAGAGCAGGCATACGCACGCAATCTGAAAGAGAACAATGATCTGGACGCCGCCGGGCGTCTGGTGATGTCCCACCTGCGTCTGGTCGTGTCTATCTCGCGCCAGTACCTAGGCTATGGCCTGCCTCACGGTGACCTGATTCAGGAAGGCAATGTGGGCCTGATGAAGGCTGTCAAACGCTTCGACCCCGATCAGGGCGTGCGTCTGGTGAGCTACGCCATGCACTGGATCAAGGCCGAGATCCATGAGTACATCCTGAAGAACTGGCGCATGGTCAAGGTCGCGACGACCAAGGCTCAGCGCAAACTGTTTTTCAACCTGCGCTCGATGAAGAATGACCTCAAGTCTGACGCTGCCATGGCAGATGACGAGCCCATGATGCGCGATACGCTGACTTCGCACGAGATTGACACCGTCGCAGCCAAGCTCAATGTCAAGCGCGAGGAAGTCATGGAGATGGAAACCCGGCTGTCTGGTGGCGACGTGCTGCTGGACCCTTCGCCCAGCGATGATGGCGAGCAGGCCTATGGCCCCATCGCCTATCTGGCCGACGCCAACCATGAGCCTACCGCGATGATCGAGTCACGCCAGCGTGACCATCTGGCAACTGATGGCCTGGCTCTGGCACTGGAAGGTCTGGATGACCGCAGCCGCCGTATCGTTGAGCAGCGCTGGTTGCAAGTGAACGACGATGGCTCTGGCGGCATGACGCTGCATGAGCTGGCTGCCGAATATGGAGTGAGCGCCGAGCGCATTCGCCAGATTGAAGTAGCCGCCATGAAAAAGATGAAAAAAGCGCTGGCCGAGTTTGCGTAAACACCAACTTGCGCCAAAGCCCTTAAAAAGGCTGAAATGCTGAACCCTAAACCCGGATAATTTCCGGGTTTTTCATTTCTGGCGTCGGTGTCACAGGCATCTGCGTCGATCCTCATACCAACAAGACACAAGAGACCTGCCATGCACGCACGCACTTTGAAGAATCTGTCTCGCCGCAATCTGGTCGCCGCCGGGGCTGCCCTGATGGCCGCAACGCTGGCCCCCGCTGCCATGGCCGCTGACAACTGGCCCGACAAGCCCCTGCACCTGATTGTGGGCTTCCCCGCTGGCTCTTCCCCTGACCTCACAGCCCGCGCACTGGCCGAGCCACTGGAAAAGAAGCTGGGCCAGACAGTTATCGTGGAAAACCGTGTGGGCGCTGGCGGCAATATTGCTGGTGAATACGTGGCCAAGGCCGACGGCTACACCTTCAGCGTGATGATCAACGGCAATATGACCATCGCCAAGATGCTCAACCCCGCCGTGCGCTACGACCCCATTAAAGACCTGCAGCCCGTAAGTCTGATTGGCGTGGCCCCGCTGGTACTGGTGGCTCCTGCATCGGCACCCCAAGGCAAAGCCTTCATGGAAGCCGCAGCCCAAGCGGGCGACAAGTGGAGCTATGGCTCCCCCGGCGTGGGCACCGTAGGACATCTGGGCATGGAGCTACTCAAGAGCCGCTCTGCCATCAAGGCCGTGCATGTCCCCTATACTGGCTACCCACAGGTTTTCAATGCCATTCAGGGCGGCGATCTAAAGCTGTCAATGCTCCCCCCGGCTCTGGCCATGGCACAGATTCAGGCTGGCAAGCTGCACGGCATTGCCGTGACTTCTGCCGCCCGCAGCCCGCTGGCTCCCGGCCTGCCCAGCCTGAAAGATCTGGGAGTCAACAACTTTGATCTGGAAATCTGGAACGCCGTAGCCGCGCCCAAGTCCATGCACAAGGCCCACGTAGAAAAGCTGGCCGCTGCCGTCAGCGAAATTGTGCGCACGCCTGAAATGCGCCAGAAGCTTTCCATGCAAGGCTGGCAAGCTGTGGGCAGCTCGCCTGAAGGTCTGCAGAACCGCATTCAGCAGGATGTGAAGGCACTGGGCACCATCATTCGCGATCAGCACATCACTTCACAATAAGCGCCCCTGAGGCGCTGGCGCGCCCGTTCTCAACGCTTGGCTTTTGCTGAGCGTCTATGTTTAAGCTCCGTTCGGTATCAAATAGAGCGACTACCGCCTCAGATATCATGCGCTCGACAGGCATGCGTTTACGCTATGCCATCGGGCGCATTTTTTATCAGGCTGCCCCGCTGTTTACGGAGCCTTCATGGACGCTGGTACCTGGTTCACGCAACTCAACGCTTGGCAAGTCATGCTGTTGGGGCTGGTTTTTTTCGGTGGTATTTATCTGCTGGGCGGCCTGCTCATGAGCACGCTGACTTCCGGGCTTTCTCGACTTGGCGTCGGCCAGGTGCTCGACACGCGCCCGCTCAAGCCCGATCAGTTAGGCCGCGAATGGCGTCAGTCGTTTCATTCGATTCTGGTTTTCGGTCTCGGCATGATCGTGCCCTGGGGACTTTTGCAACTGGGCTGGGCACACCTAACACCCGATGCCAGTGCAGGTCGCATTGCACTGGAGATTGCCGTGCTGCTGATCTGGAACGATGTGCACTTCTGGATCAACCACCGTCTGCTGCATACCCGCAAGCTGGTGCGTTATCACGGCGACCACCATCGCTCCGTGGTAACAACGCCCTGGTCAACCTACAGCTTTCACCCGATTGAGGCGCTGATGCTGGGCAACATCATTTTGCTGCCCATGGTTGTGCATGACTTCTACTTCTGGTCACTGGCGTCAGTGCCGGTGCTGAGTCTAATCCTCAATCTCATCGGCCACTCGAACTACGACTTTTTCCCCAAAGTGTCTGACACGCACCCTCTGGCGGCAAGCCGTCGCCACTATCTGCACCATTCACGGCCAGCGGGCAACTATGGCTTTGCGCTGCCCTTCATGGATCAGATCATGGGCACCAAGGTCAAGACCGCCTACACCCGCGCACCTGCCGCCGAATGAGCCAACACCCCGGCCAGCGTCTGCTTCCCACTCTGCGCCACTGGCGCGACTGGCAATCCGTGTTCTACATGCTCATCCTGCCGCTGATCGTCTGGTGGCAATGGTCGCACGGCTTCAACCTCATCCTCTACGGCATTGAGCTGTTTTTAACGCTGGGCGTGGGAGTCATTCACCACAACCACACCCATGTGCGCATGTGGTGGGGCCGCTGGACGAACCGAGCCACCGACTACTGGCTGACCCTGCTACAAGGCCACCCCACCTTTGTGTTCTGGCCCGCCCATGTGGCCAACCACCACCGCTTTCGCCACGGCCCGCGCGATCTGGTGCGCACCTACCGGCCTGATTTTGGCGGTGATACCAATCACCTCTGGGGATACCTCATCCACCCCGTGCAGGCGGCTGTGGTGCTGTACCCCATGTTTTTTCGCTGGCTGAACAATCTGCGCCTTCGCTGGCCCGGCGCATTCCGCTATTGCATGGGGCAGTACGCGCTGTGGCTGGGTAGCTGGGGATTCTTTCTGTGGCTGGACTGGCAAAAGGCGCTGATCTTTATCATCGTCCCGCAGTTGCATGGCTTGCACTGGCTGCTGGCCACCAACTACCTGCAGCACGCCCATGCCGATGGCAGGCCACTGTCCAGAGCGCAGCGCAATACTCCGGGTATCGAGCTGAACTACGCCCGCAACTTTGAGGGGCTGGTCAACCCCCTGCTTTTTAATATTGGCCTGCACACCGCGCACCATGAATGCCCGCATGCCCACTGGTCTGATCTGACCACGCTGCATGAGCGCATTTACCGCCAGCGGGTTACGCCCGCATTGAACGAGGGTGGCCTGCTGCCCTATATGGGACGCGTGTTTGTATTGGGTCTGATCTGGCCTGCGGCAAGAACCCAGCCGCAAATGCCGCCAGACGCTGTGAAGTAAAACCTGTCGAGGATCTATGCCTGTTGCCTATTCAAACGTCTATCTTCAATCTGCCGGCATGTTCCTGCCTGGCTCTCCGGTGGATAACGCTGGCATGGATGCATATGTCGCGCCGCTAAACCGCATCTCCGGGCGCATCAAGCAACGCATCCTGGCGGAAAACGGCATTCAGCAGCGCTACTACGCCATTGATGGCACTGGCCAGACCGTCTTCAGCAACACGCAGATGGCAGCAGGCGCTATTACAGAAACACTGGCGCTGGCTGGCAAGACGCTCGCTGATGTGGGCTACCTCTCCAGCGGCTCATCGGGTGGCGATGCGCTGATGCCCGGCTTTGCCAGCATGATTCAGGGCGAGATGGCTGCGCCCCCCATGGAGACCTTATCTGTGCACGGCGTATGCGCCGCCAGCGTGGGGGCCATGCAGGCCGCTGCCATGGCGGTGGAAAGCGGTGCGCATTCACTGGCATTGTCTGTGGCCAGCGAGATGCCATCGCGCCTGTTCAAGCGCTCGCGCTTCGCCGCGCAGGATTACAACACTGACTTTGACGCGCACTTTCTGCGTTGGATGCTGTCGGATGGTGCAGGTGCGGTATTGCTGGGCGGCCCCAAGGCCCTGCCGCAAGCCAATGGCCTGCGCTTGAAGTTGAAGTGGACGCACCAGCGCAGTTTTGCGGGCGACTACCCCGTCTGCATGCAGCTAGGCTTAACGCCAGATCGCAGCAAAAGCCATCTGGACTTCCCCGCCTGGGGCGATGCCGAGGCAGCCGGTGCGCTGTCTTTGCGCCAAGACATTCGCCTGCTGCCTCATCTGTTTGATGTCTGCATTCACGAGTACGCCGACCTCGCCCACAAAGGCTGGGTGCCCGAACGCGGCATTGACCACTTTCTGTGCCACTACTCGTCCGAGCGCTTCATCCCCGTCGTCGATGATCTGTTGGGCAAAGCTCAACTTAGCATCCCGCGTGAGCGCTGGTGGAGCAATCTGGCTTGGCGTGGCAACACGGGCGCGGCCTCCATCTTCATCATGATGTCGGAATTTTTGCAGAAAGAAGGCAAGCGCCTGAAAGCGGGCGACACCGTGCTCTGCTTCATCCCTGAATCGGGCCGTTTCACTGCCGGTTACATGCTATGGGAAGTAGAGCTGGACGCGCCCGTCAAACAAGCGCTACAGGCCAATTTCCCTCATAAAACCGCCGCCTCTGAAACGATTGCCAACGATGCCCTGCCCGATGTCTCCACTATCGCCGCTCCGCATGATCCGGCCACCGCACCGCAGCAGCTGGCCCCACTGCTGACCGAGCTGGCCAGCATCTGGCAGGACTACCGCAGCAATGTCTGGCGCACGCCGCTGCTGCGCCACATTCGCACCCGCGAGCTGCAAAGCGGCGACTATGTGCGCTGGATGAGCCACTGGATTCCCCAGGTACGCGAAGGCAGCCTGTGGATGCGCGAAGGCGCGGCATCGCTCACGGGCGACTACGCCACGCTGGCCTCGCTCATCGACCTGCACGCCGGTGAAGAGCAAAACGACTTCAAGATTCTGCACAGCGACTACCTGAAGGCAGGCGGCACCGAAACCGATATCAGCAAACTGCGCCGCAATCCCGGCGGCGAGGCGCTCAACGCCTATCTGCACGGCCTTGCCGCCACGCCCAACCCCATAGGCCTACTGGGTGCCATCTACATCATTGAAGGCACGGGCCAGCGCATCGTGCCCAGCCTGCTGCCGCTGCTGCGCGCCGCCCTGCCCTTGCCGCCCGATGCCTTCCGCTTTCTGGAGTATCACGGTGCCAATGACGAGCACCATTTGGAGCGCTGGCTGATCGCCGTGCAGATGGCACTGGACCTGGATACCGAAGGCACGGCCCAGCAAGCCATACTGCAGACCGCCCGCCACACGGCGGCCATGTATCTGATGCAGTTCCAGCATGTGCTGGCCGAATAAAAACAAGACGAGCAGGACCGCCTGATGAAGAACGAATTCAACGACCATGTCTGGGACGAGCGCGACCCCAGCCCCTGGCTGGCCCTGTACCTGGACCAGAGCACACCACTGCCCGATAACGTCAAAGCCGCCTGGCTGCGCGACTGCAGCAGCAGCTCGCGCCAGTTTTTTCTGCCCGCCATGCGGCCCATGGCGCGCCTGTCGATGATCCTTATTCAGGCGCTGAAAATCTTTCTGCCAAAGCGCTGGTCGCACTCCATCTTGCTGCACCGCATGCTGGCTTTTGGCATGAAGAAATTTCTCTCGCCAGAGGCCAACTGGCTCATCATGCGGCACTTTCACCTGGGCTCTCAGGTGCTGCAGTTTGTGGCAGCTAACTCGCCCACCAAGGTCAGCACCACGCCTTTGATGCCCATGGAGATTGACGATGTGAAAGAGGAGCTATTCCTCAAGCACGACCTCAACCTCTTCAACTTTGTGATTCGCCTGAACAAGGCGCTGCGTGAAAACAAGCAAGAGCTGGTTCCTGTCGCAGAACCCGATTTTTCGATGATTCACGAGCCCGAACTCAAACTCGAAGACATGCCACACGGGCGCTTCAACGTCATCGATCTGCAAAGCGCCATTGAGCTGTACACGCCCATCTACCAGCTGCTGCTGACCGACAACGACTTCTGGCGCGCCAGCAACTCGCTGCAGCTGGATGAAACCCTGGGCATTTACTGCGCCAAGATTCTGGCCTCGCCCGAGCATCTGGTGCTGCTCAATAACAAGCACCCCATGGTTCCGGATTCAACGCTTTATGCGGCTTACCGCCTGGTGCTGCACGGGCTGTCTACCGAAATGCTGCATTCTCTGCTTGCGCGCATGGCCAGCGGTGAGCTTCCAATTCCAGCGCGCGAACTGGCCAAGATGCATAAGGCGGCTGAAGCCAAGCAATAAACCGTCACCCGTCATAAATTCTTCAGACCATGGCTAACCAAGCGTCTAACTGCTCGGCTGGCATGGCGCGGGAATGCAGCCAGCCTTGAAAGAATTCGCAGCCAATGTCGCGCAGCAGCTGCAGCTGTTCGACCTCTTCCACGCCTTCTGCTACGACCTCCAGATCGAGGGCATGGGCCATGTGCACAATGCCGCCCATGAGCCTGTCCCGGCAGGGAGATGGAGACAAAAATTCCCGCCCCAGCTTGATGCGCTGCAGCGGCAGATATTGCAGATAGGCCAGCGATGAATGGCCGGTGCCGAAATCATCGAGCGCAATCGTCACCCCCAGCCGTGCCAGCCCTTGCAGCACTTCGCGCCCCTGTTCGAGGTTGAGCATGGCTTGCGACTCCGTAACCTCCAGCTCCAGCCATTGCGGCGGCACTCCATACCGCGTCAAACAACTGCTGACCTGCTCGACCAGATTCACCTGCCTTAACTGATGGGCCGAGAGATTGACCGCCACGCGCAGCGGCGTACCAGCCTTGAGCCATAAGGAAATCTGCTTGCAAGCGGCATCAAGCACATAGTTCCCCAAGGCCACGATCTGTCCGGACGCCTCCGCCACCGGAATAAAACGCACAGGACTGACATTCCCCAGCATCGGATCATTCCAGCGCAGCAAGGCCTCCACACCCACCACGGTTGCACTCTCTACCTTGACCTGCGGCTGGTAGTGAAGCTGCAGCCCTCCGTAGCTGAGTGCCATGCGCAGGCGCTCAGCCAGTTGCACACGCTCAGCCATCTCCTTGCCCATGCAAGGCTCGAAAAACACGGCATTGCCACGACCCCGCGCCTTGGCGCTGTACATGGCCATATCGGCAAACCGCATCAGATCATCGCCAGTCTGCGCATCATCGGGATACAGCGCGATGCCAATGCTGGCCCCGAAATCCAGCGCCAGCCCATCATGTTTGAAAGGAATAGACAGTGCGGCTAGAATCTGATCGCTCCAGAACTTCGCACGGGTGGCATTTTCCCCCGCCAGCAGCACGATGAATTCATCGCCTCCGAGCCGAGCCAGAATGCCTTCGCTGCGCAGCTGAGATTTCAGGCGTCGGGCGACTTCTCTGAGCAGATGGTCACCTGCAGCATGCCCGTAACCGTCGTTGATAGCCTTGAAGTTATCCAGATCCAGCTGCAGCAGGGCCATTGAGTCATCGTCAGCCTGAGCGATCTTGAGCTGCTCCTGCAGCTCCTGACCAAACTGCCAGCGATTGTTAAGGCCGGTCAAGGTGTCCTTGGTGGCCTGAAACTTCAGACGTTGCTGCATCTGGTGCAGCTCCGTCACATCCCGGACAAAGGCTACAGCCAAGCCCTTTCCATCTTCGCCAAAAAAACCAAGCGCAATGTCGACAGGCATTGCACTACCTTGCTTTCGCTGCAGCCATAAAACGCGACCCAGCCCCATGGGGCGGCGCGAGGGCTGAGAAAAATAACTGCGCAGGTAGTGACCATGCGTCGCCTGGACATCGGATGGAAGCAGGATGTCGAGCCCCTGCCCTTCCAGCTCGCTGCATTCATAGCCCGATATGGCTTGCATGGCTGCGTTGGCCGCCACGATGCGCCCATCCCGCCCCACCAGCAAGATGCCATCAGGAGCAGAATCCAGCGCGTAACGCTCACGCTGGGTCAGCAGCATGGAGGGCAGACTCACCTCATCCTGCCACTCAGACAACGCCAGACCCAGTCGTCGCTGACAGTCCACCAGTGCTGCCTCGGACACAGGCTCAAGCATTGAAGAAAAAGGGCATTCCGCCATACACGCGCTCCAGACATTCACTCTGGCGTTCCTGCGTGCAGAACCCCTCATGCAACATCAGAGGTATGTATCTGCTGGCTCGCGGCGAGAAGCCTTGCCAAGTGTTTGAAAGCGCCAACTATGCGCGGCAGCAAGCGCAATCTGCTTGCGCTACATCAAACACAAATGTGTAACAATAAATTTCAAGGGATTACACTCATCTACGCAAGTGCTCCAGGCAGCCGCGCTATCAGCCCAGCAGTGCTCTCACATCCTGCACCAGGACTTGCGGGCCTGCGCCATAGCGCTCATAGATGCGCAAGCGCCCTTGGGGGTCGTACAGGTAAGTGCCGGCGGAGTGATCGACGGTGTAAGTCCCCTCGGCCTTGCCTGGCACTTTTTTGAAGTAAATCTTGAAGTCCTTGACCACAGCGGCGAGCTCGTCAGGCGTACCGCTCAGGCCGACAAAGCTCTGGTCGAAGTTCGCCAGATAGGCCTTGAGCACTTCGGGCGTGTCGCGCTCAGGGTCCAGCGAGACAAACACAGCCTGCAGCTTGTCGCCATCAGCGCCCAGCGCCTGCTTGACTTCCAGCAGCTCTTGCAGCGTGGTCGGGCAGACATCGGGGCATTGGGTGTAGCCAAAGAACACCGCGACGACCTTGCCGGAAAAGTCCTTGAGGCTGCGCTTTTGGCCATTCACGTCGGTCAGCGGAATGTCTTTGGCGTAATCAGCGCCCGTCACATCCACACCTTGAAACGAAGGTTTTTTATCGTCCTTGCAGGCGGTCAGAGTGAATGCGGCTGTGCAGGCCAGTGTTGCAGCGCCGAATGCGCGCAATGCACCTCGTTTATCCATGATGGTTCAGGTCAGGTAGTGATCCACCAGCAGGGCTGCGAACAGCAAACTCAGGTGAATCAGGGAAAAGCGGAAGGTTTTGCGTGCCAGCGCATCCGAGTAGTTGCGCAGCAGTGTCCAACCATAACCGCAAAAGCCCAACCCCAGGCCCACTGCGGCAAAGAGGTAAAGATAGCCGCTCATACCCACCACAAACGGCAGCAGACAGCCCGCAAACAGCACCACGGTGTAGAGAAACACCTGCAGTCGCGTGAAGGCGTTGCCGTGCGTCACGGGCAGCATGGGCAGGCCCGCGCGACGGTAGTCTTCAACCCGGTACAGCGCCAGCGCCCAGAAGTGCGGCGGTGTCCACAGAAAAATGATGAGAAACAGCAGCAGCGCCTCGTGCCCGACCTGCCCCGTCATCGCGGCCCAGCCCAGCACGGGCGGCATGGCACCCGATGCACCGCCAATCACAATGTTCTGCGGCGTGAGTGGCTTGAGCACCAGCGTGTAGATGACCGCATAGCCGATGAAGGTGGCCAGCGTCAGCCACAGCGTCAGCGCGTTGACGGCCAGCAGCAGGATGGCGGCACCCGCTGCGCACAGCAGGGCAGAAAACACCAGCGCCTGCCGATGCGACAACTCCCCGCGCGCCGTGGGCCGCCAGGCGGTGCGCTTCATGCGGGCATCAATCGTGCGCTCTACCAGACAGTTAAAAGCTGCTGCGGCCGCTGCCACCAGCCAGATACCGGCGCAGGCCGCCAGCATGCGGCCCCAGTCTTGCCAGGTGGGCACGCCGGGCACGGCAAGCACCATGCCGATGAAGGCACAAAACACAATGAGCTGCACCACGCGCGGCTTGGTCAGCGCGTAATACTGCGCCCAGCGCGATGACCGCTGCGCTGTCGCTGTGGCGGGTTGAGGGATGCTCTCCACATTCATGACTTCTGCCTGCATGTCACCCTCCTCAATAACTATGATTTAGATAGCTAGTAGCGTTTGATCTGCATGCGCTACAAGCCATTTCAATGCTTATTTCTCTGCAGCGTCAGCAGCCGTCCGCCCGGCTTCATCCCATGAGGAAGAAGCACGCAGCAGCCGCTCCAGATCTCGCTTGGCCTTGCCAGCCGTAGCTTTGTCCATATTGGCCGGGAAGCGCATCATCCAGTGTCCTTGCGGGTCCACCACATACAGGTGCTCATCCAGCGCATGGCCGGCCTCAGGCTTCAGCCAGTCTTGAATAGCGGCAGCTGGCATGCGCAGCGCCGTCGCCTGTTCGGTGGCGGGCAGAATTTTTTCACTCACGGCTTGCTGGTCGTTGATGAGCCAAACCCAGTCCAGCCGGTCTTTTTCACGGCCCAGCGTTTCACGCAACTGCCGCTGCAGATACAAGTGGTCCTGGCAGCGCGCTTCGCAACTGGCATTGCTGGTGCTGACCAGCAGCCACTGACCCTGAAGACTGCGCAAATCCATGCTGGTGCCATCGAGCTTTTGCACCTTCACATCGGGCAGGCTGGGCTGGCTGCTGATCAGCTCGCCATAGCTGCGCTGCTGCGTGGGGCGCAGCACGTAATAGGTAAAGTAAGAAGCCACCACCGGCGCAGCGCAGACCAGCAGCACGGCCAGCATTTTCCAGCGGCCGCTGCGTGCTTGCTGCATCTGGGTTTGTGAGGGGTCTGGCAGGCTGTGAACTGAAAAACTCAGCGGCTCATCGCCTTCACGACCCTCACTATCGCGGCGCTGCGATGCGGGCTGCGCGGCGGGGGAGGTAAAAGCGTCGGACGAGTTGAAACCAGACATAAAGCAACACCACTAAAACACTGAGTCCGAACCACTGAAAGGCATAGCCGTAGTGCTTTTGCACACCGGCATTGATTTGCGGCCAGTCGCGCAGCAAGCCTTGGCTGGCGGCGTCATCGCTGGTTTCCACCAAGCTCAGCGCCAGCAATGGCAGGCTGCTTTGCTGCGCCCACTGGGCAATGTCTGCATTCTGTCGGATGCGCGACTTTTGCCCATCAGGGTCTGCCCCGCCATCCGCACCTTCCAGCTCCATCAGCTTGGAGGGAGGAGCCTCAAGCCTGCCCTCAATCATGACCATGCCAGCAGGTGTATACACCGGAGGCAGCACGATGCGATCCATGAAGTTGCGCGGTGCCCAGCCGCGCTGCACGATGATGACGGCAGCTTCCTGCGGGGCAGCAAGGCGAAACGGTGTGAGCACGTAAAAACCCACCTTGCCCTGCATTTGCCGGTTTTCCAGAAACACCGTCTGCTCGGCCAGCCAATGCCCTTGAAGTTTTGCAGGCCTGTGCAACAGCTCTTTGCGCTTGGAATCGTTCAGGATTTGACTGATGGCCGGAACCTGGCTCGCAAGCTCTGCGTTGCGCCAAGGTGCCAGTTCCTGCTGGCGTGCCATGGCATCAAAAATTTCCTGCTTTTGCGCGGCGCGGCCCAGTTGCCAGAAGCCCAGCGATGCCGTTATGCCTGCACAGACAAGGGCAGAGAAAGAGATCAGTAGAAACCGCCAGAGGTCTGGAATTCGGGAAGTTCGCACCAGATAATCCATTCATGAAATTCGTGATCATTCTCGCTTTTCTCGCCATTTTGGCGAGCCTTGGCAGTGCGCTGTTCTTCATGATGCGCAAGGGCGATGCCAGCGCCAGCACGGCCGCCGAAGACGCAGAGCGGAGCCGCAAGATGTTCCGCGCCCTTGCCTTGCGCGTGGCACTGTCCATAGGACTGTTTCTGTGCATTTTGATGGCGGCCAAGATGGGCTGGATCCAGCCTACGGGCTGGGTGCCAGGTAGCTGATCGTTCGCAAGCAACCGTTCGCAATTCACTGCGCTATACAAAGGCAAGCGCCTTGCGCCTGTCTGTCTTTGGTTTCAGTATCAAACAACACTGAAACCTTTAGATGACAAGCGCAAGGCGCTCTGAAAAAAGTAGTGACTACGGCTCTCTCACAGCCAGTAAACGAGGATGTAGAGGAAGACCCAGACCACGTCCACAAAGTGCCAGTACCAGGCAGCGCCTTCAAAGCCGAAGTGGTGCTTGTCGGTGAAGTCGCCCTTCATCAAGCGAATGGTGATGAAGAACAGCATCAGCATGCCCACCAGAACGTGGAAACCGTGAAAGCCGGTCAGCATGTAGAAGGTGGAGCCGAAAACGCCCGAGTTGAGCTTGAGGTTGTAGTCGTTGTAGAGGTGGTGGTATTCGTAGCCCTGCACGAACAGGAAGATGCAGCCCAGGATCACCGTCATCCACATGAAGTTGATGCAGCGCGCGCGGTTGTTGACCTGCAGCGCGTGGTGGGCGATGGTCAGCGTCACACCGGATGTCAGCAGCAGTGCGGTGTTGATGGTGGGCAGCCAGAACGGGCCCACAGTCTTGAAGGGCTCAACAATATTGCCGGGCGATGCCGTGGCACCAGCGGCAACGCTGGGCCAGACGGCCTGAAAGTTGGGCCACAGCAGCTCGTTCGCCAAGCTGCCCAGTGCAGGCACAGAGTGCGCGCGCGCCCACCACAGGGCTGTGAAGAAAGCGCCGAAGAACATCACCTCAGAGAAGATGAACCAGCTCATGCTCCAGCGGTAAGACAGATCAATCTTGCGACTGTAAAGCCCGGCTTCGCTTTCACGCGCTGCATCGCGGAACCAGACAAACAGTATCGACAGCCACCAGATCAGGCCAAAGTACAGGGAATACATTCCCCATTCGTGGCCGTTGATCCAGGTGCCCGCACCGAGAATCATGAAAAACAGACCGATGGCCGCCATCACGGGATGGCTGGATTCGGCTGGCACATAGTAGTAAGGGGTCGCGCCCTTATGGGTTGCACTCATCACTCGGCTCCTGACGCTGTTGATCGTTGTTTTTACCGACGCTCCACTATCACTTGCACTTCGCCGCACCCGTCTTCAGCCTAGGCTAAACGACCAGATTGACGATCCATATCAACGCTAATACCAAGATCACAATCGCCACCAGCCCCACGCCAATGACGTGCAGCGGCGTGATGCTGGCGAAGTCTTTCTCGTATTCCTTGCCCTTGCGCACACCCAGCATGGCCCACGCCACGGCGACGATGCTGCGCCAGAAGTTGGACTTTTTGCTGTCCTGAGTCATAAATGACTCCCCGGCGCAGCCACGGCAGCCGTACTGTCAGCAGGCGTGACAGGTGCGGGCGGGGTCTTGCCGCCCACTTCAAAAAACGTGTACGACAAGGTGATGGTCTTCACATCTTTGGAGATGCGCGGATCGATCACAAAAGCCACCGGCCATTCGCGCTTCTCGCCGGGCTCCAGCGTGTATTGCGAAAAGCAGAAGCACTCCATCTTGTTGAAGTAGGCCGTGGCCTGGCGCGGTGCATAACTGGGAATGGCCTGCGCAGCCATACGGCGGTTTTGCACATTCTGAAACTCATACATCACCGTCGCCAGCTCACCAGGGTGAACCTGTACCGAACGCTTGGCGGGCTTGAAGTCCCAAGGGCCGCGCGCATTGGCGTCAAACTCTACGGTGATGGTGCGACTGGTGTCGATCTGGCTATTGCTGGGCAGCTTCACATCGCGCCCGGCCACGCCCGCACCGGGCACCTGCTTTTC
>ERZ724525.1331-NODE-1331-length-14592-cov-5.288643_pt1 | contig 14592 bp, 19 predicted proteins | sample MGYA00376058_ERZ724525 | MGnify/ENA primary metagenome ERZ724525 (study PRJEB28724, sample SAMN07190888) | wastewater metagenome | isolation source: influent of sewage treatment plant in Hong Hong | place: USA: Christiansburg, Virginia | collected 2016-03-01 ... | reverse complement strand
GAGCAGAGCCTCTCCACCTTCAGTTCCCACATTCGAAGGATCATAGCCATGATGGAAAAAGCCGGCAAGGACAGCCTTCTCCTGCTGGATGAACTCGGGGCCGGAACGGACTCCCAGGAGGGGGCCGCACTGGGGATCGCCATCCTTGAAGCCTTGAGGGAAAGGGGTTCCCTGGTCCTCGCGACGACCCACCATAACCCCATAAAGCGCTACGCCCTGGGGAGCAGGGGGGTCGAGGCGGCCGGAATGGAGTTCGACCCGGCCACCCTGGCGCCGACGTTCAGGCTGATCATGGGGCTCCCTGGAAAGAGCAACGCCCTTTTCATCGCCGACAGGCTGGGGATGCCGATGAACATCATCGACTCGGCCAGGGAGCACCTATCCGAAGAGACCCGCACAGGGGAGAAGGTCATGGCCGAACTCTTCGATAAACAGGTCGAACTGGAGGCCGCCGGGGCGGCCATGGCCGAGGAGAGGAAGGAACTCGCCACCCTCAGGCGCGAACTCGAGGAGAAGATCCGGGGCCTGGACGAAAGGCAGGAGAGGATTCTGGAGGCCGCCGACAAAAAGGCCAGCGCCGTCGTGGACGAAGCGGAAAAGGCGGCCCTGGAAATGCTCAACCGTCTGCGAGGGACGGCCGAATCATCGGCCCGCAGGGAATACGGAAAGGCAAGGAAAGAGATACAGCCCTTGAAGGATAGGTTGATCGACAGGGAGGGGTCCCGGGCGAGGAAAAGGATGGAAAGGGAAGGCGAACCCCGGGTCGGCGACGTGGTCAGGCTCGCCGGTACCGAGGTCAGGGGGGTCGTCGAGTCGGTAAGGGGGGACAAGGCGACAGTGGTGGCGGGTTCCATGACGATAGAGGTCCCGCTGAAGGACCTCGCCAGGGAAAAGGGAAAGGCTCCGCCCCAGACGGTGGGGCCGGCCCTGGTCTCCCATGTCCCGGCTCCAAGGGGGGTCTCCCCTTCAATAATGGTGAGGGGCATGACCGTGGATGAAGCCCTGCCCGAGGTGGAGGTTTACCTTGACAGAGCCTTCCGCGCCGGGTACGGTGAAGTGGTCATCATCCACGGGCGGGGAGAAGGGATACTCAGGAGGGCGGTCCACTCACTCTGCCGCAGCCTGCCCTACGTCGGCGATTTCCGGCTTGGCCACGCCGGGGAGGGGGGCTACGGGGTGACGGTAGTATCCTTCAGAAGATGAGGGGCGGGATGGTGGACGATGAGGCGCCGGGAATAAAGGTCCCCTTGACAACCCAACGGCGGGGGCGTTAACCTAGGCGCCGCGGATGCGTGTCCGTAGCTCAGCTGGATAGAGCGTCGGCCTCCGGAGCCGAAGGTCTCGGGTTCAAATCCCGACGGGCACGCCATTTTTTTGTTGAGGCGAACACCAGGGCCGGGTTGGCTTCCGCGTACACGTCGCGGTTGTTGATGTAGAGCCGGAAGTCGTATTTTGAGAAGAAGTTTACGAGTTCTTCCGGCGAGGAGTCTTCCAGGATCCCGGCCATTAGGCGGCGCAATGATTGACGGTTTGCTTTTCCGATCTTCGGCAGGGGGCGCAGTGATTCGAGCTGTGCCCCTGCTTCTTTCTTGGCTGCCTGCAGTTCCCGGATGCGGGGGGCAAGGTCCTCGGGGTCGAAGGCTTTTTCCGTTTCCAGGATGTGAATGAGTCTATTGAGCCTGGTCTCGATGCCGGAGAGTTCTGACGTCAGCTGCATGCGGTCCTTTTCGACCTGGCTGTTGTGGGTTTTGACGTATTCGAATACGGCGTTTTCCATGGTGGATATGTTTTCGTCATTGAAGAGCTGCTCTTTCATGAACCCGATCATGGCCCTGTCGAGTTTTTCTCCCGGGATCCTCTGCCCTTCACATGTTCCGCCTTTACGGTGGCAGGAGCATTCGTAGTAGAGGTGTCTTGCCCCGTTTTTGCCTGTGGCGGCGGCTCCTGTCATGGCGGAGCCGCATTTGTCGCAGTAGAGGATGCCGCCCAGTTTGAGTTTGCGCCGGGGAGAGATCCTTTTTTTGTTTTCTTGAAAGGGTCGGCGGGCCGAGAGGATTTCTTGGATCTGATCCCATTCTTCGGGGGTTATGATTGGCTCATGGGTGTTTTCCATGTAGACGCTCCCCTCTTTTCCGTTGAACTGGTTGGCGCCCTTCATCCGCGGGTTGGTCAGCAGTCGGTGAACTATGGAGTTGGACCATTTGCCGCCGCGGGCGGTGGCCACGTTCTGGGAGTTGAGCAGCCTGGCTATCTGGATGCAGCCGAGCCCGTCCATGAAGAGCGCGACGATTTTGCGGACTACGGGCGCCCTCGCCGGGTCTGGTACCAGGGTCGATCTTCCGGATGGGTTTTTCCGCCACATGTAGCCGAAGGGGGCTGAGCCTCCCGTGAAGCCGCCTTCGGCGGCACGATCGTGCATTCCCCTGGCTGCCAGAAGTCCCTGGAGAGCGGCTTTGTAGGCCCCCAGGTTTTCGAGGATGCCTTCCATGAGGCGGTCGTTGATGTCTTTGGGGTTTACCTGGTAGGCGTGGTAGATGATCTCGACACCGCTGGCCCTGAGCTGGGCTTTGTAGAGAGGGCCCTCTATGCGGTCACGGGAGAAGCGGTCGGTGTCGTAGACCCACAGGGCGGATATGCCGGCTTTTTTGTCCAGGGCGTGGCTGACGGCCTTGAGAAATTCGGGCCGCTTTGAGGCTTTTTCGGAGGCCGAGTGGGCTTCTTTGTAGATGGCGGCTACTTGATATCCTGAGGCCAAGAGATGGGCCTCTCCGCGCGATATTTGGCCTGGTATGGAGATTCCTTCCCGCTCCTGTCGTTTGGTTGATACCCGAGCGTAGATGATGGCTTTGGGCTTCATGGAGCCTCCTTGTTTAAAAGGGCCCACACAAGGGCGGACCCTTCAGGCTGCCAGTTTTTGTTTTGCTTTTTCTTTTTGCGACCAAAGGACCTGGTCAATTCCGTATTGTCTCAAGGCGTCCCTGGAGACCTGTGGGACGGTTCTTTCGTCATTTAGAATTGCGATAGCCTGAGATTCCTTTGAACGGGTTTCCCTTGTGTCCAGCCAGCTGAAGGTAAAGAGTTTTATCCTTTGCTTGTCCGGGGTTGATATGGCCTGGACTATTCTTTCCGGGGCTTTTGACGATTTCGGAATCACGAAGTCGAAGGTGTGAGTGAAACCGGATTTTCCCGGAAGTCCTATTCTCGGCGAAAAGCGGATTTCGTTTTTTTCGAGCCATTGCATTACGTCTTCGAAAAATAGGCTTTTAACTACGGCGCTTGAGGTATAGAAGAGGTCGTCAACGGCCAACATGGCCTGTATCAGGCGATGCTTCTGGCTGGGAAAGGTGGTTTCAGTCGATTTGACCGTCAGCCTTTCATTGCCTTCTATGGTCACCCCGAATCCGTTGGTGGCTATCTTCAGGAAATCTTTCCTTTTGTCCGTGTCCAGGTCGCAGCCGCTCATGCGAAGGTCCTGAATGATGGCGCCTCCATCGGTCATGATGAACTGGTCTCCTTCACGGCGGATGTATATCTGCATGAAGTCATTGTGGCGATCCATAAAGGGGGTTGTAATTTCAACCCAATCGGAGGCCTCTCTGACCGATGTTCTTTCTTTTAGCCATTTCCAGTATTCGTCGAGGTTCTTTTTGACTTCTTCCACTTTGATCATGGGAAATACCCCCACGCCGCTGCATCTGGATTCAATTGTATAAGCGGCGGTGTGACTATATTACAGAAACGGAGGAAAATTTCATAGAAGTGCATATAAGTTCCTTCGTTGGGGAATGGGCCGTAGGGAAGGGGTAGAGCGAATTTATCGTTGTAGCCTTCCCTGTAAAGGTGGATGTGTTGTTCTGGGACCGAGTCACCGTCGGGGTTTTCGTGTCGATGACCGAAGTCGAGTCTGGCCAGAACTATGTTTTTATACACTCTGTTTTGATATTTTATTCTGCTGAGGGATATGCTGCTTCTCCACGTGTCGAGCATAAAGGATATGACCGGATTTCTTGATTCAAGTGGTATCCGGACGTCCAGGCCTGGGATCAAGAATGGATAGGGGGTTTCGACTGTCCGATGTTTGGGAAGGTTGAGCAGTTCGTCGGCTTCTTTCTGGGTTGGATACATAAGGGAGCCTCCTTTAATCTATTAGCGTTAATTTTCGAATTCCTGTTTGATATTTATCCGAATAATGGCCATGCAGGTACTTTTGTTTTGCCTTGCCAAACTTTGTGGAGTCTCTGCATAGTAGGGCAAACTTGAATGTCTTTTACAGTAAGTGGTTTTTTAATTGACAGTCCCCTCATGGTGGGACATCTGCTTAGTGCCACATAAACCTGTCCTTTTTCAAAGGCTCCATCACCGCTATCTAGATGAAGTTTTTGAATAGTCCTTCCCTGCGCTTTATGAACCGTTATTGCCCAGGCATGTATCAATGGCAGTTGCTCATATGCCATTCTTTCCCTAGATTCCAATGAGTCTTTTTGTTTGGAGTATGTATATTCATAGGACACCCATTTTGCCGGTCCCACTTCGTATGGTGGACGATCTTTTGAAATCCTGACCAATACAGAATTATTCCCTAATCCGACAATCTTTCCTGTTGTTCCGTTAACCCACCTCTCTTCGTGGTCGTTTTTCGTGAACATAACCAATGTTCCTATTTTCAATTTCAAGTTAATTGGTGAAGGCAGGTCGCTTTCTTTAATGTTTCCCATTTCTTCGGCGTTATTCCACCAGAATTGCCCGGTATAAATCCTTTCTTCAGCAGTGATCCTGATGTAATTTTCTCTATTTACTTTGTCTGCCTGAGCCTTAGTGAAAGTCAGAGTTGTTGAATCCGGAAGTGGTTCTCTTAAACAGTTTTTGTTGATTTCAGCTAGACACCATTCGATATTCTTGCCAGTGCGAACGTTCTGTAAGATTTCAAAGAATGCTCGGTCTTCTTCCTGCCTGAAACATTTTGTTAACTCAATCCTTGTTATGTTTATTCCTTGGAATGTTTTTGCTCCCAGGAAGTAAGGCGTTGGGTAATGCATGTTGACTAATTTTGTTTCCGGTGATGTCCTTTTCATTACAGGCGGAAGCTGGAATAGATCTCCAACCATGACAATTTGTACACCTGCAAATGGAATATTTTGTTTTTGCTCTTTTGCGTTCAACCTGAGAGACATGTCGATGCCATCCATGAGATCTGCTCGAACCATCGATATTTCATCGATTATCAAGATATCCAGTTTTTGAAGAACGCTTTTTTGGGTTTCAGATAATTCCTTGACTGCTTCTTCACTTATATATTTTGGAGGAAGGCCGAAGAAAGAGTGTATTGTCTTTCCCCCAGCGTTAAGTGCTGCTACTCCTGTAAAACTTACAGTTGCGATATTTTTATTGCTATTATTTTTCCGGAAGATATCAATGAAAGTGGTTTTACCTGTTCCAGCGCTCCCTGTAAGCAATACCACAGGATTCCCACCTTTTATGGCTTCAATCGCGGTTTTAAATTCCTGCGTTATTTCGATTTGTCTTTTCTGATGCGCCTTGCCAGATTTGTTGGTTTTAAGGGTCGTCCATAGAAAGCCTGCGATAACGAGTGCAACTATTGCAGGCATAAGCCAATCGCTCATCTATGCCTTCCTCCCTTATCTGTAATTTAATGTTTGTGGTTATTAAAAAAGCCGTGGAAGCGGCTTGTATTTTTAGAGGCCGTGTTTGGGTGTGGAGACGATGGCTGAGATCTTTCCCAGGATCTGGAACCAGCCGGAGTCGAAGTCGTCTTTGGTGACGGTGAGGGTCTTTTTGTCGGAGTGGAGTTCTATTTCCTCGGGTTTGAATATTACGGCCTTTATGGCTTCTCTGCCTCCCAGGCACACAAGCGCTACGTCGCCGCTTCGGACTTCTTCTCCCGGGTTTATGACAACTATGGATTCCGACGGGATACCGTAGCTGGTCATGCTCGATCCGTCGGTCCTTTCGGCGTAGGGCGGGCGGAGGTCGTCGATGCGCCCCAGCATCCGCCGGGAAATAAGGATGGTTTCTTCCGGAGGGCTTGTTTCGTCCGGGGCCGTGATACCTCCTCCGCAACAGGCTGTGTGTTCTCGGGAAATGACGGGGATCTCCACGAGGTCGTAGTCGCGCCTGGACCTGGCAGCCTTGAAGGGTTCGGATGTTTCTCCGATGAGGTAAGAGACGGTTGTACTCAGAATTTCAGCCAATCTCAATTTATCTTTGTCGCTTGGTGTTCTTTCTCCTTGTTCCCAGCGCCATATTGTGTTTTTCCCTACATTTAGGGACTCTGCAAGTTCGGCAACAGAAAGGCCAGCTTTTTCCCTAGACTTTTTTAATCTTTTTCCAAACAATTTATCCCCTCCGTGGCTACTATCCCATATTGGGAATGGTAGTCAACAAACGTTTTGGGAATAAAACTTACCAAAATGGGACTTTTGGCCTATATACAATTCCCACTTTGGTAATTATTCTGTTCCCAGAAGGGGGGTGAGAGTTCATGATTCTTCTTCAAAAAATTCGTGAGGCTAAAGGTTTTTCTCGATCAGACCTTGCGAAGAGAGTGAATGTTGGAATTAACACTATCTGGCGTTGGGAGAAAGGGCAACGTGTTCCTGATCTGGAGACAATAAAAATCCTTGCCCAAATTTTAAATTGTTCTCTTGACGAACTTGTAAGAGACGATCCTTCAAACCCTACGGTCCCCGCGGAGGGTTCGCCGACGAAGGGGTTGTGATGCTTGCCCTTCGTGGGGGTAAGGAAGCCAGGGAGTTTGTGAGGGCAGTTGACCCGGATATTCTTGCCGACGGGATAAGCGACGTGGAGCGGGACAGGATGCGACGAGAGGGAGCAGAAGCCAGGGAAGCGATCTCGAGGTTTCTGGAGTGTTTGTAGAGGGGGTGTATTAAGTGAAGGAACGCATGGTAGGGCGAGAGGTAAGGACAGTATTGCGCGATTTTTTTATAGCCGTTCATCAGCATGTTTATTGGGGCAATGAAAGCCCTGGCGCGGAGGTAGCGTCTAAGGCAAATCCATTTCTCAAACATGTCCGGCATCTATCCCTGGATGACACCGATGTTGCGGCTGCCGTGCTGGATATTGACAGAGCGGTCAAGAGTGGCCAGCTGGATCAGATTATCGATTCCGGCACTTCTTGTATGTATGTTGGCGATTTTCCCGAAGGTTTTGATACCCCTGATTGTTTTTTTGATACCGATGGAGAAGTGGAGTTTCCTGGTTGTTATTCGGATGATCTGGTTGATGCCACTTGCGCCTGGCTTCGTGCTGTTAATGGCGGAGAGGATGGAAGAGAGGCATTGGCCAAATTTGCAGACCTTGTGCCCGATGATCCAGTGTTTTTCGCCAGGGTTGTTTTGTGGCGTGCCATGAAGGTGTTCTGGTATGCGGATTTTATGCGTATTTGCGCTTCTTAAAGTCATTTCTGGGGGTGAATGTAGAGGGGTGGTGAGGTGATGTCCAGTTTGGGTGTAACGGCGCTGAATGCCGTTGCCGAGCAGGGGGTTGTTCAGATTTTCCATTTCGAGGATCGGCCCGTGAGGGCTTTCGTGAACGACGACGGTCATCCCTGGTGGCTGGCGGGCGATGTGTGCGAGATCCTCGGTATTCAGAACGTGGGAGATGTTTTATCCGCCCTTGAGGAGGATGAGAAGGGTTCCATCGATATTGTCGATGGAACTCCCGGAAGCCCCAGGAGGGGGATCGTGAACGAGCCGGGGTTGTATTCCCTGATTTTACGAAGCCGGAAGCCCGAGGCTCGCAAGTTCAAGCGGTGGGTTACCCATGAGGTAATTCCTTCGATAAGGCGGTCGGGGTATTTCGCGCTTGCCACTATCGGGCGGAAGGAGCTGGCCCAGATGGTGCTCGACGCGGAGATGGAGATCGAGGCCTCGAAGCGGGAGATCGCCCTTCTTTCCCCGAAGGCCCAGGGTTTCGACGCTTTCATGGATGGCAGGAACGCCCAGTCCATGGCTAAGGCGGCCAAGAGCCTGGGGACGGGCCGGACAAGGCTCTTCAAGTTTTTAAAGGGCCGGGGGGTCTTGATGCGGAACAATTTGCCCTATCAGTCGTACATCGACAGGGGATATTTCAGGGTGGTGCAGAAGCCTATCTCCAGGGGTGAGGAGTCTTTCAATTATGCGCAGCCGATGGTGACGCCAAAGGGGCTGGATTATATATGCCGGCTTCTGGAGCGGGATAAGGCCGATGTCGAAGCCGTCTAAGGCCGCCGGCAAGAAGCCCGCGAAGAAGCGCAGGAAGGCGAAGCCTGTTCCTGGGGCGCGGCTGTTTTCGCTTCGGCTGGTGGACGACGGAGACGAGTTTCGGGTGGAGGACGTGAAGACGGAGGGGATTCTGGATCTTCGTCCCGGGTATGTTTCGTTGTTGCGTTCGAGGGGGTGTCGTGGTGAGCGAGGATTTGAGTTGTTTCGTGGATGCTTTGGAGCCGGGGTGGATGGAGGCGAAGGAGAGGCTTCTCGAGCTGAGGGACGAGCTGGAGGCGGTGAGGGCGCGGCTGGAGTGGGCGAATGTTGTGCTGCGGAAGTGGCAGAGCCGGAGAGCGAAGAGGGCGCGGGATTTTTTCGCAGCCAGGGTTCTGGAGATCACGAGGGAGATAGAAGCCCTTGAAAGCAACAGGTCCTGATCCCTTGCGGGACCAGGACCTTCAAAGCCGGGGCAAGGTGTTCGAGCACCTTGCCCTTCATTTTGACAGAAAGGGCGGGGTTTTGCAATGAGGTGGATCTGGAGGTGTCCAAAGTGCGGGGCCGGCAATATCGAGCAAGTCCTGGTTGGGTACGAGCCTCTTCGCTGCATTTGCTGCAAGGATGTGTTCCTCCGTGACGGGGTTGTTGTCTTTGCGGATTTTGGCAATTCCGATGATTGTCCCGGGCAGCTGTCGTTTAACGGTGTGTGGTCGTGAAGGATATTTTTTCTCCGAATCCCGATCTTGTGCCCGGCAGGAGGTATCATCTTTCGCTCTTGCCGGGCGGGGCCCGCAAGGGCTTGCCGGATGTTTTCCTGGGGTTTTTCGAGTTCGTCGGCACTGTGCGGGGGATGAAGGTGGAGCATTTTTATTTTCGCAAGCCCCGCCTGCAGCCCGTGAGTTTTACGGACAGGCAGATGGCCGATCTTGTCGTGAAGGAGGCCAAGGGATGAAGGTGAGCGCCTTTTTGTTTCTTCCTGTGTGCGTGTCGTCTTTTTTGCTGGGCGTGAGGTTTGCCTTGCCCCACGCCCTTGTCCTGGAACCGGAGCCTGTTTTTGTTGGTGTTCCCGTTCCAGTGGAACCCCTTCTCGGCTACGAGGAGGGTTACGCCCAAGGGGTTCCCCTTTTCTTGGATCTTTACGAGCTGGATCGTGAGGCTGTTTCCCTTGTGCTGTCGCGGTATCCGGCCGTTGAGGATCCCTATGAGTGCGCCGGGTGGATCCTTGACGCCGCCAGGGAGTTCAAGGTGCCGTCCTTTGTTCTTTTAGGGCAGTTCTGCCAGGAGTCTTCCGGCAGGGCGAATGTTGCGTCTTCCGCCGGTTGCGTGGGCGTGATGCAGGTGAACTGGTCTATCTGGGGGGAGATGCTTTCCCGCGAGGGGATAGCCGGTAGCGGGAGTGACCTGAAAGACACCAGGACCTGCATCAGGGCCGGGGCTCGTATTTTGAGGCAACTCATCGTGAGGTACGACGGCGATCTTGGGGAGGCGCTGAGGCATTATTCGGGCGGAGCAAGGCGCTACGAGGAGAAGGTTTTCGCCCGGGCATCCGGATGGTAGGTGGTTTGTGATGGGGAAGAAGAGCGAGTACGTTTACACGAAGATCTCGACCCGTTTCTGGATGGGCGGAATGCGCCGCCTGTCTTTTCAGGCCAAGTACCTGATGCTGTATTTCCTGACCAACCACCACCGGAATCTTGTCGGGTTTTATTCGCTACCGATAGGTTATGCCCTTGCCGATACCGGTTTTGAAGCCGATGAGTTCGAGCAGGCCTTCGCTGAATTGAAGGAGAAGGGGTCGGTGCTTTACGACGATGAATCTGAGGTCATTCTTATCCCGAAGTACCTGGAATACAACCCTCTTGAAAACGAAAATCAGAAGGTGTCCGCCATCAAGAAGATAAACGAATTGCCCGATACGTATTTAATGGGCCGTTTTCTCGAGTGTCTTGAAGCCGCCGGTATTGCCGGTTCCCTTTTTGAAGCCGTCGCCACTTTATCAAAGGATTCCAAACCGTTACCCAAAGGGTTACCCAAACCGTTACCCAAAGGGTTACCTAAACCGTTACCCAAAGGGTTACCCCAACCGTTACCGAAACCGTTACCCCAACCGTTACCGGAAGGGTTAGGTAAACCAGTAGCAGTAGCAGTAACAGGGATAGAAACAAGTAATAGGGTCGGTGGATATGTGGATAACGCGAAACACGATAAGCCAGAAAACCAGTCATCGCAAGGGAAAGCAACTCAAAAACCCGATGTGGATAACACGTCCACTTATCCACATGACCAAAAAAGGGCAAAGCCGGGGAAGGAAGTTCTTCGGGAGGTGCAGAAGATCCTTTTGTCCCGGGATCAGTTGTCAGAGCCTAACCTGGAGGCATGTTTGAGCATTGTTGACCTTTGGGGCAGTGACGAAGGCCTGAAAAGGATCCGCGGTCTTTTGACCGACTTTGATCATCCGGAGAACGATATTCCCTTCACGGCTTTGCTGGAGAGCACCGTGGAGTGGGGGCAAAGGGTCAAGATGCAAGGGGCCCCGGACGCGAAGCAGCGGGCTCCTACCTGACGGTGTGCTGGGGGGGCGTTGATGTGATCCAAGGGGAGGGGTGACGGTTTTGGGGCAGGATGTCGATTTTCACGAGATAGCCAGGAGGGCCTGCGTCTGGACCAGGGAGAGCGCCGCCCGGTTCGCGCGGTCGCAGTTTCCCAGGATTTCCGGCGGGGTTCTGAGGGGCAGCCTGGATGATTTCCGGAAGGCCCGTAACGATCTGGCTTTTTGTCGGCATTGCTCCCGGCCGTCAAGTTGCCCTTTGAGCGGGACCCCTATGAGGCTGTTCTGCGAAGACGAGGGCGGGGGGAAGGTTATTCGGGCGAGGCGTTCGGTCTGCCGGCGGTGGAGCGAGACGAGGTCGAAGCCCATGGATTCCGCGCGCCGGGATCTTTTGTGAGGGGTGTTGACGAGGTGAAACTCGAGGTGAGTGTGACGGCGATCGGCGGGTTTTTGTCTCCGGAAAAGAAGTCCCGGGCTGAGGAGATCCTTGGAAGGCTGCTGATGATGATTCTTGATGATCTTGATCTTGCCAATGTTCTGGACGAGAGTCCGGTAAAAGACGACGAAGGGGAGGCTGAAGCAGGGATGAACGGAGGTTTGTGCAAGGCGACTGATGGCGACGGAAAGTCTGTTTCCAGGTCTGTTGTCTGGGAGGGGATCCTTGCGCAGATCCCCAGGCTTCTGGCTGAGAGGAACGAGGATTACGACGACAGTTACACCAGGTCGAGAGCGGAAGACGGCCCGATGTCGCTGGTGGTGATGCTGAGGCACAAGTTCAACCGGCTGAGAAATATGGCCCTTCGGAAGGAGCGTCTTCCCGTGAACGCTTCTTACTGGGACACGCTGAGGGATATCATCGGGTACTGCGTGCTCGAGATGGAGTACCTGGGAAACGAGCGCGAGGCGGAGTACCTTCAAAACGAGGCCGACAACGCCTTGATGGTCGAGCCGGGATGTTCGGGCCGGAGTTGAGGAGATGAGCCGGAAATTGCCCGAACCGCCGGATATGGAGCTTTTTCTTCCCGCGATGGCCCGGGTCGATCTTCACATGGCCCAAAGGCGGTTAAAGTCTTACCCTCGCTGGGTTCAGCAGCTGCATGAGCTGGACCGGTGGTTTGCCGGCATCGCTTCCCCCGATCTTTTCGGAGTTGCCGGCGTCGCCGGGGGGAACGGACTTGCCGTCCAGGAGAAGGTTATGATCCTCAAGGAGAGCCACCCCGGGTACACGTATTTTCGGTCTTCCGTCGAGAAGGTTGAGGCTATTCTGGAGGTTCTGTCTCCCGCAGAGCGGGACGTCGTCAGGTTATGGCATTTTGAGAAGATCGACGAATACGATATTTGCGGGCTTCTTGGAATATCCCGGAGGACTCTGTTTCGACGAAAAAAGGAAGCGGAGCGAATGGTCGCCTGGCTCTGGAGGTTTGAGACGGAGGAGATCAGGCAAAGAGCCGAAGGCATAACGTCAGAAAAGGTCAGAAAAATGATACTTGCAGTATCACCATAAAACGTGGTATCAAGATATTGTTTCAGAGATTGCGCGTTGATTCGGAACATCAAGGGCGGTCCCCTTTGGGGTCGCCTTTTTGTTTGGAAGGTGAAGGCTATGCCAGAACTGACGAACTTGAGGCATGAGCGCTTTGCCCAGGAGTATGTGACTTCGATGCTGGATCCGTCGCATTTCGGCCTGGGTGTGCCCAATGCCACGAGGGCCGCTATGGCGGCGGGTTTCAGCAAGGACAATCCGCGGGGCGCCAAGGTGATGGCGTCCCGTTTGCTTTGCAGGACCGACGTCGCGGACAGGGTCGAGGAGTTGTCGCGCCAGCAGGCCCAGGCCTGGCAGGATCGCCGCGAGCAGCTTATAGGGGCGGTGGTCGAGAAGCTGTGGAGTATCGCTTTCAAGGGGTACCGGGAGATAGAGCTTCCCGACGGGAGGGTGGCTTCGGTTTCGGAGGGAGAGCAGGGGCAGCTGCTTTTGAATATGGATTTCCCCAAGGAGGACCTGGGCGGGGTGACGAGGCTTCGGGACGTGGTGAAGACGTCGGACCAGCTGAGGGCCTACGAGATGCTTCTGAAGGTGTTCGAGGCTTTCGAGGCCGATGATCTTCCCCCGGTGACGGGCGATATTCCGGAAAAGGTGCAGGTCGATCTGTTGTGAGGGTTGTAAGGTCCTTCACCGAGCTCATGAATCCCAGCCAGAGGCAGCGGCAGGCCTTGGATGCCATCAGTGGCCGGAAGTTGTTCATCCTCTACGGTGGGGCCGGCGGAGGAGGCAAGAGTTACTGGCTCCGGTGGGCGCTGCTGGGGCTTTTGCTTTCCTGGGCGAAGCAGGGTCATTTGGGTGTCGAGGTCGGGTTGTTCTGCAGGGATTATCCGACGCTCCATGACAGGCATCTGGGCAAGGTCAGGCATGAGTTTCCTTCCTGGCTTGGTTCTTACCGTCATTCGGCGAAGGAGTTCAGGCTTGCCAGGCGCTTCGGCGGCGGCAAGGTCCTGTTCCGCAACCTGGACAAGACGGAGAAGTACAAGTCGGCCGAGTTCGCGGCGATAGCCGTGGATGAGCTTACGGAGAATCCGCTGGCGACGTTCGATAATCTGCGCTGGCGTCTTCGGTGGCCGGGGATAGATTACACGCCTTTTCTGGCCGGCACGAATCCCGGGGGAGTAGGGCATGGCTGGGTGAAGGCATACTGGATCGATGGACTTTTGCCGCCCGAGATGGAGATATACCGGGATTCTTTCGCCTATATTCCGGCGAAGGCGACGGACAATCCTCATATTTCCCCGGAGTATTTGAAGCAGCTGGAGTCTCTGCCGGAGAAGCTCCGTAAGGCTGTCCGGGATGGGGACTGGGATGTTTTCGAGGGGCAGGTTTTCATGGAGTGGAGCTGGGAGAAGCACGTTGTCCAGCCTTTCGAGATCCCCGAATGGTGGACGCGGTTCGTGTCCATGGACTGGGGCTACACGAAGCCCTACGCGCTTCACTGGCACGCGGTGAATCCCGACGGGCAGGTGGTCACCTATCGTGAGCTTTATGGCTGGGGCGGGAAGCCGAACGAGGGGTCCCAGGAAGACGCGGCAGTCGTTGCCAGGCGAGTGAAGGACTTGGAGAAGGGTGAAAAGATCAGTTACAGGGTAGCCGATCCGGCGATATGGGCGAAGACGGGTCACCCCGGACCCACGATCGCTGAGACTTTCGCCCGAGAGGGGCTGGTGTTCTCCCGCGCCGATAATGACCGGATTCAGGGTCTGGCCCAGGTGCACCACAGGCTCAAGGGCTGGAATTTCGGGACGGACCGGTGGATCCCCGGGTGGGTGATCTTCCCGCAATGCATGCACTTGGTACGGACGCTTCCGACGCTGGTGCACGACAAGCGCAAGGTCGAGGATATTGACACCGAGATGGAAGATCACGCCTTCGATAGTGCCAGGTATGGTTTGATGTCGAGGCCGTGGGGGGGGACACGGCCGAAGCAGATGGTTCGGGACAGGTACTCGGAGAAGAAAGGCGCGAAGGGAGGTGAAGGCGGTTGGATGACCGTGTAACGGCGAAGGTTGAGGTTATTGTTTCCTGCGGGGCGCGGTCGGGGATTTTGTGCTCTGTTTCGCGGGAGGGTGTGTTTGTCTGCGATCATCCGGATCTCGATATTATGTCCAGGCTGGTTTCTGCCGGGGAAGTGGCGCTTTCGGCGCAGCCGAGACCCGGCAAGGATCATGTGAGGGTTTCCGTCGGGGAGAAATTGGGAGTCGTCATGATTTTTCCAAAGGTGGGCGTCATGATTTTTCCAAAGGTGGGGCAGAAAAAGCCCGAACCTGAACCCGAGGTCC
>ERZ724525.1329-NODE-1329-length-14599-cov-12.938944_pt1 | contig 14599 bp, 10 predicted proteins | sample MGYA00376058_ERZ724525 | MGnify/ENA primary metagenome ERZ724525 (study PRJEB28724, sample SAMN07190888) | wastewater metagenome | isolation source: influent of sewage treatment plant in Hong Hong | place: USA: Christiansburg, Virginia | collected 2016-03-01 ... | reverse complement strand
TCGACGCCGTGCTGATGGCCAACCTGCTGTGCCGCCTGCCCAGCCCCAAGTCACTCCTCGGCCGTCTCGGCGGCGAGCGCGGCCTGGTCAAGGTGGGTGGCCTGCTGGCGCTGTTCTCGCCCTATTCGTGGCTGGCGCAATTCACCCCGAAGGAGGCCTGGCTCGGCGGTTTTGAGCAGGACGGCCAGCCAGTGAAAAGCTCCGACGCCCTCAAGGCCTACCTGCAGGACGAGGGCTTCGTGCTGCTGCGCGAGGAAGAGGTACCGCTGGTGATCCGCGAACACGCCCGCAAGTACCAGTTCATCGTCACCCACGGGATGCTCTGGCAGCGGGCCCGCTGAGCAGCCTTACTCGGGCAGGCTCCCGGCGCCGGCCAAACCGGCCCCAAGGGCCTGCGCCCTCAAGGTCCTGGCCAGCGTCGGGGCGCTGGCTTTCAGCTTGAGATAGGCCTCTGAGGCAGCCTGACCGTTTCCCTCGACGAGGTAACTCATCGTTACCACACCAAGAGCCGGGGCAAAGGTCGGCTGTTTCACCAAAAGCACTTCGGCATGCTCGCGAGCCTTTTTTGGCAGACGCGCTCCCAGGTAGGCCTGGGCCAGGAAAAAACGTGCGTCGGACGCTGCCGGCGCCAGTGTCAGGGCCTTCTCCAGCGACTGGATGGCACGCCCCAGGTTACGGCTGCGCAACTGCACCTCACCAAGATTGATCCAGCCATTCGACAGACCGGGATCGAGCCGGACCGCGGTTTCCAGCGCATCAACCGCCTCGGGCAGACGGCCCAGCTTCATCAGGGCGTACCCCTTGCCACTCCAGGCATGCACGTTGACCGGATCGATCTCCAGCGCCCGGATCTCATAGCCCAATGCAGCCGCAATGTCCCCCTTCGCCCCCTGGGCCCTGGCCATGGTCAGGCACATCCGGAGCAACTTCGGGTCCATCGCTTCGGCCTTGCTCAGGATCTTCAACGCCTCATCCACACTCCCCATCCCGATCATGGCCTCGGCCCACGAAACCAGCTCGTCGGGGTTCATGCTGACCAGACCGTCCAGTTTCTGGAAGGCCATGCCGGCCTCCCGAGGCTTCCCGAGCGCGAGGTGGGTCAAGGCCGCTATCCGCCAGCCCTGCGCACTCTGCGCACTCTGCGGATCCAGCTTGATGGCCTGCCGCGCGTCATCAAGGGCCGGCTGCAGACGTTTGAGTTCAAGCCGCGCACCGGCCCGGTTGGTCAGGTTGTCGGCACTCCGCGGCACCCGTTGCAGCGCCTTGTCGAACGCGCTCTCCGCCTCCTGGAAGTGCCCCAGTCGCATCAGTACCGCGCCCAGCCCGGTCCACGCCTCCGCCGCCTCCGGCAGCAGGGCCACCGCCTTGCGCATGGCCTCTTCGGCAGGCCCCAGGCGCCCCCGATTCAGTTCACCAAGGCCCATCAACAGCTGCGTCTTGCCGGTGTTGCCGCTGGCCACCTCCTGAGCCTGTGCCAGCCGGGCCGCCTCCTCCACCTTGCCCGACTTGGCGTACAACTCCGCCAGACGCTGTCGAGCCCTCACATCGGCGTCACCCAGCCCCAGCGCCGTGGCCAGGGCCCGGGACGCCTCGACCGGGTTGCCCAGGCTGTCCTCCACCAGGCCGAGAAAGCGCCATGCCTCGCTGCGTCGAGGCCAGCGCCGGATCGACTCCCTGATGTGCTCCCGTGCCTCGGTCAGACGGCCTGCATCGCGGTACCAGTGGGCGCGCAGAAAAACCGAATCGGAACTGAAGGGATAACGGCTGTCGAGCGCCTTCAGTGCCTGCTCTGCCGCCTCACGAGCACCGCGGAGGTACAGCAGATCCGCCAGTTGCAGCCACGCCGGCGCGTAGTTCTCATCAAGTTCGAGGGCGCGCCGCACGCTGACCTCCGCCTCGTCCAGCCGCTTGAGGCCCTGTAGGGCGGTACCGAGTGTGGCAGCCGCAACGGCAGAGCGGGGCTGGCTCACCGACCAGGCACGGGCATGCATTTCCAGGTCAGCCCACCTGGCGGCACGCCTCAGGGCATCGGCGTCGGCGATCCACGGTTTTTCCGGGGCAGGCAGGCGTAATTCGGCGGGGGGCGCGTCACCATTAGCCAGAATGCCGGCCACGCTGTCGGCCGAAAGAATCATGTTGAAGTTCTGGCCTGTTCCAAGCACTGCCTTGGTGACGCCCACCAGCAGCCCTTCCCGGTCGAACAGCCCCCCGCCGCTCGATCCCGGCGACTGGGGCGCCGTGGCGACGAGGTACGGATGGGGCTGTTTCTGCTCGGCGGTCGCCACCAGCCCGGCGCTGACGGCCAGGCCGAAGCCAAGGGGGTTGCCCACTGCGAAGACCGGCTCGCCAACCGCCAGGCTGGAGCCCGGACGCAGCTTGACCGATGGCGCATCAAGCCCATTCACCGTCAGCAGGCACAAGTCGAGAGCCGCTTTCTGGCGCACCCACTTGCCCTCCAGTTCGGCCTGACCGACAAGGACACGAATGATGGAGGCATTACGGATCACGTGGCAGTTGGTTACCACCTGACCCTTGCCGACCACCACACCACTGCCCTGGGCCTCCACGACGCCCTTGTCGTCCTCCGTCTTGATGGTGACCACGGAACCTGAAACCCTGGCAAAGACACGCTGGGCATCGCCCGGTTCGCCGGCGGCCAGACCCAACCCGGTCCAGCCCATCACGCTCAGGGAGACGCACAGAAAACGGGCTTTCATCTGGCGTTCTCCTCATAGGGGTAAAGGGTGTTCCGGTAGGCCTGCTCGGCGGCAGTACCATCGATGCCACGCAGCTTTTCGTACGCGCTGTGTGCCGCCTCCCGACGCCCCAGGGCCTGGCAGGCTTCGATCAGAGCCATCCACACCTTGGCCTGTGCCGGGTCGAGTTGCAGGGAGCGCTCCAGGGCCGGCACGGCATCGGCCGACCGCCCCAGGATGGCCAGCGTGAAGCCCTTCTGCCGCCAATGGCTGGCCTCCTCGGGCATCCTCGCGACGAGTCTCTCAAAAATCGTCAGCGCTTCGGCCGGGCGGCCAGCATCCTTCAGCACGACGCCAAGCTGGTAGTCCCATGCGCTTTCAGACGGGTTGAGCGCTTGGGCGGACTGAAAGGCAGCGATGGCCTCCGGGTAGTTTTTCAGCCCGTAAAACGCGTTGCCGATGCCGGCCCAGGCCCGGTCTTTGGCCTCTGACGGGCGCGCGAGGCTCGCCCGATAAGCCTGCATCGCCGCTTCCGGACGCTCCAGACGGGCCAGGGCATAGCCCCGCCAGAACCAGGCGATGGCGGAGTCCCGATCCTTTTCCGGCAGCTGCTCGAGCACCGAATAGGCAGGTTCCGCCTTACCCGCGCTCAGGTAGGCCTGCACCAGGCCCAAGCGTGGTCCCGGAGCGTCCGGGTAGAGCCCGGCGATCCGCGACCAGATCGCAATCGCCGTCGCGTGATCGCCACGCAACTGGGCCAGTGCCGCCAGCCCCTGATAAGCCTCCATCAACCAGGGGTCCAGATCGATGGCCTCCCGGTAGGATGCCTCCGCCTCCTTGTGGAGGCCGGATGAATGCTGCGCGCGGGCCAGCAGCCAGCGGGCCGGGGCGTATTCGCGATGGGCGGCAGCGAGCACCTTCGCCAGTTCAAGCGCTTCCTTGACCTGACCACCGGCCAGCAACACATAGCCCAGCCCGGCTCCCGTTTCGGCATGACTCGGGTTGATCCGCCACAGGGCACGCCAGGCGAGCAGCTCCTTGTCGCGATGATTGAGCCCCCGTGCCGCCGATACGGAAAAGCGCCAGGCATCCAGACTATCGGGTTGATCGCGGGCCCACTCGGTCGCCAGGACGTCCAGCTCGCTCCATTGTCCCTGCTGCTGCAACGCCCTCGCCGCATCGTAGCGCTGCAGGATTTTGGCGCTATCGGCCGCGCGCTTCTCGATGTCGCCGACCCATTCGGCAAGCGAAGCGAAATTGACGTTCTGTCCGTCCCGGCGCCGGTAATCGATAATGCCGATGAGGGAACCGGTGTCATCGACCAGCGCTCCGCCCTCGGAGCCCGGCGAGATCGGCGCAGTAAACTGGATGTAATCGCCCGCCGGGTAATGCCGCACCCCCGACACAACACCTTCCGAGATACCCACTCCCAGCCCCAGCGCATTGGAAATGGCGAACACCCGGGAACCCGGCACAGGCATGCGCCGCGGCAACGCCGCCCCCGCCGCGGTCGCCCCATCCACCTGGATCAGGCACAGGTTGCGCTCCCGGTCGCGGGCGGCAATCCGGCCCTCCATCACCTGCGCCTTGAGCGTCACGCGAACCGCAGCAGCGCCATCCAGCACCTCGCACACCGAAACAAAGCGCCCCGTGCCCACCTGCGTGGCGGAATAGCTGCCGACCTGCCGGCCACCGGCATCGAGCACTTCCAGCACAGCAACCGATGGCGAAAATGCAGCAAAGACCTCTTGCGCCGTCAGGGCCTGGCCGGGCTGCGCCACCACCAGCAGGCCCAGAGCGACAAACAGGGAGAGGGGAAACGGACAGGACATCACAGCCTCCGGCTGACAGCAAGAACACGTCAGCCGGATTCTACAAGGCGCACGCCACATTACGCCGATCGAATACCGCCAACCCCATTGCCGCGAGTTGGCCTGCGGCACATCAGCGGGCCGTCACCCAACCCGATTTTCGTCCAGCTCCGCGTGAATCCATTCCACAAAGGTCCTGACCCGCGCCGGCAACAGCCGGGCGTGGGGATAGACCACATGGATGGGCCGCGGCGGCGGCTCGAAATCCTCCAGCACCACCTGCAGGCGCCCGGCCGCCAGGTGGGCCGCCACCTGGTAGGACAGAAAGGTGCCGAAGCCCAGCCCGGCCAGGCAGGCTTCGATGGCGGGCGCCACGTGGTTGAATTCCAGCCGGCCCTTCACCGGCACGCTGAAGGGCCGGCCCCTTTCGTCGAAGCGCCACCACGCCCCGCTGGTGGACACAAAACCGATGCAATCAGCCCGCAGCAAGTCCTTCGGGTGTGCCGGCAAGGGATGGCTGCGCAGGTAATCCGGGCTGGCGACCACCATCCGCCGCACCTCGCCCACCGGTCGGGCAACCAGCGATGAATCCTCCAGCGGACCGATGCGGATGCCCACGTCGATGCCCTCCTCCAGCAGGTTCACCACCCGGTCGAAGAGCAGCACGCGGCAGTGCACCTTGTCATAGCGCTGCACGAAGCGGGTCACCGCCGGCGCCACGTGCATCTGCCCGAAGAGCACTGGCGCGGTGATGGTGAGCTGGCCGGAAGGCTCGCCGGCTTCGTCCTTAAGTGCCGATTCCGCGTCGTTCAGCGCCGCTAGCAGATTGCGGCAGCTTTCCAGGTAATGGCGACCCTCGTCGGTCAGCGCGATGCGCCGGGTGGTGCGATTGAAGAGACGCACGCCCAACTCCACTTCCAGCGCCGCAAGGCTGCGCACCACCGCCGGCAGGGACGCACCGAGCTGGCGGGCCGCGGCGCTCAGGCTGCCGGCCTCGGCAATCTGCACAAAGGTAGCCATGGCCTTCAGTTTATCCACGGGCAATTACTCCATAAAACACAGCAGTGATATCCGGATCGCAGCATTTATCCACAAGCCGGATTAAACCACACTGCATTCCGTCGCCCCCTCCAACTGAAAGGACTGCCATGAACGCCCCCGCCCAGCCCATCAAGTTCTACCGTTTCCCGCTCTCCGGACATAGCCACAAGGCAGAGCTCTTCCTGTCGCTGCTCGGCCTGCCGGTGGAGCCCATCGACGTGGATCTGGCTGGCGGCGAGCAGAAAAGCCCGGCCTACCTGGCCATGAACGGCTTCGGCCAGGTGCCGGTGATCCAGGACGGCGACGTGACGGTGTCCGACTCCAACGCCATCCTCGTTTATCTGGCCAGCCGCTACGGCAGCGAGACGTGGCTGCCGCGCGACCCGGCCGGAGCCGCCCAGGTGCAGCGCTGGCTGTCGGTGGCCGCCGGACAGGTGGCCTACGGGCCGTGCGCGGCACGCCTCGTCACGGTATTCAAGGCCGCCTTCAACCCGGACGAGGTCATCGCCCGCGCCCACGCCCTGTTTGCCATCCTGGAGAAGGAACTGGCCGCCCGCCCCTTCCTGGTCGGCCATCACGCCACCATTGCCGACGTGGCCAACTACACCTACATCGCCCACGCGCCGGAGGGCAACGTGTCGCTCGCCGCCTACCCGGCCATTCGCGCCTGGCTGGCCCGCATCGAAGCCCTGCCCGGTTTCGTGCCGATGCCGAAGACGGCCATCGGTCTGGCGGCGTAATCATCATGAACACCCCGGCCTTCCACGCCGGCGAGCGGGCCCTGCAGGCCCGCGCCGGCAGTCTCGAACGGCTCGCCGAAGTGGGCGCGCGGGTGATCCGGCCAGCCATGCCGGATCAGCACCGGGCCTTTTTCGCGCAGCTCCCTTTCATTGTCACCGGCAGCGTGGATGGCGCCGGCCAGCCGTGGGCGTCCGTGCTGGCCGGCCCGCCGGGCTTCGTGACGGCCCCGGCGCCGAACCAGCTGCACATTGACGCCCGCCCGGCAGCTGGCGATCCGCTGGCCGAAGCGCTCGCCATCGGTGCCCACATCGGCCTCCTCGGCATAGAGCCCCACACGCGTCGCCGCAACCGCGCCAACGGACGCATCGCCACGCTGGGCGATGGGGGTTTCGATGTGCAGGTTCTGCAGAGCTTCGGCAACTGCCCGAAGTACATCCGGGCGCGGCAAGCCGAGTTCGTCGCCAACGGGACGGCGCCCGGCCCGATCCGGCACACGCCCGGCCTGAGCGATACCGACCGCCGCCTGATCGGCGCCGCCGACACCTTTTTCATCGCCAGCGCCTACCCGGCGGCGGCCGACGACCCGGATCCGGCCCACGGCGTCGATGTCTCCCACCGGGGCGGCACGCCGGGCTTCGTGCGCGTCGACGGCGACACCCTGACCGTCCCCGACCTGGCCGGCAACGCCTACTTCAACACCCTCGGCAACCTGCAGCTCAATCCCCGCGCCGGGCTGCTCTTCATCGACTTTGAAAGCGGCGCACTGCTGTGGCTGGCCGCCAATGCCGAGATCATCCACGACGGCCCCGAACTGGCCGATTTTGCCGGCGCCCAGCGCCTGCTCCGCCTGCAGGTACGCGAAGCCCGCCACCAGCCGGCGGCCCTGCCTCTGCGCTGGCACGCCGGGGAATGAGCCTGAAGGCGCCTATTCCTCGAGCAGGCTGCGCAGCATCCAGGCGGTCTTCTCATGCACTTCCAGGCGCTGGGTGATGAGGTCGGCGGTCGGCTGGTCGTGGGCGCCTTCCAGCAGCGGGAAGAGGCCGCGAGCGGTACGCGCGGTCGCCTCCTGCGCAGCAACAAGCAGGCGGATCATGTCCTTCGCCGCCGGCACACCTTCCGGCTCCTCGATGGAGGCCAGCTTGACGAACTCCTTGTAGGTGCCCGGCGCCGGGTGGCCCAGCGCGCGGATGCGCTCGGCGATCACGTCGAGCGCATTCCACTGCTCGGTGTACTGGCCCATGAACATCAGGTGCAGCGTATTGAACATCGGCCCCTTCACGTTCCAGTGGAAATTGTGGGTCATCAGGTACAGCGTGTAGCTGTCGGCCAGCAGATGCGACAGCCCGGCGGCAATGTCGGCCCGGTCGTCGGCCGAAATGCCGATATCCATGGCGGGACCGGCAGATGCGCGTGCAGTCTTCATGATCGTCTCCTTTGAACAGGGGTTGAAAAGCCCAGCGCCCTGACGACACAGCGAGCGGGCTGGATGGCTTTCATGATGAGCGTCTCGTGCCGGCGGGGTCCAATTGCCTCTTTCACTGATGCCGATTGGCCTGGCCAATCAAACTAGAAGGCGGAGATTCCCGTCTGGGCTCGCCCGAGGATCAGCGCATGGATGTCATGGGTGCCTTCGTAGGTGTTCACCACCTCCAGGTTCACCATATGACGGGCCACCGGGTATTCGTCGCTGATGCCGTTGCCGCCCAGCATGTCCCGCGCGGCGCGGGCGATGTCCAGCGCCTTGCCGGCGTTGTTGCGCTTGATGAGGGAGACCATCTCGGGGCTGGCGTGATCCGCTTCCAGCAAACGCCCGACGCGCAAGGCCGCCTGCAGGCCGAGGGCAATCTCGGTCTGCATGTCGGCGAGCTTCTTCTGGATCAGCTGATTCGCCGCGAGGGGCCGGCCGAACTGGCGGCGCTGCAAGGTGTAGTCCCGCGCCGCGTGCCAGCATGCTTCCGCCGCCCCCATGACGCCCCAGGCAATGCCATAGCGGGCTGCATTGAGGCAGGCAAAGGGGGCGGTGAAACCCCGGGCCAGCGGCAGCCGGTGGCTCTCCGGCACAACCACACCGTCCATGAAGATCTGCCCGGTCACCGAAGCGCGCAGACCGATCTTGCCGTGGATGGGTCGGGTACTCAGCCCGGGCCAGCCCTTCTCCAGCAGGAAGCCGGCAAGCCGCTCGTCTTCGGTCCATGCCCACACGACGAACAGATCGGCAATGGGCGCGTGGGTGATCCAGGTCTTGCTGCCGGTCAGGAGGTAGCCACTCTCCACCCGCCGCGCCCGGGTCTGCAGGCTGGCCGGGTCGGAGCCCGCCTCCGGCTCGGTGAGGCCGAAGCAACCGACGATCTCACCGCGAGCCAGGCGCGGCAGCCAGGCCGCCTTCTGGGCAGCGTCGCCAAAACGGGCGATCGCCCCCATCACCAGCGAGGACTGCACTGAAAACAGCGAGCGATACCCCGAATCCACCCGCTCGATCTCCCGCGCCAGCAAGCCGTAGGCAACGTAGCCCACCCCGGCACAACCGTAGCCGCTGATCGTCGGGCCAAGGAGGCCGAGATCCCCCATCTCGCGGAAAATCGCCCGGTCAGTACGCTCCTCGCGGAAGGCCTGGCAAATGCGCGGGGCGAGGCTGGCCCGGCAGTAGTCGCGGGCCGTGTCGCGAATCTGACGCTCCTCGGCGACGAGCTGGTCGTCGAGGCGTAACGGGTCATCCCAGGTGAAGGCGGGCATGATGTCAGACGAAGCGCACGCCTTGGGCCAGGGGCAAATCACCGGAATAGTTGATGGTGTTGGTGGCACGCCGCATGTAGGCCCGCCAGGCGTCGGAGCCTGCCTCGCGACCGCCGCCGGAATCCTTCTCGCCACCAAAGGCGCCGCCGATCTCGGCGCCGGACGGCCCGATGTTCACGTTGGCAATGCCGCAGTCGCTGCCACTGGCGGACAGGAAGTGCTCCATCTCCCGCAGGTCAGTGGTGAACAGGGACGAGGACAAGCCCTGGCGCACCGCGTTATGGGCGGCAATGGCCGCATCCAGGTTGCGGTAGCGCAACACATACAGGATGGGGCTGAAGTTTTCCTGGCGAACCAGCGCCGTCTGGCCGGCCATTTCCACCACGGCCGGGCGCACGTAATGGCCATCCGGACAATCGGCCACCGCCACGCGCTCGCCCCCATGCACCACCCCGCCATCCGATACGGCCTGGTCAAGGGCGGCCCGGTGACTATCAAAAGCCGCCCCGTCGATGAGCGGCCCCACCAGCGTCCCGGCATCGAGGGGATTACCCACCGGCAGGCTCGCAAAGGCCGCCTGCAGACGCGCCTGCAGTTGCGCGTAGATACTCTCGTGGACGAAGAGACGGCGCAGCGTCGTACAGCGCTGCCCGGCCGTACCCGCTGCCGCAAACACGATGGCCCGCAGCGCCAGTTCAAGGTCGGCACTGGGCGCCACGATCATCCCGTTGTTGCCGCCCAGTTCCAGCAGGCAGCGCCCGAAACGGCCAGCCACCCGTGGCGCAAGACTCCGCCCCATGGCGGTGGAGCCGGTGGCCGACAGCAGCGCCACGTCCGGATGATCGGCCAGCGCCCGGCCCACCCGGGTCGGGCCGACCACCACCTGGCTGAGCCCGTCAGGCACCTCGCCCGCCTCCTCCATCGCCGCCTCCAGCAGGGCCTGGCAGGCCAGCGCCGTAAGCGGCGTGCGGGACGACGGTTTCCAGATCACCGGATCGCCGCACACCAGCGCCAACGCCGCATTCCACGCCCACACCGCAGCCGGAAAATTGAAGGCGGTGATGACCCCGCACACGCCGAGCGGATGCCAGGTCTCCATCATCCGGTGGCCGGGCCGCTCGCTGCTCATGGTCAACCCGTAAAGCTGGCGCGACAGCCCCACCGCAAAGTCGCACATATCGATCATCTCCTGGACCTCGCCCAGCCCCTCGGAGAGGATCTTGCCGCACTCGATGGAGATAAGCCGCCCCAAAGCCTCCTTGTGCTGGCGCAGCAGCGCGCCATAGCGGCGCACCAGATCGCCCCGCCGCGGCGCCGGTACCAGCCGCCACTGCAGGAAAGCCGTCCGCGCCCGGGATACCGCCTCATCCATGTCCACCTCACCGGACGGACAGGCACCGATGAGCCTGCCGTCAATGGGCGAATGGACAAGCAGACCACCCGAGGCAGGCTCGGGCAGACCGAAGCCATCGAACAAGCACGCAACGTCGGCGGCAAGGGAAGGGTGAAGCATGGCGGACTCCTTTCGGGCGCTGTCCGGATTGGACAACGGATCGGCCCAAAGGATCGCCGCCCCGGACGGAGATTCAAAAGCAACACCCGGAATGCGTGAAACGCCGCTAGCGGCCCCGTTGCAGGTATCGCTCAGGCCATCACGATCTCGCTTCGCGCGCGGTTTAGCAGCCAAGTCGAAAAGCGCTCGGCATCCAGCGGCTTCGAGAACAGAAAGCCCTGCCCCTGGACACATTTTATCCGCTTCAAAACCTCCACCTCCGAAGCCGTTTCTATGCCCTCGGCGACGATCTCGAGGGCAAGGCTGTCAGCCAGCGCCACGATCGCTCGCGCAATCGACTCATTCACCGGCGTGCTGTCAATATCGCGCACGAAAGACTGGTCGATCTTCAGGCGGTCAATGGGAAAGCGGCGCAGATAGCTGAGGCTTGAAAAACCGGTCCCGAAATCATCGATGGCCAGGCGGACCCCCAGGGCCTTGATTTCGGTGAGTGTCTGCAGAACAGCATCGACGTTCTTCATCAGTACGCTCTCGGTCAGCTCCAGCTCCAGAAGGCCCGGCTGGATACGATGCTCAGCCAGTTGCTCGGCGAGAAAGCCGGAAAATCCGCGCTGCCGGAACTGCAGGGCGGAGATGTTCACGGAAACAGGCAGCGACGGCAGCCCCTGATCCCGCCACGCACGAAGCTGGGCCAGCGCATTCCTGACCACCCACTCGCCCAGGGCGACGATCAGGCCGGACTCTTCGGCGACGGGAATAAACTGCAGGGGCGGAATCAATCCTCTTTCCGGATGACACCAGCGCACCAGCGCCTCGACACCCAGCACGGCGCCCCCCGCCAGTGCGACCTGCGGCTGAAAGTGCAGCAGCAGTTCGTCCCGCTCTATGCCCTGGCGCAGTTCGTTTTCCAGCGACATGCTTGCCGGGTTGTACGTCCGCATTTCCGGCGAGTAACTGCGAAAACCGTTCCGGCCTACCGCCTTGGCTTCGTACATGGCCGCATCCGCCTTGCTCAGGAGGGCACCGACGCCAGCATCGTCCCGGGGATAAACCACGCTGCCGATGCTGACCGTTGCGACCAGCGCATGCCCCAGCATGTCGATGGGCTCCTGCATCGACGCGATGATCCGGCGCGCGACAAGGGCAACCTGCGCGGGGTCAGTCAGGTCTTCCATAAGAATCACGAATTCATCACCGGCCAGGCGCGCCACCGTATCTACCTGCCGCGCACTGGCCTTGAGCCGCGCGACGATGCGACGCAGCACCTCATCCCCGGCGCTGTGGCCCAGCGTGTCGTTGATCTGCTTGAATCGGTCCACGTCGATAAAGAGCAGCGCCACCAGCCGGCCCTTGCGATCCGCATCCCGGCAAGCGTGCTCCAGCCGATCGGACAGCAAGGCCCGGTTCGGGATACCGGTCAGCGCATCGTAGTGAGCGAGGTAATAGAGCTCCGCCTGCTTTTGCCGGGTGATGATGCTCAGGAGGTCGCGACCATCGGCGACGCCGGCATAACGCCCCTGCCGGCTGACCATGAAGCCGGTCACCATGTGCTGCATCCCGGCACCGATAACCATCTGTGCCGCATCCTCTACGGTGCAGCTCTCCTCCACCACCAGCGGCACATCGCATTTGTATTGCCCGCAGGAGAGCAGATCGAGAATACTGCGCCGACCGAACACGTCCCGGCTGAAACGCCCACTGAAGAACTCGACAAACGACGGGCGTTCGAGCAGGGCAACAGGCTTTCCGTGATCGTCGATGACAGGCAGCGCATAGACCTCGGCATCCGCCAGGAAGCGATCAAGGACTCCCAGGCAGTTAAGCTGGATTTTGACTGGCGGCAGCGGGCGCAGCAGTTGCTGAACGGTGACGGACTCGCGCAATCTTTGATTGCCTGTCACGGCAAACCCGTGCGGCGGGAGGGTGCTGAGCGAAGGGCTCTCATTCATGGTTTTCGAGGGTCAGCACCAGACGCCGGACGAGTGCGATCAGGCTGGAGCAGAACTCAGGGCGGGAGCAGGGAAGGTTCAATCCTGCCGTCTGAATGTTACAAAACCAAGACACGCTGCGCGTCACTCACCACCTGCTCCCTTCCGGCATATACCCGATTCATAGACCCGGAGACTGTAAGAAAAACTTCATTTGAGCCTGGCAATTCGCAGCCGATAAGCGCCTGGCAAACGGTTTGTGCATCGCACCAAACCCAAGTCAGGCCCCGCCCCCGACCGACTGGAACCGCCTCCCATGAGCATCCGACACTACCTCATCATGCTGATCTCGATCACCGCAACCTTGCTGGTATCAGTCGGCATCGTTGGAGGGATCCACTTCAAGCGCAACGCCGACCTGGTTCACACCCTCACCGACGACGCCATTCCGGGCGCCCTCGCCGCCTCCGACCTGGGCGCCCGACTCAAGCAGGTGCAGATCGTCCTGACCGAAGTGGTCTATGCCCCCAGCGCGGATCTCGGCACCCGGGCCCGGGAAGAACTCCTCGCCCAGCGGGCCCTGCTCATTGAGGAACTGAAGGCCCAATACCCGATCTCCCACTCGGAGGCCGAAATCGGTCTGCTCAGGCAGGCTGAAGAAAGCCTCGGCAACTACCAGACGGCCATGGACGAAACCATCGCCCAGGCAAGCACCGGCCAGCGCGCCCTTGCCGAAGCCAGCCTGTATGCCAGCGTGGCCCAGTACCAGCAGGAACTGCAACAGATCCTGGAAACGCTGCGGATCGAAAAGCGCCGCCTGAAGGACAGCACAGTCAGCGCCGTCGAGGCAGGTTTCGCCCACACCGCGCAGGTTCTCGCCGTGGCCGGCGCGCTGACCCTGCTCGTGCTCTTCGGGCTGGTCTTCCGCCTGCACCGCAATATCGTCAGGCCGCTCCGCTCCATGGAAGGCACCATGGCCGCAATTGCCGACTCCCTCGACTTCACCCAGCGCGTCCCGGTTGCCCGCAACGATGAGATCGGCCAGTCGGTGCGCGCCTTCAACTCGCTCATCGACACCCTGCAGGCCAGTCTCGGGGAGATGATCGACATCATCCGCAACAACGAAATCGCCTCCATCGAGATGCACCAATCGGCCGTCACCGTGGCCCGGATCGCCTCCGAGGGCAGCAGTTCCTCGAAAGCCATCCAGTCAGCGGTGCACTCCATTCAGTCGCACATCCTCGACATCGACCAGGAAACCCGCCAGGCGGGCGCAATTACCGCGGAATCCAGCCACCAGGCAACGCAGAACAGTGCCGTCATCCGCGAGAGCGCAAGCCGCATCGGCGCACTGGCGACCCGCATCGATCACGCCTCCGACAAGGTCTTCGCCCTGGCTGGCGCCGTCGTGCAGATTGAGGGCGTGGTCTCGGAGATCCGCCAGATTGCCGACCAGACCAACCTGCTGGCCCTCAACGCGGCCATCGAGGCGGCCCGGGCCGGCGAATCCGGACGCGGCTTCGCGGTGGTTGCGGATGAAGTCCGCAAACTGGCCGAACGCTCGGCCGAGGCGACCAAGCTGATCAACCATCAGCTCTCCGGCATCCACGTCACCGCCCACGCGTCCACCGACCTCATGAAGCAAGTCATCACTGAGATGCGCGAGAGCACGGCGCTGGCCCGGACTGCCGGCAAAGGCATCGAAAACATCGAGGAGTCGGCCGGCAAGGTCATCGACGTGGTCGGAGAGATCACTCGTCTGGTGGATATCGGGCAATCGTCCAGTCAGGAGATCGTCAGCCAGGTGGGCATGATCGACGGCCTGCTCGACCAGGCCAACGCCGCCGCAGGCCACACCCAACGCTCAGCGGACGCCATCCGGGCCATATCGCAGGACATGGCCCGGATCGTGGACCGCTTCAAGATCGGCGTAGCAAAAGCCGCCTGCCCGGGGCTGCGAGGCACAGTAGATTTATTCTAGGAATGTGGCTGGGCCGCCTGCAGGGATTCAAAAGCAAGACCCGGAGTGCGTGAAACACCGGTAGCGGCTAGATTGCAGGTATCGCTCCCGGCCACGCCTGAAGAAAGCCCCGACCATGAACTTCCCGCCCCCATCCCTCGCCGCAGAAATCACCG